>Ga0114999_10000095_pt1 | contig 117934 bp, 101 predicted proteins | sample ArcticOcean_MG_C_3_FD_89820 | JGI IMG/M metagenome (GOLD analysis project Ga0114999, IMG submission 89820) | Marine microbial communities from western Arctic Ocean - ArcticOcean_MG_CB8_126 | ecosystem: Environmental > Aquatic > Marine > Oceanic | place: Arctic Ocean: Canada Basin | collected...
CAAGATGACCCCGGATCAGTTCTACAACAAAGCGCTGCCGACACCCGCGGCGGCCTAAAGCATGATGCAGTGATTCCACTTATAAAACCGGATAGCGCTGTTCAGACAAACGGAACCACCTCATATTCAACAATGATCCGAACAGGAAAACTGATACCAATTCTGCTCATTGTTGCCGCCGGAGCATTAATTGTGTTCGGTATTTTCAGCGTGGTGGCTCGTCCGAATAGCGTCCACGGACAAGTTATCAACGTCCAGTCGTCATCGGTAACGATAATCGCAAAGCTGACTATCGAAGATGAGTCGGGTAAGCGGTGGACATTTACTGGAGCACAAACTTTTTCTGGCTTCACTCCGTCTCATCTGGAAGAACACAGGGCTCTTCGTGAATCGATTACTGTCGAGTACGAGGAGACTGAGCATGGCGAGTTCACGATTGTGAGATTGTCGGATTAGGCGGCTTCTAGCGCAGGTATTAGATACTCTTCGATCTCATCCCGGGTAACAAACGCCTCGAATCGTCCGAGAACCATTCCAGCGCCATCGACAACGAATGTCCATGGCTCCGTATGGAAATCCCATTCGTGAATTACCGGCGACTCGACACCGAGCGAAGGATCTCCGACCGACAGCATCTCTTCAGGATTGTCGAAAATCTCGACATGGATGAAGTTGGCTCTTCCCTTGTATTCGTCGTCGAGCTCTGAGAGAACTTCAGTCTGTGGTCCGCACGTCCCGGACTGGCAGTACGCGGGGGTCGAGAACGAAATCACAGTAGGCAGTCCGGTTTCGACTGCATCGACGAAACTGATTCGATAGAGATCGGGATCAGGTTCGGGTGCACTGGTAATTGATCTCAAATTTCCGTCTGCGGGTACCGTTTTCGTGTGCGTGAGTGGGGCAAGGTCACCAATGTCGGGAGCTTCGCTAGATGATTTGACGAGGATTCCGCTACCTGCCGACATGATGTCATCATCGACTTTCGAGCTAACTTTGACTTTCCAAAAGCCAACTTTGTCGAATGTCATAGTTGCGGTGTAAACACCGCTTCGAACTGGCCACGCTCTCCACTTGAGATCGGTAACCACGTGGACCGCATCCGACTCCGGGGCGCTGTACGTCACCTCTAGTTGATCGGCAGCGTCGTCGAAGCGGCTTCCATCGATCATCTGGATATTGAGCGGCACCCTCGCCGTGCCCAGCCCAATATCCGAAGCCGCTACGAATACAACGAGTGCCTCGGGTTCGGCATTGGCTGCTGGCTCGCTGTCACCGCTACAACCCGTCGCAATAATAGCGGCAACTGCTATCAGCAACACGGGCAAAGCTTGGATTCTGTTCAATATTTTCTAATTACCTGATTTTTGGTGTGTCGGGCTACCTGGCGATAGCTTTAGTGCCCGCCTAGTCATTTCTTCCAATAACGATAAACGTGAATGTGAAGGATTTGGGTTTCAGATCGCTGGTCTAGACATGAAGATTGGATCGCAATTTTGAACGAATCAGGGCTGGAAAAATCACCCCGTGGGTATATTCTCGTCTCCACTCTCGCCGCTTGTGAGAAGAAACGCCCTTAATCAATCAGGAATCATGATGGCAATTCCAGTATCTGATCCAATTATCGTTGCCCCAACCAATATGCCGTTTCGGGCAGATGAGTCATTGGATTTGGACGCTCTGGCGCGAAATGTTGACAAGTTTTGCTCAACAGCCCTGTCCGGTTTTGTCGTCGGAAGTTACGGCGGTGAAGAGTTTCACATGGGTGAACCCGAGAAGATTTCAGCGATCAAAACCGTTGCAGAGGCTCATGCCGGACGCAAGTTCGTAATCGCTGGCATCGACGCGTTATCTCCTACGGAAGCGGTACGTCTTTCTAACCTTTACGCAGAAGCAGGCGCCGATCTGGTGCGTATTAGGGTTCCTCCTGCAGGTGGAAAAGCCGATACCGCACCCATTCAGGATTACTTCGAACAGGTCACGTCAGGGAGCCCTGTTCCAATTGTGATCATTCACCAACCGAAGACAGCAATGGGTACCGATATCACCCCGGACGAACTGAAGGACATTTCTTCGTTCGACAATGTCTTTGCCTACATCATGTCTTTGAACTATCGGTACGAGTGCCGGATGGCGCAGTTCGTTGCCGAAAATGTGAAATTGTGGACTTGTAACGGCACGCTATTGATGCCCGGTGGCATGATCGGTGCCGTAGGCGCATGTCTTCTCTTCGGAAATTGGGGTCCACACATTGCTCGAGACATTATTCAGGCATGCCTCGACGGCCGATATGGAGATGCCCGAGAGATGCAGGAGCGCATCAACCACATGGACTCTTTGGGCATGTCCTGGGGGGTTGGTGTTCAAAAAACAGGACTAAACCTCCTTGGCTACGAGGGTACCGTTCCTAGATTGCCGAATTTGCCTCTTTCTGACGCACGTATCTCAGAGGTTAAAGAAGCCCTGATCGAAGCGCACATCTTGAACGAAGATGGAACTCCTGCACCACAAATCTAGGTGTAGACTTTTTTGTCGTAATTTCTGCTAACAAACAATTCGAATTGATCTAAAAAGAGACATATGAAAGTAACCAACCCGGAGATGATCCGCTCCGTCACCAGTGAATGGACTGGTGACCGTGATGCCAATGGCCGCCCGCTGGTTTCAAACGATATTCTCGAAAGAATGAAACTCGTCACCACAGAAGAGGCATGGGGCACTTGCAAGCGGGCTGGGTACCACTTCCAGTTCGCGGGAGATTGGATGAATCTTCACCCCGACCGCGTGATGGTTGGTCGAGCCGTGACTTGTCGTTGGGTTCCCCGTCGTCCTGACGTTCACGACGCTATCGACAAGCAAGGTGAAGCGGACGATAGGGTCGGATTTCAGAACTCATGGGTTATCGATGAGCTTGAGCAGAACGATCTCATCGTTGTTGACCTTTTCGGAAAGATTTACAACGGCACGTTTGCAGGCGACAACCTGGCGACGGCGATCAAGGCGCGTTCCGGAACTGGCATGGTGATCGACGGCGGGATTCGTGATACACAACGAATTTTGCAAATGGACGAGTTCAATGCTCTTGTCCGCGGAGTTGACCCCAGTGCGATTCTCGATGTGAGCATGCCCGATATCAATGGCATCACTCGAATCGGCGAAGCGACCTGCGTGCCGGGCGACGTCGTGCTTGCAACGAGTACTGGCGTGATATTCATCCCACCGCACCTGGCACTCGAAGTTGCCGAACGCTCAGAGGCTATTCGCCTCAAAGACGAGTTCGGTCAGCAGCGGATCAGAGAGGGCGTCTACACACCGGGGGAAGTCGATCGAGAATTCTCCGACGCGATGAACAAAGATTTTGACGATTGGAAAGCCGACCGACCCAATTAGTTCGGATTCAGCTACCCAGAACCAAGGAAACACATTCAAATTGGCAGAACAAAACACAAGCGCTGTTGATCAGGTCAAGACTTCTTCAAACCCATCTGATCTCAAGATCACTGACATGCGTATCACCGTGGTTGGTGACGATGGATGGCGATGGCCGATTATCAAGCTCGAAACAAACCAGGGTCTCGTCGGAATCGGCGAGGTTCGAGACGGCGCTTCGGCTCGATACGCCCTGATGTTGAAGAGTCGATTACTCGGCGAAAACCCGTGCGATATCGATCGTTTGTTCCAGAAGATCAAGCAGTTCGGTGGCCATGGACGACTTGGTGGGGGCGTCTGTGGTGTTGAGATGGCACTCTGTGACCTCGCGGGCAAGGCATATGGAGTACCGGCCTACATGCTTGCTGGCGGCAAGTACCGAGACAAGGTGAAGGTCTATTCAGACACGCCGTCGCTCAAAGACCCCGAGGCGATGGGCAAGTCTCTCCTGGATCGGATGGACCGAGGGTTTGAATTCCTCAAGATGGACATCGGGCTCTGGATCGCGTCCGAATTTGAGAACGGTGTGGTCAACAAGAACGTAATCGCTGAATCTGCCACCGTAATGCACCCGTTCACCGGCATTCAGGTTTCCGACTACGGAATTTCTAAGATGCAGGAGTATGTTGCGATTGTTCGGGACATCATCGGATACGAAGTTCCGCTGGCATCTGACCACTTTGGCCACATGGGCGTCGAGAACGCCATTCGTATCGGCAAGGCACTCGATCAGTACACGCTCGCGTGGTACGAGGACATGATTCCGTGGCAGTACGTCGATCAGTGGCAGGCCCTAAAAGCCGGCGTCGACACCCCTGTCGCTACCGGTGAGGACATTTACTGCTTAGACGGCTTCAAGCCTCTAGTCGACGCTCGAGCGATCTCGGTGGCTCACCCCGACCTCGCGACGTCGGGTGGAATTCTCGAAACAAAACGTATCGCCGACTACTGCCGCGATGCAGGAATATCGGTTGCGTTGCATCAGGCCGGTTCACCGGTGGTTGCGGTGGCGAACGCACACTGCGCGATGGCGATCGAAAACTTTGTTGCGCTCGAAATGCACTCGGTCGACAACCCGTGGTGGAACGATCTGGTGACGATGGTCGGGCAGGATGGCCCCATCATCGAGAACGGGTTCGTCGAGATCAACGATGCACCGGGTCTTGGGATCGAACTCAATGAAGAGGCGATTACCGAACATCTGGCGAAGTCGAGCGAACGACGTGCAGCGGTCTACCCGGCGGGAGTGTTCGAGGACACATCCGAGTGGGATGAACTTGACGCTCACGATCGCACCTGGAGCTAACGCCAAAACTCTCATCTGAGTTCAAAAAGGCCATCTGTGAATTTCACAGATGGCCTTTTTCTTTATTGAGAATATTTTTGGTTCGCTTGAATCCCGTAATTGTTCAAATAGGCGGGTTCTTGGTTGGAAGGACGAAACTTCGGGGATAAGAGGTAACCGATGTTTACAGCAAGCCAATATTCAATATTTAAATCATCTCGACTATTTCGCGCAACGGCGATTTCCATACTGGCCGTAGCGAGTGTCGCTATGTTCGCCGCATGTAATGGCGCGACAGGCACTGATGGCCCCCAAGGACAAACCGGGGCAGTAGGGTCCTAGGGGAGGCCGGACCGGAAGGTCCTACTGGTCCCAAGGGCGATACAGGAATCAAAGGTGTATCCGGTCAATCCGGAGCCAAAGGCGATACGGGTGCTACAGGTGCCACTGGCCCTGCTGGAAGTTCTTCAGGAATTGAGGCTGGAGATGGCCTTGCGTTGAGTGGTGATGTTCTTTCTGCTGATCTCGCAGGTGGCGGGAGCGCCACGTCGATATCCCGATCGGACCACGATCACGATACTGAGTACTACGAGCGTGCTGCAGTCGATGCTGCGATTGCTGCTTCAAGTGCCTGGGGTGCTCTGACAGACGTCCCGGGCGGGTTCTCAGACGGGAATGACGATGACTTGCTTGCCGGCCTCTCTTGTTCAAACGGGCAAACAGCGACTTTCACAGGTGGTGCGTGGGCATGTGAATCGCCCGCAGTCGCTGGCGATTCATCGAATGCACTAGCGAATCTCACCACGACGTTGAAGTCGAATGTAGCGAACGGTCAGAATATGGTGATGGCGGTCGGTACCGATGGGCTCCCACTCATCGCTTACTACGATCGGAGAACTCCGAAGGTGAACATCGTTCACTGCACGGCCGAAGACTGCTCAACCTATGACATCAACGAACAGAGTTCGACTGGTAAGGCAGGTGAGTATCTTGATATGGCGATCGGGGCTGATGGCCGTGCAGTGCTCAGTCTGTACGACAACACGCCCACCGAGTTGAACCTCAAAGTAATGCGTTGCGCAGACATAGCGTGTACTTCAAGTTCGATCGTAACTGTCGACGAATCGGCCGATGTGGGTCAGCACAACTCGATCGCCATTCGACCAAACGGAATGCCGGTCATTAGCTACCGGAACTTCACTGATGGTCAACTGTATTTCGCATTTTGCAAAGACGCCGCATGTTCGACTTCTGATCTGGTGGTTGTTGACACTCTCAATGATCCCACTCATACGGAAGTAATCATCGGCTTTGATGAGCTACCGATGATTGTGTATCGAAGCAACGTCGGGCAATCTCTGCATGTTGCACACTGCAACGACGAAAAGTGCGCGACGCAAACATCGACAACTCTCGATGCTACGACTAGCACGGGTGAATACACCGCGACGATGATCGGTTCGGACGGCTACGTAGCGATGGCCTACTTTGATGCGACCTCAGACTCACTGAAGGTTCTTCACTGTGGAGCACTTGATTGCACAACATCGACCACAACGGTTGCCGATAATTCCGGATCATCCGGAAAATGGCCAGCAATCATTCAGGGAAGAGACGGAAATCCGTTGATTTTCTTCGAGGATAAACACAAAACAGCGATGCGTCTGGTCAAGTGCTTTAACGTTGCATGCACAACATCCCTTAGCAAAATTCTCGTTTCAGACGGTGTTGTTGGGCGGAAGAATGTGGCGGTCCTTCGATCTGATGGAACACCGCTCGTTGTGTATGAGAACCTTGACAATGAACAGCTCAATGCCCTGAGCTGTGCGAACACGCTCTGTCAGCCATACGGCGGTTGATTGGTTACTCAAGTCGCTCGCTAACTACTAAAAACCCTGGTCACTAATTGGCCAGGGTTTTTAGTACCTGTTTGGCTGCGCCAAGAGATGCAGGCGACATCAGGTATATTCCTGCCCAGCCTTCGTCGCGATATGCGTTGGCTTGGCTGATGGCTAATTCAAGCCCAGCTTTGGCTTGATCCGCTTGATCGTCGAAGCGAGCGATCTCATCAATTACTTTATTTGGAAGGTTCACACCGGGCACTTCAGCGATTCGCTTGGCGTGGACAGCGGATCGGAGAACCATAACCCCCGGCAATATTGATATGGACTGCTGATGCATTTCGATCGTTGCAAGAGCAGTTCGATCGAAAACAGGCTGTGTCATCACATAATCTGCACCAGCATCAATTTTTGTCTGGAGTCGATCCAGTTCCAAAGCTATGTTTATGGCCTCTGGTTCGAAACCCGTCCCTATCGTGAACTGAGTGCCAGTTTCGTAGTCACCGCCAAGTGGATTGCCACCAAAGTCACGACCTTGATTAAGCTGGCTCGCGGTGGCCCTGATCATTTGTACCGAGTTCATATCGAAAACAGCCGAAGATCTAGGGTAGGTCGGTGACATTTTAGGTGGATCACCAGTCACGAATAGAACGTTCGCAATACCGCGAAGGTGGTATCCCATGAGTCGAGATTGGACGGCGAGTGTGTTCAGATCTCGTCCAGCAAAGTGTGGGATGAATTCAATCTTGTCTTCTTCTCGCCAGTCGAGCCTCCGTCGGATGAGTTCGACAAGATCTCCTGGCGGGATCAATGGCAATCCTCGAGAGCCGTCAGTGATGTCGACAGCATCGGCCAGATCTTCATCGACCAACTGTTGAATCATCTTCGCACGCAGATCGATTGCTGCGCTGTCTGCTCCTGTTGGTGCGACAACCTCAACACTGATAACGAACTCACCGCTTAGCAATTTTCGAGAAAATTTGCCGTTCGTTTTTCGACGATCATTTTGCGACTTGTCTTTGACTAGTCGAGAAGATTCCTCCGCTGAACTTTCGATAGCGGTAGAAGTACTACGCGATTTCAGATATCCGGACATCTCACGTACATGTTCAGGATGTACTTCACAGCAACCACCAACCAAAGACGCACCGGAGTCGCCCAGTTGCCGGGCAAGAATCCCCATGTATTCGGGATTGGCTCGTGCGAGGAATCGGTGCCCAATACGTTCGAATCCACCAGCGTTGGGCATCGCTGAAAGAAGAAGATCACCAGATGCCACGGCGTTTGAGGACTTCGCTTCGTTCACAAACTCTGCGGCCACCCACGGTGCAACACAGTTAATACCTGCAACCGAGGCGCCGGCTGCAGCGGCGCGTGATGCAAATTCAGTTGGCTCTATCGGCCAGTGACCAGTCTCACCGACGCCGGGATCAAGTGCCCCATGGACGATCACAGGGGGTGCGTTATCCATACCGGCAATCTCCGATGTAATTTGCATCGCCAGATCGATATCTGTGAACGTTTCGAGCAGAAGGGCATCGATACCACTATTTATCAACGTATCGATCTGCGTCGAATACGCTGTGGTACCAGCGCCGCCAGGCCCGATCGAACCGATTACGTAGTAGCTCACGTCCTCGGTCGAGTATTCCGCTTGGTATTCGGAGATCGATTCACGAGCAAGCCGAACCGCTGCCTGATTGATCTCTACGAGTTGCTCCAACGCGCCGGCTGCGGTTAGTTCGGTTTCGTTTGCGGCAAAAGTGTTCGTAGTGAGCACAGTTGCTCCTGCCGCGAGACTGGACGAGTGAATTCCCTTGATTAGCGATGGATTTCGCAGATTTTGCGCTTCGTAGGTGAACTCAGATGAAGCCAATCGACCCGTCAATTGGAATATAAGCGAGCCAATTCCGCCGTCTGCCAGAACGGTTCCGGCGCGGAGAGCATCTAAGAATGCAGATTGAGCAGGAGGCATGGACGTTTGTTTTACTGGTGCTTGAAGCGGATCGAAAAGCGAATTATCGCCCGTCCCCAGCAATCGGTCAGCATTCGCTACGGATTTCGCACCTATTACTCGGTCCAGTCTCCCCAGCCGACGATTCCAGAGCCAGTCTCAATCTTCACTACTGTCCACGGCCTGAATACGCCGTCGACCATGAATGTCTTGACTCCAGTGATCTTCACTTCAAGCTCCTCAGATCGTAATCAATCTCCGCAAGGGAGAAATCGTGGTCAACTGCCGCTCCCGAGGGAACTTCCATATATCTGTACTGACGAATGCCCTTCACGAGCCACCAGACCAAGAACACAACGGCGATCGAAATTACCCCGCCCAGATACATCGTTTTATCGGCTCCGATCATGCCTGACATGACACCGACTTCGAACTGGCCAATTCCGTTTGCGCTCATAGCAGCCAGTGAGTGTGCCGCCGATGCTCGCCCCCGCATGTTGTCGGGGGTTGTTAGCTGCACGATCGCCTGCCGACTTGTCATTCCGACCGAGTCGGTGGCTCCAAGGAAGATTACGACGATCATTCCCATCCAGAGAACATTTGTTGCGCCGAACAGGATCAGGAGGAACGCATAGATGAGTGTTGCCCACAGAACGAGCATTCCCTTTGCTCGGTAGTTCCGAGTGAACATCACGATCAAACTGCCCGCCAGCCCACCGGCCGAGTTCGCCCATGTCAAAGCCGAAACGGTCCCACGACCGCCCTTATACAGTTGGTCTGCGAATATCGGGAACAACTGTCGGTAGAAGCTCACGATGGTCACGCCGACGTCGAGAAGGTAAAGCCCCGGCAATATCGGGTGAGTTCTAACGTATTTAAGCCCGTCTACGATGCTCTTGACTCGTGATCCGCCAGTGGTCGCACCCTCTGCGCGCCCGTCAATGCCGATCAGCATTGGTAGAACCACACTGATCGCAGCGAACACCGTTATGACTGTGAAGGAAAGGGTCAGGTCGGTAGTAAGACTGGTTAACCAGAAAATTACTGGCGTTATCATTGTGCCAATCTGCATTGTTGCCGTATTTGTGGCAACTGCATGCATTAGATGCGAGCGTGGCACGACTCGAGCGGTTAGCGATGATCTCGCTGGACCACCAAGTACGCTCGTAGCTGCTAGGACGGCTGTGATGACGTAAATGTGCCAGACCTGAAGATTGTGGGAACCTTCGAGAAAGGCCATCGCCCCAATGAACGCGAAACTGAACAGCTGTGTAACTGCCATTAGCTTCTTGCGATCAACTTCGTCGGCAAGTGCCCCGCCGTACAAATTGGCAGGAATGCGCATTGCAAGTTCTACAAGACCCAGACCACCGAGCGCAGCCGGCGACCCTGTCTCTTCAAATAACCAGATTCCCGTGGCAAGAACCCGAAGGTTCATAGTCGCCATTGCGGCGATGCCGCTGAACCACAGCATTCGATAATCTCTGAACTTGAGCGCCGACCAAGGTCTTATCGTTTGATGTTGAGCTGACTGCTGGTCGGATTCGGAAGATTCGTCACCGGGTTCGGTTGAGTTTGATTTCAAGTCGCTTATCTATTGGCTGATTAGGGAACCGCGGCATACTAGCACCGCCCCAGCCAAACGAGCACAAATCAAGCAGGGTCTAACTCGCGTTCGCTGCGATAAGTTCATTCACTTTCTGGGTAAGCCGGGAGCTCGAAATGGATCCGATAACAATGTCGTGAACCCGCCCATCGCTGCTCAGGAGGAACGTTGAAGGCATGCTCTGCACCTGCCAATCGGTAATGACGCCGCGGTTGTGTGTGTTGCCTGTGACATACGTAATTCCGAGCTCTTCGACCAGATCTTTTCCGCCGTTGTAGGTTCCAAGACCGACGTAGGGTCCGACGTCAACGCCCACGAACAGCACCTCGTCGCCGTACTTGCTCCAACCGGCTTGAAGTGCGGGCATCTCGGCACGGCAGGGTGGGCAATTGCTTGCCCAGAAATTCAGAAGAATCGGGCGAGTTTCGTTCACTACGAGTTCATCGAAAGTTACTTTCTCTCCACCGACTTCACTCGAACCGGTATAGATGTTTAGAACGAAATCACCGTTGTTGCCCGAACCCGTGCCGGAATCTGAACTACAGGCAGTAAGCACGATTAGCACTGATATTAGTGCCAGAAAGATAAGTGTTGGTCTGGTTCGTATGAGATACATGTAATTCCTGGGACGCGAATTTTTCAGCTTGATTTGTGGTTCCGTGCATTGGAAATCGATTATTCGATGTCCCAGATGAACATTCGATGCACTTGCACGGCTCTTTTGGAGTGATAAATTTGGCCGATGATCACAGTGATTGATCGTAAAGGTACCTTCTAACAAGCTTGCGGGGATATGAAATGGGCGAATTCGACGGAAAATCGGTGATCGTTACTGGTGGAGCACTAGGGATTGGTGGAGCCGCTTCGGAGGCGTTTGCTCGAGAAGGCGCAAATGTGACGATACTCGATTGGAATGTGGAGGCAGGTGACGCGATCGTAGACCGAATATCCGCTTCCGGAGGTGCCGCACAGTTCGTACATGGCGATGCAGGGACGTCGGAGGGGTGCCGTTCAACTGTCGATGCAGCTGCCGAATCGTACGGCGGGGTGGACGTGTTGTTCAACAACGTCGGTATCCAACCCCCGGACTCGTACTTGGATGCAGTGGATCTTCCTGAAGAAACGTGGGACAGGATCATCGCCGTGAACCTGAAAAGCAGATTCCTGATGGCAAAGTACTCGATACCCCACATGCGTAAAGCGGGCGGGGGAGTGATTATTTCCTCTGCCAGTGTGCAGGGACTGCAGTCGATGGGTGGCGTATCTGCATACGCAGCCTCGAAGGGTGGCGATCTTTCGTTGATGCGCCAGATGTCGCTCGATTTCGCGCCTGACAACATTCGAATCGTCTGTGTGAATCCCGGCGCGATCGATACCCCGATGGTTCGAAACGCCATTGCTGGGACTGGTGGCGATCTCGAAGACGAACTGATTTCTACGGGTCAAGTACACCCGCTCGGTCGTATTGGTCAGGCAGACGATATCGCCAACATGGTGTTGTTTCTAGCGAGTGACAAGGCTTCGTTCATCACGGGATCGTACTTCAATGTCGATGGCGGTTTGATGGCACGAGGTGCATGGGCCGACTCTGTCGGAGCAGCTGGGTCGGAGTAGTCGGTTACTTCTTTTTTCGCGTTTTTTTCCGTTTAGGTGGAAGAAGGCTGGCAAACTCGCTCGCCTGATCGAGCCAATCGAGAAGATCGTCGTCTTCGGCTATTCGTTCGCTGTTTAGAAGCACGTACTCTCGCATTGGCTTACCGCCCATCGGATCGAACGGCTCTGCATCTCCGGATTCGAGCAACTGAGTCGTTCGCTCTTCTCCAATTCGGACCATGATGGCTTCTCCCCATGCTCCAGCGAACATCGTGTCGTTCGACTCGAGGAACCAAGCAGCGGTACCGAACATGTTTTTGCGGCGAACAGGAGCCGTAGCAAGAAGGCCATCGATACGCTCGATAAGTGCTTCGTCTTTTTTTGCCCAATTTGCCATTTCAAGATTCCTTTTTATTTGGAAGCGTCTCAGCGAATCCGGCAGCGACGTTAAGCCAGTCGAGTAGATATTCGTCGTTCATGTGCTGTCGTTCGAGTAGAAGCGCATATTCTCTCTTTGGACGATGCCCCGACGGGTCGAACGGGAGCATTTGGCCTGAATCGATCAGTTCGGTAGCACGTGGCTGACCCAGACGAATAACAACATCGCTTCCCCACGCTCCGGCGAACATCTGGTCGTTAGATTTGAGAAACCATGCGACGTTTCCGAAGAAATTCTTGCGAGCGACCGGAGCTGACTCGAGGAGGTTATCCAACCTCTCGACTAACTGGCTGTTTTTCTTCACCCACGGACTCATTTGTCGTTTCCATTAGCTACAAAACATCTTGCGTATAAGAGGTTTTGGCTGACACTCAAATGTTCGTATCCGCTAAATCTAACCCAAACCGGCAACAGCTCAGGCATACATGGCACTCTCGTTCGTCCGCATTTTGAGACGAGAGAACCCTAAATGTACGCGATCGAGTTGTCTGGGTTGACTCTATCGCCGCGATGCCACGATTTTATGTACGGCTTGTTACTAAACTCTTCCTCAACGATGTCGATACCGAGACCCGGCCCTTCCGGAATTGGGTAGTAGCCGTCGATTGGCGAAACTACGTTGGTTACCGACGCGATCTCGAAAGGCTTCAGTGTTCTCGACTCTTGAACGAGAAAGTTAGAAGTTGAAGCATCAAAACGGAGATTGGCGACTGAAGCGAGCGGACTCATCGGATTGTGAGGAGCCACAACAAGATCATGTGCTTCTGCCATGAACGCTATTTTTCGCATTTCCGTCAGCCCACCTACGATGCAAACCTCAGGCTGGAGAATATCGACGCCACCTTTGCGATCCATAGGTTGAACGTATATAAACGCAGGTCGTCGGGGCGCTATTTTGGCATGTTTGGTCGAACGGTCAACTGTTACCCACATTGTTTCGATAAAATGCGCCCACGGAGTTGAATTGTGCCCGATCTACTGAACAAGCGCGCTGCAAAGGCTGTTCGAGTGCTGATAGCAGTGCTCGTAGTTCTGGTTGGATTGTGGGGAACCGCGAATTCTGGGAGTTTCGGGAATTTCGATGTCCGCTTAGCTAGCGCACAGTCCTCCGAGCCTGCTCCTACGAACGTTGTACTCATTCGACTCGATGGGGCGATAGATGGCGTTTCGGCGCGATTTATCGAGAGAGGGCTGGATACGGCAGTTGAGCAGGACGCTGAACTTGTCGTTCTTATGCTCGACACCCCCGGAGGCCTTTTAGATGCCACCAGAGACATCGTCGAGTCGATACTGGCATCTCAGGTGCCGATTGCCGTCTACGTGGCTCCTGAGGGTGCTCAGGCGGCAAGTGCAGGAACATTTGTTGGCGCGGCGGCGGACATATTGGTCATGGCACCCACTACAAACATCGGCGCTGCGTCTGTTGTGAATTCGGATGGGAGCGATCTACCGGATACTTTGAGTCGCAAAGCATCTCAAGATGCAGCTGCGTTCATTCGCAGTATCGCTGAACGGCGCGGTCGTAATGTGACAGCGCTAGAAGACACGGTGCTTGAGGCGGCGGCTTACTCTGCTTCAGAGGCGGTTGAACTGGGAATAGCTGATCTCATAGCTGATAACTACGAATCTCTTCTCGCGCAATTGGATCAATACGAGATTGGCGTCGGTGATGAAGTGCATGTGCTTGATTTGGGCGATGTGCACACGACTACGATCGATCTAACTCTGCTCGAGCAGCTTCTGGCGTTTATCTCGAATCCGAACATCGCGTTTCTTCTCGTTTCACTCGGTGGGCTAGGGGTAATCGTCGAACTCTGGAATCCGGGTTTGTGGGTTCCGGGAACGCTCGGGGTGCTGTTCTTGATTCTTGGCTGGGCAGGGATTGGCCAGTTGCCATTTTCCTGGGCTGGTGTTGCGCTGATCGGACTTTCGTTGCTGCTTTTCTATTTGGAATCGACTGCGGTCGGTATTGGTTATTTTGGTATCGCCGGGACGATCAGTTTGATTCTGGGCGGGATATTTTTGCTTGGCTATTTCGGAAGTCCGGGCATTCCTGGCGATGCACCAACAATAAGCCGATGGTTGCTGATCGTGGTCGGTGCTGTTACGGGTGGAATAGTGTTGTGGTTTGCCTCAGAGGTTCGTAAAGCTAGGCTTATAAAGCTTTATCAAAGTCCCACCGTTGCCGGTGGTCTTGCGGGCAAGATGGGTGTGGTTTCTTCCGATTTATCGCCATCGGGACAGATTTTTGTTAACGGTGAGTACTGGAGTGGTGAATTGGAAGATGACGCCACTGAAAATATTGCAGCGGGCACGGATGTTGAAGTGATATCGGTTGACGGCAATCACCTCAGGGTGAAAGCTGTGCGAACCGATTCAAGTTCGAGTGACGTACTAGAAAACGATTAGCAACAGTAGGGGCGGTCGATCCGCTCCCGATTAGGAGGCTTCGATGGCAATTATCAATTTCGTTCGAGACTACGAACGGGTTGCGCGATTCAGGCTCGGAACGTTCGAAGGGATGATGGGACCAGGAATAGTCATTGCACTCCCAATCATCCACCAGATCCAGAAAATCGATACACGTGTAACTGTTCTCGATATTCCTCGACAGACGAATATCACGAAGGACAATGCGCCGATTGAGATCGACTTTCTCGTTTACCTGAGGGTGAATCTGGCCGACGCACAGAAGGCTGTGCTTGAAGTTGAGGACTACACATCGGCTGTGGTGGGTCTTGCAACTACGACCCTTCGGGCCGTTATCGGTGATATCGATCTTGACGACGTTCTGTCGCAACGAGATCGAATCAACGAGCTGATCCGTTCTCGATTGGATGGTGAAACGGAACGATGGGGCATCAAGGTCACAAACGTAGAAATTCGTGAGATCGACCCGCCGAGAGACATTCAGGAGGCGATGAACCGCCAGATGTCCGCCGAGCGTGTTCGTCGTGCAGTTGTGCTGGAAGCCGATGGAACACGGGAAGCGGCAGTCACGATCGCTAATGGTGAGAGAGAGGCTACGATCCTCAGGGCTGAAGGTGACAGGCAGGCTGAAATCTTGGCGGCTGAAGGTGATCAGCAGGCTGCGGTGTTACGCGCAAACGGTTATGCCGATGCTTTGACGGCTATTCATGCTGTTGCTTCTGGTGTCGATGCGAACACGATGACACTCCAGTACGTTGAAGCTTTGAAGGAGCTCGGGGCAGGGGATTCGACCAAGTTCGTGCTTCCACTCGAACTCACCAAAATGTTTGGAAACCTGGGCTCTATCACGGGGCAGGATGACTAAAAAATAGACTGCGGATTCGACTCCGTTTTTCAGGCCATTATTCGCCTGAAAAATAGGGGCGAATATCGCGAATAATAGCCCGGTGCGGACTTCTCTGCGCCGGGCTATTTTTGTGTCAATAATTGGGTGTAAAACAGCGTGGTGGCAAATAATAATAATAATTTTGAAATAATTTAAGCTCCAGTTCAAACTGGCATTTCTTACACCCAGATTACATGCTATATATAACACTAAACACTCCGAAGTAATCCGCTGATTCTCGCCGCGACCATATCGGCTGAATGTTGTGTCCAGTTGGGGATTATTCAGCTCCAACTGAATATTCGTTAGCGGCGTGAATAAATAAGGCTTTAAATATGCGCTGGGATTGCCAAATTTTGACGTAATAGAATTCTGTCTCTGGCATTTTCTCCAGGCGTATCCGATTCGGCCGGCTGTCAGATGTTCAGGCTCCGGGCTAGTACTAAACGTAGCTCTGCCCGGCGCAGCCTTTTATTGGTGAGTTGGGATTAGATCACGACCCGACTAATAGAGAATCGACGTGTAGCCGTCCTCGATCGGTAAATACGCTGCTGTAACTGCTAAAAGTGTCCTCTAAGCGCTCTCTGGCCGTTTGGTCAGCATGTAATTACGCTGGAGATGGCAGCTCAATCACGCCGACGAGCGCTAAATCCGCTCTCAATCTGCCAATTCCGATCGAGAACAGTAGATCTCGTCAGTTCAATCCCTACGTGGCACACTGAACCGAGTAGGAACAGCCATATTCAATGATTGCGCCGGGAATACGCTTGTAGTGTGGCGTGATGGCAGCGTAATATACAGCGCAATGCATTCGGTAGCAGCGTATAAACAAGTAAAACGCTGGTCTGGTAAATATGTTAATTGCGTTTTTGGCGGTTACAGCTGCAGAATGGGATGCAAAACACCGGGAAGACTGCTCCGCTTTCGCTCCGTTGATCTTCAAGTTGAAGAAGTGCAAATAGTAGGAAACATCTGATGGCTAAATTAGGCGATTTTGAATTCCCCGAAATAGGTCTTGGTGAAAGTATTGATCTAGGTCAAAAAATTGCGCGCGAATTCGCAGGTGAAGTTTCGCGCCAGGGATTGGCTCGATCACTCGGAATGTCGGAACGTGGAGGTGCCTTCTCAGCTCGCCTCGGCGCATTACGTATGTGGGGCGTCGCAGGAGGTCGAAGTAGGGTACGGGTGACCCGAGATGGCCTGAGGGCCGTTACACCACTCTCAGCGAAGGAGAGCGAGGACGCTCGCAATGCGCTCGCACGCAATGTTTCGCTGTTTGTCGAGATGTCGAGTCGACTTGGCGATGACCCGTATGAGTCCGAACGACTCGCCGTGCTGCTAGAAGAGCTCTCAGGTGCCGATCGTACTGAAGTCGCCCGCCGGTTAGCGTTGATCGACCGGATTTTTAGTGAGGCGCGGGCATATTTGCCCAAAAATGCTTCGAATCCTCCTGTTCAAGGAAGGACTGGCGGGGTACGACAGGCAATTTCACAACCGTCGGTGCCAGTTGGCGCGTCTGATCTGGGTCAACAACCATTATTTGAGGGCTCGGCATCTCCCGAATCTCCAGATTTCAATCCTGAAGCCCCGCTGACAGTCGGTACTGCACAGTATTCTCCCTATGAGCAGGCACCTTCATCATCAAGCGAGACAATCGCTGGCGATAGGATCGAACTGGGATTGCCAGACGGGAAGCTGTCGCTACCTGAAACACTGGCTAATCTGGACGCTGCGTTGACAGTTTTATGGGCGCGACGCCAGCTAGTAGCGGCGATCGATGCTGCAGACGGCCGTCCTACGCCAGCACCGCCCAAAGACTTCACCAGACCCTCAACACGAAGGTAGCTCTCCTCGGGCTCTGCTAAGGCTTCAGCAACACCTTGTGAGCGCCAGGACCGGGGCCAGCTGCTGCTTCGTAGGCGTCTTGTGCTTCATCGAACGGAATGACGTGAGACACGAGAGGTGTGAGATCGAGTCGTCTGATCTGCAACGCAATTACGATTTTTCCAGCATCCACGTTGGTCGGCCAGCTTGCGGACGAGATCGAGACGTCATCAGGGAAGATGAAACCCGATTCCATAATCCTTGTCTGACCGTAGGGCTCTGTAAAAATGATGTGTCCGCACGGATTTACCAGTTTGGATATGGCTTCGAATACGGGAATATCTCTGATCGAGCCAACAATCACCGCGTCGAAGCCATGGTGTGCCTCGATTTGTGAACTAGCGATCGCTTCGTGTGCGAAGTTTGAAGCCAGAGTGCGACGAGCAACGTGATCCTCGACCGCCAGCAATTTTTCACCCATGCCGGCATTTTTCAGCGCTATGAGCGCTGTCATCCCGATAGGATCGCACCCTACAACTGCAAAAGTGCCGTTAGGTACGTCTCGTAGAGCGGAAGTGGCCGCTCCAACGCCCAGTCCAACGGTCCCACCTGTTAAAACAGCTCGTTCCTCCCCGGATACGGCTATTTTGGTGAGTGTCTGATCGGCGTTCGGCACACGAACGTACTCTGCGTGCCCTCCCGGAAGGCTATTGGATCCGAAAAGCTCTTTATGGCCGGTCTGATTCGTGTGGTGAACCGTGTTCGCTACCAGATCATCCAGATCGATAGTTGAAACGGTTTCGCCAGTTTCAACAACAAGCCCGGCAAACTCGCCGCCCGGAATGACTCTTTCTTCGCCAACGCCGAGAAATCGGTCAATGTCCCACGGGCCAATTGCTGCAGTGGTAACAAGAACGATTGCATCACCGGGATCACGCAGGGTAGGGCGGGGGATCTCGATAATTTCGACGCGGCCGTCGCCGGGAAACGAAAGTGCTTGCATGCTGTCCTAGAGGTGCTCTTTGATCTGACGTGCGACCTTTTCGGTCATCCCAGGCGCGGCTGCAATCTGTTCCTCAGATGCTTCACGTATGCCCTTGACCGATCCGAACGAGCGGATAAGCATCTTACGGCGCTTTGGGCCTATTCCGGGAACAGAATCGAGGGCAGATTTAACTGAAGATTTGCCTCTCAAATTGCGATGGAACGTAACGGCGAATCGGTGGGCTTCGTCTCGCGCCCGTTGAAGCAGGAAAAGAGCCTGAGAATTTCTGGGCATGATTACGGGTTCGGCCGCATCAGGGAGGAATATTTCCTCTTCCCGTTTTGCGATAGAAGCTAACTGGATATCTTGTAAGCCCAGAAACAGCATTGCCTCTACAGCAGATGAGAGTTGGCCTTTTCCACCATCGATCAACACAAGATCAGGTGATGCTGCGAAGCTGGCGCTTTCTTCACCACCTTCTCTGGCATTTTTTAGTCGCTTGAAACGGCGTGTCAGTACTTCACGCATAGACGCGAAGTCGTCGTTGCCATTGTGGCTTTTGATCTTGAATCGACGATAGTCGGATGAGAGCGGTGCGCCGTCTTTGAATACCGACATGCTTGCAACGGTGTTCGTGCCCTGAATGTGCGATATGTCGTAGCACTCGATTCGTTTTGGGAGCGTGGGGAGATTCAACTCTTCCTGGAGTTCCGACATCGCAGTCTCCATACGATTCGTATCTGAAATCCACTTCAACTTGAGCTGTTCGAGTCCTTGCGCAGCGTTATCGCTGACCATTTTGACCAGTCGACGTTTTGCACCGCGTTGCGGGATTGTTATCTCAACAGGACCATCACGTCGGGATTCAAGCCAACTTGTGATGATCCCTTCTCGTGCGATCTGTTCAGAGACGAGAACTCTTCTTGGAACGTGAGAGGCTGAAGAGTAGAACTGTTCGATGAATCTTGCGAGTATCTCGGTTCCGGTCTCGTCCCGAGTACCGCTCATCGTGAAGTGATCACGGCCGATTAGATTCCCCTGTCGTACAAAGAAAATTTCGACCCATGCCTCTTCACCGCCATAGGCGGCACTGATCACATCGAGGTTCTCTCGACCAAGTCCGACGACTTTCTGCCCCTCGTAAACCCGTTCAATTGCCTTGAGACGATCTCTGAGAGCACCTGCCCGCTCGAACTCAAGACCATCCGACGCCTCGTGCATCGCTGATTCGAGTTCGGAGACCACTTCTTTGGTATTTCCTTCAAGGAACATCAAGACTTGGTCGATTACCTTCGAGTAGTCGAGTTTCGAGGCATATCCGGTGCAGGGTGCAACACAGCGCTTGATGTGAAACTCAAGGCATGGGCGATCATCGTTCCCGGTTATTGCCTTCGTGCAAGATCGATAGGGAAATAATCGCTTAAGAAGATCGAGTGTTTTCCGAACGCTCCCGGCTGATGCGAACGGTCCGAAATATCGGGCTCCATCATTTGCTGTTCGCCGAGTCACGTACACACGTGGGAAATCTTCTGCTAGATCGACCTTGATGTAGGGATAGGTCTTATCGTCTTTGAGCCGGACGTTGTATTTGGGCTTGTGCTTCTTGATGAGCGAGTTTTCAAGAAGTAACGCCTCTTGTTCTGACTCGGTGACGATGAATTCGAAATCAACGATCCGTGCTACCAGCTCTAGGGTTTTGGCATTCAGGTTCTTCTTCGAACCAAAATATGATCTCAGCCGATTTCTCAGTGACGCCGATTTACCTACGTAGAGAACTTTCCCTTCCGAGTCGCGGTGAATGTAGACCCCCGGTTCGAGGGGTACTGCGGCGAGTCGTGATGAGAATTTTCTTGTGGTTGCTGGCAATTGAAAAAAGGGGCACCTGAGTTATTGCTAACCGAAGCGACCAAATCAATGGACTCTATTTGCTGTCTCAGACTACTTTTTCGGCCAATCGTCGCCGATTAGCCGAAATTCAGTGGTTGTTCTGGGACTAAAGAGCGAAAGTCAGGACCAAGAGGACCACTACGATCGCCCCTGAGAGCGCGCCCATCTTCTTGAGTTCACGTGGGAGCGACCGGGTGTAGATCTCTGATCGAACGCTGGCTTTTCGAGTGGTGCGCTCGACACGAGCGCGTGTTCGTGGTGCGGCCGATTCAACAGCTGAGTTGTCCTCGGGCTGTGTGTCATCTTCGGTATCTTCAGGCGTGGCCGACTGCACAAAGACGTTTGGCTGACTAGTGCGGCGGTTCTTGCGAGTTCCAGAGTTTCGGATGTTCTTTGGCATTTCTTAGGGACTATGTATCCAGTTGATTTATTCAGATGTTGGTTCTGATTGGGCAAATGTCGAGTCTGCCCACTTCAAACCTTTTTCGGACATGACTTTCGCTGCGTCTACGATAACTTGTGCAGCGTATTCGAGCGAGACGTCGGACGTGTTCCACATGAAATGATACAAGAACGGATCGATCGGGCTCGAATCAAATGCACGCTCAAAGTAACGATGTTGTGCCAGATCGGTGTGCTCGATCAGTGATTCGGCGTCTTCAGCCGTCTCAAGCCGCATCTGCTGCTGAACTCGAGTGACGCGATCTTCCATCTGGGCGACAACTCCTACACGTAGGACTGTCGCGTTGTCGTGCAGGATCGCTGCGCCACCGCGTCCGAGAAGCACGACATCGCCGATTTCAGCCAGATCATTGATTACTTCAGCGGCTGTGTCGATGAAGTGCTGTTCGTCGACTTCTTCGGCGCTGGTGTGCGGGGGTTCTTCCATCTCGCTGTACGGACGGGCGAGCAGTTGTTCGATTCCAGGCCCAAAGTACGGATCTCCGCCCATTCCTGCTACTGCCGACCGGTGGAGCATTCGTTGAATCGCCTGAGCGAACCGGTTTGCGAGTGAGGGGACTCTGCTTTCCTGATCGGCAAGTGCAGTTACGGTCGCGCCGACGCGTTTGGCGATGTCGGCCAGCATGAGGCGATCGACAAAGTCCAATCCCAGTTCTTTTGCGACCATTCGCCCAAGATCAGGGCCGCCCGCTCCAAGTCGTCCCTCGATGGTGATGACTGACAATTTGACCTCCGATGACCAGATTAGGCTCGGGGGTGAGCCTTCGCATACTCGCTTCGAACATGCTCGTTCGTAAGGTGAGTATATATTTGCGTCGTAGCAATGCTCGAATGTCCGAGCAGTTCTTGCACATGCCGAAGACTCGCACCGCCGTGCAACAGGTGGGTGGCGAAACTGTGTCGCAGCATGTGTGGAGTGATCTTAGACGATATTCCCGCCCGAGTGGCGAGCTTATTGAGCCGCAACCAGTACCCCTGGCGCGTTATTCGGCCACCTCTGCGGTTTAGAAACAGAGCATCCTCATCTTCGTTGCGAGAGTGAGTAGGCCGAGAGTACGCAAGGTATTCGGCGACAGAATCAACTGCGGTTTCGTAAATTGGAATGATTCGCTCTTTAGAGCCTTTTCCAATGGTTCTGACGGTTCCTGAGTCGAGATCAACGTCACGTATGTTCAGACCAACCAGTTCCGAAACTCTGAGACCGGCGGCATACATGAGTTCGACCATGGCGGCATCGCGGGATTCTTCGGCAGATCGCGCGTTTCCACTGATTTCCAGTAGTTGGTCGATATCCTCGATGCTGAGTGCTTTTGGGAGCGACTGACCGGCTCTCGGCTGTCGAACCTCTGTGAGGGGATTGTTCTCAATAATCCCTTCTTCCTTCATAAATTTGAAGAATGATTTAGCCGAGGCTATTTTTCGAGATTTTGTAGAGGGTGCGTACTCACGAGATTCAAGATCTTCCAAATACGTGCGAATGTCTGACTCGATCACATCTGCCCATACTGGAATTGACGGTTTTTCATTTGCTAGGTGATCGATTAACCCTGATATGTCGTTTCGGTAAGCCGTAAGAGTGTGCCCGGAGAGACCGCGTTCGATGGACAGATAATTTATGAATGTTTCGAGTTCGGCGAGCAAGGGAGAATTGCCTCATGCGTTGGGCTGGAGAGTTCACTCACCGTTCACTTTAATTGATCGGTCAGGTACATCGCATTTCTGGTGCCTGACAGAAATTGTCGAGTTTTACGTTGCCAGCCGCTAAATTGTTCAAATCAGGCGATTGATTGACTCATGGGCGAAACCTAGAATCACCAAAGCCCGTAAACTCGTCTGGTTGTGGTGAATCTCATTCGCAGAATCATCATCTCAATTTACGTATCGACACCACAGGCCGAGACTTTCAAAGGCACGAGCATCACTAAATGCCAATCGCAGATATAGCAATACCGTTCAATCCCAACCTTGTCGCAGGTGGAAGCTTTTCGCTGAGTTGGCATGGCCTGCTCAGCTTCGTCGGGGTCGCAGCAGCGATCTGGATGGTCGGTAAAGCGGCAATTAAAGGCAATCTCAATCAAGATATGGTCTACAACACGGCCATATTTGGGATTCTTGGCGGAATTGTTGGTGCGCGGCTCGTGCATGTATTCGACAACTGGCACATTTACGGGGACGATCCTGGAAGAATTCTTGCGATCTGGGCCGGTGGTATCGGACTCTGGGGTGGAATTCTGGGCGGTTGGATCGCCGGTGCGCTCTACGCTTGGTTCAAGGACGCCCCTGTTGGGAAGCTAATGGATATCGCAGCTCCTGCAATGTTCGTTGGTCAGACGATCGGCAGGATCGGCGACATCATCAACGGAGAACACTGGTCTCGGGCGCTCGATGCAGGTTGGGGCTGGTATTTCACTCATCCGAGCAGCCCGGCACGATCAGGAGCAGAGCGTTTCTTTGGTAACCCTGAACGGGCGGTCCACCCGACCGTCGTATACGAAATCATCTGGAATATGATCGGGTTATTAGTGATCACGAAGCTGAAGGGCAAATTGCAGCCTGCTGGCGCGATCTGGATGGTTTACATCACGTGGTACTCAGTAGGTCGATTCGCTATTCAGTATCTCCGGCTCGACGATGTGAAGTTCTGGGGCCTGCAGGAAGCGCACATAATTGCAATATTGGTGCTGTCTTTCACGATCCCGTACATGATCCTGAAGGTTCGCTGGGCCAAAGACGATCTAGATATCGATCCGGACGTCGATACGCGTGGTTCAGGCAGACGAAAGCGAGACCGACAGCGTGAGCAAGCCAGAGGCTAGCTTGGCGTTGGCGAATTAGCCTCTGGCTGGACGTATGTCGCGTAAACCGAGTTGGTGGCGGGTTTTACCTCGCCATACCTCTGTTCTGAGTTGGTAAACGATGTCAACGGCACCGGAGCCAAGTGGGCGATCGCCAAGTCCGAAGCCAATCGAATCGATTCTTCGACCATCGGCGTCGAAGCTAATCTTGAGATGTTTGCCGTCTACACCGACCGTGCGCACGTCTAGCGGTACCGCTCCGTATGTAACCAGTACGGGCTCGCGGTTGGCCTCTCCGAACGGTTCCATCGCAGCAACGAAATTCCACGTTGAGATAGTCAAGTCTTCGATCCTGACCTCGGCATCTGCGTGAAGGTTGGGAACAGCAGGAGCCCCAAGTGCTCCCCATGCGGCATGTTTCCGCAGATCGTCGAGTAGATCTGGAAGCATATCGATTTTGATCGAGAATCCGGCAGCCCGTGCGTGGCCCCCGAATCGCTCGAATTTGTCTGCATGTGTAGACAGCGCCGCGTGTAGATCCAACACTGTGTTCGATCGGCATGATGCACGAGCGAATCCATCGACAAACTGATACGCAATTCCCGGCTTTCCGGTGAGTTCATTGAGACGTCCTGCAAGAGGGCCGAGTAGCCCCATCGGAAAACCGTCGCAGTTCACTGCCACGATAGGATCGTCAGATTGAATATCGAACTGGGATTTAGCGTGTTCCCACGCTTTTTCGCTGAGAGATCGGCGTTTCATATTGTCGGCGTCAAGTCGGTCAGCGAGTGCTCGGGCTTCAGATACATCGTTGGTTGAGAGAATCTGGAGGCTGGGTTCGGCGTCGCCCATACGACCCGGTGCGTTGAGCCGAGGCGCTACGTAAAACGAGATTAATTCAGCAGTCGGCCTGCCCGATGCCCCGGGAGCTCTAGAGATATCTAATAAAGCCCTGAGACCGGGGAGATCCGTTTGTCCCAACATTCGGAGGCCTTCTCGGACGAGCGTTCTGTTCTCCGACACGAGAGGAACGATGTCAGCAATTGTACCGAGAGCGGCCAGAGGAAGCAGTTCTTCCGGGAACTCGCGCCCAGCAGTCTCGGATAGCGATTGGGCGACCTTGAAGGCGACTCCTGCACCGGAATAGTCGACAGAATCACTCCCATTGTCCGAATCGTCAGATGGCACGTGTGGGTTCACGATGGCTATAGCTGCGGGACGCTCAGTTTCGATCAAGTGGTGATCGGTAACTACGGTGTCGATGCCGATGCTATTGGCGTATTTGATCTCCTCGACCGCTGTAGAACCTGTGTCCACAGTTGTGATGAGTGTCACCCCGGCCCCATTGAAAGAATCAATCGCCTGAACTGAAAGGCCGTGTCCATCAGTTTCACGATTAGGGATGTATGGAACGGCCTTTCCACCCAACGAACGGATGATTCGAAGCATGATCGCGGTACCGGTGAGACCATCTACATCGAAATCGCCGAACACACCGACGGTTTCGCCGTTCTTTATTGCGGTGTATATGCGATCGACCGCTTTACCCATATCGGGAAGGACGAGGGGATCTAGAAAGTCTTCAAGGCCTGACGAGAAATAGGCAGCGACATCAGCGTCAGTGCGTACTCCGCGATTCCACAGCAGTCGAGCGGGCAAAGGACCACGAATACCAGATCCAAGAAAGCCCAGATCTAGTCGAAATCCGGGTGGTGGTGGTTCAGCAATTTGCCATTCTCGGTCGAGCGTCATTGTTCGTACCTCGACCCTATAGTGATTATTGCTGGAAGCTCTTGAACACAAGGCTTGCATTGTGACCGCCGAAGCCGAAGACATTCGACATTGCGACATCAACTTTTTGTTTTACAGCCTTGTTAGGCGTGTAATTCAGATCGCAATCGGGATCGGGGTCATCAAGGTTGATCGTTGGAGGTATTGCTCCCTCGTTCACCGCCAATACCGAGAAGGCTGCCTCGATACCGCCTGCAGCACCGAGCAGGTGACCAGTCATAGATTTTGTTGAGCTGATGGCAAGTTTGTAGGCGTGGTCGCCAAACATCCTCTTCATAGCGATAGTCTCGAACTTGTCGTTCATGGGAGTCGAAGTGCCGTGCGCATTGATGTAAACAACATCTTCCGGCTGTAGAGATGCATCCTCCAGCGCCCATTTCATAGCCCTTGCAGCGCCTTCACCCTCGGGATGCGGCTGGGTGACGTGATGAGAGTCGCTGGAAGCACCGTAACCGGCCAATTCAGCGAGAACCGTTGCACCGCGCTTTTCTGCATGCTCGATGGACTCGAGCACAACAACGCCTGCACCTTCGCCAAGTACAAATCCATCACGACCCGCATCGAATGGCCGCGAAGCCGCCTGAGGATCCTCATTGCGTGTCGATAGAGCCATACAGGAGTTGAAGCCTGCGACGCCGATCTCGCACACCGCAGCTTCAGTTCCACCAGCAATAACGACATCGGCCCGGCCGCGTCTGATCATTTCAAGTGCTTCCCCGATTGAATCGGCTCCGGTAGCACATGCTGAAACTGTTGAGAAATTCGGACCCTTTGCGCCGATCATCATGGAAACCTGACCTGATGCCATATCGCCAAGCATCATCGGTACGAGGAAGGGGCTGACACGTTTGGGGCCTTTGGCGAGCATTACTTTGTGCTGCTCGGTGATGGTGATGATGCCACCCACACCACTACCGATTAGGACACCAACTCGATCAGCATCCTCGTTTGCCATGTCGATTCCGGCGTCTTCGAGAGCTTCCAGAGAGGCGACGGCTGCGAATTGGGAAAATCGATCCAGCCGCTTAGCTTCTTTGCGTCCTAGAAGGCCAGCAGGATCGAAACCGTCTACTTCAGCCGCGATACGGCTAGTAAACCCTTCGGCGTCGAATAGAGATATATAGTCGATTCCGGACTTGCCTTCCAGTAGGCTGGCCCAGGTGGATTTTCGATCTGAACCTACTGGGGTAACGAGCCCGATACCAGTGACAACGACGCGATCTGTCATTAGTTGACCTCAGAGCGCTGCTTTGCAGAATGATCTCATCGCAACGCGCTTATTCGGCATCCAAAATTGTGAGAAGTCCGATTTCATAAAATACGATTGGGCGAGTATAACAACGACGAGTGCAAATCACGCTCTCGAACGACTAATTTGGGAAACGGTTCGTGCAGATGCGGGGAAGCAACGCTTTAACCGGTTCGGCTTTATATTGAGTCGACATGGAAATAGTCACACAATCGCGTCGTGATCACGAGAGTTGCCAACCAAGCTAGGAAGTTCATGAAAGTTCGGATCGAAACACACGGGTGCAAACTCAACACGGCCGACAGCCAACGGTTGGCTAACGAATTCGTTCGTTCCGGTTTTCAACTCGCTGACTCCCAAGAGACCCCGGATATTTTTGTACTGAACTCATGCACGGTTACTCACGTTGCGGATAAGAAGGCTCGACAAGCGTTGAGCAAGGCGAGGAACAGCTTCCCTGAAGCGATAGTCGTTGCTGCCGGCTGCTACGCCGAAAGTGGTACTGCCGATCTGGAAGAGATGACGGCGACCGATCTGGTCATTCCAAACACTCGTAAATCCGAAATTGTCTCGATTGTGAGCTCAAGGGCGGGATTGGAGTGGCAGGAATCCGCCACAGCCGCCAACACTCCTTATGGAACAGAGGGTGGCCAGTTGCTGGGCCGCACTCGGGGCGCAGTAAAGATTCAAGAAGGTTGCGATCAGGTTTGTTCGTACTGCATCGTCCCCAAGGTTAGAGGTCGGGAACGCAGCATCCCCAGAGAAGATATCGTTGCGCAGGTTCAGTCTCTGGCGTTGAGCGGTTGTCCCGAGGTGATTCTGACCGGCACTCAGCTCGGTTCATACGGGTTCGATCTTGAAGGCACCGGGCTTGTCGAGATGATCGCTTCAGTGCTCGAAAACACCGATATCCGTCGTCTTCGTATTTCCTCTTTACAGCCGGCTGAGTTTTCCGATGAACTACTCGATCTGTGGAACGGTGTGGGGAAAAATCGATTATGCCCACATTTCCACATTCCACTGCAAAGCGGAAGTGATCGGATACTCGATCGGATGCGGCGTCGATACACGGGACGCGGGTATCTCGATGCAGTTCGAGCCGCTCGAGAGGCCGTTGCAGATTGTTCGATCACTACTGATGTGATTTCCGGTTTCCCTGGAGAAACAGAACAAGATCACCAGCGAACACTCGAAGTACTGGAAGCGGCCGAGCTGGCGGATGCTCACATTTTTCCGTATTCGATTCGGCCGGGCACCAGCGCTGCCTACCTCGATGATCAGGTTGATGTACAAATACGTAGCCAAAGGGCAGAAGAGCTCCGTGAGATTGCAGACGGAATGGCCAGACGTCACCGTTTGTCGTTTGTGGGCTCAACTAGGTCCGTCCTGTGGGAAGGCGCTCGCGGAACGAGTGGCCTCACGGACAACTATCTTCGTGTACGACTTGAACCCGGCGACATAACGGCAGCGCCTCGTGGATCAGGTGCTGCCCTGATCGAAGAGATCAAGTTCAATCGACTCGAAGGTCTACAGCTTGTTGGTTCGCCCGCTTAGTAGACCCACGGTTCTAATCTCAATTCAAGTATGCGGTTAAACAAAAGAGCCGTCCTCGGGCGATGGGACGGCTCTTTCCAGAAAGACGTTTTTGTCTATGGCTGTTTTGGAGTTAGATCGACTTCTCGTAGCGATATGACCCCGTTTCGGCGCTCAAGGTACCCGGCAGTCTTGTGATAGCCATGTGCGAATACCATCAGAATTCCTTCTCTCTCACATCGGTCGAGAAGTTCCTTCTTCACCGCTAACGTCTGATCCGGGAATCGGTCAAACGCTGTGATGTAGGGCAGGGGAAGGTGATCTGGAGTTGGGATCAGGTTCGCAAGGTAGATTATGCGTTCACTACCTGTATTTACGAGAACAACCTGGTGGCCTGCAGAGTAGCCGTCGGTGACGATGGCCTGTACTCCGGGAACCACTTCGGTGTCGCCGTCGAGCAGAACGATCATTCCCTTCTCATCGAGGGTCTTTAGGTGCTCAACGCCAGTTCCGTAAACCGGAATCGAACGTTCGTTAGGTGCAAATGCTTCTTCCCATGCGGCCCGCTGTACGAGGTATTTCGCTTTGGGGAACGTAGGGATGATCGTGCCTTCACGGTCGAGGCGAGTTGCGCCACCACTGTGGGTGAAGGCCAGATGGGTGAGTATGACGAAGTTGATATCACGTGCGCTGATTCCCTGATGGCGGAGATTGCGCAGAAGCTTCGATGAAGAGTGTCCGTACACCTCGCGGGTGATTTCGGGCTCTTTGTTGCCGATGCCGGCATCGACGAGGATGTTGGCGTGAGGGGTCTGAATCAAAAGTGAGTTCAATCCCAGGCGTACCCGGTTCTTACGATCGGGCTTGGCGCTCTTTTCCCACAGGATCTTCGGAACTGAACCAAACATCGGACCGCCGTCCAATAGGAAAGTTCCATCACTCACGAGGTCCACAGCCACATTGCTGTTCGTAGTCATTGTATTGCCTCCGGAGCCACACCCGGCCCCATCTGAAATCTATGCACGGGCGGACACCCAATGCGTTTTGGCGCCGTTGGCCCGGTTGCCCGGGCCACGGCTACGTTTTTGGAATCCTTGAAATTCCTGCAGCTGCGAGAGCGGTGTAAGCCATCCAACTGTTCGACACACGGAACCGTATTGGTTTTAGGGATGTTCATACAAGGTACTTTGGTACTCACTTCTAGGTGTTTACCTAATTATTGTTTCGAACAAGTTCAAAACTATGGATAAAATGCGAGTTCAACTGAGTGGCAGCACTTACGTGGAATTACGCGCGGATCCGACGCGGCGCCACCGCTCCGCACATCGGTCAAATACAATCACCGCGCACTGCCGGTGCGACATTGGTGGAGAGCATGGCGCATACGTGTGAGAGATTTTTAGCCGTTTCAGCAAGTTCAGGAGTTTGATCAGTTGGAAGTAGTAGTCGTTCAGAGTGACGTGACCGAGATTGATGCCGACATACTGGTAGTGAACCTTTTTGAAGGCGTGACATCGCCCAGTGGAGCTACCGGTGCTGTTGATACAGCGCTCAACGGAATGATTTCCGAGCTCATATCCGATGGTGAAATCACTGGGTCCGCAAGTGAATTAACGCTAATTCACACGCCAAGTTCGATGTTTCCGAATTTCAAACCCTCCCGCGTTCTGGTCGCCGGTCTCGGTTCTGGTGATTCACTGGATCTGAACGGGATACGCAAGGTCTCAGCTTCGGTTATCCGACGGCTGCGTGCGTCAGGCGTCAAGCAAGCTGCAACAATCGTTCATGGAGCAGGCATTGGCGGAATCGACGTAGGTGACGGTGCTCGGGCCCTCGTTGAAGGATCTTTACTTGGTGCGTACAGGTTCCTCAAGTACAGGACTACCGACAAAAAACGTAAACCCGATGTCGAACAGCTTTCGATAATTGAAGCCGATTCATCGAAGATCGACGCTATAAATGCTGGTGTTTCGAAAGGGATCGCCTACTCACAGGCCGAAATACTCGCTCGCGACCTTGTGAATGAACCGGCTAATAAGCTGTCGCCTGCTGATCTGGCTGATGTCGCCCGACAAGTAGCCAAAGACAACGGTCTTTCATGCACCGTTCTCGAAGAAGCCGATGTCGTCAAACTCGGAATGGGTGCTTACGTTGGGGTCTCACAGGGTGGTCCACGCCCCCTCAAATTCATTCATATGACGTACGAGGGTGATTCAGCGAATCCTGAGAATAATCTTTGGCTGATCGGAAAGGGCATCACGTTCGACAGTGGAGGGATATCGCTTAAGCCCGGTGCCGGAATGGGCAAAATGAAGGGCGACATGGGCGGTGGTGCATCGGTGATCGCAGCGATTCAGGCGATCGCACAGCTCAAGGCTAAGTTGAACGTACATGTCGTTTGTGCTGCTACCGACAACATGCCTGGAGGAAGCGCCCAGCGCCCGGGTGACGTGGTGACGGCGATGAACGGCATGACGATCGAGATCGACAACACCGATGCTGAAGGTCGACTTACTCTCGCCGACGCAATTGGGTATGCCCTGTCGAAAGACGCCCTTCGCATCGTAGATGTTGCGACTCTCACCGGAGCGGCCCGTGTAGCGCTAGGGGATGGAGTGAGCCCAGTATTCGGCCACGACGATGATCTTGTGAAATCCGTGCTTGAGGCCAGCGATGCAGTTGGCGAGAGTATGTGGCGACTTCCGCTCGACGCAGTTACCAAACGACAAAACTCATCAAAGATCGCTGATTTGAAAAATACGGGTGGCCGTGGCGGTGGATCTACTACTGCTGCGCACTTCATTGCGGACTTCGCTGGCGACACACCGTGGGTTCACATTGATGTAGCCGCGACCTCGATGCTTGACAGTACCCGAGGGTGGACGCCCGCTGGCGCGACAGGCGTTCCGACGCGTTCATTGATAGAACTGGCAATGCGTTTGGGCTAGAAAACGGCTGTTTAATGAACTGTATAACAGCAAAACAAAACGCTAAATGACCGTGTGGTTAGTGGTTCTTCGACAATCTCGACATCACTTGTAAATCAGTGCTGAAAATCAAGCGTTCTCAAATTGACCGTTCACAGTACCGATGCTAGCGTTTATAGCCTGTGGTGGGCGTAGTGAAGTGGTTATCACGCTAGGTTGTGGCCCTTGAGACGAGGGTTCAATTCCCTCCGCTCACCCCATATTTTTAGTTCGGTTATCCGAATTTGTTTGATCTGAATGATCCAGACTTCGAACTGTTTTGTGCAGTTGGAGTCTCGGGTAAGATTGAACTAGCAAGAAGCCCGTAAAACGGTTATTTTCCTGCGCCCGTAGCTCAGTGGATTAGAGCATCTGGCTTCGAACCAGAGGGTCGGAGGTTCGAGTCCTCCCGGGCGTACCAAAGTCAAATCAATCTAGAGACCTCACCATGCCGGTGGGGTCTTTTTTTGGTATTTGGGACGAAATTTGGGACGAATTAACACTGGAAAGTTGTTGCGTATCTGTCCGTCAGCCTGCTCAGGCATGATTTGAGAATCTGTTGCCGTGGTTGTTTGGAGATCGAATTCCCAGTTGTCTAGAATCCGACAATGAGCAAGCCAACCGATCAAATCAATCTGCCGCGGTATCTCGATCTTCCCTAAGTGACGTGCACGAGACTAAGAGAACTAAAACTTGCCAAAACGACACGGGAATGAATTTCCGCAGAGTTACCGAGAGTCCGAATGTTGGAGTTGCGGGTTTACTCCGCCTCCTACTCTCCACATGGACCACTGGGACAACGATGTCGAAAACAATGATCGAAGCAATTGCCGAACTCTGTGCTTCGCTTGCCACACAATCAAAACGGACTATGCCCAAGAAGACCCCTCCAACGCCAAGTTCGTTCGATGGGTCGAGTATGTGATCAGAGAAAACGGTAAGGGCTATCTCCGACAAATGCAGTCCGAGCGAAATAAATCTGGCAAAGGCAGACTCGCTTGGTCACGTAATCGAAGATCCCAAACATAAGAACTCAAAAATCAACCTTGGTATTACGAGTCCTCAATCTGACGATCAGTCGATTGGTCGCCACTTGTGAACGCTTCATCGAAAGCCATTGCTGCCGCCTCTTGTAGTCCAGGTGTTACGTGTGAGTAAACATCGAGTGTCGTCGTAATAGTCGAGTGTCCAAGACGTTCCTGAACAACCTTTGGATGGATGTTCGACCTCAACAAAGTGCTGGCGTGTGTGTGCCTGAGGCTCTTGAAAGACGCACCGACAAGGCTGAGGTGCTTACACGCTCTAGAGAACGCCTGCGACAGGCTGGAGGGCAAATACGGCTTCCATTCGGTACTGCTCTCGTCCACTGGCGGGTCTGAAAATACCGGATCGGATGATCGAACGGTCAATCCGACTGCTTTTGCCACCTTTTCCTGTCTGGACTTCCATGATCGCAATGAATCTATCGCGACCGCTGCTAGTGCCACCTGCCTCGTACTTTTCGGAGTCTTGGTTGGCTGGATGTGAACGGATTGATCTTGGAGTTGAGAAAGCGAACGCTGTATCGACATCTGACCGGAGTCGAACTGAATGTCTGCCCAATCGACGCCCGATCGCAAGCCACATCCGGATAACTGCTCATGCGATAGTTGCGTCCGTCGTAGACGGGATCTTTACGCTTCTTCAGAAAAGGCAAGAAAACGAACTGCATCGACGCGATTCCGAGTAAAGAAAAAGTTAACAAAATCTCGATTAGTACTAGTTCTAATGATTATCGCTGCTGTTGGTGTTTTATGGCTATACCCAGACAAATTTCCGGCACCAATTCCGTCCTACGCGGATCGCTTTGAGGATCGACTGGGAATTAAAGATGCCAGTGAATCCGTCAGGGCGTCGATTCGCCCTCAAATCTCATCTGTATCCGCTGCGTTACGAGATCGACTTGACGAGCTAAACCGCGAACTAGACACCGGCTTAGCGGATGGAGGTCAAATAAATGAAAAACCAGATGAATTAGTAGATCGCTCGACCCAGGCGATCGCCAATCCACCTCTTAATATCAGGGACTCTAATACTAGTGGTAATCGAGATGAGCTAGTCGCCCTAGCTTTGGATCTGATCAACACTGATCGAGAGAAAAGTGGTGTGGAGCCGGTGGTTTTAGGAACCAACGCAGCTGCGCAAATGCACGCCGAAGACATGCTCGCCGGGACATACATCTCGCATTGGACGCGTGACGGGGTGAAGCCGTACATGATTTATTCGTCACTGGGTGGAGAAGGTTATGTATCGGAAAATGTGGCCATTTCGGGTTGGTCAACTTGGGCCTGGGAATCGCATGACTGCGATTTCCCCATGAAAATTTGTCAGGTGACTGACCCGGACTCAAGTGTCAGACGGGCGCAATTAAACATGGTTTATGACGATGCCGACTCGAATTGGGGGCATCGCGACAACATACTCAATCCAAATCACGAATTGGTAAATATTGGCATCGCATGGAACGAGCGATTCGTCGCTTTTGTTCAACATTTTGAAAAAATCAGCATTTCAGTGATCGCCCAACCGGAAATTGTTGACGGAGTATTGAGTTTGGGTTTCGAGCTGGTCAAGCCTGGAGCAGATATCGGTCAACAGATCAGCGTGTATTACGATCCCTACCCAGTCCAAAGACAGCCTCAGGCGCTTTCCGAGTTAGGGCCGCGTTCATATTGCTACGGCGGCGGATACGTGGCTAGGTGCCCCGAGCCTGCGATCAGGATTTTAGCTCCACCGGAGAAAAACCACTTCTACACTGACCTAGATCAAAATACAGTCATCGCAACAAAATGGGTAAAAAATGGTCGACGCTACGACATTAGTGCTCGGGTATATCGATTTACAAAGAGACGCGGTATTTACACGTTGGCAATCTGGAACCAAGAATTAGACGCGATCATTTTTGCAAGATCGTTATGGGTGAATTAACCGGCAAGAAGCCCGAGTATCCGGCAGAGGACGGACTCAGGAATACTGCTGTTCTCGAAGCGTTCTACCAGTCGGCGGAATCGGGTCGACCGGTTGATTTGAGCCTGTAGCGCTCGATCTGCTCCGTTTTTCAAAGTAAGCTGCCCGACGAATTAGTGTCGGTTAGTCCACACGCGCCGTTCTCGTTGGCGTAAGATGCGCCCGCTACTCACCACTGTTTCTAAGTTTTTTAGGTGTAAATAACGATGTACCCAAGTGATGTTCGACAGAAATTAGCCTCTGGTAATCCGGTTCTCGGAACCAGCATGTTCACCCGTGAACCCTTCGTCGCTCAGTCTATTTACCAGACTGGTGCTGATTGGGTTTGGATTGATCAGGAGCACTCACCAGAGGGCACCGAGTCGATCGGTACGATCTGTGTCCAGGGACGCCAGAACGGCAGTGCGCCGGTAATTCGAATTCCCTACAACAACCCGGGCGATATCAAGAAGGCCTACGACGTTGGAGCTGTGGGAGTGATGATCCCGCAGATAGACACGCCCGACGACGCGAAGAAAGCAGTGAACTGGGCGAAGTACCCACCGATGGGTATGCGAGGCATTGCACCGTTTTTCGCTGGCTATCTCGGTCTTTCGCAGCAGGACATTATTGATAATGCCAACAGCGAGACACTCCTGATCCTCCAGATGGAAAGCGTTGAGGCGTACGAGAACCTTGATGAAATCCTGGCGATTCCGGGATTTGAAGTGCTTCTTGTTGGACCGACCGACCTGTCGGCGTCGCTGGGTGTTGCCGGTGATGTTCACCACTCGAAGGTCGAGAACATCATGACCGACGTTGCTCAACGGATCAAAGGCACAGGCAAGTATCTGGCGACGACATTTGGGGCTATCGATGACTGCAGGCGCTGGATCGGCGAGGGCTACCAGATGATGAATGTTTCGGACACGCACACGCTTGGCACGGTGCAGGCGGTAGAGGTTTACGCTGAGTTGCGTGAGACGTACAAGGCGTAGGGGTCTGCGACCTGTGACTTCGCTACGTTCGAGAAGTAAATAAAAAAACGGCGGGAGAAATCCCGCCGTTTTTGTTTAATCGAACTTGGATCGATCCATGTGCAAATCAACACCCTGGAGCATTTTGCAATTCTCCGTGCCGATAAATCGTGAATAAACACATGCGAACAGTTCTACGCCCGTTACTCGATTCAAACGGAAATATTTTGGGCACATATTTGGCGAATAATTGCAGGCAAAGTAAACCCGGCTGATGCGACCATCCACATTCCCGGGGTATACTCCGCCGGTTTTCCGTGTTCATCCTTGCGCTTTGGTTCGGTGATTTTGAACCGCCAGCTGGATGTACCTATTAGAAAGGGACAGCAAGACTTGCTGGAACGATTCCACGTACCGAGCGATATAGCCATTCATGTCACACCAGAGGACATGCACGCTACCGTGAACGATATATTTTTGAAGATGGGTATGCCCGCCGACGATGCCGACAAAGCGGCGGAAGTGCTTGTATACGCAGATATTCGAGGGATAGAAACCCACGGTGTTTCGAATATGCTGCGTCGATATGTTGAGGATTTTGGCAAGGGCGGGATTAACCCAACTCCCAACCCAAAAATCATCCGTGAGATGCCTGCCGCCGCAACTATTGATTCTGACGGTGGCCACGGCCTGGTGATCGGTCCGTACGCTATGAATATGGCGATCGAGCGGGCCAAAACATATGGCATAGGCACTATTACGGCCAATAACGGTCGTCACTTCGGGGCGGCCGCTTACCATTCCGCGATGGCTATTCCGCACGGGATGATCGGTGTTTCTATGACGACTGGTGGCATGAGCGTATTGCCCGTCGACGGTGCGAAGCCAATGTTTGGGCTCAACCCGATCTCAATCGCAGTGCCAACGAATAATGAAGCGCCGTTCATCTTTGATGCCTCGATGAGTTCAGTTGCGGGCAATAAGATTGCGCTCGCCAAGCGACTGGGCGTCGATGTAGCAGCGGGTTGGATCGCAGGCGCAGACGGCGTTCCGATTATGGAAGAGAGTCCTGTGCCTGAGGAGTACTTCATGCTTCCATCGGGCGGATCACGAGAGGGCGGCGCACATAAGGGCTCAAGCCTCGGTGTATGGGTCGAGATTATGTGTGGTCTTCTCGGTGCTACTGGTGCCGGTCCTAACCGTCAGGGCGGAGCGTCTCACCACTTCATCGCCTACAACGTAGAAGCATTCACAGACCTTGAAGCTTTCAAGGACGATATGGATATCTACATGAGCGAGATCAAGAACACCCCGCCGATTCCAGGGAAGGAACGCGTTGTGTACGCCGGTCTCCCTGAGCACGAGGAAGAGATCGAGCGACGTGAGAACGGAATTCCGTATCACCCTGAAGTGATCGATTGGTTCCGAGGGATTACTGGCGAACTCGGTATTGACTGGCGTCTAACTAGCGATTAATGGCAAGCGACAAAAACAGGAATTTCATATGGCAAAACGAATAAACAAATGCATCGAGTTGCTTGAACAGGGACAGCCGTTCTACGCGACTCACCCAACCGAGCTAACTTACGATGCCGGCGTGAAGGATTCACAGACGTGGGCTGACATGTTGATGATGGACTTTGAGCATCACCCGTTCGATACCGTCGGGTTGACCAATTACATGCGCGGTCTGAAAGATGGTGGTCCGACCCCCAGTGGTCACCTGACTCCTACTGTGATCTGCACGCTGCCTTCAAATGCGACAACGCCCGAAGAAGTTCGGTACAACGCCTGGCAGGCACGTCACGTGCTGAGCGCTGGTCTTCACGGGATTCTTCACACTCACACCCGTACAGCCGAGTCGGTAAAGGCGTTTGTGCAGATAACCCGATACCCGTTCCAGGAACTGGAGCGAGACGTAATCGGTGAAGGCCTCCGAGGAGCCGGTGGGCAAAAACCTGCAAATGAGATTTGGGGACTCGACACAGCCGAGTACTCCAAGGTCGCAGACCCGTGGCCTCTCAACCCGGAAGGCGAACTCATTCTGGGTCTCAAGATCGAAGATAGGTACTGTCTCGAGAACGTCGACGAAATTGTCGAAGTACCCGGCATCGGATTTGCAGAGTGGGGTCCCGGAGACATGGGCATGTCACTCGGTCACCCAGACGCTCATGACCCACCGTACCCACAGGAAATGAACGATGCGCGAGACAAAATCGCAGCAGCACTTGCTAGCAAGAACATTGGTTTCTACGCAAGCTGGGCCGATGAAAACATGACATTGGAACAGCGAGTGGACTACTCGATCGATGTTGTCGGTGTGAAGATGATGGGCGCAACTGAGGAGTGGGCAGCGTACGGTCGAAAGAAGACCGGACGCACGATGCCTGTCTAATCGAGCTTGTTGCCTGTTTGGCGACTTACCTCACGCCTATTGTGCATCAACTGGCTAAACAGACTGTAAATTGATTCGAGCTCGCGAAAGCGGGCTCGAATCGCGTTCGGCCAGAGGCTGATCTAAACTGAAATTGTCAGGAATTCAAAGATGAAAGTGCTTGTAACCGGTGGATCAGGAAACGTTGGTCATTATGTGATCGACGAGCTCTACAAACTCGGTCATGAAGTGATAAATGGAGACAAGTTCCGCATGTCTACCAATCTGGGTCACAGTGGAACGACCGGACAGCTCGCAAGTGCTGAAGCCGCAGTGGCTTTGCGCGAAAACTGGCCGAGCATCCCGACTTTCTTCGAGGTTGAAATATCTGATTACGGGCAGGTCATCTCGGCGATGGACGGTTGCGACGCTGTTATCTCGCTCGCATCACGTCCGAGCGCATCCCATTACGTCGAGGAAGACGTTGTGCGCACCAACACGATGTCGATGTGGAACGTCTGTCGCGCCGCAGAGCAGCTCAAAGTGAAGCGAGTTGCGCTGGGATCTTCATATAACGCTGTTGGCGCTATGGGCACGGCCGCACGATGGGAGCCGAACGAGGTCAAGCCGCCCGAGTACTTCCCACTGGATCAGAACGTTTACACGCGTTCTGAGGATCCTTATTCAATCGCAAAGTGGCTCGGCGAAGAGATTGGTGAGGCTTTCTCACGCCGATCGCCATGGATGGCAATTGCGAGCATGCGATTCAACGGTATGTGGGACGACGCTTACTTCAAGTATCTACAGGCAAACCCGATCTCTGATCCATGGAATCGTTGTCAGGGATTCTGGACGTACCTGCACATTCGCGACGCCGCCAGAGCCTGTGTGCAATCAGTCGTGAACGAGAATTGGAACGGTCATCACCGATTCTTCTTGAACGCCAAAGACACGATGTTGAATATCCCGACGATGGAAGCTATCAAGACTGTCTATCCCAATGTGCCACTGAACAAAGAATTCGAAGGATTCGAGGCACCGATTTCCACCGAGAACGTCAAAGATGTCATCGACTGGGAGCCGATTTACTCCTGGCGAGACGAACAGTTCAGCTCGTAGAGAGTTCGTACAAGGCGTCGCACATCGTAGACTTGTCGGATGTGCGGCGCCTTTGTTTATGTCTACGTCGGAGGAGTTCGCTATCAGTCGATGGGTAGCGGGCTTGAACGCGCCGGAATTGGTGATTTGATTGCACGACGACCAGATCTTGGATCCCGCTTCAACATTCGTCCAACTCAAGAAGTTGTCACTATCGTTAGCGAAGATGGCCGACCGGTTGCCCGGCCCATGCGCTGGGGATTAATACCGAACTGGACGAAGGCCGACAAAATTCCCCGCAGCACATTCAATGCTCGTGAAGATCGCCTCGATTCTTCGGGGATGTGGAGAGGTCCGTTCAAGCGCAGCAGGGGAGTTGTGCCTGCGAATGGGTTCTACGAGTGGAAAAAAACCGACGGTTCGAAGCAGCCGATGTACATAACACCCAAAGATGGCGAGGTATTTCAGTTCGCCGCTGTGTACGACTCGTGGATTAATGAGCATGGTGAAACGATCGAGTCGTGCGCAATCGTCACTACTGCTGCTAACGAATTTATGTCGTCAATTCACGATCGAATGCCCGCTATTCTCGATGTGGAGACGGTGGCGTTATGGCTCGACCCCGCTACTACGGAATCAGACAGCTTGCGGTCGATACTTGTGCCTGCGCCGAGCGAATTGTTTAAGGCTCACCCGGTCTCTACCAGGGTAAATTCGTATAAAAATGACGAAGAGAATCTGATCCGCGAAGTATCGATAACTGACCCCCAACCGGATGGCGGGCAGCTAGGCTTGTTCGACGACCAACCCAACTAGTCGGTGATAGCGAAATGCAACGGCCTCCAGAAATTCCGGAAAACGACCAACCTGACGAGCAAGAGGACGATCTTGTAAGCAAAGTCTATGGCCCATCCCAGACCGATATTGATCGATCGTGGGAAGGCTACGAGACTGCCGATAATGCCGGTGGCAAAAGCCTTGGTGGGATGATTTGGAAAGTGGCGATCGTGGGAGTTTCGCTCGTTATCCTGGCGTCGATGTCCATCGGGATACTCGGACCGCTGTTTGGAGGATCTGAATCATCTGGGCCGACACCGCCGCAGCGTGTCAGTGCCAAGGTGCTGCGGGTGATTGACGGCAGGACGATAGTCGTTGATGCCGGGGATGGCGAACAAACGGTGCGGCTCATAGGCGTTCAAGCACTGCCGTTTGGTAACCCCTTTTCCGATTTTGCTCAAGAAGTAACCCTGAGTTGGATCGGTGGCAAAGATGTGGTGTTGGAAGCCGATGAGCAGGACGACGACGAGCAAGGACGCCTCATGCGGTACGTCTTTTTCGAAAACAGCATGATCAATGCCGCTCTCATCTTGAACGGGCTTGGCAAACGCGAAACCGAGCATCCAAATATTAGGTACGACGACTATTTGGGTGAAAAGGAACGCCAGGCGCGCGAAGCTGGCACCGGAATATGGGACGAGCGGTTTGGCAACATCGACACGGACAACACTCAGGCTTCGATACATTTTCGAGTACGGAGAAATACCGTTAGTTGACCAGTTCGAATAGTCCCAAAGGCAATCGCGCTGGACAGCGATTTAAGCTTGTGCTGTCGAACCCGTCTTATCGGCGTTTATGGGGCATCGGAATCGCTTCCGCGACAATGCGCTGGATGGAAACCGTAGCGCTCGGGATCTATGTATTTGAACTGACCGGATCTCCGTTCTGGGTTGCGATAGTCGGATTCCTGCGCATGATCCCGATGTTCCTGCTCGGACCTTCGATCGGAATTATTTCTGATCGGGTGAATCGGAAGTTACTGATCGGTTCGGCAATGGTGAGTCTGGCTGTGGTGTATGCCGTGCTGGGGATACTTGTCGTAGCCGATCAAATCGAGTTATGGCACATCATGCTGGGGGCACTGCTTGCAGGTGTGATGTGGTCTACCGATTTCCCGGTCCGGCGAGCGATGATCGGAGACGCTGTTGGCCCTGAGGGGATATCTACAGCCATCGGCATAGATATGGCGAGTAGCAACTTTTCGAGGGTAATTGGACCACTCGGGGCAGGGGCATTCCTGGCCACGCTTGGAGTTCAGGCGGCTTACTTCACAGGTGCAATTCTATTTTTAATCGGAGCTTTTTTAGCGTTCACACTCCCGCATGTAGCTCCGACCGCAAAGAGCGGAACAACCACGGGATACTTTGCAAATCTTGCTGAGGGATTCAGGCACGTGCGGGCCGATCGTATTATTGTCGTCACGCTCCTGATAACCATCGTTATGAACGTTTTCGGATTCCCGTACCAGCATATGGTCCCTGTAATCGGTGCTGAAACGCTCAAAGTAGGGCCGCTGCTGATCGGGGTTTTGCTTGCGACCGAGGGAATGGGAGCGACAATTGGCTCGTTGATAATCGCTCTGAAATCTCGCCCCGGTGGCTTCACCAAGATCTATGCGTTTGGATCGATAATTGCGCTGATTGCAATACTCGGATTCTCGTTGTCGCCATCGTATTGGACAGCACTTCCGATACTGGCAATTGCCGGATTATCGATGTCAGGTTTCGCAACTATGCAGAGCATCATCATTATCACTTCAACACCGGCAAAAATACGCGGTAGGGTGCTTGGTGTACTTGCTGCGTCGATCGGTACAGGTCCGTTTGGCGCGCTCATTGTTGGCGGACTTGCCGTGCTGTGGGGTGCGAATAATGCTGTGATGGCGATTTCTGTGACCGGCTTGGTGTTGACCGTACTTGCGCTTGTATTCTGGCCGATGTTTCTCCGAACTGCTGTCACATCCAAGACATCAGGGAGCGGGCTCGCTGGCGAAAATGAGTGAGACGACATACATAAACATGCTCAAAAAGATCAGCAGTATCACGAACCGTGGATTAGGTTTGAATTTCACGAATAATATTGTTGGGGATTAGCTTCAAAAGTGGACGATAGCAATTCAATTTACTCTCTTGTTGCGCTCGATATCGATGGCACGATGATCGGTGAAGACCGAATTGTAAAGTTCGAACTAATCGACGCGATTACGAGGGTTCAATCTTTCGGTACTGTCGTTTCAATTGCTACCGGGCGAACACTCACCCCAGCGTTGAGAATCGCTGAGGAAGCTGGCGCATCTGGTCCTGTCATTTGTTTTCAGGGCGCAATGACGTTTGACCAAGTCACAAAAACGCCCATTCGACACGTTCAACTCGACGAAATTGTTGCAGCCAAAGCTATCACCGGTCTAACTTCAGTCGTTCCTGAGGTAATGATGTTTCTGGGTGACGACGTATGGGTCGAAAAACGCTCAGAGTGGACCGATGGATATGGCCAGCGGATGGGCGTGACGATTCGTGATACAGATTCACTGATTTCGATGGCGGATCGACTCCCAACCGCTATCGTTGGCGTAGGTGACCCCGAAATTGTTGAACCACTGGTGGGAAAACTCGACAGTCAGCTCAATGGTTCGGCGCTGGTGACCCATTCCCTCCCGATGTTCTGTGAAATCGAGGCAATTGGAGCGGGTAAGGATCTGGCGATCGAGCATTTAGCTCAGTCGATAGGCACTGACCGCTCGGCCGTAATTACTATCGGCGACGGCAAGGGCGATCAAACGATGATCGAATGGGCGGGCTTGGGTGTGGGAGTCGAAGGCGGCCACGCGGACGCTCTGGCGGTGGCTGATGAGGTTATTGCGATACCAGAAAAATCGGGTCTAACTAATTTTCTTGAGGCAATGTCCGATGGCGGACGGTTTGGTCCACCGAACATCCGATAATCTGTGCCCGATTGAACTTAGGTCGAATCTAGAACAAACAGGTAGGAATTCTTGAAAGACGTAATCGTCCTTGGTGGACTGAACATGGATCTGATCGTCGATACGCCTCGGCTTGCAGGGCCGGGAGAAACGGCTGAAGGAACGCGGTTTTACACCACACCCGGTGGAAAAGCCGGCAACCAGGCGGTAGCGGCCGCGCGGCTTGCTCAGAGCTCGGGATCTGTGAAGATGGTCGGGCGCATTGGTGATGACGGATTCGGTGAAGAGATGGCCCAATTTATGCGCAACGAGGGTATCGACACATCGCTTCTACGACGTACCGAAAATATCGCATCGGGAATAGCCGTGATATTTATTCTTCCCGATGGCGAGAATCACGTGAATGCTGTCTACGGAGCAAACGCGTTGTGTGATTCACAACAGTCCGATGACGTGAGCGGCGCGCTCGCAGGAGCAGGAGTGCTGTTGTGCCAGCAGGAAGTACCGCTACCTGCGACGAAAGCATCTATCGATGCTGCCGCCAGAGCCGGCGTTATGGTCGTACTTGATCCCGCACCGGTTCGAGATGTGCCAGATGGCTTTTACGACTCGGTGACGGTTCTTACGCCAAATCAGGGTGAAGCATCGTCGATGGCGGGGGTAGACGTGATCGATGCTGCTTCGGCGAAGTCAGCTGCCGAGAAGATTCGCAACACAGGAATTGAGACGGTGATTGTCACGTTGGGCGATTTGGGAGCGTGGGTCGAATCGGATGGAATTTCTGAGCTTCTCGATCCGTATAAAGTCGACGTCGTTGCTACAGTGGCAGCTGGCGATGCGTTTAACGGCGGCTTCGGAGTCGGAGTCGCCTCTGGGATGGGTTTGCTTGAGGCAGCCAGGTTCGGGATGGCCTCAGGCGCACTCTGTGTGACTAAAGCCGGCGCTCAAGAGTCGATGGCGACCCGAGCTGAGGTCGATGCGCTGCTAGCTTCCCGGTAACGATCCCGGGCTAGTTACTAGATTGTCGGGGGCGGTCCGGTGATTTCAGAGATGGTTGCAACATCGGCCGCGTTCATCAGTTTGACCAGCCTTTTATTGATCCTCGCAGGCAGTCCAGGGCCTTCGTAAATGAACGAGGTATAGAGCTGGACAGCCGATGCTCCTGTTGCGAGAAGCTGCCACACGTGCTCGGCAGTTGAAACGCCTCCGCAAGCGATGATTTCGGCCTGACCCTGTACCCATGCCTGAACATCGGCGATCATCAGTTCGGTGTGCTCGAACAATGGAGCTCCGCTCAAACCTCCTCTGCCAACTTTCAAGCGGTTGCTGTCTATCGGGTGAGTATTGGCGATCACCAGTCCATCTACGCCCGCATCTACGGCAGTTTCCGCCAGTTTGAGAATCTCCCTACGGCTCTCTTCGTCTCGTTGCCAAGGCGGGAGCTTTACAAATAGCGGAATCTGCTTCTCAGCTACCAGTCCCTCGATTAGCCCACGCAACCTTGCTGGCTCGTGGAATATTCGCAGTCCGGCGGTGTTGGGGCTGCTTATGTTGAGTTCAAGTCCTGCCGCAAGCGGTTGAGTACGACGAAGACATTCGAATATTTCGTCTTCAATTGTCCCGGCGATGCTCACCATCACGCGGGATTTGTGTTTTTGGGATTTTCCGAGACGTTGGAGCGCAGGATCGAGTCCCAGTCCGGGGAATCCCAGTGAATTCATGACCGCTTTCTGGTCTGGCAGTCTGATCATCCGTGGTTTTGGATTCCCGGGACGTGCCGCAAGTGTCACGGTTCCTCCTGTCACGAATCCAAATCCCAGCTTTAATACCGAGCCAAGCACCTTGCAATCTTTATCGAACCCGGCCGCCATTCCGATCGGTGTCGGGAACGACATTCCAGCGAGATCGGTTTTCAACTTGGGACTACGAGCGCCGTTGGTCGCGCTAAATGCACTCCAGATACCCGGGAAGGTCAGCGCTGTTTCAGCGATTTTGTGGGCGCCTTCTGGCGGAAACCTGAATATGAGTGGCTTGGCAGCCAGGCTGTAGATGCTCGTTTGATTTCTCCCGATCAGGCCAAGATTTAGCTGAGAATCACTTCGTAACCGTTATTGTTCAGAGTAACCAGAAGTAAGATGTTAATCGCCCCCAATACGAATCTCGATACAAATTTACTGGACCAGCGGGTAATCTGAACACATGACACTGGAATACCACATAGGTGATTCAACAAAGCCAACAGGGCACGCGTTGATTTACTTCCGAGACGGATCTAACCCGGATCTTGTCGGTGCCTCATACATCGTGATTCTCCCGGTCTCTGTAGATATCAGTAAATATGTCCCGCCGTTCTTGGCAGGGCAGGTGGAGCAACTTGGAACTGGCGACATGTCTTCGTTCGCGTTTCCGCCTGCGCCAGAGTCGGTTCCTTCAGAATCATGGTTGCGTGAAACCGCAGAATTACGAGGGGACGATCTTTTGTTCGGTGGAGTCGTGAAGCTTGATGATGTGACCACGCTCATGGAAGTGGTCGCTGGCATTTCTGCAGAATATGCGGCGCAGTACGACAATCTGACAAGCATCGCGAGCAACCCGGATTCTCGACAGCCCGAAAGTAGCGCTCTCAAGGGCGAGTCGACCGGCAGTAGGGCAGCTCCAACAACTGACGTAAACGACGTCATGTACAGCCTGATGTCGGAGCCGGATTTGCTAACTGAGTTGACGACGCTGATGGGTCGGTTCCAGTACGAGTCCAGTGGCGGCGACACGGTAGGAGCAGGCGAAAGCGAAGCCAAGATTCGATCTATCGCAAAACATGTTCCCGAAAATCGTCGTATTGATCTGCTAATCGAGGCGGCGACCGATGGTCGTTCCGAATCTGCGAAACGGGCACAGTTGTATCTCGATAGGGCGTTCGCCATGTACCGGGAGGACTACACCCGGGTTCATGTGCTTGAGCAAGAGATTCAACAACTCGGCGGCGATTAGACCTATCCGAGAACTCCCCTGAGTTGATCGGTCGTGATGTTCCCGCCGCTGGCGATGAGCACGACCCGCTTGCCTTTGAGCTGGTCTTTCATGCCGACCGCCGCCGCTAGTGACGCTGCACCCGCGTGTTCAACTAGTGTTCGGGTGGCATGGACGTATTGAGCTATAGCTTCGTCGAGAGCTGAATCATCTACGAGCACGAATTCTTTCATGCGTTTTCGAAGAATTCTGATCGGCAGCGTGTATGCGCCTTCTGTAGCAAGCCCCTCGGCGACGGTCGACATTGGGTAGATTTCAAACTTCCCAGATTTCCACGCGTGATAGGCAGCAGGCGCGTGGGCCGATTGCACGCCGATCACACGAGTAGAGGGAGATAGCGCGTCGAACGCGATGGCTGCACCCGATGCGCCTGATCCGGCCCCAATGGGCACTATCAGAACGTCTATGTCGCTCAGGTCTTCATGGACTTCTACCGAGTACGTACCAACGCCTGCAATCAGCTCTGGCTCGTTTGCGGAGTGAATAAAGCGCATACCCTCAGATTCTGCCAACTCCTCAGCTCGCTCTCTTGATTGGTCGAACACATCGCCATGGAAAATGACCTTGGCCCCGAGCGCTGCGATTGATCCCGTTTTTACCGAATTCGCACCCTCGGGCAAAACAACGGTGCAGGATGCGCCGAACGCTCTCGCTGCGTATGCAATCGACTGACCGTGATTTCCCGAAGAAGCAGTGATGAACCCACGCTCTCTTTCCTCTTGAGAAGTCTGGGAAACCAGATTGATCCCGCCACGAACCTTGAATGCGCCCAGAAGCTGGAAATTTTCATGTTTCACCCAGACGTCGGCATCGAGTAATTCAGAAAGAACTGGATAGTGCCTAATTGGCGTGTGAAGTACGTGGCTTTCGATTGCTGATCTTGCCCGTTGAATGTCTTCAATTGTTGGTTCAATCGGTATTGATGAATCTGTCATTAGGTAAATCCTCTTCGGTGGGCAATTAGTTCCGTCTCGCAGAGTACTTGAGTCGATCAAGGATTGAAGTAGGTTTCAAGGGGATGAGCGGCAACCTTGAGTCGAGATTGAGGAGTACCCTTCGTCAAAGAGCGCCCCCGGAAATGTGGGCGCCTGTTTCGTTTAGGGAGAAATTTGGCAGGTCAAGACACAACCGATCAACGACGTGAAGCGACAAAGGAAGTTCGATCGGTAGTGAGCACCCCTCGATTTGGCATTTTCGGGCGAACCTTCGTGCACACATTCGAAGCGGTTATTACCAATCGCGATTTTCGGATGCTCTGGTTTGGGATGGTGCTTGCGATGGGTGGGTTCCAGATGCAGATGGTTGCACGCGGGATCCTCGTCTATGAAATGACCGACGATGCCCTGATAACGGGGCTGGTCGGTCTAGGCTTTGCGCCGAGCCTGCTGGTTGTTTCTCTCTATGGCGGTGTACTCGGCGATCGTGTTGAACGACGATCGATCATCCAGTTCTCGCAGGCGATGAACGGTGCACTTGCCGGAGTAGTCGCAATTCTCATGTTTACTCACTCTCTGGCGTGGGGTCATCTATTTGCTGTATCGGTTGCACAGGGTGCGATGTTCGCTCTTCAGATGCCAGCGCGACAGGCTGCAATTCCTTCGCTGGTGGGTAGACACCAGTTGCCTAATGCGTTCGCACTGAACGCGATGGCGATGAGCATGATGACTCTTTTCGCCCCGGCAATTGCGGGCTTGCTCTACGAACAGATCGGGCCCGAATATGTCTACATAATTGTCTGTGCCGTGATGCTCAGTTCGGTCATATTTACGTCACTCGTGCCGAAAATGCCACCACCTGCAACCGTGGTGGTTCAATCGGTTATGGACAACATCAAGGGTGGCTTCAAATACATCGGTCAGAACAAGTTAGTCCTGAACTTGCTGATCTACATGGTGGTTGTTGCGCTGCTATCGATGCCATTCAGAATGCTCGTTCAGGTGTACGCAAAGGATGTGTATGGATCGGATCCGTCGGAAGTTGGGTTACTGCTGACTGCGTTAGGTCTTGGCGGATTGGTCGGAACTATTTCGATCGCCAATTTACGCGAGGGTAACCGCCGAGGGTGGATTATTATCGGTGGAGCATTTGTTGCCGGAGGCTCCCTGGTGCTGATCGTCAGCGTCCCTGTATTTGCTGCGGGTATGCTTGGAATGGTTGGCATGGGCCTCGCCGAACAAGCTCGATGGGCACTCGGACAGAGCATCATGATGGAGAACACGACCGACGAGTACCGTGCACGTGTAATGAGCGTGCTGATGATGACTTTCGGTTTGATGCCGCTGGGTATGTTTCCGCTTGGATGGGCGATCAAGGAGTACGGTGCTCAAGACGCTGTCGCTGTGGTAGCTGTTGCGTTACTTGTGTTCGCCGTGTTGTCAGTCTTCCTGTTGCCGAAAATTCGCCAGGTGCGCTGACGAATTTTCCGACACATCACGAAGCTTCACGAACACGCGCAGCTAAAGTGCCGAGCAGATATCCGGCGCAAAGAACGAAAAACAGATAGCCGTAAAACTTGCCAGAAATTAAAACTACGCATACCGATAAACCCGACGCAACCCGTGTGGGTGGTACGCGAAGCCGGATGCTGACTAGAACCTTCGCATCGCTTAGGCAGCCTGGATTCCGCCACTTGTGGTTTGGAATGTTGCTGCTGATGGCAGCGGTGAACATTCAGATGCTAGCTCGTGGGTATCTGACCTGGGAGCTAACTCATTCACCGATCGCCGTCGTAGTAGTAGGAGCGGGATTTGCCCCGCCAATTCTGCTGCTGTCACTCTATGGTGGCGCTATGGCTGATCGTCATTCCCGTAAGCGACTAATCCAGTTCGGTCAGGTCGGAATGCTGGTGATAACTCTGATTATCGGTGTTTCTATATCGACAGGAACGGTCACAGTTTTTCATCTGGCAGGAGCATCGTTGGCTCAGGGAACTATCTGGGCGTTTTTGATGCCAGCTCGGCAGGCGATCATCGGGCAACTTGTCGATGAAGACCAGATCACAAACGCCGTTGCTCTAAATGCCTCGGGTATGTCATTGATGACCGTCGCTGCGCCCGGGATCGGTGGGTTGGTTTACGGCATGTCCGGACCTGCAGCCACGTACTACTTGATGTCGGGTCTGACAGTCGTCGCATTGATACTCACCAACTGGGTTCCCAACATGACGCCGGTAGTGAACGCAAAACGACGAATGTGGAGCGATATAAAAGAAGGGCTTGTTTACACCAGGCACAATCGGACCGTGTTGGTTCTGCTTTTGGTCGCACTCAGCACTGCGCTGCTCGCGATGCCTTTCAGAACGTTGCTTCCGGTACAGATCGAGGAGGTCTTCAAGCTAGAAGTTGAAGCACTGGGTCTTATGCTGAGCATGATCGGCGTGGGTGCCTTATTTGGATCTCTCGTAATCGCCAGCCTATCTAAGAACAACCATCGTGGGTGGGTGCTGCTGATAACCAGCATGCTGTCGGGAGGAGCAATTCTCCTCGCCGGGGTGATAACTTCTTACGCAGCGGCTCTTGTCATCATGGTTTTTCTGGGAATTGGCGACTCCGGTAGGAGGGCGCTCAATTCATCGCTCATCATGGAGCAGACCGATGATGAACATCGCGGTCGGGTCATGGGCGTTTATATGATGAACTTTGGATTGATTCCACTTGGGGCGATACCGCTTGGGTTTATCGCCTCGTTCTTCGATGTGCGCCTGGCTTTCGGTCTTGCAGGGGCCGGGCTAATCTTGGCGACGATCGGATTCACGGTATTTACTAGCCGGCTTCGACGACTGTAACCGGTTGTTCAGCCGTTTCGGGCTCGCTCCGTCAACTGGGCTGCAAGTAAACTTCGGTTCTCTCCGGTATTCAACTCCGGAACACAGCGATTTTTTGAGTGCTTTCTGCAGATGCCCATTCAGGTTTTAAGTGACGATCTTGCCTCCCGTATTGCCGCGGGTGAGGTGATTGAACGTCCCGCATCAGTTGTGAAAGAGTTAGTCGAGAACTCGCTTGATGCTGCGTCGACTCGTATCGACGTCCACATCGCCGGCGGCGGAGCGCAGTCAATTACGGTGGTCGACAACGGGCAGGGCATACCGGCCGATGAACTATCAGTCGCATTCGAGCGATTTGCCACTTCGAAGATTGACGAATCGTCTGATCTGATCGCCATCGGAACACTCGGCTTTAGAGGTGAAGCACTACCGTCAATAGGATCGGTCGCTCGTGTAGAAGCGATTTCGAGGCATGCCGATTCAGAGGCCGGTGCGCGTTATCTCGTTGATTTCGGGAAGGCCAACAAAGTTGAACCTGCGGGTGCGCCGAACGGCACACGCATCGAAGTGACGGGGCTCTTTCAGAACGTTCCAGCGAGATTAAAGTTTCTTGGATCAGCGGGTCGTGAGCTATCTCGTATCCAAACGATGCTTGCGTCGCTCGCTCTGGTCTATCCACACGTCGCATTCAGTCTGAGCGCTGACGGTCGAGAGCGTCTCAGGACTATAGGATCGGGCAAGCTCGTCGATGCTGTGTCGGGCGTGTATGGCGCGAAAATTGCGGATCAAATGCTCGAGTTGGAGCCAGATCAATCGGCTGCGTTCTCAGTAGACGGACTGGTCAGTTCGCCGTCTTTGAATCGTTCAAATCGAACGTACATGACGATATCGGTGAATGGACGCTGGATTCAGTCGCGTCGATTGTCATACGCTATCGAGCAGGCGTTCTACGGATTCCTGCCAGATCGACGCTTTCCGGTGGCAATTACACGAATAACGACTCCGCTTGACGATGTCGATGCCAACGTACACCCGGCCAAGGCGGAAGTTCGTTTCCTTCGGGAAGATCTTGTGTACTCCGTAGTACAGCGAGCCGTCAGAGGGGTGCTGTCAACATCAGCTCCCGTGCACGAACTTGGAGCGGGTAGGGCGTCGGGTTCAATAGGTCTTTTACGAACTCCTGGAGGGATTGGGCGGTCCGAGCAGTCTCCCGGTTCGAGTGATCGTTCGTCGGCCGGGTCTGGATTTTCCCAGTGGCCAGATCCGTCAGCGATTGTCGAGCAGTCGCGATTGCCTGAGTCGAACGCCGAAGCAACGTCTACGGGAGCAACAGGAGCTAACACCCCGAAGGAAACTCTGCCCGTATTACGAGTTATTGGTCAGGCACACGAAACTTATATTCTCGCTGAAGGTCCCGACGGCGTTTATCTCGTTGATCAACACGCTGCACATGAGCGGGTGGTGTTTGAGCGGGTGAAACAGCGCTTCGATCAAAACGTAACCGAGTCACAACCACTGCTTGAGGCGGCCTCGGTCGATCTCGCACCGGGTGCCATGGCTACTGTTCAAGAGCATATCGATGAACTGAACAGGGTTGGATGGGGAGTAGAAGAATTCGGTACGAATAGCCTGATAGTTCGAAGCGTACCTGCATCGCTCGCCACACGAGCAAGCGGAGATGGTGCCGGCCAAGTCTTCGTTCGGGTTTTGGACGAACTCAACGAGGGTGGAACCGGTGAAACGTGGCGTGAACGGATGCTGGCAACGATTGCCTGCCATTCGTCAGTTAGGGCCGGGCAAGTTTTGTCGATAGATGAATGTAAGAATTTGATCCGGGAGCTTGAACAAACCGATCGACCGAACACATGTCCGCACGGTCGACCGACGATCGTTCAACTGAATGTTAACGATCTCGAGCGTGAGTTCAAGCGTAGGTAATTCGTGCTACCAATCACCCGGCCAGCCGGTTAGTACAGCGGTGCGCCTGCTATCGGGTGGCGGAACTGGTAAACAGCGTTTTGGGCGGCTCCGCAAACGTAAACGGTCTTCATGTCATTGCCGCCAAACGCCAGATTTGCCGGCGCCCAGTCAGGAACGTGGAACAGGTCGAGTAGTTCACCAGATGCCGAGACATAGGCAATAGCTCTAATACCCGGCAAGGTTTGGAGGATATTTCCTTCGACATCGACAGCTATGCCGTCGGGATTTCCCGGTTCTCTAAATCGTCGAACGAGCTGTTGATCGAGCAGTTGGCCCGATTCATCTATCGTGAACGCCACCAATCGTTGCGCTCGGGTTTCAGATACGTAAACTTTCGTTCCATCTTTCGAAACCGCTATTCCATTCGGGTAGGCAAGCTCGTTGGCGAACGCACTGACCTTTCCCTCTGGCGTGACTTTATAAACGGGGCTGATTGCTGGATCAGGTTGAGGGCGCCGAATAGGGTCTGTGAACAACAAGTCGCCGTTTGGCAGAAAGCAGAGATCGTTTGGTCCGCCGAAGCCGGTTCCTTCGTAATCTTCAGCGAACACCTCGGAACTTCCATCGGCACCGATTCGCAGTATCGCCTTTAGTTCAGCATCGGCTACGAACATTTCGCCTTTTGAATTGAAAAGCAACCCGTTGGGGCGACCTTCAGTCTCAGCGATCTGCGTTATCTCACCGTCGTCAGACACCCTGATTATCGAGGCGTCCTCGGCACTCACGAGGTGTAGTCGACCCTCTGAGTCGATCGCCGGACCCTCGGGGCCACGGACGTTGGAGACCAGTACACGGAAATCAGGTGGGATGTTTGTTAGATCAATAGTCATGCGTTGGAAGAAGACTAGACCTCGCCCCGCATAGGTACAACTCACGTGTTGCATGTGAATTCCATGAGCGATATTGCCCCTGCTGATTTGCGGCTATAAAATATTGTTGTACCAACCGACTGGTCGGTCGGTTTATCCTCAAGCATTAGCAGCACAATTACCTTGTCGGAATCATCAACCAAACAGCGTGTACAAACTCGAGAACGCATACTCGAAGCTGCAGAAACTGTATTTGCTGACAACGGATATCACGATGCCCTAGTCGATGAAATCGGCAAACGTACATCGATGTCTAAGGGTGGGCTGTACTTCCATTTCCCAAGTAAAGAAGATTTGTTTTTCGCTGTGATGGATCGTCTGGCGAACAAGCTTGTGAATCGTGCTGAGAAAGCCGCAGCTAAGGCTAATTCCCCAATAAATGCCGCCGAGGCCGCACTCGATGCGGTGTTATCAGCGTTGTCGGTACAGAAGCGACTCGCCCGATTATTGATTACGCAGGGCTACAGCATGGGCAACGCTTTTGAGTCGAAACGGGCGGAAATGTTCGATCGATTTGCTGGCGTGATCGCAAAGCAGCTTGAGGATGCGAAATCAGCTGGTCAAATTGGCGAATTGAACGCTGGTTTAGCGTCCCGCGTTTGGCTTGGTGCTGTGAATGAAGTAGTCGTGTACTGGCTGTTTTCTGGTGGACCGTCTCCAAAAGACGTTGCGCCAGATTTGAAGAAATTCCTGTTGGATTCAGTCAGAGGTTCATCGTCAGATACTTCAGCTGGAACGGTCTCACGATGACAGATAACTCCATGCAATCAAGTCTTCCGGGCTGGCGTCGGCTTACGTTGTTCCTCGAAGCGATCAAGTTCGAGCACTCGGTGTTCGCTCTGCCCTTCGCAATACTTGCTGCGTTTCTTTCAGCCAGTGGAATTCCTGATTGGACCGGGCTGATCTGGGTGCTTGTTGCGATGGTTGGCATGCGAACGTTTGGGATGGCTGCGAATCGACTAATCGACGCTGAGATCGACGCTCGAAATCCCCGAACTGCAACACGTGCAATCCCCGCAGGAACGATCAGCCGTAAGGCAATGCTCAGCTACATGGCAGTAGCAGGATTGATATTCGCTGGTGCAACTTCGCAGTTGAACTCAGTCACGTGGCCACTGGCTCCGATTCCGCTGGCAGTGATGATCGGGTATCCGTACCTGAAGCGATTCACCTGGCTTGCTCATTTTGGGATGGGAGCCGTGTATCTCATCGTTCCTCCAGCGGTGTCACTGGCACTAACAGGCACGATGCCGTTTGGCTTCGTGATTATTGGCATCGGATCAATGGCGTGGGTCGCTGGGTTCGATGTGCTTTACGCAACTGCCGACTACGAGGTGGATCGCAAGCAGGGACTGCACTCGATCCCAGCTAAATTCGGGATACCGGTAGCGTTGGTAGTTTCCCGACTTCTCCATGCTTCAGCAGTGATAGTTCTTGCGATAGCGGGTGTTGTGCTTGAGGCGAGTGCGTTCTATTTGTTCGGAGTGCTCGCTGCTGCTGTACTACTTGCGTATGAACAGTCGCTTGTTTCTTCGGATGATTTGTCGAAACTTAATATGGCTTTCTTCACCATGAACGGCGTTATTGCCGTGGTGTTCGGAGCTTTTGTCGTGATCGGTGAGGTGATCTGATGGGTATTTATGTACTTGGAATTGCCGGTGCGAGCGGTGCCCCGTATTCAAAACGAGTTCTTGAGCAGATGCTGCTGGCGGGTCACAACGTAAAAATAGTTATTACTGACGCCGGCCGTAAGGTTCTAGAGGTCGAAGAAGATCTTGTTTTGACCGGAAATACGGAAGCTGACACTCCCGTGCTGCTTGAGTGGGCTCAGGCCGAGTCTGCACCCGGTGTTCTTGAGATGTACCACCACAAGGATGTTGCTTCGCCGATAGCTTCAGGATCGTTTGCGATCGACGGTATGGCGGTCGTGCCATGTTCTGGCGGAACGCTAGGTCGAATAGCTCACGGTATTTCAAATGGTCTTCTTGAGCGCGCTGCTGACGTATGCCTGAAAGAACGGCGTCGACTTGTTTTGGTGCCGCGCGAAATGCCGATCAGCCTCATTCACCTGAGAAACATGACCGCTGTCACCGAAGCTGGAGCAATCGTTTTGCCGGCATCGCCTGGCTTCTACCACAAGCCCACGGACATCAGCGATCTGATCGATATGGTGGTGGGACGAATACTTGCTTCGCTGGGAATCGATTCGCCTGTCATGAAGCCGTGGCTAGGCCCCGAACCAACCACGTACTCGGAAGAAGGAACTCAGTAAGTGGCGTTTACTGATCTGCAGTCGTTTTTAGCACTTCTCGAAAAAGAGGGCGAGCTTCATCGGGTCACTGAGGAAGTTGACGCTGAACTCGAAGTCACCGAGATAGCGACGCGTGCCGTGAAGGAAAATCTACCAGCATTACTGTTCGAGAACGTCAGAGGGTCGAGCTATCCGTTGGTAATCAACTCGATGGCGAGCCTGCGAAGAATTGAGCTAGCGCTGGGCCGGCCGGCAGAGGCGCTCGGCGAAGATATCGTGAAGTTCATGGAAGACGTAAACCCACCGAGTCTGGGTTCTTTCTGGCGCAATCGCAAAACCGGATGGCGGATGCTCAAAATCCGTCCGAAGAACACGCGCCGAGCGATGTCTCAGCAGGTTGTAGAAGAACCACAACTTGATCAACTTCCTATTTTGAAATGCTGGCCAGAAGACGGTGGCCGATTCTTTACGCTCCCTCTGGTCATTAGCCGCGATCCCAAAACAGGCGCCGGGAACATGGGCATGTACCGGATGCAGGTGTACGACGAACGTACTACCGGAATGCACATGCAGATCCAGAAGGGCGGGGGATTTCACTATCAAATAGCCGAGAAGATGGGCAAGCCGCTCGAGATGGCTGTCGCTGTAGGAGGTGATCCTTCGCTGATTCTCGCTGCGATAATGCCGCTTCCGGAGGGCTTGGACGAAGTTGCGTTCTCAGGGATCGTTCGGGGTCAACGGACACCGCTCACAAAAGCGAAAACGATCGATCTCAAAGTACCGGCGCATGCTGAATTTGTGTTCGAGGGTGTGGTGAAACCGCAGGTTCGGCGACTCGAAGGGCCATTTGGCGATCACTTTGGGCACTACTCTGCAGCGGGCGATCATCCGGTGTTCGAGATAACTCGTGTCACACGTCGTAAAAACGCCATATATCCGGCGACCGTGGTGGGTATACCGCCTCAGGAAGATCGTTATCTAGGCGATGCTGCCCAACTCGCCCTCACTCCGTTGATGAGACTCGTGCGGCACGAAGTGAAAGACATGTGGGCGTATTACGAGGCAGGTTTTCACAATCTACTTGTCGTCTCGGTCGACCCTCGATATCAACGTGAAGCGATCAAAACAGCACTCGGGATATTGGGCGATGGGCAACTTTCGCTGACGAAGAATCTCGTTCTTGTTGGCCCCGATGTGAATCCGAGGGACTATAGGCAGGTCTTGCAGGCGATCCGCCGAAACTTCGTTGCCGAGCAGGATTTTCACCTGATAGCCCGTACTGCAGCCGACACTCTCGATTTCACAGGCGAAGCTCTGCACAAAGGATCGAAGATGATTCTCGACGCTACTGCTGGACCCGACGGTGAAGGGTCGCCAACAGCGGTCGCTCTGCCATCGAACATTAGTGCGATCGCTCCCAGAATCGAGAAGCACCGCCTTGTCGGTAAAACGATGCTTATTGTTCAAACGGCCGGGAACGGCAGAGAAATTGTCGAAAAGCTCGTGGACAACCCATTGATGGGCGGCGTGAAGATCGTGGTTGCCGTGTCGTCTGACGTGGATATTGACGATGACGAAAACCTCCTGTGGGGAATATTTACGAGGTTCGACGCAGTACTAGATGTGATGTTCTCTCGAACTGAATTCAGAGGGATCGCCCCGGTCTATTCGGGTGTACTCGGAATAGATGCGACATGGAAAAAGGGTTACCAGAAACCGCTGGTTATGGACCCAGAGATAGTTAAGAAAGTGGATTCTAAATGGTCCCGATACTGGAAGTAGCAGACCCTGATCTTCAGGTCGATCTGAACCTTTCCGATAAACGACTTTTCCCGATCTGGGACAAAGTGCAGGCACGCGAGCGACTTTCTCTTGCGGAAGGCGTCACGCTGCTGGAAACGGAAGATCTTTCTGGGGTCGGCCGTATGGCAGACTTCGCGAAGAAACGTGTGGCGGGCGACAAGGTTTATTTCGTTCTGAATCGGCATGTGAACCCGACAAACATCTGCGTATTGAGCTGTAAGTTCTGCGACTTCGCAAAGAAGCCGGGCGAAAAAGATGCTTATGAGATGACGATCGAGGAGATTCTCGATCACGTCGATGAAGATATCCACGAGATACACATCGTCGGTGGGCATCACCCGACATGGCCGTTCGAGTACTACGTCGAGATGGTCAGAGAGATCCACAAGAAAGCACCGCACGTTCAGATCAAAGGTTTTACAGCCTCAGAGATCGATTATTTCCAGCGTCGATGGAAAGTACCGCCGGAAGAATCATTGGCGATATTAAAAGAGGCCGGTCTCCAGTCGATGCCGGGTGGGGGAGCTGAAGTGTTCTCGTCAAGAGTTCACAAAATTCTGCTTCCCGGGAAAGCGAACGCGGATCGATGGGCCGAAATACACAAAACCGCGCACCGAATGGGCATCCCAACGAACTGCACGTTGCTCTACGGCCACATCGAGTCGTTTGAAGAGCGTATCGATCACCTGATTCGACTGCGCAATATTCAAGATGAAACCGGTGGATTCCTCGCGTTTATTCCTCTGGAATACCAAGTAGGAACGACCAAGCTACGTCCTCGTCACACCCCGGCCATGGACGATCTGAAGATGATCGCCGCCGCTCGACTGATGCTCGACAACATCAAGTACATAAAGGCCTACTGGGTGATGCTCGGTGAGGCGACTGCGAGTATCGGCCTGAACTTCGGCGCGAACGATCTCGATGGCACGATCGGAAAAGAGCGAATTGCTCACGCAGCGCTCGCTGAATCACCCGCTGGTCAGGCGAGAGAGAAGATGGCGTCGTTCATCCGAGACGCACGTCGAATTCCGGTTGAGCGCGACGCTTTGTACAACGAGATCAGGGTGTATGACCACTAATCAATCTAGCTCTCGATCTCTGAGAGTTGGGCACATGACATATCTGAACTCAGAGGTTTTCTATCGGAAACTTCAGCCGGGTTCATTCGAGCTTGTGGCGATGCCACCGCGTGCGATGGCCGCCGCCGTTGAAAACGGTGATCTAGATGCAGGACCGCTACCGATCGCCGAGGTTTTCCGCCTTGGTGACTCAGTGCGATCGCTTGGTAATCTCGGTGTCGCTTCAGATGGACCCGCCATGAGCGTGTTCTTGTTCTCGCACAAGCCCATTGAAGAGCTATCCGGAAGCAAGATCGCCGTCACGTCACATACGGCTACTTCGATTCAGCTGCTGCGTGTTCTATTTGTAGACTTGTGGAACGTTACGGATCACGAATTTGTCGAGATGACTGACGATCACTCCGCCGCATTGATAATCGGCGATCCAGCGCTAGAGCGCTTGGCTTCTGGAGAATATCCGTACAACTACGATCTGGCATCGGCGTGGAAAACGCTTACGGGGTTGCCGTTCGTATTTGCCGAGTGGGTTGTTCGTGCTGATGCACCGACGGAGCTCGCTGAGAAATTTGAGAAACAGTTGATTACAGCAACCAGAGACGGAATGAATTCGGTCGAAGAAATTAGCCGAGCCCGTACGAACGAAACCATGTCAGAATCCGATGTGGCGACATACGTTCAAAACTTCGCCTACTTCTTTGGAGAGGCCGAGAGAACCGGTCAACAGGAATTCAGAGAACGGCTGAGCAAGCTTCCCGTGTGGAGGCCAACACTTTCCTCACAAATTCAACCAGAAGAAACGAAGGCCATTTCGACGTCGTAATCGGCGATCAGGGTAATCATTTAATGCTTCAGCAAATAACGAAAAAAGTCTTCGCCGGCGAGCGAATTACGAGCGAAGAGGGACTGTGGTTGATGCAGGAGGCGGAGCTGCTTGATCTGGCTCCGCTTGCCGAGTATTGGCGTCAGCATCACAATCCGAACAATGACGTTTCGTACGTAGTCGACACGAACCTTAACTACACGAATCTCTGCGACGCGTATTGCTCATTCTGCGCGTTCTACCGAACTGATCCGAACGATCCCTCTGCATACACATACACCGTTGAGCAGATCATGGATAAGATCGAGCGTGCCCGCAAAAATGGCGTGCGCACGGTGCTGATGCAGGGCGGTCTGAACTCCGAGCTGCAACTCGACTACTACGTCGAGATGGTCTCCGAGACAAAGAAGCGATTCCCTGACGTCACCCCGCACTACTGGTCGGCGCCAGAAATTGTGCGGATGACCGAGGTTTCGGAAATGGACTACAAGCAGGTATTCAAGGCGCTCTGGGACGCCGGGCAGCGTTCCATGCCTGGCGGTGGTTCAGAGATCCTCTCGAACGAGGTAAAGGCCAAGGTGTCGAGATTCAATCCAAAGGACACTGTCGATCAGTGGACCGAGGTGCACGAAGCGGCTCATGAGGTTGGCTTCAAGACCACAGCGACGATGATGTACGGCCATGTTGAGAAGGATCATCACATAATCGAATCGCTTGAGCACATACGTGGCGTGCAAGATCTGGCGCTGAAAAACGGCAACGACGGCGGGTTCACGGCGTTTATTCCCTGGTCGTACAAAAAGGACAACACTGCACTCGCCAAGATGGTTGACGAAGAGGCAGGTCCAAATCAGTACCTCAGGATCATCGCGATATCACGGATCATGCTCGACAACGTTCCTCACATACAGGCATCGTGGTTCTCAGAAGGCAAGAAGACGGGTCAGATCGCACTGCGTTTTGGGGCAGATGATTTTGGCGGAACTCTTTTCGATGAGAACGTGATGCTGGCTGCAGGGTTCTACAACCGAACAACCGAAGACGAGGTTCGGGAAATGATCTCAGAGGCAGGGTATTCACCGATTCAACGGCTCACGAACTATGAACTTGTAGAAGGCTCGAGTGCCGAGCTGGCGCCAACCTCCTAACGAACTAATTCAATAATCGATTTAACATGACTATCAACGACAATAAAATCACTTTCGGCCACAGCCCTGACGCCGACGACGCTTTCATGTTCTATGCCATGGAATACAAGCATGTCGAGATTCCCGGTTACTCGGTTGAGCACCACATGGAAGACATCGAGTCACTGAACGTGCTCGCCGAGACGGGAAAACTTCCCGTCACAGCGATTTCGGCCGCCCGCTACCCGGATGTCGCCAAGCACTACCGAATCATGTCGTGCGGGTCGTCCGTAGGGCGAAACTATGGTCCGATGGTCGTTTCAGTTGATCCAATGACGGAAGCCGATTTAGAAGGCAAGCGTGTTGCTGTACCGGGAAGGTTTACGACTTCTTGGCTTCTGTTCCAGATCTTTGGACCAAAAGAGTGCGTACCGGTATTTGTCGATTTTGACGATGTTGGCCCAGCTGTTGAAGAGGGCCGTGCCGACGTTGGGATTTTGCTTCACGAAGGCCAGATCCTGTACGAAAAGCTGGGCTTTCACGGAATCATGAGCCTCGGAGAGAAATGGCATGAAGCGACAGGGCTTCCGATCCCGCTCGGAGTCGATCTCGTTAGCCGACACATTGGTGATGAGTTGGCGCAGACGATCGCAGATGCATCGCTGGCGAGCATTAATTACGCCAGAGACCACGAGGACGAAGCACTCAAATATGCGCTGGGGTTCGGTCGAGGAATCGACCCTGAAGACGGCAAGAAGTTCGTACGAATGTACGTTAACGAAGACACGGTCGACATGGGCGAAGAGGGCAAGAGCGCTCTTGAAAAGCTGTTCTCGATGGCGGTTGAGCGCGGTATTCTGGCAGAGCTTCCCAGACTCGACATCGTTCAAGCGAAGTAAGCTGGCAGGCGAAGTAACTGGCAGGCGAAGTAACCCGGCTCAGGTCTCTATATTCCCAGTACCTTTTCGAGATCGGTCAGGGTAAACGGCTTCGGCATGAACGCATCCGCCCCCAGATCCAAAAGACCGTCTAGTTCCGCTGGCTGTGCGTGAGCACTCATCACGATTACTCGTTCAGGCCGAGGGTACGTGCCGGCGCGAAGCTCTCTCAGGACCTCGTAGCCATCGACTTTCGGCATCATCAAGTCAAGAAGAAGCGTGCCGAACGTGCGTTTCTGAAGCGCTTCGAACACTTGTTCACCGTTAAACGCTGTCACGACATCTGTGATGCCTAACTCTTCAAGCATCGCTACGACAGCGTCGCGTGTTGCCACGTCGTCTTCGGCTATGAGCACTAATCCCGCTCCTGACTGCGGTTGAATGCGAGGCAGGCTACCGTTCAGCGGTAAACAGATACTCACGCATTCGTTATTTGCTTATGAATTATGTATGAATCCCACGATTGATTCTTGGGTAATGCAGTAAATAGAGCGCGCGTTTCTTGCATAACGCTCAGCATCGAGATTCATATCAGTCAAACAGAGCATTTTTTAGCTGCTCGAGCTTGAACGGCTTTGGAAGAACGCGGTCGATACCGATATCCCCGAGCTGATCATCGTCTACGGGATTAGCATGGCCGGTCATGAGTACGACTCGATCGGGGCGTTTGATTTCGGGATCCTTGCGAATTGCTGCAAGAACCTCCATGCCTGAGGCGGATGGAAGTACGAGATCTACGAGAACCAGGTTGGGCGAAAAATCTCGCAGTATTTCGATGCCTTGAAGACCGTCTTCGGCGAAGTGCACGTCAAAATCACCCAGAAACTCAAGTCCTGCATCAACCGCGTACCTGATCGACTCTTCATCGTCGATCACAAGGATTCGTGTTTTCGCCTGTTCGATCAAATGACTAACGCTGTAATGTGGTTATGTGGCTATTCGAAATAGAACGCCGGGTCTCGCGTCGATGAGAGTACACGTTCAATCGAAGCCGATGGCTCACTTCTCGGCATCCCTACCCAATTAACACAAACAATTCACACGGATATTCTGAAATTTGAGGCAACCCACCAATCAGCGTCAGGCTTTTACTGCCAGCATCAGCGGCTCTCCCGCGACGAGCGCCATTGTAGCTATCAATATCCTGTTCTATATTGGCGTTTCAATCACTGGTGGAACGGGTATTCAGAATCTACTCAACTGGGGAGCCAAATATGGACCGTACATCGCTGACGGCGAGTACTGGCGTCTTTTTATGCCGATGTTCCTCCATGTGAGCATCTTCCATATGCTGACCAATCTGTTCGGACTCGTCATTTTTGGATCGATGGTCGAGCGAATATTTGGAACTCGAAATTTTGTAGTTATTTATGTGACTGCTGGCATTATGGGGAACGCGGTTAGCTTCCTCGCAGGGCCGAATCCTGGCGTTGGTGCGAGTGGAGCCGTATTTGGAATACTTGGTGGATTTGGTGTGTACTTGCTGCTGAACCGTCGAATGCTAGGGCAGGTTGGCCGCCAGCAGCTGACCTCCATTGGCGTAATTGTTGGGATCAATGTGGTGATCGGATTTACGACATCAGGGATCGACAACGCAGCCCACTTTGGCGGATTGCTTGCAGGTGGACTAGCCGCGTACCTGATCGCCCCTCGCGAAAGGCTTTACGAGGTTGCAACGCCGTTCAATTTCGGTACCCCCAAAATGGCACTCAAGGCAGGAAGCCAACCGGGGTCGAGAGTCGTAATTGCGATCGTGCTGATATTGATTATCACTGCTGGTATAACGTGGTTTGAGTCGCAGTCGTACGTGACCAACATCTTTGGTCAAAAGATCCCCGGATAGAGCGAAACTTTACTCACTTTGTTTCGATGAATGTATACTTCTGTTAATCATTCATTATTGATATCAAGTATCAATTAGAAAAGAGTGTTGTATGACTTCGTCGACAGCTGACCAAATCGAAGTAAACCTGATTAATGCGCTAGAAGATCGCGGTCTTCGCAAAACTGCTGCTCGGTACGCCGTAACCAGCCGGATCGAGCGCGCAAGCGACGCGTTTACAGCTGAGCAACTATGCCGTGAACTCCCCGAAGTGGGCAGGGCGACGGTCTACCGAACCATCCGGCACTTGGTAGATGCCGGCGCTCTTTGCAAACTGCCAATCCTCGATGGCGCCCCAATGTATAGCATCGCCAGAGTTGAGCATCATCATCACACGATCTGCTCCGGATGCGGGGCAGTCGGGGAGTTTCGTCACTCGACCGTGGAGCGAGTAATGAGATCTCTCGAAAAAGAGATTGACGGGGATATCGTCGGTCATCGCATGGAGATATTCATAACCTGCAGCGCGTGCCTAGCACTGGCGAACTCAGGGAATACAAATGCCTGAGCAAGAGTCTGTAACTCTGGGCGATACTGCGCCGGTAATTGAGACTGAATCTCATAATATCACTGCCCATTCTGGCGAAAATTTAAGACCCGACCAGATACCGATTCGATTCGCCGAGACATGGTTTAGCTATAACTCTGAGCCGGTGGTACGTGACATCAATTTCGCCATTACTCCGGGAGAATTTGCTGCGATTCTGGGTCCTAACGGATCTGGCAAAACAACTTTGATGAAGCTTGCGCTCGGACTTTTGAAACCAACTTCAGGCCGAGTGCTGTTGTTCGGTGAACCGGCAGACAAATTCACGGACTGGCACCGGGTGGGTTATGTCCCGCAGCGAACACATGCGACTGAATCAAGATTTCCTGCTTCGGTCAGGGAGATCGTCAACTTCGGTTCGTACACCGGGTTCAACCCTCTGACGATATTCAAACGCAAGGATTCGAACAGAGTCGACGAAGCGATGGAGATGGCTGGCATTACGCATCTGGCGAATCGTCGTGTATCTGATCTCTCGGTAGGCCAGCAACAACGTATGTTGATCGCCCGTTCGCTCGTGCGGCGTCCAGATCTGCTGGTTATGGACGAACCCGTCGCGGGAGTAGACGCAGCTGGTGAGGAGCAGTTCCACACCATGGTTCGCCGCCTGAATCGCGAACTGGGTATCACGATCGTCATGGTTTCGCACGATATCGGCGCCGTGATGCGTGAAGCGACGACAATCGCCTGCATCAATCGAGACATCGTGTTTCATGGGCCGGTTCACCAGCTCGATGCGCAAGCCCTCTCGGCGTTGTACGGCTTTCCGGTTGATGTGCTTCTGCACGATCCCGAGCACACTCACAGGTAATCGGATGCCAGAAATCTTTCAATACGACTTCATGAATCGGGCGATAATTGGCTCGGTTCTCGTGGGGGCTACTGCTCCTGCATTCGGCGTATTTCTCGTTCTACGACGTCTTTCGCTGATTGCCGACACGCTTTCGCACGTGGCACTTGCAGGAGTTGCGATAGCGCTGATCACAAAAACGTTTGCACCGGTCGTAGCGCTCGCAGCGACCACTGGAGCTGCTGTTTCCATCGAGGAACTTCGAATGCGTCGGCTTTTGCCGGGCGATGCCGCACTGGCAGTATTTTTGTATGGCGCTCTGGCAGTGGCCGTTGTGCTTATAAGCATCGCTGACGGATTCAACAGCACACTCTTTTCCTACCTGTTCGGCAGCGTGCTAACAGTGACCGAAACCGACCTATGGTGGATGGCGTCGCTTGCCGTGGTGATCGCTGTTTTTATGTTGATGTTCAGTTCGGAACTGGCCCAGATAACGTTCGATCCTGATCTGGCTCGGATCAACGGCGTACGGGTTCACTTACTGAACTTGGGCCTTGCTGTGCTGACAGGAGCAACGATCACAGTTTCCATGCGTGTCGTTGGGGTGCTGCTAGTTGGCGCACTAATCGTGATTCCAGTTCTGATCAGCTTACGCATCACAAAAGGCCTCACGCGCACGGTGATCACATCGTCATTAATCGGAGTTCTGGTTGCTGTAGTTGGGATGACGATCGCTTACTACGCTGATATTGCCCCGGGCGGGAGTGTTGTGCTGTCCGCGATAACTCTGCTGGTGATTGTCGAGCTTGGCTCGTTTGCAAAGCGGTCGTTTGATCGATCTGATCACAATTCGGCGATCGATGCACACACACATGCCCATGACTCACATGCTCACGGATCTGACGACCAATCAGATCACGATCTGCACGGGCATCGATAGCGTCGTTCAGGCACTGGGAGAGTCTTCGGACCCGGATTGCTTGGGAACCCGAGCCAGCGCAAAGCTTCCGATCGAAACGACCAGCAGGGCGATGGTGATTACGAACATCAACTCGTAGTTGCCCCTCGAATCAAAGATTAGTCCTGCAAGAATTGGGCCGAAGAACACCGGGATCGTAATTGCCATACGAGTAAGTCCCATGATGCTGCCGAACTGTTTGAGTCCAAACATATCGAATATGACGAGAGGCGTAAGCGCACCAACTCCGCCCATACCGAGCCCGAACACAACAATGGCTCCCCAGGTTATGAGCGAACCTCCCGAAATGAGCAGGATCGATAGCCCGATTCCCTGCAGGATCATGATTACGATAAAGGAGATGCGTGCCGTGATCGATTCGCTCAGTCGGCCGAATATCAGCTTGCTTGAACCTGCGAAAAACGCGAGAACGATCATCATCGTCGCTGCCACGGCTCTGGTGAACCCGACCTGTTCGAGGTGAGGCACCATCTGGCTCACAACCCCGGTTCTAACGAACTGCTGGAGAGTCATTCCGACTACGATGAACCAGAACCCCGATGTCCGCATTGCTGCTGATGCGGTGAGTCCTTCTTTTAGCCCACCATTCGAATCGACTGCACTTTCAGATGGCGCCCATCGCTTGTTTCGTTCTTTCCTCACATCGTCGGCGGTATCTCGGATGGCGAGGATAATCAACATGGCCAGTCCGATGAGTACGATTCCCATCACACCCCAAGTCCAGCGCCAGCCGACGAGTCCGATCAAGCCGGCGATGACCGGCACGGCGATGCCGCTGCCAATGTTGTTCCCTGATGTGACTATTCCCATCATTCGCCCCCGCGTCTTGGGGAACCAGGTCAGTACCAGGCGTCCGGCCGGCAACATCGTCGCTCCGGGCGTGCCGGCGAAAATGATGGCGCTGAACAGATAAAACTGCCACAACTCGGTCATGATCGAACGGAGCAGGAAGCCGATAGCGACGAGGAGGACCGAGCCTGCCATCGTCCATTTGGCACCAATACGATCCATCAGATTGCCAACGATTGGCGAGAGGAAACCCGTTACGACACCGATACTCAGCGCGACGTTTACCTGAGTTCGAGTCCAGCCGAATTCTTCTTCAAGCGGTTCGATAAAGAACCCGAAAGTGAACTGGACCGTGCCCAGCACAGCGCCAATCGACAGTGCTGAAACGCCGACGACATACCAGCCGCGGTAGATTCCGTTCTTCTGCTGCTTTGTTGGCGCTGGACTCGGCTCTGTACCTTCACTCGAATCAGAGATGTAGCTGCTCCATACATCGTTAGTAATTTGTTCTCGTTCTTGCGTGTCGGCATCCGAGACAGGCGAGATGTTACATCCCACCCAATGGTCACGCGTGGCGAATCGTAAACTCGCTGATCCTCTTGGGGACGATTACTAGTCTTTGGAGGGGAGAAGGACAGATTATTATCGAGCAATCTTCCAAGCGACTCGGGTAGGCTGAAACCGATTTTGCGATGAGTGCATCAAACTACCCCGCATGATAGAAATCTTTTCTTTATAAGGAGCGTTTAGAAGTGGTTACCGAGCACGGAGCTAACTCAGAACAACCGACCGGGCCTGAAGTGCCAGAACAGGCGGGCAAACTGCTTGCCCATTTCGCTGGTTACGTTGGCTTCAAAACAATAGAAATGGGTCTAGACAATGGGCTGCTTGCAGCACTAAATGATCATCCCGAAGGGTTGTCAGTTGAAGAACTGGCGAACGCAGCTGGTACCGAGGCGTTTTACACAGGTGTCTGGGCGAGCGGAGCGTACGGCGCTGCGCTAATCGAACGCAATTCAGATGAAAAATATGTGCTCGCACCGCACATGGATAAATTGCTGTTGAATCCGGAGTTTCCGGGATACGTAGGTGGAATCATCAACGTGTTCACTCAGCCTGAAATGTTCGATCGCTTTAATACGAATCTCCCAACCGGAGAACGAACATGGTGGGACAAAGTCAGTCCAGAGTTCATTCAGGGTGTGAGCGGGACAGGATTGCCGTTCTACAACCGTCTAATTCCCGGTGGACTTTCCAAAGTTCCGGGTGTTGTCGAGAAACTGGAAGACGGAGCTGCTGTTCTTGAACTTGCCAGTGGAGCCGGACGAGGGCTGGTGAAGCTGGCTTCGACGTATCCGACCGCCAAGATCACAGGGCTGGATGGGGATGCTCATTCGATCTCCCTTGCGAAAGCTCGTGTAGACGAAGCCGGCGTTTCGGATCAGGTCGACTACATTCAGACAACACTTGAGGATCTGGACGAACAAGACAAGTACGATCTGGTCTACATCAACATATCGATGCATGAAGCTCGGGATATTGACTTGGCGACCAAAAACGTACTCAACGCCCTCAAGCCGGGCGGGGTATTCGTTATCTCAGATTTCCCGTTCCCAGAGAGTCATGAGGGTCTTCGAACGATACCCGCGCGAGTTATGAGCGGTATCCAGTACTTTGAAGCTCAGATCGATGACCAACTGGTTTCGACCGAGACATTCGTGAAGCTATTGCAGGGTCAGGGATTCAAGGACGTGGACTCGTTCCTCATTACTCCTGTTCACAACGTGATTTACGGCACGAAGTAGGTCCCTAGAAAACCAAGCTTTCTAATAGGCCGTCGTTCGCTGGAACGGCGGCCTGTTTATTTAACCGAGTCGAGAATCACAATGTGAGTTCGGCGATCGCAATCCCGCTCTCGCCAGATACCGAGTAGAGAAGGCAAGTGCGTCCGTCTTCCTTATAGATAGCGGGATCACGTAGCTGGTTGACCGGACCATGTACGAGTCCACGCCTTGAGGGCTCCTGTGGTATTTCTGAGCCCTCCCACGGCTTTTCCGGTGACAGTACGTCGATCGGTTCGGACGCCGTCCAATTCATCCAATCGTCCGAAAGGCTGATTGTGGAAAGTTTTATTCGCTCCGGTGAATCTCCAGCCATAGTGAAAAAGACCTGAAGAACGTTCTCGTTGACTATGACCGCTGCGTGCCGCATGTTCTCTGTGAAGAGGGTAGGGCCTTCCTCGAAGTCGGTTAACCCATCTTCGGATCGATAGAACACCCCGGGCATTGCTAATGCGTAGTGGTCACCATTCCACTGGAACGCTCGCAAATACGGATTAGCCAGCAACTCTGAATTGGCAGTGAAGTTAAGTCCGTCTCTCGAACTCGAAACCCGGGTGAATTGCGGCCCGGCTTTGCCTGTTCCACCCCCGGTTACGGTGTTGGAGCCGTGAAAGTACATCCTGATCTGCCCGTTCTCCTGATCAACGTGAACGTCGGGTGAGGCAATATGCCCTTCGAAATGCGAGTCCTCCAGCGAAAGCACGCCAGGACTGTGGATTTGCCACGGGCCTTCCAGTTCGTCCGCGTATGCGATCCGGATGTATCGGCCGTCGTGGTGACCGAAGTACAAGTAGTACTTGCCGAGTCGATCTGTTACCCAATCGGGGGCTTTAATAAGCGATGGCCCGTTGATGTTGTCGCCCATACGGTCGTCCATGTTCGGACGGATGATCGGGTTGTTTAGAAGGCGTCGGACTATTGGTGTGTGATCGGTCATGTTCTATGCGTGGAGCTTTGCCCAATCGGGATCGGGGTGTGCGGCGATGTAGCCGTGGTTTAGTTCGTATCCAAGTCCGGGTTTGTCGAGCAAATGCAAGTACCCATCTCGTAAATCGAGTGGCTCGGTAATTACGGAGTTGTAGCGATCCAGCGAACGCGCGGACACTTCAAGTCTGTAAATATTGGGCAGGTTCATCAGAAGGTGCGCACTGGCGACCAAATTGAATGGTCCAAATGCGCCGTGCGGTGTGATCGGCACGTAGTACGTCTCGGCAAGTGTCGCAATTCGCTTCATCTCCGATATCCCGCCGGTCCAGCAAACATCTGGCTTGATGTAGTTGACCAATCCTTCCTGCAAATAGGGGGCGAAATCCCATCGGGTGTACTTGCGTTCGCCGATGCAAAGGTTGACGTCAGTGTTGCGGCGCAGCTGGCGGTGAGCATCCAGGCTTTCTGGCTGGAGTGGCTCTTCGAACCAGGTCAGATTGAACTTCGACATCCTGTTGCACATGTCGGTAGCGGTCGGGACGTCGAAGTTGCCATGTGCGTCAATCATCAACTCGATATCGGGTCCAATCGCGTCACGCACGGCGCTCATCAGGTCTTCTGCGTACGCTGCACCGGCGGGCGATATTCTGCCAGCGGTGTACCGGCGGTGGTTTTTCCTCATCTCAGGATCGAACGGGTCTAGGCCCAGCGCCTCGTAACCGAGGGCAACCTGTCGTTTGGCATCGGCCACGCAGTCATCGATATCAGTGAGGTAGGTAACGTCGGTGTAAATCGGGACGGAATCGCGCATCTTGCCGCCAAGAAGGTCCCATACGGGGCGACCGAGGGCCTTTCCTTTAATGTCCCACAACGCAGTGTCGATGCCACTGGCGAGCGTGGTAGCGAATCCACGTGACCCCAGTGTTTCGAAACGTCTGTAAATTTGGTGCCAAATTGCATCGATGTTCCCTGGGTCGGCGCCAATGAGCCCTTCCGAGAAATCATGACCTACGAGATCGTTTTTGAGCATCTCGTACGTCTGTCCAACAACGATCGCTCCGCCGCCACCTACGTTGCTCGCTTCGCCGACACCGGTTATTCCCTCGTCCGTATCTATCTCCACGAACAACCACGAGCTGACGCCGCCTTCAGGTCGTGTGACATATACGCGCAGATCAGTGATTTTCATTGGTGGTCAGTCGTTTTTGGTAAGTCTCGGGATTTATCTGCCATTTCTGCCGCGATGATAACGCTGATTTCCCGACGCTCGGTCAGTAGAGCAGCGTATTCAGCGACAACTCACGTTTCTGCACTTAGGAGCCACAATCACAACCTGTACAGGTTCTTGTCTGCGCAATGTCGCGGGAATAAGATCAACGCAATTCGAAACGAGACATGCAGATGTCTCTGTGCAGGCTCTGGACATTGGCAACTAGGAGAAACAAATGACACTTGGAGTCGCGATACTTGGAACCGGTCGACTTGGCGGACGATACATCGATTCAATCAATGCAAGCCAAGGGGCTGAAACCCGCGTAGTTGCAGAGCCGAGAGAAGAGCAGGTTTCCGATCTGAGAACTGCCCACCCGGATATTGAGTTTGTGGCCGACTACCGAGAGGTCCTTCAGCGAGACGATATCGACATTGTTGTAGGAACGCTTCCACACTGGTTGCACTATCAGGCCTCGCTTGATTCGCTTGAAGCCGGGAAGCACGTGTTTCTCGAAAAGCCAATGGCGCTTAACACCGTCGAGTGCGATGAAATGCTTGCTTCAGCCAAAGCCAATAACCGATTGCTAATGACCGCTCACACCCAGCGTTACTTCGGCGAAAACAGGAAAATGAAGGAAATCATCGACTCTGGAGATCTCGGCGATGTGGTGATGGTGAACGCAATGTGGGTCAAGCCGCTCGATCCGCACCTCCGTCCTCCGTGGATGTTGGAAAAGGACAAAGGCGGAGGAATGGGGCAGATGGACGGTACGCACCTAATCGATCGTCTTATCTGGCTGCTGGGCGATGATATTCGTACCGTCAGCGGGACAAGCAGTAACTTTACTCACCCACACCTCAGCACCGACGACTCCGGGCATCACTTCATCCGTTGGGAGTCTGGAATAACAGCGTCAATCACTCGCATGGGATGGGTTCACGGCATTACCGAATATGGTGCCGACTTCTTCTTTACGAAGGGCCAGGCAAAGCACCGTCGAGCCTACGGAGGTATTGGGAAGACAGGTGTATGGGTCGAGAAGGACAACGATTGGGACGAAGTGCCTTTCGACGACATTAATTCGCAAGAAGTTCAGTTCAATGATTTTGTTCAAGCAGTGATCCGAGGCGACTCCGATTCGCCAACGCCGATGACTCATGGACGCAAGGTTCTAAAAGTCCTTGAAGCTACCGAGGAATCACACCGGACAGGAAAAGAAGTCGTTATCGACGATCTGATGGACTGAACCGTTCTCATGGCATAGCACGAATCTTGCCTGATACCGAACGAAACTCACGAATAGGCCTCATCGAACCGGATGAGGCCCATTGCTTTGTTCTTGGTGGAGACGGGGAGAGTCGGGTTCTCGCTTGAAATTGAGAGATGGACAACCGTGGACGGCGATCACTAATTGCCATCGCATTTCTGTGAGGTTTAAAAATAATTGTTATAAATACGTAGAAATATTCTGGATACAAATATTATTTTCGAGTATTTTTGATATTGACAAGCCCGCGATGCAACGTACGATGTGGTTTCTTTATGGTGCTTTCGTGCGCCATAGTCAGGTGCACGCTGTAATCCTCGTCAGATGTTTTGGCGTGTATCTGTCAACACAAATATAAAAACTGTAACCGGAGAAGGTTCATGCGTTCTGCACCCAGACTACTTTCAGGATTGCTCCTGATGGCTGTGTTCATGGCTGTTATTGCCTGTAGTGGCGAGACAGTCGTTGAGACGGTCATCGTCACGGAGAAAGGCGACACCGTCGTTGAGACGGTCATCGTCACGGAAAAAGGCGACACCGTCACTGAGACGGTCATCGTCACGGAAAAAGGCGACACCGTCACCGTTGAAGTGACTCCTACTCAGGTGTCGTCAGGCTTCAAAGATGTTCCCCGCAGCAAGACGCTAATCATGGCGGGTCTTGGTGGAGAGCACCCCGGTGCGTTCACTGACGTTGAGAACTTCAACGCTCACGCCGGTGGAATATCGAGAAGTGGTCTGTACCAGGCGGGTACTGAAGGCCTCTTCTACTACAACATGCTCACGGGTGAAACCACGCCGTGGTTGGCCACCGGTTTTGAATATGATGATGGCTTCACTGGCGTTACGGTGCACCTGCGAGATGGCGTTGAGTGGAGTGATGGCACTCCGTTCTCGGCGACCGACGTCGCACAGACGCTCAACATGCTCAATGAAAATGACCTGATGAACCGTCACGGTGCAGTGGCTCTCTGGACCGAAAAAGCAGAGGCCGTTGATGCCCTCACGGTGCACATCGACTTCAAGACTACGGCTCCTCGCTACATGTGGGACATTCTCACATTCCGCGCTGACGTTGGAGTGCCGATTACACCGGCGCACGTGTTCTCCGCGCAGGATGACCCTGCTTCGTTCACCAACTACGATCCCAACAAGGGATGGCCTCTCGTTACAGGACCTTACGCGCTAGCTTTCACTAACGTGGAGAAGAAGCTCTGGGACCGACGAGACGACTGGTGGGCAGCGAAGACTGGCTTCCACGACCTTCCGGAAGTTGAACGTCTGATCTTCCTCCCTGGTATGAACGAGATCACGATGGCGCAACTGTTGATCGCTGACGAGATCGACATGGCATTCTCACTTACGGTACCGAACTTTAATGCGGTCGTTGGTCAGAACCCAAAAATTACGTCTCACTACAAAGGCGAGCCGCCTTACGGCTATCTCGACTGGTGGCCCGTAGGTCTTGGTCTTAACACCAAGCGAGCGCCGTTCGATAACGTAGATGTCCGATGGGCCATCAGCTACTCGATCGACCGCGATGAAGTAATCGAATTCGGTTTTGCCGGAGGCCAAACGGCTCCGCCGCTCATGTTCCCTGAATATGCGCCGATGGAGAAGTACTTCACAGCTGCAGAGGATCTGCTAGAGCAATACCCGACTCTTGAGTACAACCCTACAAAGGTTGTTGAGCTCATGACTAAGTCGGGATTTGCTAAGGACGGCGATGGGTTCTGGGCCAAGGATGGTGAGCGTCTGACGTTTACGATCGTCACGTTCCCACAGCACCCCTCCACAACTCCAGCGGCTCCTGTAGTAACTGCGCAGTTGAGGCGAAATGGCTTCGATGCAAAATTCGTCCTACCGACGGACTTTGTCACTCGGATTGTCTCGGGTGAGGCGGACGCCTTCATCTGGGGACACGCAAGCATGCGTGACCCGGTACAGATGATGGATGCTTACTCTTGCCGATTCGTTCCAGATACCGACTTGGAAGACGTTTCCTACCCGGGTCTGTACCGATGGTGTAACGAGGATTACACCGCTCTGGTTGACGAGATGAAGACTCTGCCAGTGGATGATCCGGCTGTTCTGCCTCTCTTCGTGGAAGCGATTGAGATATGGCTGCAAGAGATGCCTGACATCGCGCTGAACTCAACGATCATCACGTTGCCGATGAACACTACATACTGGACAAACTGGCCTGCGTCCGATAACCAGTACGTACACGAAGGTTTCTGGCACAGGACGGGTCTACAGATCTTCTTGGGTCTTGAGTCAGTTCAGTAAGCTAAAAACAGATAGCGAACGACAATAGGGAAGGGCTCCGGAAACCGGAGCCCTTCCGCAGGCTTTATGCCTGTACTCTTCTGCTCAATTTCTCGATCCAACCCTCAGCCCTATCGGATGGCAGAACTCAGTGACTACCAGACAATTTGGTGCGCGACTACTTGTGTTCCTCATCGTTATTTGGGCTGCTGCTTCGTTGATCTTCATACTTCCGCATTTGGCACCGGGTCGAAACCCTGTTCGAGAGCGTTTGATCCAGCAGGCGGCTGGCGGTGGCGGGCGCGCTCTGGGTATCGAAGCGACGATAGCCGCATTCGAGCGAGACTTCGGACTTGATAAACCCCTCTGGCGCCAGTACCTCGTATTCATGGGTAATACCGCGAAGCTGGACTTTGGAACCTCTCTCGCGCTTTACCCAACTAAAGTCACTACATTAATCTGGCAGGCATTGCCCTGGACCCTCGGTCTGGTGGGTGTCTCCACCCTCCTCGCGTTCGGTCTGGGAAGTCTCGCGGGCGCACTACTGGCTTGGCCAGGGGTGCCTCGCTTTGTCCAATTCTTATTTCCACCGCTAATGGTGATGTCCGCGGTGCCGTATTTCTTACTAGGAATAGGACTTTTATTTATATTCGCGTTCAAGTGGAGCTGGTTCCCGATCGGCGGTGGGTCGCCACTGTCATCGTATCCAGAATGGACTATCGAATACATTTGGCAGATTACGTACCACGCCGTACTACCATCGGCGTCCATCGTCCTATCGGGGATCGGATTCTGGGCCCTTGGCATGCGGGGGATGATGGTTTCAATCGCCAATGAAGATTACATAACACTCGCAGAAATGCGTGGGCTCAAACCGCGACGGATATTTATGCAATACGGGTTGCGTAACGCTTTGTTGCCGCAGGTCACTGCACTCGGACTCGCTCTGGGTTTCATCGTTTCGGGCATCATCCTGGTCGAATTTATTTTCCGGTACCCGGGAATTGGGTCGCTGCTATTCAGGGCTATATCTGCCTTCGATTATTTTCTTATTTACGGCGTCGTATTCATTTTGATAGTGGGTATCGCGTTGAGCACGTTGCTGCTTGACCTGGTATATCCACTGCTCGATCCACGGATTCGCCACGGCAAGGATTGATGGAGAAACATTGATTGAACGTATTTAGGTATTTACCGACAGATAACCTCAGGTTAAGCATTGGCCTTCTTCTGATCCTTGGACTGGTAGCTTTCTGGGTACTCGGTGGCATCTTCATTGACTTGGACGACGCAAACCCGATTTCTGGAGCTCCATCTCAGGCCCCGAGTATGAAGTATTGGCTTGGGACCGATGCTCAGGGCAGGCAGATGCTTCCTCTGATGGTGGCCGGTGTGCCAATTACGCTGCGGATCGGATTGATTGCGGGTGGGCTCGGCGTAATAGCGGGCACCACACTGGGCTTCACAGCCGGATATTTCCGTGGCTGGATAGACACAGTAATTCGCAGTGCGTCTGATGTGGTTTTAACAATTCCAGCGCTTGCTGTCCTCGTGGTGGTGGCCTCGACCTTGAGTTCTGGTGGGCTTTCTGCCAACAGCATGGCATTGATAGTGGCGTTACTATCCTGGATGTGGCCGACGCGGACTATCCGTGCGCAGGTGCTCAGCATGCGGGAGCGCTCCTTTGTGGATATGGCGCGCCTATCTGGTATGGGCAATTACGAGATCATCGTACGTGAGCTCCTTCCGAATCTCTTCCCGTATCTCGTAGCGAGTTTCGTTGCTGCAGTGGCTGCTGCGATTCTGGCAGCTATTGGCCTCGAGGCGCTTGGACTCGGACCGCAAAATGATCCGACCCTAGGGATGACTATCTACTGGTCGATGTTCTACGGCGCAGTCTTGAGTGGCTGGTGGTGGTGGTACGCCCCTCCGATCGTGGTCCTCGTGTGGATATTTGTGGCCCTTTACATGACATCATCCGGCCTAGACTCTTGGGCCAATCCTAAGTTACGGCGCACATAATGGCTGAAATAGCACTTAAAGTTCGTGATCTGGCCGTCCACTTCGATACCCGTGTCGGGACAGTACGGGCTGTAGATGGCGTTGATTTCGACCTGTTCGTTGGCGAGAAGCTGGGACTGGTTGGCGAATCGGGCTCGGGTAAGACGACGCTTGCACTCGCGATCATGCGGATGATCAAGTCGCCGGGGCGCGTCGACAAGGGCAGCATCTTGCTGGGTGACTTGGACTTGCTCAGCATGACGAACACCGAGATGAGAGAGTTGAGATCCAGTGAGATTTCAATGGTTCCACAGGGCGCCATGAACGCGCTTAATCCTGTGCGGAAAGTCGGCGCCCAGATCATCGACGGACTGATGGATCACGGCAGGGGTGGGGACAAGGAAAGCATGAAGTCCGCTGTGCAAGATTTACTGGAACAGGTGGACTTGGATGGGGAGATTTCTGATCGGTATCCACACCAGCTCAGCGGGGGTATGCAGCAGCGGGTTACGATCGCAATGGCTATATCGCTCGGCCCCAAAGTGATAATTGCAGACGAGCCGACCAGCGCTTTGGATGTCGTAGTCCAGCGCAACGTAATGGATACCTTTGAACGGGTACAGGCCGCTACGGGGACTTCTGTAATCCTGGTCGGTCACGACATGGGATTGATGGCACAGTTCAACGACAGAATTGCGGTGATGTACGCTGGCCGTATTGTCGAGATCGCTCCTGTGGAGGAAATATTTGCCAGACCTCAGCACCCGTACTCGAAACTTCTAGTATCGAGTTTGCCGCACACTCGCAATAAAGAAGTCATGAAGGGAATACCCGGATTGCCGCCTTCGCTTGTCGAGACGATCAATGGTTGCCCTTTCAACCCGAGGTGCCCTTACGTAATGGACAAATGCTTGACGCAAAAACCCCCACAAAAAGAGACTGAGAACAATACCAAATTCGCGTGCCACTTGCCGATAGGGTCGTTGTCATGAGTTTGCTATTAGAAGCACAGAACATTTCAAAGGTCTTCTCCTCTGGCGGATTCGGCCAACAGCAAAAAACAGTGGCTGTGGACAGGGTTACGCTCAATCTGTCCAGCGACACTGGAAGCATAATAGCCCTTGCCGGTGAGAGCGGTAGCGGGAAGACGACTCTCGGCAGAATCTTGCTGGGTCTTGAAACGCCCACAGAGGGCAAACTCCTGTACAAGGGCAAAGACCTGACCAAGCTTGGAAATCAGGAGCGCAAAACTTTCAGACGGGAAGTTCAGGCGATTTTCCAAGATCCGTTCTCTGTCTACAACCCGTTTTATAAGATCGATCATATCTTCAATGTCGCAATCGGAAAATACAATCTGGCCTCATCAAAAGAAGAGGCTAGGCATATGGTTGAAGAGGCTATTCGTGCAGTCGGCCTACGCCCAGAAGAAACCCTTGGAAGGTATCCACATCAGCTAAGTGGAGGACAGCGCCAACGCATCATCGTAGCGAGAGTATTTCTTCTCAAGCCGAAGGTCATTATTGCCGACGAGCCCGTTTCAATGGTGGACGCCTCGCTGAGGGCAACGATTCTCGAGGCCCTCAGGGAACTGCACAAGACCGACAATATGTCCATCTTGTACATCACCCATGATCTTAATACGGCGTACCAGGTGGCCGATAACATTATGATTATGTATCGGGGGAACATAGTTGAGGCCGGCGATGTCGAGAAGGTCATCAACCATCCCGAGCATCCGTACACGAAGCTGCTTGTGAACTCGATCCCAACGCCTGATCCGACCAAGAAGTGGACTAACCTTTCAACGTTGTCTACACCGCCATTCCGAGGCACTGCAATCGGTCAGGGGATGTGCAAGTTCGTGGACAGGTGTTCGGTCGCGGTCGAACAGTGCAAAACATCTGATCTACCGTTTTACCTTACGAGCGATACAAGGCGAACGAGGTGCCTTCTCTACGAAGAGTCATCCCCGGTTCCGGTCGACGCAGTATTGGATTACTGATCGGCTCTCAAAAAGAGGTCTACTGGGATTCCAGATTTTGACCCCGGTATCACTGCGTAACTGCTCTGGAATGGACTTGTCAATCACGGACGGGCTGTCGCATCGTCACCATATTTTCATGCATTGTCGTGAAAATTCACGAGATGATGGTTTACGACTAGCCTGCTCCGAGGTTTACCCTGCGTACCAGTATGCCAGGCTGCAAGCCCCGTTCGAAGACGGTCTCGCTCGGCAAACTATAGCGAGCGGTTCAACGGCTTTGTGCACACCTGTCATGCAGGCCAGCGCCACCCAATCTCTGGGCGTTCTTGGAATTGATACTGCAGCCTTTATGACATTGTGCTCGCATCCTGTTTTTCGAATCAAAACTCAGTCGGCAGGAGTGGCAGTAGCCACATGACAACTAAGCAATTGGCGGCACGGCTGGTTGTGCTCTTAATCGTAATTTGGGGTGCAGCGACGCTGATCTTCATTTTGCCTCATCTCTCGTCGTCAAATGTTGGGCTCTCGGCGCTTGGGAGACATTTTGGACAAGACCAACCTCTCTGGCGTCAGTACATAGCGTTTCTCGTCAATTTTGCGCAACTAGACTTTGGAATTTCGCGCTCGCTCTATCCCACGAGCGTAATGACATTAATCTGGCAGTCGCTGCCCTGGACCCTCGGCCTGGTGGGGGTATCAACTTTCCTAGCGTTCCTCTTTGGAAGTCTCGCCGGAGCGCTTCTGGGCTGGCCGGGAGTGCACCGCTTTGTCCATTTCCTGTTCCCGCCGCTATTGGTGTTGTCTGCGGTGCCATATTTCTTGTTGGGAATAGCGCTCATGTTCATCTTCGCTTTCAAATGGAATTGGTTCCCTATCGGCGGTGCCTCGCCATTGACATCGTATCCAGAGTGGACATTCGTATACGCTTGGCAAATTACGTACCACGCTGTGTTGCCGTCAATGTCGATCGTGCTGTCGGGGATGGGGTTCTGGGCCATAGCCATGCGGTCGATGATGGTCACCGTCGCCAGCGAAGAGTACATAGCCCAGGCAGAGATGCGGGGTCTCAAACCGAGGAGGATATTTTTTCAGTACGGCTTGCGTAATGCTCTGCTGCCACAGATAACCGCCCTTGGGCTTTCACTTGGATACATCATTTCGGGTGTGATGCTCGTCGAGTGGATCTTCCGGTACCCGGGAATTGGATTCCTGCTATTCGGAGCTATTATCCACTACGATTATTCCCTTATTTACGGTGTGGTTTTCATTCTGATTCTGGGTATTGCGCTGAGCACGTTTTTGCTTGACTTGATTTATCCTTTGCTTGACCCACGGACAAAAGTCGAAACGGATTAACGGTTTGTTCAGAACTCAGCAGCGTGGCAAAACAGCATCATTCCTCGGTTCTGAATTAGAGCAGGATTGATGGTTTGATCGAACGACAAGCGACCTGAAGAATTTGGCTTTAACACGATCAGCTCAGTGCGACCGTTTCGTTTCAGATCGATCAAAATCACTGGGTGAGCGCTGATATCTGACAGAACCATTTGGGTGTTAAGGTGTTGGTATCCAAATTCAGTAGGGCAGCTGTTTTGTGGACTTCTATTTTCCCCCACGTATCACCATGATAATTCTGAGTCTGTATCGCAATCTCACTAAAGGACAGCGCTGTGGGTAAACAAAAAGAGAGTGATGTAGAAAAATGGGCGAGATTAAAAAAACTTAGACTTGCGAAACAAAAATCCGCTGCTTCTGTGAATAAAGACGTTCGCGTTGAGAGAGAGGCCGCTCGCGCTAAGAAAGAAGTCGTTCGCGCTGAGAAACAGCAAAAAGATCTTTCAAAACTGGAAGCTCTTCACTGGGGAGTATGTGAAAGTACTCATCCGCTAATCAGCCATGAAGCTTGGGCCAACATAGTGATTCAGCTCGGTTTCAAATTTGAATCCATTGGAGATACATCAAGGTGTGTTAACTGCGCTTCATCTATCCCACCCGGTGAAATATCTTGGGTAATGAACAAACGGATTCGCCAAAGTAACGGTCGGCGATCGAAACAAAAATTCAAAATTCACTACTGCCACAAATGTGGCTTACCACTACTTCTACCTGAACCCAGCACATCTAACACAAAGAAATAAGAATCTCATCTTCCGAAGGCTTGAGTTCATTCTGGCAAACATTAAGGCTTAGTTAAAGATGTATTTTCGGGTCGGCCCCTGAGTTCAGACAATACTGACATCGCGCAAGTAAAGGCAAGATACATATGCGAACCACTAAGCTATGCTTTTACTTATGTCACACACGTTCTTACAGGGAGCCTGGGCCAAGCTCGATCGAGCTGAATTCCAATTCACCAAAATCGAGCAAAAAACTATTAGTGGGTTCGATTCAGACCAAAATCCTATCCAACGCAAATTAGATGATCGAACTGGCAGGATCGCCTGGGTGTGGGGTGACGGTAATCAGAAGCATTGGATCGATCTGAGCCTTGATATTGGCGAGTTGCTACACAATCTGCGCTCATGTCTCGATTACATAGCTTGGGCCTTCGCACGGACGATCGCTTCAACACCGTTCAGGCGCACCGCATTCCCGCTGCTGGACAGCGATGCGAACTGGAGAAGCACCACCAGAAACGAATTACGAGATGTGCCTCGTTTTGGAGTGGAATTCATTGAACGCTTCCAACCGTTTCAGTTTCGGAATCGATCGTTCAATCGTCATCTTCAGATCATTAACAAACTCAACAACACTGATAAACACGCCCTGCTCAACGTGGCCGTGACACCACTGGCTCAGGCAGAGTACAAAACTTTCACAGCGGGGACAGACCTCATTGAGTCAGTAGGAAATATTCCCTTGCTGGACGCAAAGCCAGGGGATGAGCTGTTCTCGACCGATGGCATTCCGCTTGATGCGGATGTTCAAGCCAACTTTACTTTTATCGATCTCATAGAAGAGCCGAGGCAAGGAATAATTCTCAAAACCCGAAGAGATATTCCAAGGCTGATACGCGCTGTCAGGTTTGTAGTCACGAAAGCAGATATGGCGATGTTAGATCGTCAGGCCGATCTATAAGTGCAATCTGGGTGCACGGTTCTGTTAGAACTCAGCGGCGGGATTGAATAGCATCATTCATCATTTGCTGATGAGATCTGTTCATGTTCTTCCCGATGCCCGGCTTCGCCAAGTTCGAATCAGCGAGTCGTTTAATTAAGCATCGAAGGTCTCGTGCTCTAACAAGCCGGGCGTACTTTCCATCGAATGGAATATCGTTATTGGCGCTGCCAAGCATGTCCTACAAGGCAGGCTAAACATTCCGTCGAGTAACCTAGATACTTGGAGTCCGGCTTCAATTTTGATGAGGCTGGATATATCTGGCTAAACGACTTCAATGTCCTGAATGTGCGGGGCATGTATCCCCATTGATGCCGTAAGGAACTGGACCACCATGTCGTGAGTCGGCACACATTCAGGGCATTCTTCATTCACACCCGGCGTGTACTGAATCTTCAGCGAGCTGCCCTCAAGTGATATGAGATCGAGATTTCCACCCTCTGATGCGACCATTGTTTCGATTTGCTCAAGTACGAAATCGATCTTCGTATCAGCTGTGCTTTGAACCATATCTCGTGCTCCTTGTTTAATAAAACTGTGGGTTAGCTAAGGGTATTTTAGGAATTGGCAAAACCCGCCTCAGCGAGTGCCTCGTCGATCAATTCGGAATCAAAACCTGTCAACTGACGATCTCCTATCACTACAACAGGAGTCGAGTCGTAGCCCATAGCAATCAGTTCAGCGCGTCCTTCGAGATCGGTAGAGACGTTTTTTTCGACATATTCGACGTTCCGGAGTGAAAGGTACCCCTTCACCATTTGGCACGCCCCTCAAAAATTGGATGAATAGATCGTGATCTGTGTCATGACTCGATCTTCCTCAAGGCACTTGTAATAATCGAACCAACATTCGTCCAGGTCACTCTCAAACTATCGAGCGTCCCATCACGCGGGCTCGAAAGGGGCGTTTTCGTATTCAACAGATTTTAATGTGCCGTAATTCTGTTGATCATAAAAGACCGTTCAGTGTCATATTATCGAGTGCTTTCGATGAAGCAGGTGATGATCGTAACCGTATATCCATTAAGATCGTCACCTGCAATGTGGAACGTGATCACGTCTAATACCGATTAATCGCCGGGGTTCCTCCAAATCAGAACCCTTAGCATGACCATCTTGTATGCTGCCCCGGCGAGGCTAGGGACGCTGAAACTGGCATTGTGTTGGTTTCAGGTTTCATGAACAGATGGTCACGCTTCGTCTCTAGGCGGTGTGCTCCAATTTGAGGAAGGTAACGATATATGCATTTGCTAGAAGTAAATAATCCTGTAGCGCAGCAACGCGGGGTACTAAATGCCCTCACTGCGAGTAAACGACCTGAGTCGCTCACTGGCAAGACAGTGGGACTTTTGTGGAGTGGCACTCACGGTGGCGACGTAGCTCTGAATCGCGCCGGCGAGATGCTCCAAGAGCGGTTTGAGGGAGTGACGGTCAAATTTTACAACGGTAACAACTACCCGGCCCCACCACCCCTTGTGAAGCAAGCAGGGGAGGAGTGCGACGTCATCATCGGCGCCACCGCCGACTGAGGGACCTGCGCGTCGTGGATGATCCACGACATGATTGAACTGGAAAAGATGGGCCGCCCAGCGGTTGCCATTGTTTCTGGTCGCTTTGAGAAGGACGCTGTTGCTAGTTCTCGGGCATTTGGTATGCCGGACTTGCAGTGGGTTGTAGTGCCGCGTATTTACCGGAACCTCGAACCCGAATTTTCTAGATCTCAAACTGAAGACGCCATCGATGATCTTATTGAAGGTCTGACGCAGTCGATAAGCGAGCGCGAGTCGGGAATCGACACCGAAAACACCAGTCGGTACGAGGGTTCCGACCGATACGATGCGATCCTGAAAATGAACGAGGCGCTCAACCAGGAAGACCTCGGAGACGGGCTATTCCTGTACCCGGCCACGGTCGAAGCGGTCGAGGAGATGCTTACGGGCACGAATCTACCGGCGGATCACGTCGTATGCGACATGCCACCCGGTTTCGGTGTGGCAACAGTCGAAAAGATTGCCATCAATTCCGTGATGGCCGGCGCAAAGCCTGAACATCTACCAGTTGTCATTGCAGCAGTGAAGGCGCTTTCGAAACTCGGGAAAGACGGCGGTAAATCACTGCTTATGTCTACCAGCCCGCAGGCGCCTCTTCTCATCGTCAATGGTCCGGTTACTAAGCGACTGGGTGTCAACCCACGTTCAGCTCTTGGGCCGGGTCGCGACAACACGGTGAACACGATCATCGGTCGTGCTTTCCTACTTTGCTTCCGGAACATTGGCTACTGGTACCCGGGTCACATGGACATGGATACCATCGGGACAACCCGTAAGTTCATCCAGTGCATCGGCGAAAACGAAGACATGAGCCCGTGGGACGGATTCCACGTGGATCAGGGTTTCGATAAAGACGAGAGCACGGTGAGCGTATTTGTGACTGACGGCGAATTGGACGTGCAGGATCAGGGTAACCACGAGGCCGAAGGGCTGCTGCGAACTCTGGCTTACGGTTGCACGTTTGGCACTCGTAGCCTGCAGAGCAAGAAGAGTGGCGGACAACGCCTAATCCTTATGCCACCCGATGTCGCAGGACCGATTGGCTCAGGGGGATTCACGAAGCAGGCATCTAAAGCGTTCATCCAAGAAAACGCCGTGGGAAGCCTTGGCAGGATGATCGAGTACATGCCGCTCAAGGGAGAGGCCCGCGTGACCGAGGAGTGGAAGTGGCTTGAGAAGCTGAGCAAGAAACAGCTTCTGGAAATCAACATCAATGTAATGGATTCACCGGACGACGTGTACATCGTGGTAGTTGGAGCCGACCGTGCCAAGACGGCCGTTTTCCCATCTGGCCCAGCTCCCGTCACCGAGGGTATCGACCAGTACATGCCCTAATTGCAAGAAAAGAAATTCTCGTGCCTACTGCGTCCCGCTAACCGGCGGAACGCAGTAGGCACGATACTCAGATCAATTATTGAAGATAATTCAAGCACATAAGGAACTCGATATGGCTCCTGAAATTAATGGATCGAAACGGTGGTATTCAACAGGAATGTTGATGCTACTTGTCGGCGTGATGGCGATTGCCATGGTCGGTTGTGGCGGAGGCGACGATGATGATGCTCCCGTAGTTTCTAATTCGACGACAGAACCAGCGGCTGCGGCGCCCACGGCTAAAGCGTCAGTGTCTGAACCAGACGGTGATAAGTACGGTGGCACGCTCACGTTTGCATACTTCCGTGCACCGACTAGCCCAGATGGGTACCAGTCGAGCGGTGGTTACGAGAACTTCTTCATTTGGGCCAACAACGAACCTATTCTGGCAATGGACACCGGCGGTGGCTATGACCAGAAAGCTTCGCTTGCATCGGCATTCGAGGTTCTCGACGATGGTCTTCGCGTAAGGCTTACGATTCGTGAAGGTGTTCAATTCCAGGGTGGTCTCGGCGAAATGACAGCCGAAGACGTCGCATGGAGTTTGAACCGCTGGTTCGAAGAGGGATCGTTAGGTTGCCGTGGTTGCGCCGGGCTGTTCTCATCCGTAACCGAAGCTGTAGTTGTCAACCCGACTACCGTCGACCTAATTCTGGAAACTCTTGATTCCAACATCGTTACCAAGCTCATGGGTCGCGAGACGATCATTCACTCCAAGAAGCACTGGGATGCCGTTGGTGGTCTCGACAGTCACAAGAGTCAACCTATTGGTACAGGCGCTTACAAGCTAACCAGTTGGGCCGTTGGCGATAGTATTGAGTACGAACGCCATGATGATTGGTGGCAGGGCAAGCCCTACGCCGACAACGTTAAAGTAATCACGATTTCAGAGACTCGAACCAGGTTGGCTGCATTGCAGACCGGCCAGGCCAACGTTGCTTTCTTGCAATCGGAAATGATCCCCGCAGCTCGTGAAGATGGTGACATCGACGTATGGGCCGGCGGATACGGAATCGAAGGTTGGCGTTGGAACCCAGCGCTTGCGCCTCTGAACGACATTCGAGTTCGAAGGGCCTTGATCAAAGCGGTTGATCGCGAAGCGTTGAACACGTCCGTTTACCTAGATTCAATGAACATCAACACCTCCTGTGTGCTCGCACCAGGACCGTTGGCAGTAGATTGTTCGGATCTCTGGGAAGGTGACTGGTTCGGCTTTGATGTCGACGCAGCGAAAGCCCTGATCGAAGAATATGCGGCCGACACAGGCCAGTCTCTGCCTTTGCAGATGAAAGGCGCGGTTGAGCGACGACCGGACCGGCAGCAACTCAACGAGTTCTTGCAGGGTACGTGGCGCGAGATCGGGGTTGAGTACGTATTCGAGACCACGACCAACGTGTCTGCGAGCTCAGACGTGATGGACAAATGCGAAACTCACCAGCAGTCGACGGGATCGGGAATCGTTTCCCATCGACAACTCGAAGGTAACTACCACTCGAGAGGCAGCGGTGCGTTCCCACGTAAGTGTGCCGAGCAGGGTAACGACCCGCTCGCGACCGCAGACCAGCTGATCCAAGACCAGATAGATAAGATCCTGGATGATGCAGCAGCTACGGTCGACCCCTCAGCCAGAGGGTTGTTGTACAACGAGGCCGACAAACTGGGTACCCAGTATGCGTTTGCCACGTTCCCACTGATGAACCGCCAGAACTTCTTTGGTTGCAACAACACAATCACAGGTGGTTGCGGTAACGAAGACGAAGGTCTAAACATCAACCGTGGTGAAGGTTTCTTCCGCCAGAGCGATTTCTGGGTAAAGAAGTAACTGACGTTTCGACGGCACTGACAAAACGTAAATAAAAACATGGCCGTGGGGTGCACAAATATGTTGCACCCCACGGCCATGCGTGCGTCCAAGGTGCAGATCAACTTACGTATTACTGGTTGCTGGCCAGCCATCTCATGAAAAAATACCTCGTTCGCAGACTTCTTGGTCTTATACCCACGCTTTTCATTATCAGCATCATCGTGTTCAGCTTGACGCGTGTGCTCCCGGGGGACCCCGCCGCCGTGCTGGCGGCGAATGAGGAAGGCTACATCGACGCTGAATTGCGAGCGGCGATAAACGAGCGTTTCGGTCTGAACGACTCGATGATTGTCCAGTACGGCAGATGGATGAAAGGCGTGTTCACCGGGGACTGGGGCATCTCGATTTTTTCTGGGGTCCCCGTTTTCAGTCAAATCATGGAACGCGCCTCGTTCACGATTCAACTCGCGGTGTTGGCCTGGGTGACGGCAATCCTGATCGGGGTCCCCGTCGGAGTGCTTTCGGCACTGAAGCGAAATTCCATCACTGACATGGTCGCAACCACATTCGCTGTATCGGGTATTGCGCTGCCCAATTTCTGGTTGGGCTTGATGATGATCATCCTGTTTGCGGTCACTTTGGATTGGCTCCCGGCAGGCGGTTACACGCCGTTCAGCGAAAATCCGGCTGATTGGTTCAAAAGCATGGTAATGCCCACCATAGTGCTGGGGACGGCGCTCTCTGCGGGAATAATGAGACTGATGCGCTCCGCGCTACTAGAAGTCATGGGCGATGATTACGTCCGCACTGCACGAGCCAAAGGATTGGGCGAACCGACGGTGATATGGGTTCACGCGGTACGCAACGCATTGCTTCCTGTGGTCACGTTGATAACGCTCCAGCTTGGGCTCCTTATTGGCGGCACAGTCGTCACCGAGACAGTATTTTTCCTACCGGGGGTTGGCAGGTTCGTCGTTGACGCAGTCATCGCCAAGGACTTCCAGGTCGTGCAGATGGGACTGTTGTTCCTGACGCTGGGCGTGGTAATAGCGAACCTCGTAGCTGACGTCTTGTACACGATCCTTGATCCGAGAATCCAATATGAATAATCCAGGCTTATCGGGCCTCGGACGCTGAAAGAACAGGCATTCGAAAAACTATGACCGATCAAGAATCCACAAATCGCCGAACCTTTTGGCGGGACTTACGACGTAGCCCTTCCATCAGGATCGCCACGCAGTTGCTCGACCTTCGGTTAGCGAGATTCGGCCTAGTCGTACTGTTGATATTCATCATCTTGGCGGCGTTCGCTCCATGGCTTGCGCCAATGGATCCCATCGAAATCCATCCGCGGGATAGTCTCCAGCGGCCCGGATCAGAGTACTGGCTGGGCGCTGACCGATTGGGTCGAGATCAACTGAGCCGCCTGATGTACGGGGCGAGGGTCTCGCTCTCTATTGCTGGTCTGGGAGTGGGAGCTGCAGTGATCGCAGGCGTTGCGATTGGTGCTACGGCTGGTTGGGTAGGCAAATGGCCCGACGAGATCTTGATGCGGATAATGGATTCTCTGGCGTCTCTTCCAAATATCGTATTAGCGTTAACTCTCGTGGCGATCACTGGAGGAGCCGTAGGAAATATCATCCTGGTTGTCGCCTTGGTGCAGACACCTTCGATCGCGCGCGTCATTCGCAGCCAGGTGCTATCAGAGCGGGAACGCGACTATGTAACAGCTGCGATCTCTACGGGTGCGTCCCCTTTCCGGGTGCTTTTGCGACATGTAATTCCCAACACGTTGGCTCCTGTAATCATCCAAGCTTCGATTGGTTTTGGCGCTGCGATCTTGCTCGAAGCATCATTGAGCTTCCTCGGCGTCGGCGTACGTGCTCCAACCCCTACGTGGGGTGGGATGCTGCGAAATGCATTCGAGGTGGTAAGTCTTGCTCCTTTCCTGACGTTCGTACCTGGGCTTGTGCTGTTTATCGTAGTGTTATCGTTCAATTTTGTCGGGGATGCCCTAAGAGACGTGCTCGATCCTAGGTTGCGCAATGTTCGCTAAGGGAGCGAGGTCGTGAGAACTATCGTTGGATACGATTTCACTTAATTTCACAGTAGCTATCAACACGGTGCTATTTGCACTCGATACGGCGCAATGAACGGCTAACCGTTCAATGGAGCGATGAACTTGGATTTTTCCAGACCTAGACCACTATTGGAAGTGAAAAACCTCATTACCCAGTTTTCAACTGAAGCTGGGCCGGTGCGCGTTGTAGACGACGTGTCGTTCCACATCAATGAAGGAGAAATCCTGGGTCTCGTGGGCGAGAGTGGTTGTGGGAAGAGCATCACGGCTCTCTCAATCATGAGATTGATCCCATCTCCAGGTGAGATTGCGGAAGGTGAAGTGCTGTTCGGTGGGCGCGATATCTTGCAAATGCCCGATACCGAGTTGAGGACTGTGAGAGGGCGCGAAATCGCCATGATCTTCCAGGAGCCCATGACTTCACTCAACCCGGTGCTCACGATTGCCAGACAGCTTATGGAGCCGCTGCGGCTTCACATGGGTATGACAAAAGAAGCCGCGAGGGAGAGGGCGATAGAACTGCTAGAAATGGTCGGCATACCCGATGCAGGGGACCGTATCGACGACTACCCCCACCGTATGAGTGGTGGGCAACGGCAACGCGTGATGATCGCGATTGCAATGAGCTGTAATCCGAAACTGTTAATTGCCGACGAGGCCACGACTGCACTTGATGTGACTATCCAGGCGCAGATACTCGAGATGATGGCGAAGTTGACCAAAGAAATCGGCACAGCTCTGTTGATCATCACTCACAATCTTGGAGTCGTGGCGCGCTTCGCTGACCGAGTGAATGTTATGTACTCCGGGCGCATCAGGGAAAGTGGCACTGTAGATACTATTTTCGAAAATCCCCGCCACCCGTACACCGTGGGCCTGTTGGATTCGATTCCACGGTTCGACGAGGAGGAACGAGAAAGGATGCGGACGATCGAAGGCGAGATACCGGACCCGGCCAATCGCCCCTCCGGATGCACATTCAGAACGCGCTGCAGATGGGTTGCGGATGATTGCGCCACGCTGGATCCTCAACTGATCTCGTTCGAGGACGATCACAATGTAGCCTGCTGGAAAGCCGAGTCGGTATCCAGGGATCGACGGCCGGTCGTATGACGAGTACAAACATGCAACTAGGGAATCCCGGATCGCCGAGTGCGCCGGAAGGCAAGCCTCTTCTGGAAGCACGCGATGTAAAGGTTCATTTTCCGATTATGAAGGGGATAGTGCGCACCCGTCCGGTCGGGTACGTGAAAGCAGTGGACGGTGTGAATTTATCGATCATGCCTGGCGAGACTCTCGGTTTGGTGGGTGAGAGCGGCTCGGGAAAAACTACTTTTGGGCGAGCAATACTGCGCTTGATCGAGGCGACTTCCGGGCAGGTGATATTCGACGGTGAGAACATCGTCGAACTCGGCGAGAAGGAAATGCGCCGCCGTCGCCGCCATATGGGAATGGTCTTCCAGGATCCATTTGGATCGCTCAACCCACGAATGAAAGTTGGGTCGACTATTGGCGAACCCCTCGTCATCCATAAACTCCACGAGAGCAAGGAGGACTACCACCAGCAGGTCGGTGACTTACTCGACATAGTAGGTCTCTCACGGAACATGGCGGACAGGTACCCCCACGAGTTCAGTGGCGGGCAGCGACAAAGAGTTGGGGTCGCCAGAGCACTCGCAGCGAAGCCCAAATTCCTCGTACTCGACGAGCCAGTTTCGGCCTTGGACGTATCGATCCAGGCGCAGCTGATCAACCTTCTCGAAGACCTGCAGAGAGAATTCGATCTAACCTATCTGTTCATCGCACATGATCTTTCTGTCGTAAGGCACATCAGTCATCGCGTGGCGGTCATGTACTTGGGTCGGCTGGTGGAAATTGCCACTTACCGCGACCTCTATACGAATCCCAAGCACCCATATACCCAGGCTCTGTTATCGGCAATTCCACTTCCGGATCCGAAGTTGGAAAGGACGCGAGACAGGATCGTGTTGAAAGGTGACATACCAAGTCCTCGGAATCCACCGCCGGGTTGTGTATTCAACACTCGCTGTCCGATGGCAACAAAAGAGTGCACAGAAATTGTGCCCGAGTTGGAATTGGTCGCCCTTGACCATCAGGCAGCGTGCATCAATATTTAACCCGAAAATCGGCGACTGCTTATCCTGACAGTTTCGATTAGTCGCCAGAGACGATGGACGTCCGATGTTCCCGGATAGCGTCTCTTAGCCAGCCAGTCTGTGCCCGTATCCGCAGTATCGACAACTGCTTGCTGGCCGCGACGTGCAAAGCACAAATCTCTTCCGCCAAAGCAGTCGCTATAAGCTCGTTCTCACCAGTAGGCGAGTCTTCCAGCACAAGGTCAATGTTGTCGCATGTGAGATCTTGAGCAGAATCGGTGCTGGAATTCATAGTCGCAAGTCCTCGGAGGGCGAGAGCCACCAGTTCATTTGCTTGCGAAAGAATAATATGGGCCTGCATGTAAATCCTGTGTCGATCCAGCAGTTCGACCGAGCCGACCGGGGGTCTGATTTTTTCCAGTTCAGGCAAGAGAGAAGCGCGTTCGCTGTCATCAACTGAGTCGCTCCAACTCACGTGCCAGGAGGCCATATCCTCCTTGTAATCATCCTTCGCTGAATACTGGTTCGACAGTACGAACGGTAGCGTCAGCATGCCGACCACCACGACCAGTGCACCCACCACGAACAATCGGCTAAAGTTCATGTGCCGGAGCGTCTCTGCATCGGGTTCGACGGTAAAGTCGGAGCCGACCGACTCAGGACTAGTGAGCCCCAGGTTGACGGAATCGAATAGTTTGGGATCAAATGTTCATCACCTATTTGATAATGCCCAGTCGCATGGATTTGTAAACAGCTGCGCTTCGATCTGGAACTTCTAGGATCGTGTACAATTCCGCCAGCCGGTTACCTACTGTGCCGGCCGCCAGATTCAATTCACCAGCGATTTCAGAATTGGTCTGTCCAGAAGCAACGCCCGCTATTATTTCTCTGTCTCTACCAGTTATTTTTTGCAGGTCTCCGAATTGACCGTTGACCGCTAGCGGAATAAGTTGTTGCTCACCGGGAGATGCAAAGTCAAGTTCCCGGTGTGCATTTACCACCCGTTCGATCGTGCCAATGATCCGGTGTGCTGGCGCATCCATGGGGATTACTTCCGCGGCCCCCACTTCAAGGTAACGCAGCGCCTCGTCGCTTTTGTCGTCCGTAAGGATCACCAGTAACGGGGGCATCAAATCAGCGTATAACTCACTGCGCATGAACGAGAGCCCGGCGCCGTCATCACCATTGGAGTAAACCATGGCCGCGTCGGGCGACATAGCGGTTATTTCCGCATGAGCGTCGGTCCAGTTCGTAACTCCGACAAGATTGATGTTCGAGCGGTTGATGATCGCAGATAGTCCGGCCAGGTATAACGGATCGCCGTTAATCAGCAGTAAGTCGATTGGCGCCCACACCCCGTGCCGTGATGACCCTTCGACTGATTCAACCTCCGCATCGCCGACCTGTTCACCAATGCTGTCGCTGGCTGCCGGGGAGCGCTCGGTTTGTGAACTCGAGGGCGTCACTGTCTGGAGAACTTGGGCTAGCAAGTAAGCGATCTTGTCTAGCTTCACTTGGTGGCGGTCCGAGTAACCCGCACGGGGTCGTCCCTGGATGGCTAGGTAGCCAAGTAGCTGGTCCGTCGCAAGCGGGACGTGCATCCAAGATGTCAGCCCGGCGTCTACGAGACGCTGTGAATGATCGCTGTCGAGTTGCGGCACATCCGTGATCAGACCGCAAAATGGCAATAAGTATCCGTCGCTGACCCAGGGATCTGCATCCTGTGCTGAAAAGCCCAGCCTACCTGCTACAGAATCTCCAGGTACTTCATCACCCCGCTCGTACAAGTGCAGCGGTGGGGTAGCACCAGGTGTGATCAGGCCAAGCACCATCCGGTCGATTTGGAGGAATTCAGTCACCGTTTCAAAGGAGCAGTCCAGGATTTCATCCATGCTCTTTGCTGAAGCGATATCGCTGAAAAACTTGTCGAGGGTTTCGGTTTCGCTAGTTTGCTCATCGAGCGACGACTGGTACTGGAAACTCAGGATGGTTCCGGCAATGAGAAGAGCCGCAGATTCCGCTAGCTCCATGTCCCTGCTGTCGAAAGCGCGTGGCTTACTGGCCCTGAGGCACAACGTGCCTACTGTCCTATTCTGAACGACGAGTGGCACGGCGAGCGCTGACAATAAACCGACGCTGGTTGCCTTGTCTTCATATGGACTTGAGCTTTCGTCCGGGTAAATTTCGCCTCTATCCCGTATTACGCCGTGCCCGACGCTGATTGCCATTTCCGTCAATGGCCCCGGTGGATAATTGCGCCCTGCGTGCCAGCCTGGCACCCCGATGCCGTGAGCATAGCTCTTTGTCACGGTTCCCCTGCTGGGGTGACATGCCGAAATGGTGAGCCGATCAAACGGGATCCAGTGCTTGAGTTTGTCAGCGAACAGAGGATATACCTCGGATATCCGAACACACGATCCGACTGCTCGATCAAGTTCAGCAACCATCATGCGCGTTTCTGTTGCTCGATCCACCTGGCGATTCAGGTCCAGGTTTGCTAGCGCACCCGATATGATTCCTCCAATTAGACCGAGTATCTTCAGATCGTTGTCATCGTATGTTTCTCTGCCTTTGGACAGGATACTGAGCAGCCCGATTTCACGATCCTGCCATAGTAAAGGCACCGTGATCCAGGACCTGAAACCAGTTGTGCATAGGTCTGATGCATCCAGGTAACTTGAAGAATACGAACGGCGATTTACTTCGCCAATGCGCAACCCATTTTTCGAGATCAAAATCTCATTATCCATACTGTCGACCAGAGCCAATGGAGCCCGAGTCCAGTCTCTAGGAAGGGCTGCACCTGTTGCGAATTCGATTCGCTTTGTTTGCTCAACGGGGTCGACAAGCGTAATCGTTAACGCGTCGAATTCCATGATTGTTTTGACAATATCTGCCACCTGATCGTACGCATCTCCGAGCACTGCATGGTTACTGATCAGTCGCGTGATCTCTGCACATGCGTGCCAGGTTGTGGAGTCCGACGATAATGATTCTGAACTTCGCTCCGCCCTGACGGATACTGCGAGCATTGCAGCCAGCGATTCCACGAAGCTCACATCATTTTCGACAGGGCGCTCTTTTTCGAAATAAATCCCTATCGCACCCAAGACACCCAACGCATCGGCAACTGGGACGGCAATTCCCCAAAGACAATCAGTAGAAGAATCGATTTGATCCGCTCTTGCAGTCGCTGAGTACATCAGGGTTTCTCCCGAAACGCAGCTGCGTGAGTCAATCGACTTATGCTCAATGCACGATCGCGACAGGTCGCTGATTACGGCATCTTCCCATGTGAGAGAGCCTGTCCACGTCCCGCGCTCGCGCACAACTCCTAGTTCCGGGTCGTTTTCTATGAAACGGACGTAGTTCGCCCCGACTCCCAAGCCCACGGTTCTGCAAGCAGAGTCAGCAATGTCGGCTCCAGAATTTGCAATAGATCCGAGTCGGTGTGTTTGATTGATAGCCATCGTGATAGCCGCCGCCCTCTCAGCCCAAGGGCGAGTGCCTTGGACCATACGAATTGAGGAGTCTCCTGAGGAAGTAACCCCGGAACATACCATTCACCATTTAAATAGTGCGGAATTCGTATGATGGCAGTGTGAGCGTGCAACTTATCAGCGTCAAGACTTCAGGCCACGATTGTACTCACTCACTCAGCGGATCCCGTCGATGCCGGCCCACGTTCGGCTCCCTTGAAATCGGTACCTTTTGCTCTCGACCGCGAGCAGGACTCACCAATCGGATGAGGCCTGCTGCTTTGCGTTTTTGGTGGAAGACGGGGGAGCGGTCGCGTGGGTCTGATGCGTTGTGGGCGATGTCGTCACGTATCTGAGGCCATCCTGAATTGCCGGGCTAAGTTCGTCGATGGCGAGGGGCGCCTTAGTGTAATTCGCGATATGCGCGTGAATATCTAAGTGTTCTGGTCAAGTGAAGAATGAGTTGGGCGAATTGCCCCGTATTGCTCTCTCATACCATCGATAGACTCCTCCTCCCAAAAAAATACCACCTTTGGGGGACTCGTCGCGCCAGACTTCGGTTCAATCTAGAAATTGTCCAAGAAGTAACGATTCCTTGGAATTTTGCGAAGACCGATCCGGTCGGTCGTCACGTGGTCGAAGCAATCTTCTGCCAAGTGAATACAGGTAAAACCAAACCGTAACTCCTTGCCAAACAGGAAGCCTGAGGTTGATCTCAAAATGGACTCTATAAAAAAATCGGGGATCTTTGTTGGTGCGCTGTTCATCACCGCGACCGTTGCGGGGATACTCAGTGTTGTGTTTTCGGGTCCGCTAATGGACGACGAAAACTATCTGGTTGAGATTGCCGCTAACGATGTTCTGATGTCCACGGGCGCATTATTGTTAGTCGTCATGGCGGTGGCGATTGCGCTTATTCCGGTTGCGGCTTTTTCAGTCCTGCGGCTGTATAGCGGATCATTGGCACTCACGACCGTAGTACTACGGTCGCTCGAAGCAGTTATGTTCCTGGTTCTTGCCGCGGTGATGGGCATTCTGCTGCTGCTAAGTGATACGTTCGTCGCCGCCTCGGGCGTAGATGATGCTTACTCATCTACTCTTGGGACATTGCTGCTGGGAGCTATAGATATAGTGTCTCCGATTTCGGTAATTGTTTTCACCTTGAGTGCTCTCATCCTTAACTACATTCTGTTCAGGGCACGACTCGTACCTTCCTGGTTGGCGCTCTGGGGGCTGATCGGTGCGGCGTTGTACCTCGTGTCAGGGCTGATCGGCGTATTCGACTCATCACACACAAGTTCGTCTGTGGGCATTGCTTTTGCGGCTCCGACAGGATTGGCCGAAATGGTATTGGCAGTATGGCTGATAGCTAAAGGCTTCAACCGCAACTCAAGTGTGCTCAGTTCCTAGATCACATCATGAAATGAACTGACCCGATCACAATTTCATTTGTGATCGGGTCAGAAGAACTAAGGCCGCTACCGAACGGTCGTTGAGGAACAATCATTGTCACTATCAATTAAAAATGTTGGAATGTCATACGGTGACGATTCATGGGCGTTGAAGAACTACAGCCTGGAGTTGGACACCGGCGTGGTTGGCCTACTGGGACCAAACGGTGCGGGTAAATCGACGTTGATGCGGATTCTCGCAACAGTTTCTCAGCCAACCGAAGGATCGGTGCTCTGGAACGGTGACGACATTTCAGAATCGCCTGATTCGCTAAGGGCCACACTTGGTTATCTTCCGCAAGACTTCGGGATTTATCCGAATCTCAGTGCCATCGAATTTCTAGAGTATCTTGCGGCACTAAAGGGGCTACCGAAACAAGAGGCTGGTCAACGGATCAACGAACTGCTTGACCTACTCGGTTTGGCGGCGAACAAAAAACAACCCCTCAGTAGTTTTTCGGGCGGGATGCGGCAGAGAGTAGGGATCGCTCAAGCATTGCTGAACGACCCAAAAATTCTGATAGTAGACGAGCCTACGGTCGGGCTCGATCCGTCTCAGCGAGCCAGATTCCGTGATCTGATTTCGGGACTTTCCGAAGACCGGCTTGTCATTCTTTCAACGCACATTGTTTCGGATATCGAGGCAATCGCAACCCGCATCGTGATTATGGAATCGGGTCGTCTTATCACCGACGATTCTCCTGAAGGGGTTCTGCAAGACGTCGAAGGCAAAGTATGGTCTTACGTCGCTCCATCGAGCGAACTTGGTGAAATATCAGCACGAACATTGGTCAGCAGCGCCATCAGGCGTCCTGACGGAGTTCACTTACGAGTTGTCGCATCCGAAATGCCTGATCAGTCTGCTGAGCAAGTTCTGCCAAATTTGGAAGATGCCTATCTTTTCCACACCTCTAACAGCTCTGTGAGTGTGGGATGAACAGCAGCATCTTGTATCACATAGCCAAAGCTGATTTCCTGGAGCGCGTACGTTCCCGAAGGTTTCTGGTCACGCTTGGTCTCATGATCGTCGTGGCTTATCTGTTCCTTCCGCCACTTGGAGCGAGCTACATCACGATAGATCTCGATGGATATCGGGGCATATACAACTCGGCGTGGATTGGTGCATCAGTCTCACTTATGATCGCCATCTACATGTCGTTCGCCTTCTTTTTTGTCGTAAGAGGGAACCTGACCCGGGACTACGAAACCGGAGTTGGGCAAATAGTGGCGGCGACTCAAGTGAAGCGTCGGCAGCTAATACTGGGCAAGTGGTTTAGCAACGTGGCAGTGCTATTCGCCATGGCAGCGATACTCGTGATTAGCGCTGGTGCACTTCAGTTCATTCGAGCTGAGGACACAAATTTGCAGATATGGCAGCTTGTCGCCCCGTTTCTGGTCATCGTTTTGCCGACTATGACTCTAGTAGCGGCATTTGCGGTGCTGTTTGAAGTGATTCCTGCTCTACGTGGAGGACTAGGGAATATCGTATTTTTCGTTGTATGGATAATTGTCCTATTCCCACTGGGGCAGGGTGGATCGTTCATTATCGACGGTATGCAAGACGGTGTAAGTGAGTCGGTCGCAGGGCACAGCGGAAGCTCAAGCTGCTGCCTGATTTTCGAATCGAATGCCGTTGATGTTCTAGGGCGTGAACTTGGTACTCAGAAAACCTTTACGTGGGGTGGAATGGCATGGACCAACGAAAACATTCTCATTCACGTGGCTACAGTCGTTTTCGCACTGGGCATCATCACTTTGGCGGGCTTCCGGTTCGACCGATTTTCTAGAACGGGTTACAGCGCAGGACGTATCACTCGCCTAATGCGATGGATTTCGCGAAATAGCGGGTTGGATCGTCTGAAACAGCGGGCGACGTTTGCTGAAACCGACGACACTGATGTGAATTCGGAACCATCGCTCACGCATCTGACACCGTTGAAAACAGGCTCTCTGGGCGGAAGATTTGGGACTCTGTTCACAGCCGAGCTGAAGCTGGCGCTGAAAGGATTACCGATCTGGTGGTACGCAGGTGCGATCGGATTCATCGTATTCGGCGCGCTGGCCGGTGATGACGTCGGTAGGGAGTGGGTCCTCCCATTCGCCTGGATCTGGCCGGTTCTTGTCTGGTCGAAGATGGGCGTGAGAGAAAGCGAAAATCACATGGAGGCGCTGGTTCTAACCGCACCTCGCCCGCTCTCAAGACAACTGCCTGCGATCTTCCTAACGGGATTGCTGATAGCGGTGATACTCGGTAGCGGAGTGTTGGCTCGACTCGTGATTGCTGGTGATATGTCGGCCGTCGCGTCTTGGGTTGCTACTGCGACGTTCATACCTGCAGCAGCTATAGCTCTCGGAACTTGGGGACAGAGCGCCAGATTGTTCCAAATGGTCTATTTGAGCGTGTGGTACGCAGGACCAATGCAAGGGGTGGGCTTGTTCGATTTCATCGGGCTCAAGCCTGATATACCAGTCGATACGAATAGGGTTCTAACTGTGGTCGGAGTTACTGCTGTGTTGATCGTTATAGGGATTGCAGGCAGGGCGCGCCAGATCCGTTACTAACTCTCGACTGCCGCTCGATGAAGGAAAAAAAGAAGCCCTGCTCTCTAAATTTAGTGGGCAGGGCTTCTTTTTGTGTTCTTGGCGGATACGTCGGAGCGTCAAGAAGATCTGACGGAACCCTTTGAGTGGTTCGTGGAGTAATATCCAGCCGGGACAATGATTCGGACCAGTCGCATAAATCCGGCGATTGATGCCTGAAAAGGTTCTCTTTTTTGTCAATAGAATGCTGATTTGCATGCTATGTTGCGCACGATTAGCACCGGTGAATTACCGGAATCCACGAGTTCGATTAGATTGGACCAGACCAGAGAATGACCAGTACATCCGCCTCCGAGAAGATCAATCGAACCATCATGGAAGAATTTGATGTCCTGGTCGTAGGTGCTGGAATTGCTGGAGTAGGTGGTGCGTACCACCTCAGTACACAGCGTCCTGACTCGAGCTTTGTCGTCTTAGAAAGTCAGGATCATTTTGGAGGCACTTGGTGGTCTCATAATTACCCTGGCATCCGCTCAGACAGTGATCTTCATACATATGGCTATCGATTTAAACCTTGGACTGGCGCGCCAATTGCGACAGCTGAGGAAATTCTTAACTACATGGGCGAAGTCATTGATGAGAATGACCTTGGTAGCCATATTCGATACAACCATAAAATCACGTCCGCAAAGTGGTCGAGTGAAGATAACAAATGGTTTATTGAAGCCACTAAAACTGACACTGGGGATACTCGTTATTTCGCAGTAAATTTTCTGTGGATGTGCCAAGGGTATTACCGCCATTCAGAAGGATTCACCCCTGAATGGCCGGGAATGGATAAATATCAGGGTCAATTAGTGCACACGGAGACTTGGCCTAAGGATCTGGATTACGCCGATAAGAAAGTTATCGTAGTTGGTTCGGGTGCTTCATCAGCGACACTCATACCCGCGATAGCGAATAGCTGTGAGCATGTAACTTTGGTTCAACGGTCTCCGATCTTCTATAGCACTGGTCGAAATATCGATGACCTGGCGGAGACCTTGCGCGATCTCGAAATTGATGACGCTTGGATCCATGAAATTGTTCGCCGCCAGAAGCTTCGCGACACTTCAATTTTCATGAGACGTACATTTGATGAACCAGAGGTGGTGAAGGAAGAGCTTCTAACTGGCGTCAGAGATATCTTGGGGCCTGATTACGATATCGATACACACTTCACGCCAAGCTATCGAGTGTGGCGTCAACGGGTCGCATTTGTTCCTGATGGAGATTTCTTCGAGAGTATTAAGGCGGGCCATGTTTCTGTGCTGACAGATGAGATTGAGACATTTACGGAGAGCGGAGTGGTGCTGAAATCCGGAGCTGTTCTTGAAGCAGATATTGTTGTTGCTGCTACGGGTTTCAATATGAATGTCTTAGGTGATATTAAATTTTCAATTGATGAAGAACCGCTTGTTCTATCAGACACCGTTACCTACAGAGGAATGATGTTTACGGGCGTCCCAAACTTGCTCTGGGTATTTGGTTACTTCCGTGGAAGCTGGACCGTGCGTGCGGATTTGCTGTCAGATTTTGTATGTCGCTTGTTGACCCACATGGATAGCAAAGATGCTAAGCGAGTTGATGTGAAACTTCGGCCTGAGGATGAAGATATGGAACTTCTGCCCTGGCAAGATCCTGAGGATTTCAATCCGAGCTACCTGACCAGAGCAATGCCTTTTCTCCCAAAAAGTGGAGCTAAGCCAGAATGGCACCATTCTCAAGATTTTCGGGAAGATTTGAGTGAGATCCCAAGTATTGACTTGGATGGTTTGGAGTTCGTTTACGGCCAAGACTGAACTTGTTTTCGTGAAATTATTTTCATTTCAAGAAGCTAGGATGGATTTCACTCTCAACGGTCCTCGAGTGAAATCGGTTTCTCGATAGCAGGTGTACATGCGGTCTATCTTGAGGATATCTGGTAGGAATCCACTTCCCCGGAGAAGTCATGAGATCCTCCTGATGGACTTACAGCCCTCGAAAATTACCCTCATCTATCTACCCGGATGGAGTGTTGTCGAAATACCAGTTGATGCGTTGTGAATACGTTCTGGAATTCCAACTCGGCGACCAGAGGTCGTGGCACAAGTTTCCGTCTCCGTTGGATACTGATATGGGACATTGTTGTGAGTGCGTGATAGCGCAGCCGGCACAGCGGAAAACGCCAACGTCACCTAACAGCGCCAGTACAGCGCCAGTTTCGACGACTAGATAGGCAAGCAAATACACACGGTGTATTGGTTTACGCGTTGACGCTGATGGAGATTGTCTGATATTAGTTCACGTTGTTCACACTTGCGATGCCTGCATTTCATAGCCGATGCTTCAATAATTATTGTTTTTCTTAGGGAGACTGTAGCTTGCCACACTGGAACTGGGACTCACTTCGTGTTGCCTTTCAACAGGTAATTGATCAGGGAGGTATGGGTCGGCCTGCAACTCTGAGACTTACCCTTCACACGAGAGGTACTGAAGCCGACGCAGTCCAAAATCTGCAGGGCGCCGAAGTTGCGGTCGCTTCATGGTTCGGTGGTAAACCGAATTCAACGTACTCAGTTGGAGGTTCGGGAGCGCCTAACGTTACGGCTCTCAAATGGGAATCGGGGCAGAGCGCAATCCTGAGCGTCAGCGTCGGTGCTGATGGTGCAGTCGGAGGCAACGTGATGTTGATGGGATCACATGGCACCGTGTACCACGATATTGCTGACTCAGAAAGCAGGTTGAGCTAGATGGCTAAATACGGAATTATCGCTGTTGGAGGGAATCGGACTCACCTCGAGGGCTATGCCCGATCTTTCGCAGCTGACCCCCGATGCGAATTGATCGCCATCGCCGACGAAACAGGTCTTTCAGATTATCGAGAAGGACTTAACCGGCTGCTGGCAAGTGAATTAAACGTGCCGTACTTGCCACTCGAAGAAGCTTTGTCACGCGACGATGTCCATATTGTGTGCATTTGTGCCGACGTCGAGCGCCGAGGGCGCGTTGGTCGACTGTGTGCGGAGGCTGGCAAACATATCTACCTGGACAAGCCGCTCGCTGGTTCCGTTGAAGACGCGAGGATGATTGCCGAAGCGGCTGAAACAGCTGGAGTGGTAAACCAGATGTTCAGCCAGGTTGAGACCGTTTGGGCAGATGCAGCCAGGCAGGCGCTAGAAAACGGATCGGTGGGTAATTTGCAGGCAATCCACTGCGACATGCTCATGGCAAAAGGCAAACCGGGAACCGTTCCAGATGGCACTGTCAGGCAGGAAAAGCCCTCAGACGGAAAATTTACGTTTGTAGAGGCCAAGCGAGAGCTGTTCGATATGGGTGTTTACCCGATCGCACTGGTCACGTGGCTGACCGGTCAGCGAGTAAAAACGGTTTACGGAATTACCGGGAATTACTTTTTCAAAGAGCATGCGTCACTGGGCATCGAGGACTTTGGATCACTGGTCCTAACAATGGAGAACGGCTTGGTAGCAAGTATTACCAGCGGGCGCATCGGAGCAACTTCCCACCCGAGGAGCGGGCAGCAGCGGATAACGATGATCTCGTCGTCTGGAATCGCTACTTTTAGCGAAGGAGAGCCACATATCGAGGTTTTCAATGATGACCCGCCGTTCGATACTCCGACCGTGCACCCGTTCGATCCAATGTCGATGTGGTCGTCGACTTCACGCGATACCCAGCCGCTGCCGAAGGATCGATGGGTGCCGTTGACAGATACGGCTGAACACGCCGACATTCAGGCGTTTGTCGATTGCGTAGAAAACGGGACCGTCCCGCGAATAACGGCCCGCGATGCAGTCCACCATATCGAGGTGATCATGGCAGGATACGAGTCGGCGGCCAGCGGGGAACCGGTTGATCTGTAGCGAGCAAATATCTCTTTCATGTTCAGATCACGTTTCGTCACCAGCTGACGGCAGGAAGCATTGTCATGTCACAATCCCCATTCGATCTTTCAGGTAGGACAGCCCTTGTTACCGGTGGGTCTCGCAACATGGGCCGAGCTTACGCGCTCGAACTGGCGCGGGCAGGTGCAAACGTAGCTGTTCTGGATCTGCCGGTTCAGGAGGAAGCAGCTCAGCTGGTCGTTGAAGAAATAACATCACTGGGACGCAAGAGCTGCTTTGTATCCGTTGATATTCGGGATGTTGAGGCACTGCCGGGGGGCATTGCAACAGTGGTGAATATCCTTGGCGACGTGCATATATTGGTGAACAATGCCGGGAAGACTGATGACATCTCGACTCCGGTAATCGATTACCAGGCAGGGCCGTTCGACGATCACTACGAGGTGATGGTGCGCGGTTCTTTTTTCATGTCGCAGGCCGTCGCCCGCCACATGATCGAACGCGGCACGAGTGGGGCGATAGTCAACATAGCTTCGCGGGTCGGCGAACAGGTGCAGCCCAATAATCCCGGCTATAGCATCTGCAAGGCAGCGGTGATCCACATGACTCGGGTAATGGCGCTCGAGTTAGGCCAGCACGGGATACGGGTAAATGCAATTGGGCCCGGTCCGATTCCTCGACCTGCCGCTACGGGCCAGCCAGACGTACCAGCGGGAGTTCCTGACGAGGGGAGGTTCCTTCTGGGCCGGCGATTACGATACGACGACTTAACCGGTACCGTTCTCTATCTTGCTTCCGATGCCTCGGAAATGGTGACAGGGCAGTTCATCATTGCGGATGGCGGTCTCGGTTTACAATCGGCCTACTGATCCGGTGTGAATCCGCTATTCCAGACCGTTTCCAGGCTTTCCAGTTCGAGTTTGTTGGGAGGCCCGAGTGCAAGTGATCCGATTGCCGCCTCGAGCTGACTCTCGGTTGAGAACCCGATCAGCGCGGACGCTATATCGTCGTTCGCAACTGCAAATCGGACAGCGAGGTCCCGGAGTTCTGAGTCTCCATACCCGGTCAGAGACCGAAGGATTTCCGCCTGGCTCATTTCACCGTCACGAGAAACCCCGTGCATCGCCAGAGAATTGGTAGTGCCCGAAACTCCCTGCCGGGCGATCTCTCCCCCGAGAACGCCGCCTCCGAGGACTCGAATCGCAACCACACCAACGCCAAGACGGGCGGCGCGATCTATAAGCATTCGAAAGTCATGCAGTGGTGATGACGCAGGCAAACGTATACTGCCAGTCGGGTTCAGCAGGCTGTAGTAGGCATGGACTACATCGAAACGTCCACTTTCTAACACCTCCATCACCGCCTCCGCATCCCCGGTTCCGGTAAAGCCGATGTAACGGGCTAGGCCCCTGGAATGCGCAGTGTCGAGTGCGTCGGCTATCCCACCGGGCCGGAGCACCTCGTCGGGAGTGATCGTCTCGTATCCATCGTGGGATCCCTCACCGCCGTAGCGAATAATGTTGTGCGCGTACAGGATGTCCACTGCGGGTCGTCGTAGCCTGTCTAAGCTCGCACTAGCGCTTTCCAAAGTCCATGCCTCAAAATTAGCGAAATGTTCGGTGCGGTATTCGATCTTTGTTCCGATGACAAGACCCTCAGTCTGATCGTTATCCAGGCTCTCCAGCACTCGACCGAGTTTGGTTTCCGAGGATCCATCGCCATAATTCGGCGCTGTATCGAAATGATTGACCCCCAGCTCGATTGCCCGCCGGACAGTTTGCTGCTGCTCATGGGCATTTCCGCGGACAAACAGTCCCGCGACAATGCCGGCCCCGAAGCCGATTTCGGATACCCGAAGTCCAGTTTTACCGAGTTGACGATATTCCATGTTAAAAACGCCTGACTTGTTGGGTTTGCGACCCCTACCAGATTCCTCGGCAGCACTTTGGAAAACAAAAGCTGCCGGCCTAAACAGAAAAACTATGAGTCCCGTTAGCTCTGCGTACAAGCGGTAGGGCAGGTGATTGCACGCAGGCCTATTCAGATCCGATGTCTACTGGCTATTCCAGTTGTCGCAGTCGAGGGTCCAAATAATCGCGCAGCCAGTCGCCCATGAAGTTGAACGCCATGACGACTAGTACGATTGCCACACCGGGGAAGAATGACACCCACCAGGCGTCTGTCAGGTACTTTTGTCCGTCAGCGATCATTACGCCCCAGGCCGCAGTGGGAGGTGGAATACCTGCACCGAGGAAGCTCAGGATCGCCTCTGTCAGGATTAGAGCTCCCACCTGTAATGTCGCGAGCACAATCACCGTGTTGACAAGTCCAGGCAAAATGTGCCGCTGCATGATGCGTCGAGAAGAAGCGCCGACAACATTGGCAAATGCCACGTAGTCCAGTTGTTTGAGCACCAGCACCTCTGCGCGCACCTGCCTGGCGAAAATCGGCCACGTTGCGAAAGCGAGGATGGCCAGTATTACCTCAAGTCGCTGCCCGAATACGATCGCTGCGACCAGTGCTATCAATATGAAGGGGACAGCGCGGGAAGTGTCGGCAAGGCGCATGATAATTTCATCCCACCAGCCGCCATAGTAGCCCGCCACTAGTCCGACGCTCACGCCAGCGATCAGCCCGAAGCCGATGGAAACTCCGGCTACCAGCAGGGATATCCGCGCTCCGTAAATGATCCTGCTCAGCAGGTCTCGCCCGAGCGGGTCAGCGCCAAGGAGATGGGTGCTGGATCCGCCTTCCATCCATATTGGTGGGGCGTTCCGGTCCCTCAAAACGGTGTGATTCGGCTCGGCTGGCGCAACCAGTGGGGCGAAAATTCCGGTGACGACCAACATGACGAGAATTATCGCGGGAAGGATCGGCCACCGCCGCAGGATGTGCCACGCCTGGGACCGAAACGATGGCCGAACGACGTTTTCAGATCCTACTGGCTCTAGGATATTGTCCATCTAATACCTACGAAATCCTGATTCTTGGGTCGACGAACCCGTATGTGAGATCGACTAAAAAATTAGCGGCAACATATATCACCGTAAAAACCAATGTAAGCCCGGAAACGACCGGAAAATCATTGGTTCTGACAGCGTCGATCGCAAGCCTGCCCATCCCCGGCCATGCGAACACGGTCTCGGTAACAACAGTCCCGGCCAAAAAACCGGCAAGTAAAAGTCCCGCGTTGGTCAGTGGCGCAATTGACGCGTTTCGGAACGCATGCTTCCACACGACCACGGTCTCAGAAACTCCCTTTGCACGGGCCAGTTTCACGTACTCGGAATCGAGTACTTCGAGCATCGATGAGCGGGTGATACGTAAGTTGCTGGCCGCGTTTATTAGCGCCAGTGTCATAGCCGGCATTATCAAGCTTCGAGGGCCGTCCCTTGCGCCAGCGGGTAACAGTTCGAGCCCAACCGCGAAAATAAGGATCATCACCATCCCCAGCCAGAACGGTGGCAACGCCTGGCCTAGCAGAGCGAACCACCTGACCAGGTAGTCAATAGGTCTACCGCGTTTTACCGCCGATAGAACCCCCAGCGGGATTCCGATCGCGATTGAAAGAAACCAGCCGGTGAGCGCTAGTTCGGCACTCGGCCAGAAACGCGCGGCAATCAAATCTCTCACCGGTCTTGCCTGGTTCAGAGAAGTCCCAAAATCGAGTACTGAGGCCTTACCCAACCAGATGAAGTACTGAACGACCAGCGGTTTATCAAGACCGAATTTCTTACCCCACGCGTCCCAGGTCTCCTGGGTGGTCTCCACCGTTAGGAACTGTTCTCGTGGGTCTCCCGTCATCCGGGACATGCCAAAGACGATGATAGTTGCGACGAAGATTGAGAAAAGTGCTGCCAGTACTCGTCGCGCCAGAAATACAACCATGTTAGGTCTGCTCTCGATCCGTTATGCGAACACTATCAGGCCATCGATTGCGCCCCCGGGGGCAGAGTGGATCAGTGATCCACTCGACCCCCGGGGATTGCTGTCAATCTGTTTCAGGCATCGCTCTGTGTGTGTGAATTGTGCGAAACAACGTCCGTTAATTCACGGGTTGAGCAATTTCCAGGTTGTTGACCGTTCCGGGTTCTGCCTTGGAGTACATCGTCCAACCAGTTACGGTGTCAGGATTTGTAACCCAAAGCTTCGGGACGTCTGCAACCGTGATAAACGGCATCCACTGCCTCAGCCAATCAGCACGTTCCTTGAACACTTCGATCTGAGCATCACGGTCACCCGATAATGTCTCGTATCTGTTCTGGAAGCTAGCCAGCTCAGGAATCTCAATAGCGCCGTTCCAACCTGGGCCATGTGCGTTGTACGTGGCCGTTCGGACGTGAGCGCTGTCGTAGTTGATGCCATCACCCACCATGAACCACATCCACGGAGCATCCTGTTCCTTGGTCATCAAGTTCGGGCGGCCTGCGGTGTAAGAGATCGTGTTCTGATTGGCTCGAATGCCAACATTCTCCCACATCGCTGCGATCGCCTGTGCAACCTCGACGTCCACGTTCGGGAAGTCGTTCGGAATCCAGAAATCAAACTCGAAACCATCGGCGTAACCAGCCTCGGCAAGCAACGATTTGGCTTCTTCAGGGTCGAACGGTACTACCCACTTGTCATCCCAATCCGGTGCTGACACAGGAATGCCAGGGATGTACGAAACAGGTGCCAATCCACCAAGAATGGTTTCTGAGATAGCTGTTCGGTCGAGTGCCAGCGACATTGCCTGGCGGACCTTACGTGCACGCTCGTGCCGTACCGGGTCGGTTGGGTCACCGATCCAGGGGTGATCATCGTCGGGTTTGAATCCAGCACGTGTGTTGACCGGTTCATCCTGGAAGGTATGGATGGCAGGGTCGTACCAGAAGTTTCCGCCTACGAACACGGCGGCATGGTAGAAGTTACGCAATGTAGCGTTGGCTTCAAAGCCATCTTCCACAAGGCCCTTGATGCTCTTCAGTGCCGCTTGTGCGATATCTGCCTGACCTGTACGTATCATCGCAACACGTGTCTGCTCTTCAGGTACTTCAAGCATGTGCATTTCAGCGAAACCAGGGGTTATGCGCCAGTGATCTTCAACTGCATTTGCCTTGAGTTCGACTCCAGCTTCCCAAACCTGTGCATCCCACGGACCCGTGGCGACCATGGTCGTTACAGCGGCTTCTTCGCCAACTGAATCGTACACAGACTTGCTCAGGATGCAGTGACCGGAGTCAGCACCACCGTTAATAAAGCCCCACCTTGATGCGAGTGGCTCAGGAGTGTCGAACGGTGCGACCACGGTGTAGTCACCGTCGGCGTACCAGGCATCCCATGTCGATAGCAAACTGGCACCGCCGCCTGCGGTGCTTTCCGGGTTATCGGCTCCGGCGTTGTTGTAGCTGAAAGCCACGTCTTCGGCGGTCATCTCGCCGTTGCCCTTGTGGAACTGCACGCCCTCTCGGAGCGTGAATGTCATCTTGCTCTGATCAGGTGCGACTACCCAAGATTCTGCAAGTCGGGAAATTACTTTCGTCGTGTCGTCGGTGTCTACTGCCGCGAGGGTTTCACATATTCCCCATTCAGACCTGAAAAGGCCACGCGGGAACGGTGCCAGTCCATTCACAAATATCGGCGAACCAACTGACGGCAGTGCCAGAGTGAGCTTGCCACTTGGTGCTGATCCTGACGAGGTGGGCGCTGTAGTCGCCTGTACTGCGGTTGGAGCCGCTTTTACAGTTGCGGTCGGCACAACAGTTGCCTGTGGTGGGGTGGTAGGAGTAGGCGCTGTACTTGTAGCAGGCGCACTCGTCGGCTGCTGAGCCGGTGGTGAAGTTGGATCGGCATCTCCACCTCCACAAGCAACCACAACGGCAAGCGAGGCTATCGCTGCCAGCAGAAGCATCTTCGTTAGACGTCCGTTTTTCATAAAGTCCTCTTTTGAGATGATTTGTCGCTTCACCAGCACTGCTCCGAAATTGGATTCATGGATGTCGCCAAGAACCGCCACGTGTGCACAGACATTTCGCCATGAACTTCGACGCGAGCACCCCTACGAACACCAGAGACTAAATCGGTGAAGGCGGGGTGGAATTTAGCATGGCGTAGTTTCGCAGTCAATACGATTCCATCGAAGTAACCGCATGGTTTGGAATGAAAGATTATTCGTAACCCAATATCCGCAAACCCGTCCTCATCACTGAAGTGAGATACAACTCAATCGTCTCCGATTAATTGCCCGCCTTCGGTAGGGCAGGTACGCACCCGATCTGCATCGGCAAAACGTCCCGATAAATCAATCTGTGCCGCCCGTTCTTTCCCTGATTCGCACCAGACTCGCCGGGCTACTAATTGAATTTCCCAACCGACCTAAGGTAGTTAGCGAAACTGTGTACGCCTTCCCCAATTTCCATACCATCGGCGACGTTGTGGTGCACAGTGACGTATTCGGTGTAATCGAGATCGCTAAGGATGTCCATGATCGGTGCGAAGTCGATGCCGTTGGGATCGCCAAAAGGCACTAGATCAAATATGACCGGTCCATTGATCCAAGTCTCGATCGTTTGCTTGCCCTTCTCCCACGGATACATGTTTTGCAAATACACGTTCATAAGCCACGGCTTGAACGCGTTGAGTGCGGCCGCTCCGTAGTCCTGACTACAGACCAGCAAATTCCCCGGCTCGAAAATAATCCCAAAATTCTCGCGGTCTATCTCCTTCAGCCAGTCAACCGACTTCTCGACAGTCTCGAACAACGTGCATGTATGACTTTGGTGAGCGAGCCGAATGCCGCGTTCAGCAGCCTCGTCCGCAGCACGTTTCGCCCACGGCACGTCGGTATCTGCCTTCATCCCGATCCGGATAAGGTCCGATCCCAAACTCGCTGCAAGATCGAGAAACGGCGTGATGTTCTGAAGGGCCATTTGGGCTCGATTATTATTGATCGGCGTATCCATATCGCCTGTCACCATCGAAACCGCCAGCCCCTCAGCCGAGACGGTCTTTCCGGCAGCAGCGATTTCGTCTTTACTGTGCTGAATTCCCACCTGCGACGCCCTCATGCACAGGGCGGCATACCCAGCGTCTTTTGCGAGCGTAGCTAGCTCGCCCAGACCCATAACTGCCTTCTCTTTTTGCCCCGGGGCTTCGACCACTCGAGTCGATAGTGATAGCTTCATTAAAACTTCCTGCGATTAAAACGTGCGATTGGAACGAGCTCAGAATTATTGCCGATATCAGTGCGCTGTACCTTCTCGCTCTTCTACTTCGGCGACCGTCTCGCGCACCCACGTGCGTTTCTGATCATCTCTCACCGTTACTGAAAGGCGCCCAAGCCCGGTTACCTCAAGTTCAACAGTCTCGCCGTCTTGCATCGGACCCAGCCCACGGTGGTTGGTACCGGTCGCAATGATGTCTCCGGGTTCTAGTGTCACCTCATTGGAAACCCATTCGATCACTTCTGATATCGGCCTCGCCATGTCCGAGGTGTCGAAGTCATGTCTGAGTTCGCCGTCACTCCAGAGTTTGATGTCGAGTTTCTGAGGGTCGGGAATTTCGTCCTTGGTGACGATCCAGGGGCCGATCGGGCCAAACGTGTCCCATGATTTCTGCCACCAGAAACTGTTGTTCCCGTTTGGGTTGATCCCGCGGGCAGAAACATCCATGAAGTTCAGGTAACCGAAAACGTGATCCATCGCGTCGGCTGCCTTAACTTTGCTGGCACGCTTGCCAATCACCACTCCAATTTCTGCTTCGTGGTGGAACACCTCGGCAGGGGCATTGGGGAGCACGACAGTGTCGCCATGCCCGATTACGGAAGACGGTGCCTTCAAAAAAGCGTCGACATCAAGCGCCTCGGGGATGGTGCCGGACTCCATGTAATTTCCGGCCATACACACCATCTTGCCGGGCTGTGGAACAGGCTGCCTGAACCTGACAGAGTCCATCGGCCTGCCTTCTCGGTCCCGACCAGCAGCCTCAAGCGGGCCACGGAACTCGTCCAGCCGGGCGAGGAGTCCGGTCAACACATCTTGAGGACGGAGTCGTGGGATTGATTCGAGTACGTCGGCTACTTCAATAACATTGTCGCCTACGACTATAGCGGGTACGAAATCGTCAATAAATGCAAAGCGCATCTGGATTATTCCTGTGCATTAGGTGGGGTTAAACTCGGCGGGAGTCTATCGTATTTCATCAAGGATTGTGCCCCAATCTTGAGGCTTCAAACGGTATTAATCTGGCGATCAACTCGAATGCCGTCTTTGTAAACCTCGGCGACGTTCGACAGCGCCTTAATATCGGTCGTTGGATCCCCATTCACCACGAGAATATCTGCCTTCTTACCTACGTCCAGACTGCCTACATTGTCGTAAACCCAACTCGACTTGGCCGAATCGGCAGTGCCAGAGACAATAGCTTCCATCGGCGTCATCCCGGAACTGACGTTGGCTTCTAGCTCGGCCTGGAACCTGCCCATCTTGAAATTGCTCCAGGCAGAATCGGAACCGCTCACCATTGTGATGCCGGCTTCCCTCATTGCAGCGTAGTCGACGATCGATTCATCTCTCGTTCGATACAACTGGTCCAGCCATGATTGCTCAGTGTTGGTCAGGCTCTCCGAGTCTCTCTTCTGTTCCAGCAGTTCAATCTGACCTCCCGCGCCATAGCCCGCGGCCATCAGTGTTGGATTCACATACACGCCTTGCTTTGCTATGCGCTCAGCGATCACAGGGTCGAATTTTCTGCTGCCATCAGGCTCGTTGAAGATCGCGTGGATAATCGTGTCGACGCCTGCATCGACTGCATTCGCAATGCCCTGCGTCGAAGTGCAATGGGCCGCCGTGTGCTTGCCGAAAGAATGCGCCTCATCGCAAATTGCCGTCAGTTCCTCCACATTAAAAGAGGCCAGCGAGGAGAATGACGTCTTGGTACTGCCGCCCGTAGCGGTGATCTTTATAAAGTCGACTCCCTCTTTTACCAGTTGACGAACGGCGGCGCGACTTTCGTCGACGCCGGTAACCTCCACGCCAAAGTAGCTGAGATGTCCGCCGACAATCGCCATCGGTCGACCAGACAACACCAGTCTGGGGCCCACAGCAACGCCAAGGTTCATAGCCTCTCGTAGCATCAAGGTGGTTCGGTTCTTAGCGCCGCAATCGCGCACGGTTGTCACTCCGGAATCAAGATGGGTCCTGGCGTTGCGGGCGGCTTGGAGTGTGAGCACTTCGTCTGGCAATAGGGTCAGATCGTCACCGGCTCTGCCATCGCCGAATCCGATGAGGTGGACGTGACAGTCGACCAGTCCTGGAAGGACAGTCTGGTCTGGGTAGTTGATTTCAACGACATCGGCGCCATCAGGTGGCCTGACATCGTTCTGTGTCCCGACTGCAGCGATCAGGTCGTTTTCGATCAGGATGGCAGCCTGTTCGATTACCTCATTGCCGGTCCCATCAACGAGTGCCCTGGCTTTAATCAATTTGAAACTGCTGGCTCTGTCTGTCATATGTGTCCAATGGGAATACGGCAGTCCTCGCCGGTTCAAATGTGTGTGAAATCCCGGCGGGATACTGTGCCGAACCTATCGCATGAAAATTTCTGCGAGGGTGGTAGTGGTAGTGTTGTGATGATCTTGAGTCATAGTAATCACTATCGTTGACGAGTGGGTGAACCGCCCAAGCGAGAACCGGCGTGTGATCAAGATCAATGGACGTCGCTGACTGAAAACCTCTTTATATGAAAGTGCATAAACAATGGAATTCGGCTTGAAATTACCCCAGTTTGGTCACGGCACCACACCCGGCCTAATGCTTCGTTGGGCGCAGTTTGCCGAGGCGGTTGGGTTCCACTTCATTCTCACTGGCGACCACATTGCATTGACTCACGAAGTGCGAAAAGACTATCCCGAGCCTTATTACGAGCCGTTCACGACCATGGCGTGGGTGGCCGCTAAGACTCGAAAAATCAAGCTGGGTTTCACCGTGATAGTCGTTCCCTACAGGCACCCAGCTCTGCTCGCTCACATTACGGCGACGCTTGATCAGCTGAGCGAAGGAAGATTGATCCTGGGCGTCGGCGTCGGATGGGCTGAGAGCGAGTTTGAGGTCCTCGGAATGCCGTTTCACGAGCGGGGCAAAATGACGGACGAGTACCTCACGGCACTAAAACTACTCTGGACTAACGAGACCGCGTCGTTCGATGGAAAGTACGTGCAGTTTGACGATGTCATGACTTCGCCTCAACCAGTGCAGTCGCCACATCCACCAATCTGGGTTGGCGGCAACAGTCGTCCAGCCATGCGGCGAGCTGTGCACCATGGTGAGGCGTGGCATCCCATCGGTCTAAATTTGGGGTGGCTGCGAGATAAAGGTATGCCAATGCTACGGCGTATCGCTGAGGAAGCGGGTAAACCAACGCCGGTACTCGCCCCTCGAATTTTCTGCCGTCTTACAGATGAACCTATACCGGAAGATGAGCGGATCGCCGGCGAAGGAACCCTTGACCAAGTCAGGCGGGACTTTGGTGAACTCGAAAAGCTTGAAGCCCAGTACATTCTCCTCGACACGAAGCGCAACAGCCCATCGGCGCAATCGAATCGACACCAGGATGAAGCCTGGCGGGATCTAACGATCATGGCGGATCAAGTATTCGATCTGAGCACTGGAACGCTTCGATAGCATCGATCTTCTCTTTTACCGCAATAACGAATGGATTCTCTTTCGGCCAGATATTTCATAAGAATTCAGCCAAGCTTCAAATACTTTAAATTGAACTCTCAAGGATCGTCTGCAAGATCGCTCTCGTCTTCCGCACTCCGAGCGACTCAAACGATTGCGGGAATGGACCGATCTGATCGGGCAGGGCAGAAAAACATTCATTCGCCGCCTCTGCGCTTGTTAGCGCCTCTCAGAATTCAGACGGCCGAATCTATTTCTGAAGTTTTATTGCTCTCATGGTTAGCCAACCCGATCAACATAGAATCACAGCAAAGGTCCAGCCCAATGTAGGCCTTTTGCTTGAGAGTTGACGGCACCCTGATTATGCGGGTACTTGTTCCGCAAAATCAGGCAACTCGTGACAGATGTCACTATGTGATGGTGACTTATTACATACCGTCGATCCGCCTGAATTGTCCACTTGCGAAGCGGCAAGATTCGTTGTTCCGGTAGAATCCCGGCTACGTGGCACACCCGTTTTTCGTGCCGTTTCAAATATTGACCGATAGTCAGAAGTGACAGATTTCTATGACTCAGCGACCCAATATCGTCTTTATATTCAGCGACCAGCAACGTAGCGACACTATGGCCTGCTACGGCAACGACTGGATAAAAGTCCCGCATCTCAACGGTCTTGCAGACGAGAGTTTTGTTTTTGAAAATGCCTATGTGACGCAACCGGTCTGTACTCCGGCGCGTGCCAGCATCATGACCGGACTCTTCCCGCACTCGGCGGGTCCCAAAGTAAACAAGATGAACTTGCCGGAAGATGTGCCGACGATCGCCGAGTTGATATCGGAAGATTATCTCTGCGGATATCTGGGTAAATGGCATCTCGGTGACGACGTTATCGCCCAGCACGGTTTTGACCACTGGATCAGCACCGAAGATGGGCATCGGAACGAATACACCAAGCGTGAGTACAGGACGGTCATGTCCGATTACCACAAATATCTTGTCGCCAACGGATATGAACCGGATGTCGAAAACGCTGGAACAAAAATATTTTCTGCGCATGCGCGGGGCAAGTTGCCTGCGGAACACCAGATGGCGTCGTATCTTGCTGGAGAAGCTGAGAGTTTCATTGGCGACCACGGTGACGAGCCGTTCATGCTTTACGTAAGCACGTTCGAGCCCCACCCTCCTTATTACGGACCCTACGACGATATGTATGACCCCGATGAGATTCCGCTGGGTCCGGCGTTCCTAAAGGTCAGCGATGACGACTCACTTCTGAACCGCGAGCGTGGAAACTACTACACGCAGTTCCTTAAAGGTGGCAATCAGGATGACGACGAATATCTAACAAGCAGTGCAGCGCACGAGAACGATGTTTCGACTGAAGCTGGGTGGCGCAAATTGCGTGCCCGCTACATGGCGAACATAACTCTCGTCGATGACATGGTCGGCCGCATTCTTGCCTCTATCGACAAAGCAGGTATCGCGGATAACACAGTCGTGATATTCACCAGTGAGCACGGCGAGATGGCTGGCGATCACGGAATGCTTGAAAAGCGCTCGTTCTTCGAAGAGGCTGCAAAGGTTCCGCTGTTGATGCGGGTGCCGTGGCTCACAAAAGAGCAGCGCAAGATTTCCGGATCGGTAAGTCATATCGACCTCGTCCCAACGCTGCTTGATCTTGCCGGTGATGATCAGCCCTCGCACCTGGAGGGCGTGAGCCGTGTCCCGGTAATGAAAGGGGACGAAGACCTCTCGAACAACGAAGTGTTTATCGAGTGGAACGGAATCAGTGACGTGGTCGACGATCGTAACCTCGGAAACGAAGCGATCAATAACCTGATACCGATGCCGTGGCGTTCGATTATTGCCAATGAACCTCGGGCAGATGGCTCTGTTCAACGATGGAAGCTCAACTTGTGTGCTTCGGATCAATGCGAGCTCTATGACCTGAACTCCGATCCGCACGAGTTGAAAAATCTGTTCAACGATGCTGACCAGAAGGATCGAATACGCCATCTAACCTCAGCGGTGCGCATCTGGCAACACCGAACAAAAGATGAGGCAGCGATTCCGACAGTCTGACAATTGATTTCAATCGTCGGCAGATCTGGATGGTGGCCGGAACATACGGCAGGTATATGACAACGGCCCCGAAACAACCAAACTTATTGTTCATCGTGTCCGATCAGCAACGTTCGGACACGATGGAATGCTATGGCGCGCCGCACGTTAATTCGGAAGCGCTTAATTCGCTGGCGGATCGAAGTTTCGTATTCGAGAACGCGTACGTAAGCCAACCGGTGTGTACGCCCTCGCGGGCAACCATGCTCACGGGGCTCTACCCGCAATCGGCCGGCATGATGAAAAACAACATCGTGCTCGATCCTGCGATCAAATCGATCGCTGAAATGGTTGATGATGAGTACCACTGTGCGTATTACGGCAAGTGGCATTTGGGGAACGAAACGACCCCTCAACACGGCTTCGAAGAGTGGATTCCGCTTGCAGACCTGCCGTGGGTTATCGATCATCCAGACACGCCTTACCATCAGTTCCTTCTTAAAAACGGTGTCGAGCCCGATCACGTAACCGCAACAGGGGAACACGTTTACTCGGCCCGGCAACGTGTTTCGCTGCCTGAACCGCTCACCATGGCATCATTCCTTGCTAACGAGGCCGCACGGTTCCTCCAGGAAGAAAGAGACGAGCCGTTTATGTTGCAGGTTCATTTCTTCGAACCGCACAACCCGTATACCGGTCCACTGAATGGCACGCACGATCCCGATTCGTTACCGGTCGGTCCCGCGTTCTTGAAACATCCCGAAGGCACGTCGTTGTTCAACCGGGTGAGGGCAGATTTCTACATGACCGACTCAGGCCCTCATCCCAAGATGGGAGAGTTTGGGGATGGATCGGCCGAGGAGAAGTGGCGAAAACTTCGGGCTCAGTACTACTCGAATGTCGAACTTGTCGACCATGCCGTTGGTAAAATTCTGGCGGCGCTCGACGATTCCGGAAAAGCCGACGAAACGATCGTGGTGTTCACTTCAGATCACGGCGAAATGGCGGGTGATCACGGCCTGCTAGAGAAGCGGGCTTTCTACGAAGAATCGGCGAAGGTTCCGTTCCTTTTACACGTGCCGTGGCTCAAAGAAGAATCGCGTATGCTCCCCGGGAACGTCGGCCACATCGACCTCGTTCCGACACTCCTCGACTTAATGGGCCAGCCAGTTCCCGATCACCTGCAAGGGGTATCGCGGGTGCCGGTGCTAATTGGGGACGAGAGCCTTGAGGAAAACGACGTGTTCGTTCAGTGGAACGGCCTTGGAGATAGAGATCTCGGCGTGCTGGAAGCCAACCTGCTCGGCGCGATGGCCCGTCGTTCGATCATTACATCGCACGTTGGGAGCGATGGGACTCTCGAGCGCTGGAAGCTGAACCTTTGTGCGGGCGATGTGAACGAGTTGCTCGATTTGACCGGCGATCCGCATGAAATGACCAATTTGTTTGAGGAAAGCGATCAACGCGATCGGGTGCGGGAAATGGCAGCAAAAATTCGCCTCTGGCAGCACAATACGGGTGATACAGTACCGCTGCCATCCATCAATTGACTTAGAAAAATATGCGGCGAGACTAAGGTTTTATCGGGGGCAGTTCATCTACGGCAGAATGGGGAACAGAGCGTGACCAGGCAACCAAACATATTGCTGTTCGAGAGCGACCAGCAGCGAACCGACACCATGGCCTGCTACGGCAACGACTGGATAAAGTCGCCAAACCTGAACAGGCTCGCCGACGAAAGCTACGTCTTCGAGAACGCGTACGTCACGCAGGCCGTCTGCACTCCTTCCCGTGGATCGCTGATGACCGGGCTCTATCCGCACTCCCACGGCTGCATGATCAACAAAACCCAGCTTCACGAAGACATTAAATCGATCGCCGAAATGCTGCCGGACAACTATCGGAAAGCCCATTTCGGCAAGTGGCATCTCGGCAACGATACTCTCAAACAACACGGCTTCGACGAGTGGATCAGCACCGAGGATAGCCATCGTGAGGCGAACACGACGCCCGACTTGCCATTTAGCGATTATTACAACTGGATGCGGGAACAGGGTGTCGAGCCGGAAGATCCCGGAGCCTTTGGGGGGAAGCTGTTCGCTGGTCCGCAGCGCAATGGCCTGCCAGCTGAGCAACAAATGGCTGCGTTTGTAGGTAATCATTCCGAACGATTCATTCGCGATAATCAGGACGACCCATGGTTGCTGGTCTTCAGTACGTTCGAACCGCACCCTCCAATGACCGGCCCGTACGACGGGATGTACGACGGTGAAGATTTGCCCGTTGGTCCAGCCTTCCTGAAGCAACCTGAAGGTGCATCGCTGTTCAACCGGGCAAGAGGCGAGCACTACCCGGGCCAGACACTTCACGGAGAAGACCTGAGCACTGAAGCCGGTTGGCGCAAGCTGAGGGCGCAGTACTTCGGCAACGTCAAGATCATCGACGACGCAGTTGGCCGAATACTCGACGCCCTTGAAGAAACGGGTCAGCTCGATAACACGATCATTGCGTTTACGACCGATCACGGCGAGATGGCTGGCGATCACAGCATGCTCGAGAAACGAGCGTTTTATGAAGAGTCGGCGCGCATTCCAATGTTGCTCAGGGTTCCGTGGATGAACAAATCACAAACAAAGATCGATGGCGTGTTCGGCCATGTCGATCTCGTTCCAACGCTGCTCGAACTCGCAGGGCAGGAAGCCCCTGACGAGCTTCAGGGCGAAAGCCGAGTCGGCGTGTTAAAAGGAGAAGATGACCTTCTCGAAAACGCAGTGTTCATGGAATGGAACGGTATAGGTGACCGAGGACTCGGGAATCCGCTCATCAACCTGATGGCGACGCTCCCGTGGCGCTGCGTTGTCACGGGGGACCGCTGGAAACTCAACCTGTGCGCTGGCGACCAATCGGAGTTGTTCGATTTGAATAGCGATCCTTACGAAATGGTCAATCTCTTCAACGATCCTGCCCACAAAGACAGGGTGCGCCAAATGGCCGCTCTCATCAGTCTCTGGCAGCACGATACGGGTGATACCGTGGCGCTGCCCTCGGTTAAGTAATCCAGATCAACGGCGCCTACTGGTCACCCGGTAGCTCGCATATGGCGAAACGAATTCAGAGGTAAATCGTGACTTCACAACCAAATATTCTCCTGTTCGAAAGCGACCAGCAGCGCACCGACACGATGGCCTGTTACGGGAACGACTGGATCAAATCGCCGCACTTGAACCGACTCGCCGATGAGAGTTTCGTTTTCGAAAACGCGTATGTCACTCAGGCGGTATGTACGCCGTCTCGCGGTTCGCTCATGACTGGACTCTATCCCCACTCACACGGCTGCATGATCAACCGGACTCAACTGCATGAAGACATTAAGTCGATCGCCGAAATGCTGCCCGATAACTATCGAAAGGCCCACTTCGGTAAGTGGCACATGGGCGACGACTCCGTGAAGCAACATGGCTTCGACGAATGGGTAAGCACAGAAGATGATCATCGCGATAAATATTCGAGTCCTGACTTGCCGTTGTCTGATTACTACCACTGGATGGTAGGAAACGGCTACAAACCCGAAGGCATGAGCCCGATTGGGGAACCCATCTTTGGGTTAAAACAACGGAACGAATTCCCACCTGAATATCAAATGGCTGCTTTTTTGGCGAACCATTCAGAGCGATTTATCCGGGACAACAAGGACGAGCCATGGCTGATGGTATTCAGCACTTTCGAGCCGCACCCGCCGATGACCGGGCCATATAACGGTATGTACGATCCGGATGATCTGCCGGTCGGTCCGACATTCCGCAAGCAACCGGAGGGCGCATCGCTGTGGAACCGCGCTAGAGGCGAGCATTATCCGAAGCAAACTGTCGACGGCGAAGATCTCAGCACAGAAACCGGATGGCGCAAACTTAGAGCTCAGTACTTTGGAAATGTGAAGGTGATCGACGACGCGGTTGGTTGTATGCTGGACGTCCTCGAAGAGACGGGGCAGCTAGACAATACGATTATCGCTTTTACGACGGATCATGGCGAGATGGCCGGTGATCACAGCATGCTTGAAAAGCGAGCTTTCTACGAGGAATCGGCGCGCGTGCCAATGTTGCTCAGGGTGCCATGGATGAACAAAACACAGAAAAAAATCGGTGGTGTATTCGGCCACGTGGATCTCGTTCCGACGCTTCTTGACCTAGCCGGTCATACGGCTCCCGAAGAATTGGAAGGGCAAAGCAGGGTCAGCGTTCTAAACGGCGATGATGATCTATACGAGAACGCTGCTTTTATGGAGTGGAATGGTATTGGTGATCGGAATCTCGGCAACCCACTCATCAACCTGATGGCAACCCTGCCATGGCGCTGCGTCGTCACGGGTGATCGCTGGAAGCTAAATCTTTGCGCCGGTGATGAATCGGAGTTATTCGATTTAAACAGCGATCCATATGAAGAAGTTAACTTATTTAACAATCCTGCCCATCAGGATAGAATCGTGCGCATGGCCGCGCTCATAAGGCTCTGGCAGCATGACACTGGTGATACCGCTCCGCTCCCAAGCGTGTAGGATGCGCATTATCACGACGCCATAATTCTGCGACATGACGAATAGCGCAGAAGATTGGCGAACATTCAAGCTAAAACCATGTGCGAAACAACTCAGCACACTCAACCGGCCATCGGTCCTAGCGGGCACCTGACGACCGTACCCGTTGAATTGAGGCTGCCCAAAAGCTTCGAAACAGAAATCGGCGTGTCGGACGATCTGGCGATCATGATCTACGGATCACATTCTGCTGCGATTACCGGACTGAAGCACAATATCGAAGGCTTTGGTCTTCCGGTGTTGGGCACCACGATGGATCCCGTTGTCGTGATGAGTGAGATATCAGCCCAAAAAATTGACCTGATTATCTTCGATCTGTATCACCGTACCGATGAAGTATTCGAGCTTGCGTCGTCAATTCGCCGGGTCTCAAATCAAACCCAGATCCTGTTCATGATCGATGAGCCCACCGTCGATGAGTTGCGACTTGCGATCCGAAACGGTGTAAACGGTTTCTTCAGGAAAAAATCCACGAAGCCTATTCCGCTCGCTGAGATAATCGTGAGAGTGGCGAGAGGAGAAGCAATGATAGAAGGATCGCTTCTCGCCGAGTTCCTTCACACGCTTGACGCACAAAACGGCGTGTCAACGTCAGCAGATCAAGCCCGTGCCGATCGATTGTCGAATCTCGATCGAGAGATCCTCGCGAGGACTACCAGCGGCGACAATTCGAGACGGATCGCAGATGACTGCGGATTCTCAGCTGGATTCATCCGAAATCGGCTATCAGCAATCTACAGAACCATCGGCGTATCAAACAAAAGCCAGGCTGTTGTTTTCGCTGTAAGAACCGGTATCACAAACTGGTAACCGCCCGTCGTTGACCGCTTGAATGATGACAACTGTCATCCAATTCGGATGACATGTACGTGGTTGACACTTCATCCAACTAACGCCAAATTGACGTTCAAGCGGATGAATGACGTAGTTGCTAA
>Ga0114999_10000097_pt1 | contig 116718 bp, 116 predicted proteins | sample ArcticOcean_MG_C_3_FD_89820 | JGI IMG/M metagenome (GOLD analysis project Ga0114999, IMG submission 89820) | Marine microbial communities from western Arctic Ocean - ArcticOcean_MG_CB8_126 | ecosystem: Environmental > Aquatic > Marine > Oceanic | place: Arctic Ocean: Canada Basin | collected...
ATCGGGCCAATCGCCTGACGGGATCATCTGGGGAGGGGAGATGAGGGTCATGATGGCCTCTGGGAGAGTTTTGAGTTTTGAGTTTTGAGTTTTGAGTTTTGAGTTCCTATTACAGGTAATATAGAGTATCTGGTGTCGGAAGGCAAGGGGTTGGGAAAGTAGTCCGGGAGGGTGGAAGGGCAATCACCAAATCACTAAATCACCAATCACCAATCACCCCTTGATCTCCGTATCCACACCTTCAACCGGGATCTCGGCTTCCCGCAGGAACGGCGACAGCGTGGCCAGTTTCCTCGCATCCATCGGGGGCCTGGATTCGGTGCTGGCACGATGAGAAGGGGCAGGCCAGGCGAGGTCGGGGAGGACGGCTTTGCGCTGGGTGATGCGGTCTTTGGTGACGTTGAGCACCATCAAGTCCTGAGCGAGGGCGACGGGACCGTCGTAGGTGACGCGCAGGTCGTCCAGGATGGGGACGAGCAGATCTTCACTGAGCATCAGATGGTAGAGGACGGCGAGGCGCGGTCTGGTAAGGTCGAAAATCTTGCCGGCGGACCGGGGTGGACAATGGACGCCGTTGGCGATATTAGAGGCGATTTGCAGGGGCAGGTGGGTCTTTTGCGCATAGGCGGCGGCAGGGACGAAGGCTTCGTGGATGAGGACATCGGCATGCTGACCGTTGTCTACGATAAAGGTGCTGGGTTTGCCGTCGCCCAGGAATACGAACGACAGGCCATTCCAGTCGAGTCGGTAGCTGTTGGGGCCGTCGAGGCAGTGGAGGGCCGGAAAAGCGGTGATTTTGACGCCGTTTTCTTCGTAAACGGTCTTCACCGGTGCGGCATAGTCGAACTCATGAAAGATGGCCTGATTACCTTCGCCGACATTGACCACGCCCATCCGGCTTTCAATGTCCCAGGCCATCATTTTATTGAAGGCGTCGCCAAACGCCGCGGTACCGAGGCGTTCTTCTTTTGCAGAAGGCCCCCAGACGTGCAGTGGTGTAAATCGTCCCCGAACCATGCCGAGGGCATGGAGGGACGTCAGGTCCCCCCAATGATCCACATGCAGATGGGTCAGGAAGACCTTGTCGCATTTCGAATGCGGCACACCAAGGGCATTCAAGTTGGCACTCGCGCCGGTACCCAGGTCGAATACGAACACATCGCCGTTACCGAGCTCGACCAGCCAGCCGCAAGACCGCTGCTCACGGCGGCAGAACGGCATCCCGGTCCCAAGGGCGGTGATACGCATGTCGTGTGCGGCGAGGGATTCACCGGGGTAGAAGAAGTTGGGGTCATTTGGCATCTAAGTCCTCCCGAAATCTGCAAATAGTTATCCACGTTTGAATTTAGCCAGATAGCGGTTGAACAGGCTACGATCATAGGCATCCAGATAAGGCGTTCTCAGAATAAGTAAGGTATAAATCAGTAAAAAAACCAGGCCTTCAAAACCGACGACGGCCAGGGTCATTAGCCGACTGGTTGGGGCTATCCAGTCGATCAGCGTCCATTGTATGGCATACGTCACCAGTCCTGCGATAATGCTCATCAGAATCGGCATACGATAGATTCGGGTGAGAAACGGCCAGAGCGGCTGTTTAAGATGGGTATGAAACAGCTTATAAAAATACAAGGCGCAGACCGTCAAGGACAGGGTAGACGCAATGGCCGGACCGTAGAACCCAATCCACTTAATCAATCCCACGCTGAGCACCAGAGAGGTAATGGCCAGCATCACACCGAATTTCATCTCAAATTCCGGTTTCCCCATACCAACAGCTATACCTGTGGCTACGCCGGTGCTGAGATTAGCATAGTAACCCAGGGCCAGAATTTGAATTAGCCAGGTCATTTCAACCCCCAATTCATAGGAAGTACCCAGCCAGGCCAGGACAAGAAGGGGGGCACCTATAGCGGAGAACAGGCAGAGCGGCGTACCTATGAGCACCAGATATCGTGTGCCGCGTTCGTAGAGTTCCAGGGATCGCTCTTGTTCATCGCGGGCTTCCAGTTCTGAGGTGGCGGGTATGACGGCAGATGGCAACATGAGAATCACGTTGCGTAGGCTGCCTATTAAAGAGGAGGAGTAAGAATAGGCGGTCACCAGTCGCACATGAAGAAAACCGGAGATAAGCAAACTGTTCAACTGGAACGCCAGCAGGTTAGCTAGCTTGGCGACCTGCAGTTGCCCGCCAAATCGGAACATGGTCCTGAACATCTGCCATTCTGCCAGGAAGGGATTAAATTTCAACGAGGGCACCAGGGCATAGGCGGCGAATATCGTAACAATACTGCTGATCACGACGGTCACCCCCCCGCTGACGATCAATCCGCGTAGACCATAGCCGTTTTCCAGTACGATTATGGTTCCTATAATGCCAACCACCGACATGCTGATGCCGATTTTATTGAGCACATCCATACGCTGCAGTCCGATCATCATCATGCCGAACGCGGAACTCGCCATGCCCCAACCGAAAATGACCGACGCCCCGATAACGACAAAGACGCCTTCTTCATAGATGGCCTGACCCACTCGCTCGCTCGATAAGCCAAGCAGATCGAGCAACGGTTCATAAAACAACAGGACCAGGCCCATGATAAGGATCGAAAAGAGAAAGTAAAATATGAAGCCGACATTAAATACGATATTAAACTTTTCCTCATCCTGTTTGGTGTGGTATTCAGCAAAAAATTTATCGAATGAACGGGCCAGACCGAAATCAAACAGGCCGAAATACCCGGTCAATATACCCATAATGGACCACACACCAGCGCGTTCCAGGCCGATATGATCCAGGATATACTTGGTGAAAATAAACCGGGTGGCTATGTTCCAAAAATTACCGGCCACATTGAAGAGCGTATTCCGGATGACTTTACCGGAAAAGCTCTCTGTGCGCTCTGGGATTTGTTGGCTGGACTTTTCCAGGACTATCTTCTTTCCGGCATGTGCACGGCTGTTAGGTAACTGGTATAAGGCATGATAAGGAGAGATTCATTTTTAAGGATGATAGACATTTGCCCGCGCATTTTCCAGACAGGATGCCAATTGGGCGGCCACGGCACAGACCCCCGGTTCGTACAGAAAATCATCGTGGTTACCAGGTACAAAGTGCACCTCAACACCGTCCCCTGCCCAATGGGTCCAGCCTAATTCCGTATCGGCACTCAATACTTCGCCACATAAAAGGGTCAATTTACCGGGATAGACCTGCGGTTCATAGGTTTCTATGGCCCTGGTGTTGAATTCTATAATTCGGGTGAGACGGAGGTCATCCGACAGTGGGCGCTCTATCTGCTTAAACCACAGGGCCGCCATATACCTTAAAAACTGATTCGTATGATATTTAAACCGCCGTATCAAACCGCCGGTGATATAAACCAACCGGTCGCTCAGGGAATGTTGTGTCAGGGCCTGCCGGTAGTAATCCGTGGTGTGTTTATGTTCAAAATTCGGTCCGGGGGCATCAAGCATGGCCAGAAGAGCGACATTTTGCCCTTGTCGTTGAAGCTGTTGGGCCATCTCGAACACGATCATGCCGCCATATGAATGGCCGCCCAGGAAATAGGGGCCCTCCGGTTGAAGTTTACGAATTTCTTCGACATATTGCGTCGCCATCTCCTCGATAGATCTATAGACAATAGGTTCCTCATGTACGGCAGGGGATTGGAGTCCATAAAAAGGTTGGTCATCGCCGAGATATCTTGCCAGGTCCGGATATCTGAGCACATGGCCGTTGATGGTATGGGCTCAGAAAAAAGGCGCATTGGACCCCTTGGGCTGAATTGCCACCAGAGAAGACCATGCTGGCGCCCACGCCCGATGCTGAAGCAGGGCCGCCATCTGCTCGATGGTGGGCGCTTCGAAGAGTGTGGCCAGCGGCAGGCGCTTGCCGAAGGTTTCTTCAACTTTTGTGAATAACTGCACGACAGCCAATGAATGCCCACCTGACTCAAAGAAATTATCTTTCATATCTATATAGGGGACACCGAGCACTTCCTGCCAGATGTTTATCAACGAGGCTTCTGTTGGGTTATGGAGATTTATATCCTCAAGAGGTGCCTTACCGTGCAGTTTGTTTGTCGTATACCCCGTGTCGGGGAAATCCGTATTCCGATCCGACCACGGAGGATTGCAATTCATCAACGGTCCGGCCAGCAAGTCTGGAAGAGATGGATCGCTTTTAAGAAAAGTATTTAAGAGCATTCGAAAATGAGCGCCTATCTGCTCTATCATGGTTTCGGTGAACTGGGCGTTGTCATAGATCAACTGCAATGATAAGATTGGACTTTGACGGACTGTAATCGTAAGCGGATAGACCGTTGCCATGACGTCGCCGATATCGCTGATTTCCAGTTCGGGTGCCTCGGCTCGATTATCCCAAGGATAGTTTTCAAAGGCTACCAGGCTATCAAACAGACGCTGATTACCCGTCATCCCACTCCAGTGTTGAATCTGAGCCAACGAAGAGTAAGCATGGGGCAACATAGCCGTTTGCCGGGATTGCAAGTGTATTTATCATAATAGGGACTCGCCTATTTTTTGATGGCCCTTTTATATGGGGAGGTGTCCATACTGGCTAAACTTTTTTCAAGTAACCCAAGGGTCTGTTCGGTGTAATACGGATGCCCCACCTCCGGCCAGCCGAAAAGGGTGCGGACGCGTGGTGTGGTTTCGGCCATGAAGGGGAGCATGAATTCTCGTTCGCCATAGATGAAGGGGTTCGCGAATTTGGTCCAGGCGGCGGCATCTCGGCGGGCCATGGACAGCGTCCAGAAGGCCCGTTGCTTTCGGGCGTTTTGAAACGGCTGAGCAGAATGAAGCAGGTAGGACGAGTAGAACAAGGCGGACCCTTTTGATGCGGTTGAAGGAACCGGCGCTGCAAATTCGTCGGCTTTACGCAGATCCCGGACCTGCCCTGGGCTGGTCATATTGTCGGTGGCATAGGCTTTGACAAAGGCATCGGACGCCTGTCGGTGCGACCCGGGGATGACCAGCATGGGCGCACCGTCGTCCTCTACATCGTGCAGATAGGCCGCTGAATTGACATAGCTGAAGTGATCCGCATCCGTCGATGGCGGCAGGATACAGTTCGTGTTGTGGTCAATATGGTAGCCGCTCCAGGACTCATCGGGATACCGTTTGTCCGTCGGCCCGGTGCGCATGAAGAGATGGGCGTTGCAGTAGCTCGCGTTGTCGCCGAGACATTGCTCGAAGATATCGAGGTAGTCGTCGTTTTCGATGAGCCGGTCGAGCGCCTGATCGCCCACCGGAAACTGAGAACGGGCGGGCACCTCATCCTGCTTGGTGGTAAATCCGTCGCCGACCTGATCGGCTTGTCCGGCATCAAAGGCGTTGAGCCATTCGGCATAGGGTTTCTGGTAGAAGATACGTTCCGTGGCTTCGCACGCCGCATCCATCTCATCGGCAGTGTACACGTCAGGCACAATGATGTAGCCATCACGGTGAAATTGGTCGAGTTGTGTTTGGGATAAAGGCATAAGGGTATTTTTGAATTATGAATGATGAATGATGAATGACCTAGCCCGGTGCTTTAGCCCCGGGTTTTCGAATAATGCACGAATATTAATTTTTGCATGTGTAATGGTTGAATATTAGCCCGGGTGCTTCAGCCCCGGGTTTTCGATGGTTTCAAAAATAAAATACAATGGATTAAAAATAATGAAATGTATATTTAGGGAAAAGAGATAATATTTTTTGATGAGAGGAGGGTGGTTTGGCAAAAAGGGATGACGGATTGCTGGTAACATTCGGGGTGTTTGCAGACGCGCATTATGCGGATCATCAGTATGCAGACCGGTATTGTTATGATTCGTTGGAGAAGCTCAAGGCGTGCATAGAGACGTTTAACAACCGGGGGCTATCGATGGCGGTGAACCTGGGGGATTCGATTGATAAGGCGGATCGGAAAGAGGATGAGCTGGCCTTTCTGGCTGCCGTTCGAGCGGTGTATGGCACGTTTCGGGGAACGCGGCATTATGTTCTCGGTAACCACGATGTGGCGACGCTCACGAAAGAAGAGTTTCTGACCCACTGTGCAGAGGATCGGCGCGAACCGTATTATGCTTTCGATTATGGGTCGGTTCATTTTGTGGTGCTGGATTGTAATAGCCACGCCGATGGCACGGATTTTTCTGAAGGGCACTTTGAATGGGACGAGGCGTGGCTGACCCGGACACAACTTGAATGGCTCGACAAGGATCTGGCGGCGGCAGTGGATAGCCCCGTGGTGATTTTTTGTCACGAAAATCTCGATCATCGGCTGTACAACGATAAGCTGGACCCGCATGTCGTGCGGAATGCGGATCAGGTCCGATTCGTTCTGGAACGGGCAGGTAACGTGCGACTGGTCCTCCAGGGCCATTATCATTCGGGGATGCAGACCGTGATCAACGGCATCCCGTATATCGGGTTACGGGCGATGGTCGTTGGCGCCGGGTTGGATCAAAATGCCTTCGGGATTTGCAGCTTGTATGAGGACGGCAAGGTGGTGTTAGAAGGGTTTGGGCAGCAGGAGCGGGTAGAGTTCTGAGTGAAGAGCGAAAATCAGTGCGACGTTTGTTCTTACTTGTCCCTCGTCACTCGGCACTGTTTTTAAACATTTTTTATCATATCATCCCAGTACGGCGCAATGCCATCTCGTCGCCGCAGAGAGGGGTTCAACGTCGGCCCTTCGGGCTGGACTCCGTGCTCTATGAGGACATCGAAATAGGGTTCACGGGTATCGGCCAGGATTTTCAGAAGGCGGCCTCGTAATTCGGCACAGGTGGATGGGGCCGAGGTGGCGAGATTGGACTGCTCGTAGGGGTCTTTTTCCAGGTCGAACAGCAGTTCGTGACCGGATTCATAGAAGGCGTACTTCCAGCGTCTGGTGACCAGCCCTCGCCAATCGGTGTAATCGAAATGAACGCGAGGGTTGCCGACCATCTCTAGCAATACTTCTTCAGGCCCTTCAAACGCTTCTCCGCGACAGGCAGGGGAAAAATCTGTACCTTGCAGATGTGTGGGCAGATGGGCACCAGCCAGTCCCAGGGTCGTCGGGACCATGTCTACCAGGCTGAACAGATCCTGCCGTGCGCCCTGCGGGGCAATGATGCCCGGTGCATGAAAGACGGCCGGAACACGGGTCGATTCTTCATGCGGATGGCCTTTGTCTTCCATCTGATTGTGGCTGCCCATAAAATCCCCGTGGTCGGAGAAATAAACCGTCACCGTGTTGTCCTGAAAGCCCGGTATGGTCTGCAACGCGTCCAGCAGCCGGCCGATATTCCAATCCAGGTTCTCGATCATCGCATAGTAAACGGCGAGACGTGCCCGCAAATCAGGCTTATCGCCGAAGTTAGGGCGTACCTTGAGCGTCTCCGGATCGAATCGCATAAATGCTTCCGGCGCTTCCAGTGGCCAGTGGGGCGGTTCGACGCTGAGGGTCAGAAACAGCGGCTGATCCCGGTCGTACTGATTCAAGTAATCGATGGTCAAGTCGGTCAGGGCGTCTGTCTGATACCCTTCGAGTTTGGTGGGGTTCAGAGCATCCTGCTTGTAGTAGAAGCCTTTGTAGGGCGCGTTATTCATTTCACAGCCGTACCAGTCCTGGAAGCCGGCCCGGTGAAATTCAGGCGTCCGCTGCGACCATTCCGGGTTGTAATAATCCGGATCATCACGCACATCCGGCGGATTCTGATCCCGTATGGTGCCGCAGTGCCATTTGCCGAAATAGGCCGTACGATATCCGTGCGCCCGCAGCATGGTGGCGATGGAAGGTGATGTCGGTTTGAATACATCGTAGAACCCCTGCACAGGCCCGGCATGGGCGTGACGACCAGAGAAAATGGTGCCCCGTGACGGCGTGCAAACGGGGCAATTGGCATACGCGTTAACGAAGCTGACGCCCCCGGCCGCCATCCGGTCCAGGTTGGGGGTGCGGACATTGGGATCACCGGCGTGGCTCATGGCCATCCCGGCATGTTCGTCGGAGAGAATATGGATAATGTGAGGAGCGGTCATGGGTTTGATTGGGTTAATTGGTTTGATTGATACGTCCCCGTAGAGACGCAATACATTGCGCCTCCCCTAACGACCAACCAACGTCGAACATATTTCACGACGGTGGCGTGGCATCCCCGCGACGATTTTTCCAATAGAAATAAAACGGTAATCCGGTACAGAGGAGGAGGGCACCGATGACGGGGCGGGTGTAGTCGGTGATGAAGACGTTGACCAGTACACCGGTGGAAATCAGTAAAAAGAGAATCGGCGTGACCGGGTAGCCCCAGGTGCGGTAAGGACGGGGTAGATCCGGTTCTTTTTTCCGGATCAGGATGAGACCGATCACGGCCAGGGTCAGAAAGATGTAGTTGAAAAAAGTGGTAAAACCGATAATCTGCACATAGGTGCCTGACAGCGCGAATACAGATGCCCAGAGCCCTTGGAAGACAATGGAGACCATCGGGGTCCGAAATTTTGGATGGACGTATTGGACGACCTTGAAGAAGATGCCGTGATTAGCCATGGCATGGTACACGCGGGGGGCGGCCATAAGTTGGGCATTAACGGTGCCGAAAGAGGTCAGCATGATGACGGCGGAAATGATCATGGCGCCATTGGCGCCGACCAGAACTTGCATGGTATCGGCCGCCACGCGCTGGGATTGCTGAAGCTGATCGAAGGACAAAACGGTCAAATACACCACATTAGCGAGAAGGTATACCAACGCGACGATACCTAACCCGGCGAAAATCGAACGTGGAATATTCCGTTCAGGATCTTTCATCTCACTGGAAATAAAGCAGACGAAGAACCAGCCGTTGAAGGCGAACAGGGCGCCTAACATGGCCAGGCTGAATCCACCAAGCAGGTCCGTACCGGACTGATCCTGCACCAGCGGCGTCCAGGCGACTTCTCCGCCTTGTCCGAACGCCACCCCGAGGACAATCACACCGACCACGGCCCCTACCTTAATAAAAGCAAAGACATGCAGTATTCTACCGCCGACCTTCACCCCGAGGCAGTTCATAAACGTCAGAAAAAGAATACAGCCGACCGCGATGAATCGTTCTGTCCATAGATTGTTGATTTCGAAGAGTCCGCCGGCATACCGGGCAAAGGTGGAGGCCACGGCCCCCATGGCCCCTGTGATGATGATAAATAAAAACGCCCAGCCGAAGAGATAGGCTACAACATCGGAGCCATAGGCTCGCTTCAGAAAGGCATAGGTGCCGCCGCTCTCAGGTATGGCCGCGCCCAACTCCGCAAAACATAACGCCCCCGCCAGGGAGAGCACCGCAGCGCCAATCCAGACAAGCAGGCTCAGTGAGGGTGAGCCGACTTGCGAGGCCACCGAACTGGGCACCATGAAAATACCGGACCCGATAATCCCGCCGATAATCAGCGCGGTGCCTGTTTTGGCATTCAGAACACGTAACAGTTGGGGCTGGCTGGATGAAGGTTCGGTTGTGTTTTTCACTGTTGATTGTGACATGGCGTACTCCTGTATGGACTTCTTTCAGAACCCGTTGCCTGCTTTTTCAATCACCAACCCCGAAGGGCGCGCATCGTGTCCGTAAGACACATGCAATCACCAATCACCGATCACAAATCACCAATAGCTTTGCTCTGCGTTTCTTTTCTGGCTTCGCTCAAAAAGGGCACAAAGTCTGTGCCGCCGGTGCCTAAGGCATCAGCATCTGGTTGCGCCTGTTGTTTAATATAGCGGACGGTTATTTCAAGATGTTGTTTTCTGAACGCGCTTAATAAATCAATACAGGCATTGTATTGATTTGCTAAGGCGGAAGAAGAAGCCTGATGATTAAGGACATATTGATGGACCGAAGGGCCCGCTTCGAGGGCCTCGATGAATCGTCTATGCGGTGGGGGCATGTAATGGCGCATTCCCATCAGAAAAGGTCGTGTTTTCTCATCTACATGTTTAATCCCGAGGCCTGCGTCAATGGCCTGGAACAGGGAACTTTGTGCGGCACTGCCGCCAAAAAGCATAACGGGGGTATTGGACACCCCTTCATAAATCATACCCGGTGCGTCCCATCCCGCGAGGAACGGGCGTACCCGATGGTAGAAGACATAAGGCGCACATTTTTCATAGACACGCTGGAGGGCCGCACTCACGTCCTGGATGATTGTCGCCATCGATTTCAGGTGGCCTATCACCTCTTCTATTCGATCGGTCTCGACCGCATGTTGTAAGCTGGCCAGCACCGGCAGGCTAGCTGCGCCTCTGGCCTCAAGGGCTACGGTGATCAAATAAAACCAGGCCTCGTCCATGCCACCCAGAAAGAGCTGAAGGCTTCCGATGTTTTCCAGCACAAGCGGGCCCTGCTCTTCGAGTAACCGCCAGTTATCAAGGACCACAGAGGCGTGGGAAATGATCATAGGGCGCCCGACGTGTTCTGCCACCTGGGCCCAGGGTACAGCCAGAGTATGAGGGATGGCCTTCACCGGGGGCGCTTCGCCCCAGACATAGGCATTACCAAAAATCGACAGGAGCAGCATAGCCCGTCGAAATTGCCCTTCCGTTTCCAGCTTTTTTAAATCAGGGACAGGCAGACGCGCGATAGTTTTTCGTAGCTGGCCTGCAATAATCAGGGCCGACAGATTGGCAGCGGTCTGCTCCCAGGGGTGGAAATCAGAAGGCAGATGCTGCACCGGGTTTTGTGACGGAAGAAATCCGCGTACCGGATCTACCTGGTAATCGGTCAGGACAAGGGGGGATATGTTCGGCATGGCGTAATGGTATCGTTGTCTGGTGATGACGTCAATGTAAATCAGCAAGTGGGCCTGTGAGCGTGTGAGCAGTATGTTTTGTACTTCCCCACTTTTCCTCACGCTGACCTTCCTTATTCAGGAGCAATAATCGGTGCAGCCGTTAAAGCGGAAGGGGTTGGTTCTACCTCTGAAAATACCGTCCCGTGTTCGAACCATGATTTAGGGGCTGCCATACCCCATAACGTTTGGCGTTGGGGATCATTCAGATCCCAGATGCGCGGTGGATGGTCCGGGTCTACGGTCATGTAATCACACGTGAACAGCTCGGTACGATGCCCATCCCGGTCAAGGATATAAAGGAAGAAGGCGTTCGAGATACCATGCCGCCCTGGGCCCCGCTCGAAGGCGTCTTTATGATCCGAACTGGCGAGTCTGTCGCAGAAATCGATGATGGCCATCGCCGTTGGCACATAGACCCCGATATGGTGCAGGCGGGGACCGAGACCGTTGGTAAACGCTAGGTCATGTACGCCCCCGCGCCGGTGAAGCCAGGTGGCCCACAGATCGGCATTTTCATCCTGAATATCGGCGACCGTAACCTCCGTCGGTCGAAAGCCGAGTTCCTCGACATAGAAGGCGGTCATGGCGTTTACATCATTGGAAAACAGATTGAAATGATCAATCCGTTGAATTCGAGCCCCCTCATACAACATGTATTGCTGTAGTAACAGTTCCCGGTGTTCCATCTTGTAGTAGAACTCAAGCGGAATGCCAAACGGATCGTCCACATGCAGGGTACGGCCCTGGGCATATTTCTCTACCCAGGTTGTCCTGCAGCCTTTACTGACATAAAACGAGGCCGCCTGATCCAGATCCGCCTCACTGGCGACTTTGAAACCAATACGATGAACACACGGCTTATCTGCTTTAGTCAGAACCAGGGCATGATGATTACGTTCTTCCAGGCCACGTAAATAGAGCGTGTCGCCCAGATCGTCTTCACAGATAAACCCCAGCAGGTTGATATAAAAATCCCGGGCATAATCCATATCGGTCACGCCCCATTCCGTATGACTGCATCGGATGATATTAAAGGGCGGGGTGAAGGTAGGTTTCGGAATGGCCATAAGGTTTCCTTTGGAATCAGCGAATCAGCGAATCAGCGAATCAGCGAATCAGCGAATCAGCGAATCATGAGATAGGTGTCTACCTGATTTTGATTCGTAGATTCGTAGATTCGTCACTTTCCCATTTTAGGGATACGGTGGTCGCCGAGGGCGATGTCGATATTTTTAGTTTCCATGTAAAAATCAAAGCTGTAGTCTCCGCCATCACGACCAATGCCACTGGATTTCATGCCGCCGAATGGGGTGGGTAGATACCGCATGTTCTGGGAGTTGACCCACACCATCCCTGCTTCGAGATCGTGTGAAAAGGTATGTGCACGGGTGACGTTCCGGGTCCATACATAGGCAGCCAGGCCGTAAGCGACGTCGTTGGCGATGTCTAGGGCTTCTTCATCTGAATCAAAAGGGAGGACGGTCAGAAAGGGGCCGAAGACCTCTTCCTGGGCGATGCGCATGGTGCGCGTGGCCTCTGTGAATAGGGTGGCTTCAAAAAAGTTACCCGCTTCCAGACCTTCAGGGCGACCGCCGCCTGCCGCCAGAGTAGCCCCTTCTTGCTGTCCGATGCCTACATAGCTGGTCACTTTTTTCAAATGTTCAGGATGAATAAGAGGGCCCACTTCGGTTTCCGGGTCGAAGGGATCACCGACACGAATGCGCTTTACTCGTTCTGCCAGGCGCGTGGTAAAGTCATCATAGATACACCGCTCCACCAGCAGGCGACTACTGGAGGTACACCGTTCCCCGTTGAGGCTGTAAATCATAAATAGGGCGGCGTCCAGCGCACGGTCCAGGTCGGCATCAGCGAAAACGACGACGGGATTTTTCCCGCCGAGTTCGAAATGGACCCGTTTCAGGGTATCCGCCCCCTGCCGCATAATGGCCCGGCCTGTATGCGAATCACCGACAAAGCCGATGGCTTTAATGTCCGGATGCTCCGTCAGTGCTTTACCGGCGGTCTCTCCATAGCCGTTGACCACGTTGACTACGCCGGGTGGAATACCGGCTTCGTGAATCAGTTCGGACAGGCGCATGGCGGTAATCGGGCTCCATTCCGCCGGCTTGTGCACCACGGTACATCCAGCAGCCAGCGCCGGAGCCATTTTCCAGGTGCTGAGCATGAAGGGGGTGTTCCACGGGGTGATGATCCCAACCGGGCCAATCGGCTGCCGGATGGTATAGTTCAAGTGGCCGTCCGTGGGTAAAGCCAGGCCATCCTGTGCGGTTTCGGCTCGGTCGGCGAAGAAGCGGAAGTTATCTGCGGCGCGCTCTGCGGCTTTGCTCATGAATTTTATGGTCTGTCCGGTGTCATACGTTTCCAGCAACGCGATTTCTTCCGCGTGATCTACAATCAGGTCAGCCACAGCATGGAGCAATCTTTTCCGCTCGGATGCACTGGTTTTACGCCAGGCCGGGAAGGCCGCTTTGGCCGCCCGGGCAGCGGCATCAATATCCGTGGCATCGCCTTCGGCTACCTGGCAGAGTTCTGAGTTGTCAATCGGGGTGTTGTTCTCAAAGGTATGTCCGTTTGATGAAGGGACAGAGACACCGTTAATTAAATGGGTAATCCCCTCTGATTTGAAACGGGTGAGGTATGCTTCGGCTTTGGTATGGTTTGGGTGCTGCTGGGACATGGACGGACTCCCTGTATCATGTCATTATCTATATAATCAGAAAAAGGATTAGATTTTCTCCGTGGCATCCGTGCCTGCTCTGTGCGCTCCGTGGTTGGCGCATTCTAAGAGACGATCGCAGTGGAATCGGATGAACCATTGACCTACAAACTGGATACGACCTCGTTTTCCAGCACACCGAGGCCATCGACTTCCAGGCGGAGTTGATCGCCGGGATAGATGTGGGAGATACCTTTAGGCGTACCGGACCAGATCATATCACCAGGATTCAAGGTCATATACGCGGAGACGTACTCAATTAGATCGGCGACGCTATGGCGCAGGTTGCCTGAATGGCCTTCCTGGCGCAATTCGCCGTTGACATAGGTGCGCAGGTTGACATCTGTTGGATCGATTTCATCGGCTGTGGTCAGGAACGGGCCGAGCGGTCCAAAGGTGTCAAAGCCCTTGGCCTTGATCGGTGGCCGGAAATAGTTGGTCACGAAATCGCGGATCGTCAGGTCATTCCCGATCGTATATCCCATGACATAATTAAGGGCATCCGCTTCCTTTACATGCCGGGCCGGTCGGCCGATGACGGCGACCAATTCACATTCATAATGCATGTAGTCGATATCAGCGGGCGCGATGACCTTTGCTTTATGGCCGATATAGGTCTGGGGCATCTTGTTGAACAGGATCGGCTCTTCTGGCAGTTCCAGCTCCAGTTCCTCGGCATGGTCCGTATAACCGAGGGCCACCCCGATCGCCTTGCTGGTGTGGGCTACGGGGGGCAGGAACATGACGTCCTCCGGGTCATAGGCCACCGTGCCTATCCAGAGTTGTTCGTTTTCATAAACGGCTTCCATAATCTGTCCGTTGTAGGCAAAGCGAGCGGTTTTCATGTATATCCTCCTTAAACGACATACCAGTAATTGATTTCGTGGGCCAGTGTTTTCCCATCTGTGTATCGACGTTCCATGTCATTAAGCGCGCGGTCCACCTCGTCCGGCGTCGGAATAAGGTCGATTTGATCTACATCCAGGTCATACACCGATGAATGTTCTGTAGCCAGGGTGAGATCCATGGAGAGGCGACTATGAGGTCGATGCTTGAGTAAAATGTCGTAGATCCGGTAATACAGGTCAGGATCGTAATGCGTAGATTTCTCAAAGATTTGTTTGGCGAGAATCAAATTAAATTGATGGGCCACGGAACAGAATTCCGACCAGGCGGCCAGCATGACATGGGGTTGAGCATCGTCTTTTTCCCGCTCGTGTAGCGGCTGTGCCGTCCGTTCGATCCGCTGTTTTTCAATCCGCTGTTTCACTTCTCGCGATGGGGTCGGTACGATGAAGGACGTGATGGCCGCCTCACGTAACAAGGGTTCTGTTTTATCTTCTTCATGATGCACCAGTTCGATCAGGCGGTTACCAACCAGGGGTGTTTCGCCGATCAGGATGTCCCTCCCGCCATGAAAACGTGTATACCAGGCGTGGACCACATTTCTCGCCCAGATGCCGACCCCTTTCCGAACGCCATGGTGTGTAACCCCGTCAATCTCCGGATAATGTGTCTGTACACGGGCGTTGGTCTCGAAGGGTTGCCGACAGACATCCCATTGTAACAAATGAACCCGTCGCCCCAGACGATGCGCCATGCCCGCCAATTGCTGTAGTATCAGGCTCTTGCCGGTACCGGGTAACCCGGTAACAAACACCATCTGTTTCGTCTCGGCCAGGTGATGGAGGGACTGGTATAGGGATGAGTCAGTAGGGAGAAGGGACATAGGGAATTTATGAGTTATGATTTATGAGTTATGATTTTGAGTTATGAACAGGTACTCTGGGCTTTTCAATCGTAATTCAAAAATCATAACTCATAATTCGCTCTACCTCACTTTGGCACCGGCTTTGAATTTGTCCACGCTGGGCATATCACCGACGGGAATCTCGATCAGGGTAGGCCCTTTTTCATCGAGGCCTTTTCGGATGGCTTCGCGCAGGGCCTCGGGTGTGTGGGCACGCAGGCCGAGGGCACCGAATGAATCGGCCATTTTAACGAAATCCGGATTGTGTAAATCGGAGGCGATAACCCGGTTGCCGTACAGGTCTTTCTGCATACGTTGGACGTTGCCGAATGCATTGTCATTGAACAAGAGCGTGACCAGTCCGATCTGGTGTTGCACAGCGGAGGCCAGTTCTTGCACGTTGAACATAAAACCGCCATCTCCCGTCACGGAGATGACCGGGGTGTCCGGATGGGCGACTTTTACACCGAGCGCCGTGGCAAAACCCCAGCCCAAGGTGCCCTGGTAGCCGGTGGAAATAAAGGTGTATGGTTTATACACCGGCATGACCTGACGGCTCGTATAACCAATCTGTGTTAATTCATCTACGAAAATACCATCCTCGCCTAGTTCTTCTCGAATGACTTTAAGAAACGAGATCTGCGGTTCCAGATAGGCAAACAGGTTTCGGGTCGTCTCTTTGAGGGCGAGCATCTCCGCTTTTCGCGATGGTCGATGCCGATTGTGTTTTTCTACAAGGGGATTCAAGATCGGCAGGGTATCTTCGCTTCGAGCGACGATACTCAGATCCGGCTTGGCAATGCGGTTGTGCGCTTCTGGATCTACATCGATGCGAATGATCTTCAAGTTATCATCTACGCCCCAGTTCATCTGCGGAATCTGCAGGCGGGAACCGAGCGCGAGGACGACATCCACTTCGGGCCATAGTTTGTGTGCCGCCGGGTTCGGATGACTGAGATAATGCCGGCTGTCGAGTATCCCACGGCCTGTTCGGTAGCCGATGACCGGGGCCTGAAGCGTCTCGGCCAGATGTTGGACGCCTTCAGAGACATTCATCGCACCGCGGCCGACAAAGATCATCGGATTCTTGGCCTGACCGAGTACTTTGGCAGCCTCTTCGACGGCATCGATGTCCACCGCAGGATAAAAAGGTGTCGCCGGAGCTGGGATGTCACCCACGACCTGTGTGGTCTGGAGAACATCCCAAGGGCATTCCAGACCCACGGGACGAGGGCGGCCGGAATGTAATTGTCTGATGGCTTCGGTTACCAACAGAGGGGCTTCGGCTGGTGAGGTAATACGAGCGGCCCATTTGGTCAGTGATCGGATCACACCAAGCTGGTCATTTATTTCGTGTAATTGGCCAATGCCCCGGCCGATATAGGCAGAAGGGATTTCACTCGTAAGACAGAGCACTTTGGCATTCGTGGCATAGGCCGTCGAGAGGGCGGCCGTGCTGTTCAACAAACCCGGCCCCGGTACCACGCTGTACGCCCCCGGTCTATCCGTCGACAAGGCATAACCCAGCGCCATATAGGCCGCCCCCTGTTCATGACGGGTATGGAGCACCCGTATGTGGGCTTTGTGGTCGTACAGCGCATTGTACAGCGCATCGTTTTGTACACCTGGCAAGCCGAAAATAGTATCGATACCCTGAGCGATCAGGGTTTTGACAATGGCTTCTCCACCGGAGAGTTTTCTCATGGGAGGATGGTCTCCAGCGCCTGAATAAATGCTTCATTCGCTTCCGGCAGGCCGATGCTCACCCGGATGCAGTCAGGGATACGGAAGTGGGCACCGGGTGTGATTAAGACGCCTTCCTTAGCCAATCGGTCTGCCACTTCTACCGAGGGCAGGGGGACGCGAACCAGAACAAAATTAGTCTCACTGGGCCAGAAGGTAAGGCCCATTCGATTAAAATGATCATAGAGAAACTGTTTGCTGGCAGTAGCGAGGTCGACCGATTTATTAATATGGTCCTGATCACCGATGGCTGTGATAGCCGCTTCCATTTCTATGGACCCCAGGTGGAAGGCCCGGCGTAAAAGGACTAACTGGGCAATAATATCGGGGCGGGCAATGACGACCCCGATACGAAGTCCGGCCATGCCATAGGCTTTCGAGAACGAATGGAGCACGATAACATTTCTATGGGCCGTCACCGCAGCCAGAGAATCTGGATAGGTCGCGTTTTTGACGAAATGATGGTACACCTCATCCGTTACGACCAGAATACGTTCAGGGAGCCCTGCATAGAGTCGGTCCATCTCATCCTGAGTAATAATCGTACCGGTTGGATTGTTGGGATTGCCCAGGTAAATAATCCGGGTACGTTCGTTTACAGCCGCCAGGATATCATCCACCTGCAAGGTATAATGAATCGGATCAAGCGGCACATCGACCAGCTTGGCGTCCTGCCAGCCTGCGGTGGCCTGATAGATGCCAAAAGTCGGACTGCATACAATATATTCATCACCGGGCGACAGGTATATTCTTGCCACCAGATCAAGGGCCTCAAAACCGCTATAGGTGGAGTAGAAATAGTCCGGCGTCAATCCATTGCCGTAAAAATTCGACAACACCTGGCGCAAAGCTTCGTCATCACGGTCTGGATAGAGCCCCAGATGCGGGGCTTGCCGATTGATCGTTTCGATGACTTTGGGGGACGGTCCCAGTGGGTTTTCATTAAAGAGTAATCGGTAGGTAGGTTTTGTCATGGGTAACCTTAAAAAGCGATGAAGCTACGAATCAAAAAAAGAGCGTCATCCAGCTTCGTCGTTTCAAGAAATCAGTTTATAGTCGATAAGAATTTGTCGGAGTTTCTCTCGGTTACCCTCGGACAATGGGCTTAGGGGCAATCGCACTTCCGGGCTTATTTTACCCATCATCCCCAGCGCTGTTTTAACCGGGACGGGATTGATCTCCATAAATATGGCATCATTTAAAGTCATCATGGCATAGTGGAGATCCTGCGCTTCCTGCCATTTACCTGCCTGAACCAGATTGTACAGAGACGCTACCTTAGCTGGCATCAGATTCCCGGTGGCGCTTACAAAGCCTGCCCCGCCGATGGCGATGATAGGATAGCAAAGCAGTTCGATACCGGAATACACCAGAAAATCACGGCCCATCCGGTGCAAGAGCCGGTTAATATGCTCAAAGTCTTTATTTGACTCCTTGACGCCAATGATATTATCGTTGGCGTCCTTCAGACGTGCTACGGTGTCAATCTCGATATTAACGGCCGTACGACCTGGAATATTGTACAAGATAACCGGGACGTCGACGCATTTAGAAAGGGCATCAAAATGTTGGTAGATACCTTCCTGGCTTGGACGACAATAGTAGGGCGAGATAAACAACAGGGCGTCTGCGCCGACATCCTGGGCATACCGCGAGAGTTCGATCGATTCGGCATGGTTGGTAGACGCGCTGCCCGCCACAAAAGGCACCCGTTTGTTAACGATCTCAGCGGCTACTTTGATCACCTGTTTGCGTTCATCCAGGGTCAGGGAACTCGGTTCACCGGTTGTCCCCTGTACGGACACACCATGTGATCCGCTTTCTATCTGCCATTCTAACAAATCGGCCAGGCCATCCAAGTCTAACGCACCGTCTTTAAAGGGCGTGACTACCGGTACGATGGATCCTCTCATAAAAACTCCTATTGGAAGCTAAGAAACAACAAAGCTACGGAAAGCGGGTTTAAATAAAAGTCGCAATTTCATTCAAGGGTCTCTTGGTAATCGCGGGCACTTGGGCATCATCCGCCGGATAGCCGACGACCAGCAGGAGAAATGGGCGTTCATGACCAGGGCGATCCAGAAGTTTGTTGAGAAAATTCATGGGACTCGGTGTATGCGTCAAAGACACCAGACCGGCATTATGCACGGCGGTAATCAGGATGCCCGTTGCAATACCTACGGATTCTACGGCATAGTAATGTTTGACCTTACGACCGTCCGGTAGAACGCCGTGGCGCTGAGCGAAGATGGCGAGGAGGTAAGGCGCAGTTTCCAGGAAAGGTTTGTGTTCGTCCGTGCCTAACGGCGCCAGGGCTTCTAACCATTCTTGAGGCGCTTTGTGTTGATAAAATTCCAGTTCTTCTTCTTCGGCTGCGATGCGGATCTGTTTTTTGATCTCGGGATCGGACACCGCTACGAAATGCCAGGGTTGCATATTGGCCCCATTGGGGGCGGTCCCTGCGGCCAGCAGGCAGTTTTCAATGACCTCGCGAGGCACCGGTCGATCTGAAAACTCACGCACCGTGCGCCGCCGTTTTATATCTGCATAGAACGTCTCCGCCCGTTGTTTCATTTCGTCGACAGGATATTCCTGAAAGGTCGTCAAAGGTTGAAAATTTGGTTGTGACATCTGGTTCTCCACATGTAAAATATGTATCTCAGCGCGGTACACCATCGCCGGGCGAGCGCCCCATTTTCATCACGCCGGTGGCAGGGCCCTCTCATTGAATGCCATACGATCTTCCCCGCAGAGCTGAATGACCTTATGCCCTTTGAAGAGTTCATCATGGCCCACTTTAACGATCGGGATCGTTACCCGGACGGCCAGTCCCATGCGTCGTTTCGTCGAGGTGTTCGGCGCAGAATAATGAACCAGCCGTTCATTAAAGAGAACAAATTCACCGGGTTTTAGAATAATTGGTACGGCTTTGTCGGTATCGAGATATGCTGGATCGGCCATCTCGTTGAAAACCATATTCGAGACTGAAACATGCGGCACGACACTTCGGTGCGATCCGGGAATAAACTGCATGCAGGAATTTTCGATGACCGCCTCATCAATCGCGATCCATGCTGTAATGTTTACGGGCGGTTCGATAGGCCAGTAGTTTCGATCCTGATGCCAGGGGATCGCCTTGTCTCCCGGGCGTTTCACAAAAAAATTGGAGCGCCACAGCACCAGGTCGGGACCATAAATGGCCGCCATTCGCTGTACAACCGCCGGGTGGGCGCAAAGGTCGTAAATAACGCTGCTGTCCAAATGGCGGGATTGCTCACGCGGTTGGCGCAACGGGGGATCGTTCTCCAGCACCTGTTCCACCTGAGGCCGGATTTCGGCCATTTCTTCAGGTGAACATAAGGTCAACGGATAGAGATAACCGTATTCCTGAAAATGGGTAATGTCTTCATGAGTAAGTGGGTACATCTATCATCATCTCCTGGAAATACAACCATACGAAATATGGGATATGGAAAGACGTATAAGTATAATGACCGTTTTACAACTTGTAAATGGAGAAATACAACGGAGATAGAAGGGGAGGGGTAAGTGATTCGCTGAATACGGTGATTGCACCTTACAAGAGACGGTGTTTCTGACGCCTGCTCAGGTCCCGAGGGATTCCGACAATCGTCTGATGGTTCTCAGCATTCGCTGTTCCATTACGAAGTCAGTAGGAAAAATCACGGATGGCGATTGGACTAAATCCGTGGGGAAAAAGCCTGTGAATGTCTTGGCGAACTTGAAATTTTCGAAGGTCTTGCAGGTCTTACGGGAGGCATATCTTCTGGAAGACAGGCTATTTTTCGGAGGGACTGACCGGATTTTCCTCCGGTTGGACAACCATCAGGTTATGTTGCTTCAGGAAGGAGAGGATTTTTTCTCCATACACCTCTGTTGCCATTTCCCAGATATCACCATGGGTGGCCCTTTCTATGATAAGCTGATCTTTCAAGGGGCTCTGGATATCTGCGTACAGTCGTTCATGGTTATGAATCGGAATACGGGTGTCGGCCGTGCCGGCAACCAGCAGGATCGGTCGATTGTGTATGTTAGCCGCCACGCGACCGATATGCAGGTCGTCGATGTCCATGTCCAGCCGGAGTTCGGTGAAAAATACAATAATATCGGCAAAAGGAAACCGGGGTAGCCGAAAACGCCCCAGATCATTAGCAAGGGTTTCACCGCCGGAATAAAAACTGCTTTCTGCGATGACGGCATCTACTTCCGGCTGTTCTGCCGTGGCCAGAAGCGTATTGGCTGCGCCCATGGATATACCCCACAGAATGATAGGCCCGGTCTCACCGCGTTGGTCGACGACGTACCGAAGCGCGGCTTCCACATCCAGGCGCTCATAATAACCGAAGGAAGTCAGGTCGCCTTCGCTTTTGCCATGACGCCTGAAATCGATCATCAGGCCCCGATACCCCTGTTTGTGCATGAAGATCGCCTGATCAATCATCTCAGATCGCTGTTGGAACAATCCATGGCAATAGATGATGGTTCCCTGGCCTGCTTCTTGCGGCAGATACCAACTCTCGATACGGAGCCCATCAGAAGTCATCAGGGTAACGTCTTCATACGGCACTTGATAGTCATTCGGCGTTTTTTGGGCCGACCTGCGTCCGCCAGTGCCACCTGTTAACAGCGTGGAGATCGCAAAAGGTATCGCGGCGAAGATAATCAACAAAATGACCACCACGCCTCCGACAGCCCCCCGGTACGATACCTGTCTGCCCTTCATGAACAGGGCAATAATAGGCCAGAGCAGGGTCCCCAGAATGAACGAGGCGATTGGCCAGATAAGGATATGTGGCAGGACCAGGCCAAACACCAGATTCTGTCCATAGGTGAAGTACGCTGCGCCTAATCCGGTCATTTTGCCAACAATGGTCAACACAATCACGGGCAGGCGGACCGCGGCCGTGTACAGCATTAACGAACCGATGAATCCGCCATACCCCATCCGATTACGCAGGCAAGTGGTGGTCATCCATATGACCATAATTGGAATGAGCCAGGCGATGTTAATCAAAGTTGATCCGGTCAGGCCTGCCGCCTCAAGAATAAATTGTAAGGCAGCCAGGCCTAGCGTGATCAACACGGGCAGGCGAATGATGTTCGTGCGAGAGGTCATAAAGGATATTGGGAGTTATATTTGGTGTAGAACCGTCTGGTACTTGCTGATAAAGTAAAGTATACCAGGGACATTATACAATGGAAAAAGGGAGTGTCGCAATTGACACTCCCTTTTTATGATGCCTTACCGCTTTGAAACCGGCCTAAATGTTCTTATTCATAACTTCTTTCAAGACATCGAGGAAAACCTCGGTCTCTGCTTCGGTACCGGACGAAACACGAATCCAGTTCGGGAAGGCTTCCCGTCTCCGATTCGTCACCATAACGCCTTTTTGCATCATGGCCCGCATAATATTCATAGACGGTTTACCAAGATCGACCATCATGAAGTTACCGGAGGACGGGATAAATTCCATGCCCATTTTGGTAAACTCATCTTCCAGGCGCGCTCTGAAATGCCAGACGACTTCCTGAGAACGACGGTAGTGATCACGATCTTTAAGAGAAGCCTCACCAGCCACATATGCCAGCATGTTCGGACCGCCGGTCGAATAGAACCGTAGTTTTTCCTGAATCGCCTGGCTACAGATACCGTATCCAAGCCGCAGGGCCGGCATACCGAAGACCTTGGAGAAGGTCCGGGTGACAATCACATTGTCGTATTTTGTTGCCAGCGTTGCTGCGAATTTGTAATTCGGATCTTTGACGAAGTGAATATAGGCTTCATCAATGACCACCAGAACATTACTGGGGACGGCGGCTACGAATTTTTCCTGCTCTTCGAAAGTCAGCAGGGTACCGGTCGGGTTATTCGGATTGGTGATGACGACCATCGTGGTCTTCGGCGTGATGGCCTTTAGCATGGCATCCAGGTCATGGCCGTAGTTTTTCATGGGGACTTTAATGATGTTCGTTTGAATGCCTATCTCATTGTAGTCTTCGGCATCACCCATGACGGAGCCGTATCCATGTTCTGCTTCGATGACTTCACCGCCGCCCTTGCTCAGGTAGGCCAGTGCAATCTGGCTCAGCAGCGCGCCCGACCCCGCCGTAACAAAATACGGAGTCTGACGACGACGACGAAAACCGCCACCGCCACTCTGTCTTCTTTCCGGTGGTGGTGGGAGTTCGATACCGTCAAAATCCGCGAGCGTCTGAACCATATTACCGCCACCAAAGGAGTATCGATTGATATTGAACATATTCTCCGCAATCGCCTCCAGCGCCCGCGGTGAAGGACCGATCGGATTTTCGTTGAGGGCCATACGGACCAGACCAGGCTCTACGCCCACGCCATGGATATCCTTAGCCGTCAATTTACCTGTCGCCATCTGTTGCGCCCACGCCATCTTGTCCGCCAGAGTTAAGGCGGCACCGGCTGCCAGGGCACCGGTCATAAATCGCCGACGGGAAACCCCCTGATTTAATGTTTCAATCCCTTTGGGTTGCATGAAATGATCCTCCTGATAGAGTTAAAAATGGTGGTTTCTTTTCCGGAATAATAGATCATACCTTGAAGTACTTAATCTCTCCATAATACAAACCCTGGATTCATTCATTCAAACTTTCAATATTTTATTCAGGGTTTACATGAACCGGATGTCTGGTTGCTTCAAATTTAGACACCGATCCGACAACAGCCTTTCGTTTTTTTATTTTCACGCTCATAATGCCGGTTTAACGGGTCACCATCGCCCCTGCAATCTCCTTGACACCTTTTCATGATAAACGATATCATAGAGGTCCATTTGTGAATATAAGATATGTTTACCGAAATGAGTGCATTGGAAAGGAGTCATTTTGCGTGGAAGAGATTCAGGTCGGCAGGCCAGGCTGGGAAAATGGATCCAGAGCTTTTTATTTTGCCTGTGTATTCATGGGACCCAGGAGAGCATCGCACAGTCCGGTGAACCGGCCGACCGTCTGAGTTGGAACGGCACGGTCCGCATGCGATGGCAGGGTGATTTCCAGGATGGTGCCTACGCGCGGAATGTGCTGCAATATGGTTTGCGCCTGAATGCGACCCTACGCGCCAGTGATCGCATTGATCTTGTGGGGCGTTTGATGACGGGAGATCCGCAGGCCATTCCTGTCGCAGAATGGATCAATGCCGGCGATTTTCTGATTCGTCGCGATCCGCATATTTCCTGGCTGTATGCTCGGGTAAAACCAATCCCATCAGTTACTTTGATCGGCGGTAAGTTTCCCATGCCATTTTTCAAGCCGACTCAGGTCGTCATGGACAATGATCTATCCCCTGAAGGCCTGGCACAGCAAGTGTTGGTATACAATAAGAAAAAGACCGCAGCGTTTGGCCTCAATGTGGCTGAGATTCTGGTCAATCAAGAAACCTCTGGAACCAGGGATGTTACCCGACCCTACTTTATCGGGGCCCAGGCGTTGGGACAATTCATCCAGGCCGGCGGGTCACAAACGATTGCGGTGGCGTTATATGCCTTCGGTGAGGCAGATTCCATTTATGCCGCCCAAAATCTGAAATCACCCAGCCTGTTCAGGGGCCCCAATTCCAATCGGGCGAATGCCGCCGGAACCGGGTTTCTATCCGATTATCGCATCATTAATGTCAGTGCCCGGTTGACACAGACCGTTTATAAAAAGCCCCTGACATTTAATATGGATTATCTGATTAATACCGGTGCATCGGATAAACGCCATGGGATCACCGGCATGGTGACTTACGGCAGCACAGGACGGGTGGGTGGCACGCGCGTAGGCCTTCATGGTTTTCATATGGGCCAGGATGCCACGGTCGCCGCGTTCAGTAATATTGATTACTCACAGACGAATACGACCGGAGGCGGTTTTTTCGTTGGGCATCATATCATAGATAATCTGTTGGTCGATCTGATTCTCTACACTCGAAAATTCGATTCCCCGGGCACGCTCATTTCTCCTGCCACCAATAATGCCTGGAGAACCCGTGGTCGTTTTATGCTTACCTTTCGTATGTAGAGGGCGCGTTATGACAGGTCGATATTTTATGCTACTCTGGGTCCTGTTTTTGGCATCCTCTGCGTATGCCCAGCCGCATCTCAAGCTGGCAACCACCACGAGTACGGATGATTCCGGGTTGCTTGATGTGCTTTTGCCTCCGTTTGAGCAGAAACACACGGTGAAGGTAGATGTGATCGCGGTCGGGACAGGCAAGGCATTGAAAATCGCGGAAAATGGTGATGTGGATGTGGTCATGGTGCATGCCCGTAGGCTGGAAGATGCGTTTGTCGCTGCCGGTTATGGCGTAGACCGGCGGGATGTGATGTACAACGATTTCGTCATCGTCGGACCGGCAAGCGATCCGGCGGGACTCAGCGGGATGAAGGACGTCGCGGGTGCATTCAGGCGCATTCAGAAAAAACAGGCGGTCTTCCTTTCACGGGGTGATGAGTCTGGTACCCATCAAAAAGAGCGCGCCATATGGGCCGCCACGGGCATCATGCCGGAGCGGGACTGGTATGTCGAGGTAGGGCAGGGCATGGGTGCAACGATGCGTATCGCAGATGAAAAGCGCGGCTACTGCCTGGTCGATCGGGGCACGTATCTGGCACTCAGGAAAACGCTTGAATTAAACATATTAGTAGAGGGTGATGCCCTTCTTCATAATCCATATGGTATTATCGCCATTGATCCGAAGCGCTGGCCACATGTGAAATACGATCTGGCGCAGGCGCTGATTAATTGGGTGACATCAACTGACGGGCAGGCTATTATAGCCGGGTTTAAGAAATATGGTGAGCCCTTGTTCAAACCATTTTCAGGGAATTAAAAACAGGCTGGGAGGCTGGAAGGCTGGGAGGATAGGAAGCTCGCCCTTTCCCCTTTCTCCCTCCCTCCTGTTGTTAATCCTTATTATGCTTTCGCTGACCGCCTGCTCATCCAAGCCTTCAGATGACCGGCCGGAACTTCTGGTCGCCGCCGCCGCGAGCTTAAAAGAGGTCATGACCGATATCGGGGCAGCATTTGAGACGCATCATGGCGCGAAAATTTCGTTCAATTTTGCCGGTTCAAATCTATTACAACGGCAGATTGAGACGGGGGCTCCGGTAGATATATTTGCCAGCGCCGCCACGGTCCAGATGGATGCCCTGGCCGGACAAAACCTCATTATTCAAAAGACGCGAATTACGTTTGCCACCAACATCGTGGTTCTGGTTACACCACAGGATAGCCCCTATGTTATCAGGTCGTTTGAGGATCTGACCGATGATCGAGTCGCTCGTATTGGCATTGGAAGTGAAGGGGTTCCGATACGCCTGTACAGCGAAGAGATATTGCGCCATATTGGGCTCTGGGATACGCTTTCATTGAAATTTATTTTCGGAGGCCATACGCGTCAGGTCCTGGCCTATGTTGCGCGCGGTGAAACAGATGCCGGGTTGGTCTATCAAACCGATGCGACCCTTCGTCCGATGGTGCGTGTCGTCGCAGGGGCAGATTCGTCCTGGCATCGGCCCATCATTTATCCCATTGCAGTCCTGACCGACAGCCCGCAACAGGATATCGCCCGACAGTTTATCGCCTTCGTCATGAGTGACACCGGGCAGGAAATTGTCCGGCGACATGGGTTCAAAAATGTCGATTGATTAAAATTACCAATCACCAATCACCAATACCAATCACAATGTGGGATGCGCTACAACTTTCATTACTGGTTTCCATCCTGGCGACGATCGGTGTTGGGATAGTGGGCACGGCGTGTGGACTGCTGCTGGCTCGGGGACAGTTTCCAGGACGAACGGTTCTGGATTTGATCCTGACCTTACCGATGATCTTACCGCCGACCGTGACCGGATATTATCTGATCCTTCTGGTTGGACGAAAAGGGTTGCTGGGGGGGTATATCTACGACTGGACCGGCTTCACCTTCGCATTTGCCTGGCAGGGGGCAGCGCTGGCGAGCGGGGTGGTCGCCCTGCCGATCATGGTTCGAGCTGCCAAAGCAGCCTTCCGGGATGTTCCGGTGGACCTGGAACAGGCCTCGTATGTGCTGGGAAAGAATAAGCTGACCACGTTTCTACGGGTGACCTTGCCTCTCGCCCGGCAAGGTCTGATCAGCGGTTTGATCCTCAGTTTTGCCCGTTCTATTGGGGAATTTGGGGCGACGCTGATGCTCGCTGGTAATATTCCGGGACGCACCCAGACGATGCCGCTCGCTATTTATGAAGCGTTTACCACAGGGCAAGATACCCTGGCACAAACGTTAGCCATTTTGTTGACTGTTCTTTCCGGTACGGTGATTGTCCTTACTGAGCGATCCCTTCAACCAAGGCAGAGGTAATGGGTCTTTCTCTGGTCGGTGTAAAGCGTACGTTTAATGCGTCATTTGAACTTTCCCTTGATATGGAGGTGGACATTGGGATTACCATCCTGTTTGGCCGATCCGGTTGTGGTAAGACCAGTGCGCTTCGCCTGATTGCTGGTCTATTGGCACCGGAGGCGGGGCGTATACAGTTTGACCAGGTCGTTCTTTTCGATGCCCGCTCGTCCATCACCATGCCGGTTCATGAACGGCGGGTGGGCTTTATGTTTCAGTACCCGAGTCTGTTTCCACATATGACGGTTGAAGCCAATATCAGATATGGCGCAGCCCAGGCACTTGAGGCTGGGAAATGGATAGACCGGTTCCAGTTGACGGATCTGTCCCGTCGTTATCCCCGGGAATTATCCGGGGGGGAGATGCAACGCGTTGCCCTGGCGCGTTGCCTGGCAGCTCAACCTCGTTTATTACTTCTGGATGAACCCTTCTCCGCGCTGGATCAGCGGCGTAGAATGTCCTTTCAAGCCGATCTGATCCGCTTGAGGGAAGAAACAAAAATCCCGATCCTGCTGGTGACACATAACCTCGATGAGGCCTTTGCATTGGCGGACCGGCTTGTTGTCCTGGATGAGGGCGGTATCGTAGAAAGTTATGATGCCATTTCCCTCTTTTCACATCCCATGCGCCGGGTGACCGCCGACCTACTTGGGGTGGAGAACCTGATCTCATGTGAGGTCAAGCAGGTTTCCCATGGGCAGATGGTGGTCTCTACAGATCTCTACGAGGCACATGTCGAACCGGATGCGAGATTTCGTATCGGAGATCGTATCTGGCTGGGGATTCGGGCTGTGGATGTCCGGCTCGTCGTAACGGCGGAACCGCGAGAAAACGAGGTCTACGCAACGATCCATCGGGTAATCCGTTCTGTTGCCTCCAATCAGATTCTCTTGTCCTTAGACGGCAGTACACAGGATTATGATCTGATTATGGCGCTCGACGAGCATCACTGTATCCAGCATATGATCAAGCCCGGCGGCCGGATACGGGTTTCATTGAAGCGTAGCAAACTATTTTTATGCGATTAATACACGGAGGAGCATCTTATGATTAACATCGGTATTCTCGGTATCGGATTTATGGGTACAACCCACTTCATGGCCATCAAAAATCTGCCCAACGCGCAGGTCGGTGCCATCTGCACGCGAGATGAGAAAAAGTTAAGCGGGGACTGGCGGCATATCCAGGGTAACTTCGGTTCCGGCGGTGGGATGCAGGACTTGACGAGCATCCAGACCTACCGTGAAATCGACGATATACTCAATGATCCAGACATTGACCTGATCGACATTTGTCTACCGACGGCGATGCACTACGATATCGTCATGCGGGCCTTGGAAGCGGGCAAGCATGTTTTGGTTGAAAAGCCCATTGCCTTAAAGCTGGACGAAGCGGACCGTATGGTCGAGAAGGCAAAAGAAGTAGGCAAGCAACTTATGGTGGCTCAGGTGCTGCGATTCTTTCCAGAGTTTGCTTTTCTGAAACAAGTTATTGATGAGGAACGATATGGCCGGTTTCTAGGCTTACATATGAAACGTGTCATATCCAAACCTCTATGGGGCAGTGACAATTGGTTCAGCAAATACGAAGAGACCGGTGCGGCGGGCATCGATCTGCATGTTCATGATTCCGATTTTGTACAATATTTGTTTGGCATGCCGGATCATGTTCATTCGTCAGGGATGACCAGCCCGAATGGATATGTCCTCTACCTGGCGACACAATATGGATTTGAGGGGAAAGATTTCACGGTAACCGCCCAATGCGGTTCGATCAGCGCCGCCCAATTTGAGCATGGCTACGATGCGTATTTCGAAGACGGCACCCTCTGGTTCAATTCGCTATCCGGTCTGCCGGTGACGCTCTACACCCCCGATGGTGAAAAGACCGAACCTGCCATCGATTTCCCCGAAGCCTTCGAAGCCCAACTCGGCCAAGCCGTTGATGCCCTGGAAAACGGTACAGAACCGACTATCCTATCCGGTACCTCTGCTCGTAATTCGCTCATGATCTGTCTAAAAGAGGCTGAATCGGTGCGAACCGGGAAGACCGTCAGGGTATAGTTTTGAATTATGATTGATGAATTTTGAATTATGATGTTTACCCTATGGATCTAATTCATAACTGATGTTACGTAGCGCCCCTTTCATCGCCCGTAAAACGGGCTCCTACCAACCAAGATGCCTAGATAACCTGGTAGGTGCTCGTTCCTGCGAGCGATAAGTAATTCAAAATTCATAATTCAAAATTCCCCGGAGTCAACATGTCCCAACTTCTCTATGGTACAGGCCGTACGAACATCACGCCACCCCTTGGTCTCGAACTGTGCGGTTACGGGCCCTATCTGGAACGACGGGCCACAGAGATTCATCAGGATCTGCATTGCACCGCGCTGGCCTTGTCGGATGGCGATCAGATTTATGTCTGGGTCTCGAACGACCTGATCTGGACGGATCTTTCACTGGTTGAAGCCACGCATCGCCTGGTCCGTGATGCCTATGGGCTTGATCCGGCCCATGTCGTCATTACGAATACACATACTCATTCGGGCCCAGCCACCATGAAGACCATCGCCTGGGGGGAATGGGATGAAGCGTATACGAGTACACTACCCGGAAAATTTGCCGAGGCCATAGGGCAGGCCGTTTCCAATATGCAACCGGGCCGCATCGGGTTTGGTCTTGCGGCGATACCGGATTTGTCTGTCAATCGAGTCGATGAAGGGGGCATCGCGGATCAGGATGCTGTACTGATGCGTATCGATGATGAGCAGGGCAATATACGGGCGGTGACGATCAATTTCAGCGCCCATCCGGTGACCCTTGGGGCCAGTACCTTAGTCTGTGGTGACTATCCGGCGAACGGCATCGCGAAGATGGAGAACGAGTTGGATGGGGTACGGATGTTGTTCTTCCAGGGTAGTTGCGGCAATCTAAACTGCCGGGGTTTTGGCGATGGCCTGGATATCATGGATGCAAACGGCACGCTGCTCAAAGACCGCGTGTTATCCTGCCTGGATGAGATTGAAACAACCGCGGATGTAACCTTCGACGGCGATACGGTCGAGATGCCCTTGCCCATGAAGGTGCCTGACCGGAAACCGCTTGAACAGGCATTGGCGGATTATACGCAGCAGGAGGCTACGTTTGAGGGCGATAAAACCTCTAAGGATTTCCTCCAACTGCGCTTCGAGCAGGCCTGGCGAAAAAACCAACTCGAACTGATCGACACGTCACACCCGCAGCGCCTGGAGGTAAAGGTCGCGTACCTGCGAATTAACGACGCCGTGCTCCTGGCCCATCCTATGGAACTGTTTTTGGAATACGGCAACGGAGTCAAGGACACCTCGGCCTATCCGCATACTATGGTGATCGGCTATGCTAACGAAACGGTGGGCTATCTGGCACGCCCGCAGGATTTTACGCAGGAAGGCTTCGGCTGGTATGCAGCGGTCTATGCCCCGCGTATCTGCCGTCACCTGGAATTCCAACCCGAGGCCGGCGAGGTTTTTCGGGACCATCTGATTGCGTTGTTGTACAGGATCAGGCAGCGGGAAGGGTAGCATGATATAGGGGAGGATCTATCTCTAAAATGGAATCCTTGCTGCCGCATTCTGGTATTGATTTCTATTTTATAGATCAGAATTGAAGGTTGATTATTAAAAATAGATCAGTTAAATGTATATATATATGGTAGACGACGTGAGTGTTATACTTGTCGGTTTACACCTGACGTAGGCCTTCATACCAAAATGGAACTGCTTCGGTGTTCACAACAATTTTTCCTTATATTTAGAGCACAGAAAGATTGGGCGAATCATCCGCTTGCTGAGTTAAGCATACCCGAATTCACGTTTACCGAGATTAAACGATATGACGGCATCCCCTTAACCCAGGTCAACGAGATCCTCTCCGAATGACGGTTCGGTATCCTATACTGCGGTTCCGGGTACGACTCGAACCTACTTAAATTACGCCGATGGTATAGCTGATACGCCCTCACAAGGCAAAAACGACCGCTATTTTGCGAACCGCGGCAATGTCGGTATCGGTGCATCGTCGTGATTTAATCCCGATTTCCATAGTAAACGACAAAAACCTGATTTGTTATCTCGACTAAGCAACGCGAGTGGAGGGATCTATTCAAGTCAGATTATACGAGATCCTTCGGCTACCCTCGGGATGACATATATCTCTCTTTTCTTTTTTTCCCTGTCCTGTATCGCTATTTTCATCCATTCTCTTTTCTCTTCTTTGCCGAATTTAATTAAAGAGCATAGCACTCTCCTAACTGCCGTGATAACACACGCACGAGAATGCTTTACGCTTGCAATTCTGATCATCTGCCTCTATACTACCTACCCGAACTTCTAACCACGGGAGACACTGTTCCCTGTGGTTAAATCTCCTGTTCATTAATTCAAATTTTTTTAACCATGCTCGTTCCCTTTCGATAAAATTGAGGTTCCTATGTACAAAATTCATGCCGGTCGAATGGCCATGGCCATCGTTCTGCTTATGGCTAGTGTAGCATCCACCCACGCGCAGCCTGCTGCAAAGCCCCGCCTGGCGGTGCTGGTCATCATCGATCAGTTTCGTCATGAGAATCTGAAAAAGTTCGGTGATCTGTTCGTCGAAGATGGGTTTCGTCGCCTGATGGACGGGGGGGCGTGGATGACCGACGCGCGTTACAGCCACCTGCATGCGTCTACTTCGCCGGGGCACAATGTCATCACGTCGGGGATGTATGCTTACAAAACGGGGATCATAGCCAATTCGTGGTACGACCGGTCGTGGCGCAAACGCCGACGGTCGCTGGTGGACCCGGACAGCCACCTGTTCGGCAAAGACCCTTCACCGGATGGCAGAGCGTCGACAAAAGAGTTGCAGGGGACGACGCTGGCGGATGAACTGCGGATGGCGACCAATTTCCGAGGTAAGGCGATCACGATTTCTGCGAAGGACTACAGTGCCATGATCAGTGCGGGTAAGATCGGCACGCCGTACTGGTATGAGGCCTCATTAGGCCGGTTCACCTCAAGCAGCTTTTTCATGGATGACTTGCCCCCGTGGGTGAAGCAGTTCAACGCGCGCAAGTTGCCGGATAAATCCTTTGGCCGTACCTGGGAACGTCTATTGCCCGAAGCAGAGTATGTCAAACGCGTGGGGATCGATGATCGCGTGGGTGAAGAGGACAACCGCAAAAGTGGTACGACTTTTCCGCATGTAACCACCGGCGGGCTCGATGCACCAGGGGCAGCCTATTATAATGCGTTAAAGCACACACCCTGGTCCAACGATCTGGAACTCGAATTCGCCCGCCAGGCTATTATCGAGGAACAACTCGGGCAGGATGACGTGCCGGATCTGTTGATCATCAGTCTGTCGGCAAATGACTATGTTGGCCATGATTACGGTCCTTTGAGCCAGGAAGTGATGGACATGACCCTGAGGACAGATCGGCAACTGGCGGATTTCTTCGGTTTTCTCGATCAGCAGGTTGGGCGCGACAAGACTTTGTTGATCTTGACGGCGGATCATGGGGCCTTGCCCATACCGGAACAGACCGCGATGAAAGGGATTCCCGCAGCGCGTGTGCCGGAAGGCCCGCTGACAGAACGTGTAGAGCAGGCCCTGGATGCCGCCTATGGCGATGATGGTTGGGTAGAATTCATCGACAAAGTCGGCCTTTATCTCAACTATGAGGCGATCGAAAGACACCAGCTCACAAGAGCAGAAGTCGAACAGCTGAGTGCAGAAGCTCTGGAAGCGGCCCCTTCTATCCTGAAAGCTTTTACGCGCACCCACATTGAGCGGGGGCAGTTACCCGACACGAATCTGGCCAGAGCCGCGTACCACAGCTTTCATCCCGATAAAAGTGGCGACGTGATGCCCATCGCGACCCCGTATTATATGATCCTGGACGATGAATACAGCATCACCACCTACGGCACCACACACGGTATGCCTCATGATTACGATATCCACGTGCCCCTCCTCTTCTACGGTCCATGGATCAAGCCCGGCTATTATCGCCTGCCGGTCGACATGGCGGACGTCACGCCGACCATCTGTGAACTGCTAGGCATCACCATGCCCGCCACCCGTGACGGACAAGTGCTAGGCAATATCATTGGTGATTGATCAGCACAGCGATGCGCATACCCCGCAGCTGGTTGCGAGGTGTCTTCGTCCGTGTGGGACCACACTCAGGCAAATGCCGTATACCTTGTTTTTATATCGACCAATCAGCTCGGTATAACGCCCGTTGGTCTCCGACTAAAACGGCCTGGACCAGCGCCAGCATCAGCACGCATGGACTATACCCCTCATCTCATCCCCACCATCAACGCCCGGTGTGTAGGGGACCGCTTACCCAATTCTTGCTTTAACTGCCAGAGCATGCTCGGTATGGAGATGCGGTCTTCGGAAAAAGGTAACACCTATTTTATTTTTCTACCCGTAATACCATCGACCACACCGCACCGATCACACAAACCAAACCTGTAGAGAGAAACACGCCGCTCAGGCCGATCCAATCGCCAAGGACACCACCCAACGCGGGACCGCTGAACATACCGATGGCATAGACCGCCTGGTAGACGCCCATGGCCGTACCACGTTCTTCCGGCGGGATCGATTGCACTGCCAGGGTCATCAGGATGGGGGAGATCAAACCGCGGCCAAGACCGCCAACAAGCTGCGCCAGGTAGAGCATCAAGACGGTCTCGCTATAGGGAATCATAACCGTTCCAGTACCGACGATGATAAACCCGACCACAAGAACCGGGCGCATCCCCCATCGGGGGGCACACCAGACACCACTGGCGTAGGCGGCCACCGTCTGGCCCGCCAGGCCGATCAGCGTCATCATCCCGAGTTGTGCTCGGTCAGCACCGATATCGGCGGCGTAGACGGGGGTAAATCCGAAGATGGTGATGAAGGTGACATATTGCCCCAATGCAGAAATCAGCGCTACCGTCAGGAGGCTACGTGTGGTGCCGATAGATACAATGCGAGTCCAGGTCAGTTTAGGCCCATGGCTTCGAACAGCATCCGGGACCATCATAAGAACGAGGATACTGAGTCCAGATAGAACGGCGCCGATATAAAATGGCGTTGTCCAGCCGTAGATATCCGCAATCCATCCGCCTGCATATGTGCTGACCATCTGACCCAGAGCCGAGCAGACGGCCAGATGGCTCATCGCCGCCGTCATCCGATCTTTGGGGAAAAATCCGACATACATCACCGACCAGACGACCCAACTACACGCAGCCAAGCCACCAAGCGCACGGGCTGCGATCATCCATTCCGGGGTCGGAGACCAGGCCAGGCCAAGCGCACTACCGGCCAGCATCAACAGACTGGCATGCAAAAACGGCTTCCGTCGACCCGTCCGGTCCGACCAGATGCCAAGTGGAATACGAAACAGCAACTGCATAAACCCGTACGACGCAATAATAAATCCGACCACCGTCATCGAACCATTCATATCCCGAGCATAAGGGGCCAGGATCGGCACGTACACATACAATGCCGTCCAGAATAAAAAGGTACTGAAAAGGAACCAGCGAGACCTAGACAATCAGAACTCCGTTTGCGAACAATGAACGCCCTTTAACTACAGCGGGCACAGGGATTCCCTGTGATTAAGCCTTTAATATTTGATGTCTACATGCCCTTTTGTTACGATATCGGCACGGGGGCGTCCCATAATCGGACACTCTATTTTCTTGTCTACCACATGGCATATAGGTAATCTGAATAAACACAGGAAATTACAGATATTTCACATCATGGCATGGCTCTTGCGCTGGTTTAATAGCGCAGCACATAATATATCCAAAAGTGTTATAAAAACCATGTAAAGATGTTCGGAGGAAATGATGGATATCACACGTCCTCAAAATGTAAAAGCAAAGCGTATACGTCGTATTCTTTATGTAGGAGGAAGTATCGTTGTCCTGTTACTGATTACGGTGGCCCTTTCCCGATTAGAACCTGCAGCACCTACTGTCGAGGGGGCAACGGTTTACACAGATATTGTCAAGCGCGGTGCCATGTTACGCAATGTCCGCGGGCTTGGAACCCTGGTACCGGAAGAAATTAGATGGATCCCAGCAGAAACGAATGCCCGGGTTGATCGGGTCATTATGCTGCCCGGGGCCGTCGTTGATCGGGAAACGGTGATTCTGGGGATGAGCAATCCGGATCTGGAACTTTCTCTCGTTGAGGCGCGCTGGCAGCTTCGACAAGCAGAAGCAGGGTACGCCAGTGCGAAAGCTCGGCTGGCAACGGATTTACTGAACCAGAGGGCTACGGCTGCCGACATCGAAGCGCAGTATCATCAATCTCTGCTTCAGGCGGAAACAGACGAAGCGCTGGCGAAAGAAGGATCTGGCTCCGAGTTAAACGCTAAGTTATCGAGGCTGCGGGCGCAAGGACTGAAAAAAAGGTATGATATCGAGCAGGAACGGTCTGTTGTTTATCTCCAATCAGTGGACGCCCAGCTTAATGAACAACAAGCACGGGTGGAGCAGGTGAGGGCATTATATAATATTAAAGTGCGGCAGGTGGATGCCTTAAATGTTCGAGCGGGTATTGATGGTGTTTTGCAGGATGTCCCTGTAGAAGTTGGCCAATTTGTCTCACCTGGGATGAATCTGGCCCGTGTCCCTGATCCAAAGAAACTCAAAGCTGAAATTCGTATTGCAGAAACACAGGCGAAAGATGTTCTTGTCGGCCAGGTGGCCTCCATAGATACCCGAAACGGTTTGGTCGCCGGTCATGTGATACGGGTGGCCCCGTCGGTTCAGAATGGGACGGTGACCGTAGATGTGGCTCTGGACGGATCGTTACCGACCGGGACAAGGCCGGATCTGAGTGTCGATGGGACCATAGAAATAGAACGGCTTGACGATGTGCTTTATGTGGGCCGTCCTGCATATGGTCAGGGGCAGAGTACGGTCGGTTTATTTAAATTGGGGAAAGGCCGAGAGACCGCTTCACGTATGCAGGTAAAGCTGGGCCGTAGTTCTGTGAGTACCATTGAGGTGGTGGAAGGTTTGCAGGAGAACGACACCGTGATTCTGTCCGACATGTCCGCTTGGGATTCGGTGGATCGAATCCGGCTACGATGGTAGAAAGCCAGGCCAATCATCTTTCGGCACCTTTTCACCAGGAGATGAAGTCACAAAACAACAATCCTGAACTTTCTATATAGACGGGCCCATAGCCTGTCCATTTCACCCTTGCACCTCAATCAAGGTCGGAGGAGCCGATATGAGTGACAACGGCCAAACGTTAATCGATCTGGATGGCGTGACCAAAGCATTTTTTACAGAAGAATTAGAAACCCATGCGCTTGCGGTTTTACATATGACCATCACGAAAGGCGAGTATGTAGCCATCGCAGGGCCGTCCGGTTGTGGAAAATCGACGTTGCTCTCGATCATCGGCCTGCTGGATACACCGACCGAAGGGACGTATACGTTGAATGAAAAACCCGTTCAGAGTTTGAATTTGGCAGAACGGGCGCGTATCCGAAATCGTTAGATCGGGTTTATCTTTCAGAGTTTTAATCTGATCGGCGATTTGAATGTGTACGAAAATGTCGAACTGCCGTTAACCTACCGGGGTATGCCAGGTAGTGAGCGGGCCCAATGGGTCAATGAAGCCCTTGAAAAAGTAGGGATGTCGCACCGGATGAAACATTATCCTTCTCAGCTCTCCAGTGGGCAGCAGCAGCGTGTCGCGGTAGCTAGAGCCCTGGCAGGTAAACCATCCATTCTGCTGGCAGATGAACCGACAGGTAACCTGGATTCTAAAAACGGCAAGGCCGTGATGGAACTCCTCGACAACCTGCACAAAGAAGGGGCGACGATCTGTATGGTGACGCACGATCCCCGATTCGCCCGTCATGCCGACCGGGCTATCCACCTGTTCGACGGCCAGATCATCGAAGAAATAGAAGCCTTGAAACGAGCCCAGGAAGAAATGGCCGAGGTCGAAGCCGCTTTTGAGGAAGCAATTGAGCACGATAATAATTGACGGTGGTGTATATATGGACACTTGCCTGCAAGATATACGATTCGGTATACGGATGTTGCTTAAGCGGCCTGGTTTCACCTTAGCTGCAGTACTCACCCTGGCAGGTATCGGGGCGAATAGCGCGGTGTTCAGCACAGCGATGCGCATACCCCGCAGCTTGTTGCGAGGGTCAAGCGAGCGGGCTTCCTAAATTCTCGTCACAGACGAGGTTCCACACTGACGAAGATACCCCGTAGCTTGGCTGCGGGGTATCTTCATCCTCTTCGTGGGGTGTTGATCTTCTGGTTGCGATGAGTCCCGATAATATTCCGCGTATGGAAACGGTTGGCCTGGATGGTCGGGAGTTTGCATTTACGCGCCTGCTCTCGTTGGTGGTCGGTCTTGTATTCGGTGTGATGCCTGCCTTGCGTGCTTCACGGACCGACCTGCAGCTTGTCATGCAGGAGGGGGCGGAGTCGATCCGACGGACCGAAACGACAGTGGGCGCGTAGTGTACTGATTGTCAGTGAAGTGGCACTGGCCCTGATGCTATTGATAGGTGCTGGCCTGCTGGTTCGAAGCTTTATCAAACTGCAACAGGTCGCCCCGGGTTTTGACTCGGAAAATGTCCTCACGATGACGGTGGCCGCTGCAGGGACAAGCTACGGCAAGCCCACACAACGGGACCCTGTTTTTTCAGCAATTGGTAGATCAGGTATAGGCCTTACCCGGTGTTACCTCAGCCAGCCTGATTAACCATCTACTGCTGGCCGGCGACATCTGGCGTATTCAATTAGGCATCGAAGGGCAACCGGTGCCGCCGCCGGACCACCGCGACAATGTGGCCTTCCGGGCGGTTGTTCCAGGTTATTTTGAGACGATGGGCATAAGTATGATACGCGGTCAGGATTTTACAAGTCTGCCCTATGGTCAGAATGAGATGTATCTGACAAACGACGATCCGGGTGTCCAGTATATAACGCTGGTGACAAAAACCACCACGGCACCGCAGGCGTTGATCACCGGGATCCGGAAGGTCGTCCGGGAGATGGATGCCAATATCCCTGCCTCTCAGGTCGCCGCTATGCGTGATGTGGTTGATCGCGAATTCTGGTCTGCTCGGTTTCCCCTGTCCCTGCTGGGGATCTTCGCAGGGATCGCATTGACCCTCGCTGCCGTGGGTATCTATGGAATAATGGCCTGCCCCGTGACCAGCGGACACACGAGATCGGCCTTCGGATGGCACTTGGGGCCCCACGCCGTTCGGTACTTGGGCTGGCCTTACGCTTTGGGCTGGGCCTGACGGCTCTGGGCATCTTAATCGGCGTCGGCGCCGCGATGGTCGCCACCCGTTTTATGTCTCACATGATCTATGGGGTCCAGACCACCGACCCTCTTTCTTTTGTGATAAGCATTTTATGCCTGACCGGAATTGCCTTCCTTGCCTGTTAAATTCCTGCCTACCGGGCCACCCGAGTCGATCCTCTTGTGACCCTCCGACATGAGTAGAATATGGTCTCGATCGGGAAGCTTAACCATGAAACATCACGGAGAAAGCACGGAGATTTTTTGATCAGCTTGGTGATGCGCATGGCTTCGCGGTACTTCACGCAAGCGAGCTAAAGGTTCCCCGACGCTTGCTGCGAGGGATCTTCATTTTTCGCGCTTTATGAAATCCAGCCATGATTGGTCGTTACTGGCGAACCAGAGGCCTGATGGGTCCAGTCCTGGCTATTTTCCAGCATGACCTCTTTACCGGAAATGGCAGAGGCTTCAGCGGCGAAGAGTATTTCCATAATATGACGGCTCCATTCACCAGGGGTCGGCGGTTCGATATCCAGGGCTATAGCTTCGGCGAACCCTTTCCATTCGTTGTGAAACTCATGCGGCGGGTCGTCGAAAGGGACGTTCTCCCATTTATCGCCTTTGCCGATTTTAACATATTTTCCACCGTGTTCACTGAATCGAAGTGAGCCATTGGCGCAGATCACCTGGCATTCGTAGAGTGGTCCCCCGTCTGCATATCCGACCGATACCGCCACCCCTGCGAGCCCATTTTTATACCGAATGAACGCTGTGGCGGAATCATCACTCGCTTGATAATGGGCCCGTGTCCCAATGGCTGCCGACACCGATACGGCCTGGGATGCCATCACCCACGTCAAGCGATCCACCACATGCCCCCCATTGGTCAGCCACATGCCCCCGCCATGATAACGGCTGCGGTACTGAGGCCGTCGTCCGGCCTGATTCCAGTTTTTCGACATATAACATACCGCCGTGATAAGCGGTCCTAATTCTCCTGAATCAAGGATTTCTTTTGCCTTGACGCTGGTGCCGTAAAAGTGCTGCGTCTGGCCCACCATGAGTTTGACCTGATTTTCGGCCGCTGCCGCGATCATCTCATCGCATTGTTGCAAACTGAGGGCCATGGGTTTTTCTACCAGGACGTGCTTTCCTGCGTTACAGGCATCGATGGTCAACTTATGGTGAAGTTGATGACCCAGAACAACGGCAACCGCATCCACGTCTTCATCCTGCAGCAATTCGTGATGCGTCTGGTAGCCCTTGGGGATATTATACTTATCCATGTACTCCTGTCTTTTCTCCTCAAACAAATCGGCTACGGCGACCACTTTAACGTGATTCAGCGTTTCAATTGCATCACAATGGGCGTAGGCAATGCCGCCTAACCCGATAATACCAACACGTAACGGCTTCATTATTTTCCTTTCATTTAGATAGAATGACGGCTTCTACTTCGATTTCAACCAGATATGCAGACCCGACAAGGCCTGCCTGGACAAGTGTATTGGCGGGTTTGATATCCCGAAAACGTGCCCCATGTGCCCGTGCCACAGGTTCCCAGTCCTCCATATTACCAACATAGACCCGTGTCCGGATGACATCCTCCAGCTTACCGCCCAACGATTGTAAGGCCCCCTCGATTTTATCAATCACAAAGTGCGTTTGTGCCGCCGGGTCCGAGCCGCCTATCACCCGGTCACCATGGGTCGCCGTGGTGCCCGAAACAAGGATACGGTCGCCGGTTCGAACCGCCCGACTGAACCCGGCAATGTCCTCCCAGATCGTACCGCTCAACACATGAGATTGACCATCCCGCTGAGGTTGCGCATCATAGGGCGATGGGCTCTGCTCAAGATGATGACTGAGATCACCGGAAGCGGTCAGAAAAGGTGGACGGCGATATTCATCACCGCAGTCACCGGGCATGGGAGACAAAGTAGCCAGGACGGTTTCTATGTCATGTTTGTCTGCCTCATCGAGTGTAAATTGAAAGAGATTCAGATTGTCCTTTATGCGTACGCTAAGGCCCAGGCGGGCGCCGATAATGACACCACCTACCGCCGGCTGTTCCAGTATATACTTCGTGGCGATATTTGCCATAGAGACCTCATGCCGCCGAGCCACAACATGGATAATATGCAGAAGGGACTGAAGGGCTTCCCAGCCGCCGACCTCATCGATATATCGCCGATACTTCATTTGAGACCAAGTATCCAGCTGGTCCCAATCAGCCTCAGGCTGATCAAGCCATCTTTCGGTCAGGAAGCCACCGCCCAGCGTGCCGAAAGCCAGAAGGGTGATGCCGTGCTCTTGACAAAAATCGGCCATACCGTTGGTTCGGGCCCGTTGATCCAGAAGGGAAAAACAAACCTGATTGGATACGATCTCGATACCGCTGTTTACAATAACCCGGAGATGAGCCGTGTCAACATTAGTTAAGCCCAGATGACGAATAATGCCCTCTTCCTTCATTTCCTGGAGATAGAACAGACAATCCAGGTAACCAGGGTCGGCATAAGACCAGGTGTGGAACTGCAATAGGTCGAGAGAGTCGGTCTGCATTCGGTTTAGCGACCGTTGAACGGCCTGCCTGACTGCGTCTCGCGTTTTCGGCCCTGGCTCAGGTACCCATTTGGTAAATAGCTGCACGGTGCCTTGAGCTTGCGTTCGGGCAAACTGTCCGGCGATCTCCTCCGCCGAACCGTAATGATCCGCCATGTCGAATGTAGTAAGACCTGCCTCGACGTAGGGGGCCATCGCCTGGGCTGCTCCCACGATATCCAACGAACGCCCAGCCCGTTCCATATCGGCAATCTGCCATAGGCCGGTAAGTACTCTGGATATGCGGAGGCCCGGTGCCATCTCCCACCGTTCAACCGTATGTTGCATCATATTATGGACTCCTTAAGCCAACGTCATTTCTTCTGTCGCCAGGGAAGGATGTTTAAGTATATGCTGATAGAGATGCAGGCTGGAGGCCATTTTTATCTTCTCTCGGGCGTGGTTAAGCAGTAAAGCTATTTGACCGGCTTGTTTGTCAATACGGTAAATAGACCAGGGATGAAAGATCGGCTTATAGTACGTCAGATTTTGTTCATGACAATAGTCGATACCCGGTGCGTAGGCCTGATATACACCTGATGCATCACGGGGCATTTCGGCTGGATAACCCCAGGGTAGATCCGGTGGCCAGCGGACCATGCCAGGTTGGCCCGTCAATATATTGTCGTGCCAGGCATGAGACGGTATTTCGATAAGATCCGGGAAACCGTCCTCTGTGTATCGAAAGGGTTGATTAAAGGGCGCGGGCATGGTTCTATCAGGGCCCGTGCCTACACTGTGGACGTACCGATATCCTGCATCCCATAGGACTTCGAGGATACGCGGGTGGCCTGTAAAACCATGGGTGTATCCCCCCGGCGCGGTCAAGCCGATGACCGCCCGGCCAAAGGTGTCTTCTATCAACTTTTTGGCATCGACCAGCTCATAGTTCAGCGTAGCTCGATCCTCATCCAGACCAATCAGTCCCGGATGTGTGAAGGTATGACACTGAATATCAAACAGCGGATGGTCAAGAATAGATCGTAACTCAGGGCCCGCTAGTTCCAGCATTTTAGCCACCAGAAAAAACGAGGCCGGTGCGTCCCGTACAAGGTGTGCCTCCGCAACAGCCCGTACCCCTGCCAGAAATTCGGCCACCCGCTCGGGCGTATAACTGAACCCATGTGTCCGCCCCGAACCTTCGCTTTTATCCCACCAGGGATACACCGCCTCCGTATCATACGCCGCCACATAATAAGACATATCCAGACTCCCTTGGAAATATACAATCACCCATCACTCAATCACCAACCATCTCTTCCCGGTTTACCGTACCACCTGATTTTGTCCAGGCTGTAAATCCCCCACCCAGGTAAGCTACGTTTCCTAACCCCATATCCATAGCCAGCCGGGCAGCCAGCACCGAACGGCCCCCGGTTTCACAGTAGAAGACGAGCGTCTTGCCCGAGCTGAAGACTTCGTGATGCAGCGAACTCGTTTTATCAATATAAAATTCCAATACCCCACGCGGTATGTGCACCGACCCAGGTATCTGTCCATGTTTTTCTACCTCATCCCCTTCGCGTACATCAACAAAAATTAGCGCCGCATCGCCCCCACGGGTGATGGCCTCTGTGGCCTCAAGTGTATCGACTGCGGCATACGCTCTGGTCAGATAGTCTTTCACACCAAATGTGGTCGGTTTCTCCGATACGGTCTGCATATCGCAACCAAACCCGGTCACACTCCATAGAAAAATAAAAATGCCCACCCATCTCATACGATCTCCTTATATTTTGGATAAGAGGTTTACCTACCCATTATTATACATTTAAACACACATGGCAAAATGTTTCTATCCCACCCCCATCCCCGTTCATCGTTAATCCTTGAACTTTCGTCAGCAGATGACCCTTCGTCGTAAATTCATCTATTATCTGCTGATAGGCCATGTCTCTTTTTTCAGTCTTAAGGTCTCTCCGCTCTGGCCTGCGGACACCCGTTTTTGGATACCTGTGGTCGAAGCGGTCGTCGTCCTATCTTTCGTGGTTGGCTTTCGTTACATCCGGGCCATGTTTGTCCCTATTCAAATGATCCGGAGAGGCTCCGAACTTATTGATGACCCGGATTTTACTACCCGGTTTGTCGAGGTCGGCCAGATCGAGATGGATGGGCTGATCCGTGTGTACAATCGTAGGGTGGACCACCTCGCGGTCCGAACGCACGCATACACGGGAACAACATTATTTCCTTGAGCAGGTACTTAAGACGTCACTGGCAGGGACGATGATTTTTGATTTTGATGGACAGATCGAAATCGTGAATCCAAGCGCAGAACATATTTTTCAGATGCCATCCCATGATTTGATACAGAAGCGTCTCGAATCAATACCTGGACCGCTTTCAGAAGACCTTCAGCAGATGGGCATGGGCACCTCAAAAATCATTACGCTTCGAGGGCAACACCGGATAAAGTGCTATAAAGGCCGATTTCTCGACCAGGGGTTTGACCCTATGTTCATACTTCTTGAGGAGATGACCGAAGCGCTTAGACAATCTGAAAAAGCCGCGTATGAAATGCCGATTAGAACTACGTCTCATGAAGTAAACAACACCATCGGGTCAGTGAACTCGCTACTTCAATCTTGCCTGCATTATCAAAATAAAATCTGCGAAGAAGATCGGACAGAGTATACGAATGCCCTCGAAGTAGCGACCACCCGAAATAACCATTTGAATGAATTTATACGTGCCTATGCCGAAGTGGTAAAACTCCCGCCGCCCCCACGCCGGCCCTGTGCTATCCTCCCAGTCATTGAGTATATCGTGGTGCTTATGCAGGCCGAAAGTCATGGCAGGGGGATTAACTGGGCTTGGGAGGTGGCCCCGGGGTTGCCCGTCGTGCATGTAGATACCGCTCAGATTGAGCAGGCGTTTGTAAACATTTTGAAAAACGCCAAGGATGCTATCGAAGAAAATGGAACAATCACCATCCGTATGCAACAAAAGAACGATCGATTCAGCATGGTTATTGAGGATACCGGTTCCGGTATCCCAGATGAGATCCAGGCAGAATTATTTGCGCCTTTTTTTAGTACCAAGGCCAATGGTCAGGGTATTGGCCTGACCCTGGTTCAGGAAATCCTCTCCCAGCACGGTTTTGAATTCGCCCTGGAAAGCTTCCCCGGACAGCCTACACGGTTTTGCATGTATTTTGATTGAGGACATTTGAATGCGGATATTGAGCCCTGCCATCGGGTTCAACCCATATTCATTTTTACTGATTTGTCTGCTTGCCGAATTAGCTCCGTCATGCTATATTATACTGTTGCGTTCCAGCATCCGGACAAAGAATGGTGCGGAAGGAGTGCGGTGTGCAAGGGGAATTAACAGCCATCGATCCATCAACGCCTCAGTCAAATGCAGGACCATATCGGCAGAATGTATCCCGTTTCCAGAATCAATCCATCCATTTACCAAGCTATGACACCAGCCCCAATTAAACCGACGATTTCATTCGACGAATTCGATAAACTCGATATTCGTGTAGGCACGATCACACGTGTGGAAGATATTGAAGGGTCAGATAAATTGCTCCGATTGATCGTAGATTTTGGTGATCATCAGCGAACCATCTTAGCTGGTATGAAGCAGGAAAGAATACATCCGGAAGAAATAGAAGGCAAACAAGCCCTTTTCGTCGTCAACCTCGAACCCCGTCGCATGATGGGTGAATTTTCAGAAGGCATGTTGTTTGACATCGGCTACGGCGACGGTTTAGAAAAGCCCGCCCTGGGTATGCCTGAACACCAGGTGCCTGATGGAGCCCGGGCCGGATAGAGAAATTGACGTATTTGTTGATCGTCTGATTAACAAATACACGGACCAACTCACCAACTCACCAACTCAAAGGTTTTATATGTCTGGGACCCCGCCGAACCTCGGTGATATACAAAAAGATTTGAAAGATTTTCTGTCTCAAAAATATGGCGCCGATGTGCAGTTTGCTCAGCCGGAGCAGGAGGGCACTGCCACAGATCCGCCTGCAGAAGAAGACTCGCATCCAGAAATTGAGTTTGATATGAATCCGGAAGAACTGGAATCGTATCTGAACGACTACGTCATCCGGCAGGATGAGGCCAAGGAAATTCTGGCGACCAAGATATGCACCCATTTTAAACGGATCAAGCTTCAGGAAGCCACAGAACCGGTTGGTAACATTAAGAATAATATTATTCTGGTAGGGCCTACAGGGGTAGGAAAAACATATATCATTAAGCTCATCGCCGAGAAGATAGGGGTGCCTTTCGTCAAGGGCGATGCGACCAAGTTCAGCGAGACCGGGTATGTCGGTGGGGACGTCGATGACTTGGTCCGGTCGCTGGTTCATGAGGCCGAGGGGAATATCAACCTGGCACAATATGGTATCATCTATATCGATGAAATTGATAAAATTGCATCCGCCGGCAATACCGCCGGGCTTGATGTTTCTCGAACCGGTGTGCAACGTGCGTTATTGAAGCTGATGGAAGAAACCGAAGTGGATCTTCAAGCGCCGCACGACCTGGCCTCGCAAATGGAAAATGCCCTGCAATTCCAAAAAACGGGGAAAGTAGAGCGCAAGCGTATCAATACACGGAATATCCTGTTCATTGTTAGCGGCGCTTTCGCCAATCTGGATGAAATAATTAAAAAACGTATGACCCGTCATGGGATGGGATTTATTCAGGAAAAAAGAGAAGAAAGGCCCCAGGATGAAGAATGGTTACCCCATGTCACGCCCGAGGATCTCGTCGAGTATGGCTTCGAATCGGAATTTATCGGCCGATTGCCGGTAACGGCCGTACTGCATTCACTCAGTGTGGACGATCTGTTTCAGATTCTGAATAACCGCAACAGCCCGGTGGTCATCGCTAAAAAACTCGACTTTAAAGCATACGGTATTAATGTTGACTTTGACGTGGAGGCCCTCAAGCTGATTGCTGAACGAGCCCATAAGGCGAAGACCGGGGCTCGAGGGTTGGTTGGCGTCATGGAAAATATACTGATTAAATTTGAGAAGAAGCTGCCCTCCAGTACGGTCAGAGCGTTCACCGTCACGCACGCCGTCGTGGAACAGCCGATAGAAGAACTCGCGCTTCTTTTAGCCGAAGCCCCGGTACACAGCTTCGAGCAACGATTTCAAGAAGAACACGGCATTACATTGACCTTGGATGAGGACGCCAGGGTCGCCTTAGCTAATCTGTCAGCGGAACAAGGCAAAACCCCCGAAGATATAGGGATGGAACTATTTAAGGATTACATTCACGGCCTTAAACTGATACAGACGAGAGAACTGAAGGTGACGGCTGAGGCCATCAGGAATCCTGGTGAATATCTTGATAACCTGATCAAGGTATTCTACGAAAAACAATCCCAAAATACAGAAGGACTTTAATCTATATGTTTTATAAAACCCTTACCATCGCTGGATCAGATTCCGGTGGTGGTGCCGGTATTCAGGCAGATCTGAAAACATTTGCTGCTCGGGGTGTTTACGGTATGTCGGTCATTACTTCAGTCACAGCTCAGAACACCGTCGGTGTACAGGGAGTATTCGATTTGCCTGAAGAAGTGGTGGCGCAGCAGATTGAATCCGTCCTGTCGGATATAGGCGCGGAGGCGATTAAAATCGGGATGCTGGCCAATGCGGGCATTGTTAAGACGGTTGCCGACACTTTAAAATCATACCAGAATATCCCATTGGTCGTCGATCCGGTTATGGTGGCCAAGAGTGGGAACGTATTGCTCGCCTCCGAGGCCGTTACGACGTTGATCGATACATTATTTCCAATGGCGACGGTCATTACCCCGAACCTGGATGAAGCTGCCACGTTGACCGGTATCAAGGCGACCGATGTAGAGGGTATGCAGGTTATCGCCCGTAAACTGTTTGATATGGGCCCCCAATATGTGGTCGTAAAAGGTGGACATCTGGAAGGCGCTGCCGTGGATGTCTTGTTCGACGGCATCACTTTCGATACATTCGAATCGGACCGGATTGATACGCCCAATACCCACGGTACCGGGTGTACTTTTGCATCGGCTATTGCTGCGGAACTGGCCAAAGGAATTGATGTCAAAACAGCCGTCGGGGAGGCTAAAGCCTATGTGACAGATGCCATTCGTTATGCGGACCCTATCGGCAACGGCCATGGTCCTGTGAACCACTTCCATTCGCTATATCGTGAGGTCGAGAAACGCAATGTGTTGGACCAGCTTACCGCCGCTGTACGTCGACTGGAAGAAGCCCATGCCGGTGCTTTGATCCCTGAGGTTCAATCCAATTTAGGGATGGGGCTCATCCGTGCAAAAACTTTTGATGATGTCGCCGCATTTCCTGGGCGACTGATACGTCTGCACCGGGATATTCGATCTGTAGCACCGCCTGAGTTTGCCGCATCGACCCATGTGGCGAAAATTGTACTGACCGCCATGAGACATGACCCTGATAAGCGTGCAGTGCTGAATATAAAATATGATGAGGAAATGCTGGCAGCCTGCCGTTCTCTCGATCTGTCCATCGCGTCTTTCGATCGTCATGACGAGCCGAAAGATGTCAAAGACCGGGAAGGATCTTCCCTCGAATGGGGTACGGCTCAGGTCATCAGCGAAACTGGCGAGGTGCCTGATATCGTCTACGATATAGGTGATGAAGGCAAAGAACCCATGATTCGAATACTCGGAAACGATCCAGGCCGGGTCGTGGATATCGCCCTGGGGATTTTAGAACGCGTCAGAGGGTAATAAAGCCGAGGATGTGCAAGTGGGCAGGTAGGCCGAATGGCTATTGACTATATCTTTATATAACGAAACGAACCAAATAGGGCCGGACATTTGTCCGGCCCTATTTGGTTCACATCTTACACACCAACACCAAGTTATCTCGCATCCGGCGGGTGTAATTTTCACCAGTGTAGAATCGTAAAGGTCCGCGTTTCTTATTCAACATACGATTCGGATCTGACTCGTCCCCACAAATTCCCGATATTAACAATAATTATTATTGACAATACAGGTGCTCACGGTATTTTAGAAACACGATGACCACTTCCAATCTTGAGCAAGGATCCATCCAGTCTGCCAGTGAGCGATTGCGTCGAGCCGGGTATCGGGTCACGCAGCAGCGGCTCGCCGTTTACGCGTTTCTTCACGGTAGCGAGTCACACCCGACCGTCGAGGAGATCCACGCGGCGGTCAGAGACGTGTGCCCGAGGATCAGCGTTGCGACCGTCTACAAATCGGTCGAATCCCTGGTGGACGTCGGCCTTATGAAGCCCATCTATCTGGGCCATGCTGCGACGCGGTACGAGGCTTCCTCCGAGGAACACGCGCACTTCCGATGCATTGCCTGCAACCAGATCATGGATGTACCCATGAACAAGACTCCGGTTGTCGGGGGCGAACTGGATCAGTGTGAGATCATCGGGTCAAGCGTAGAATTCTACGGTTTCTGTACCCGTTGCCGCCGGCACAAACTCGGGCTTGCTCCGGACTAGGCCGTGTACGATAATAAGTACAGTGGTCAAAGAATGAGCGAGCGACCGGAATACGGCTGCGAAGCCATTCGACACTTGGAGTAATTGTCGTACACAACCTGAGGCACCTCTGTATTGATGTTTCATGCCGGGTTGTGGTCTTGTCTATGTGCGCCGCATGGTGCGGCGTTCTTTATTTCGTTTTATCTTTTAAAAGAAATCCAAAACACGATTGGAGAAATTATGTCGAGCAATGGAAAATGCCCGGTGATGCACGGATCTCAGGGACGCGGTACCACGGCTAACCAGCACTGGTGGCCGAATCAATTGAGTCTGAAGATGCTACACCAGAACGCCCCCCAGTGCGATCCCATGGGGGAGGATTTCAACTACGCTGAACAGTTCAAGACACTCGATCTGGATGCAGTTAAGAAGGACATCGAGGTGGTGATGACCACGTCGCAGGACTGGTGGCCGGCGGATTACGGCCACTATGGACCGCTCTTCATTCGGATGGCGTGGCACAGCGCAGGCACATACCGGATCGAAGACGGTCGTGGCGGTGGTGCCTCCGGTACACTGCGCTTCGCGCCTCTCAACAGCTGGCCTGACAACGGGAACCTCGACAAGGCGCGCCGGTTGCTCTGGCCGATCAAGCAGAAGTATGGCCGAAAATTATCGTGGGCCGACCTGATGATTTTGACAGGAAACGTGGCCCTGGAGTCTATGGGATTCGAGACCTTCGGTTTCGCCGGTGGGCGCGAGGACGTCTGGGAGCCCGAAGAGGACGTTTACTGGGGGCCGGAAACCACGTGGCTTGGTGACGAACGTTACACTGGCGACAGGGACCTTGAGAATCCCCTTGGTGCGGTTCAGATGGGGCTGATCTACGTGAATCCTCAGGGGCCGAATGGTAACCCGGATCCTGTCGCTTCAGCCAGGGACATCCGAGAGACCTTCGCTCGCATGGCCATGAATGATGAGGAGACCGTTGCGCTCATCGCCGGTGGACACACGTTCGGTAAAGCGCATGGGGCTGCCGATGCAGACGAGTACGTCGGTCCCGAACCCGAAGGGGCCACTATCGAAGAGCAAGGTCTCGGCTGGAAGAATAGCTATGGTAGTGGAAAGGCTGGCGACGCGATAACCAGCGGCTTGGAGGGCGCCTGGACCACCGCTCCAGCGAAGTGGGACAACAATTTTTTCGACAACCTGTTCGGTTATGAGTGGGAGCTGACAACGGGTTCGGGTGGCGCTAAGCAGTGGACGCCGGCCGATGCATCTGCGGGGGACACCGTGCCGGATGCGCATGATCCGTCGAAGAAGCATGCACCCATGATGCTGACGACGGACATGGCACTGAGATTCGATCCGGTCTATGCGCCGATCTCAAAGCGTTTCCACGAGAACCCGGCAGAATTTGCAGACGCTTTCGCCAAAGCTTGGTACAAGCTGACGCACCGCGACATGGGGCCGCACACGCGGTTTCTCGGTTCGCTGGTCCCCGCGGAGCCGCAGTTGTGGCAAGACCCCGTCCCCGATGTCGATCATGCATTGATCGGAGCGCAAGACATCGCTGCCCTCAAGGCCAAGATCCTCGCATCAGGACGTTCTGTTTCTCAGCTGGTCTCGACCGCCTGGGCGTCGGCTGCAACGTTTCGCGGTACCGACAAGCGCGGTGGGGCGAACGGAGGGCGTATTCGCCTCTCGCCGCAGAAGGATTGGGCTGTCAACAATCCAGCTGAACTGGGGCATGTTCTGCAGACCCTGGAGAAGATTCAAAAAGAGTTCAACAGTTCGCAGTCCGGAGGGAAGAAGGTTTCGATTGCTGACGTAATCGTTTTGGGCGGGTGCGCCGCAGTCGAGGCAGCAGCGAAGAACGCCGGGCACGACGTGCAGGTTCCCTTCTCACCGGGGCGTACGGATGCGTCGCAGGATCAAACCGACGTGGACTCATTTGCCGTACTCGAACCGGCAGCAGATGGGTTCCGTAACTTCTACGCAGACAAGTCCCACAGGTCAGCGGAGGAACTGCTGGTGGATCGGGCCCACATGCTGACGCTGACCGCTCCTGAGATGACGGTACTCGTTGGCGGCATGCGCGTCCTGAATGCCAACGCCGGGCAGGCTGAACTCGGTGTCTTCACCAATCGGCCCGAGACATTGTCCCATGATTTTTTCGTGAACCTTCTTGGAATGGATACCCAGTGGCAGGCGTCCGAAAAATGCGAGCATGTGTACGAAGGACGCGACCACGGAACGGGCGAGCTCAAGTGGACCGGCACCGCCGTTGACCTCGTCTTCGGTTCGAATTCTCAGCTCCGAGCCATCGCGGAAGCCTATGCATGTGACGACGCCGAGCTGGCGTTTGTGCGTGACTTTGTGGCTGCGTGGGACAAGGTGATGAATCTCGATCGCTTCGACCTTGCTTGATCTCATCAAGGTGCTCGTAACGATCGCTTTCTGTTGCGTCTGCCAAGCCGGATAGATGCAAACAGCAAAGGCCGCAGATTACAGCATTCGATTCAGGATCACAATGGCTCACGCACACTGTGCGTGAGCCATTGTTGTTTTTTAGACAGTGGAAGACCAGGAACTTTAAGTTCTGTCTTTCTGACTTTACACACCTATTTATATTATGACATTGATCGATAACAGACATATCCTGCTTATGCAGATTCGAAACGACCCTCGGGTTCGTCAGGAAGAGCATGAAAGCTTTGCCAGGCACAGTGGGCTTGCTCCATCGCAAATTGATATATTGAACGTCTTTGATACACCGAGGTTTTCAGCAGATGAAGTCAAGGGCTACGATGCCCTGTTTGTAGGGGGCGCGAGCGAAGCCAGCGTTCTGGAACCAGATAAGTATCAATTTCTTGATAGCGGGAAACGGATGCTGCAATATTGTGCTGACCGTGACGTACCGGTATTTGCATCTTGTTTTGGATTTCAACTGGCGGTGATGGCCTTTCATGGAGAGGTGGTTCATGATGGCAAAGATTTTGAACAGGGCTCTTTACCGATTACCCTGACAATGGAGGCTGAAACCGACCCCCTCTTTCACGATACGCCCAATCCGTTTCTTGCCGTTTCGATACACAAGCAGAAGGCGCTACGCGCCCCGATTGGTTTTGAAACCTTGGCATATACCGACGTCTGCTGCCACGCTTTCCGGATACCGAACAAACCGTTCTGGGCGTTTCAGTTTCATCCCGAAGTAGACCGTGACACCCTGATTGAACGACTGACCATCTATCAAAGTCAGTATACAAAAGACCCGGGGCATCTCCAAAGTATTCTCAACACCGTGCAAGATACCCCCGAATCGAATAGCCTGCTCCGTAAATTTGTAGACCGGGTCCTCAGGTAATATCCACTCTCTAACTTTCGAACTCTCAATACCCCAGGTTTCGTAAATACGCCCGATCCCGCCGCATCTTTTCCTCATCCGACCGGTCCGACTGGCTCGGACATACGGTCACCCATCGATCGTAACCGATATCCTCCAGCGCTTTCATAGAGGCGGCAAAATCCAGAAGACCCCCTTCACCCAATTCGACAAAGCGATAATCTTTGTAATCCTGGAGATGGACGTATACCAACCGATCCTTAAAATCTTTGAGCGACTGGGCTGGATCACAACCCCAAAAGGCGGCATGAGATACATCAATACAGAGTTGAGATTTTTTCATGAGCCCCATGAGTTGTTCCCATTCTTCACGAGAATCTACCGTCGTTGAGGTGTGAATATGGTAGCAGATATCCAGGTCATATTGTGAGGCATATTCTGCCAGTTCATCCGACAGGGCTGCCAGTGTTCTGATCTCGTCATGCGTTGAAGGTCTGCCATAGGGACGGCTTGCGCCCATGAACATAAACGTGTCCGCCTCCACATCCGCGGCAAAGTCTATCCGCCGCTTGTTACGCTCTTTCATCTCATGATTACCATCAAGCGTCAATCCGGTACCACATACAACCGCTACCGGTACACCAACACTATCGGATATCGACTTTACCCGTTTTGCTGAACCTAACCAGTCGAGGGACTGCCGGATTTCCCAACCATCCCATCCGGTGTCTTTCATCAAACTGAGGACCTGTTCCAGACTCGGTGTCTGCCATCGCAGACTGCTGTATGCCAGTTTAAATGCCATTTTGAACCTCAGTATGATTGTTTTCCGTCAAACACTTAGTGAATAAAAAAGGGGAACAAGGCATAAACCCCTGTTCCCCCTCTATATAGCACACTATCGGTACAGCCCGTACGTTCGTTAACCGTTATACCGATTTTCCGCCTCAGCCCAGTTGACCACATTCCAAAAGGCGGCAATGTAGTTCGGACGCAGGTTCTGATAGTTCAGGTAATAGGCATGTTCCCATACATCCAGACCGATGATGGCCGTTTTACCTTCCATAATCGGACTGTCTTGATTGGCACTTGAAGACACTTCGAGGTTGCCTGACGCATCTTTGGTCAGCCAGGCCCATCCTGAACCAAAACGGGTGGTTCCTGCGGCGGCAAATTTTTCTTTTAACGCATCAAAACTGCCGAATGCACTGTTGATGGCTGCGCCTAAATTGCCGGTTGGATCGCCGCCGCCATCGGCGCTCATGATCTCCCAGAACTGAGAATGATTGGCATGCCCGCCCCCGTTATTACGAACGGCTGTTTTAATGGCATCCGGTACAATGGCACAATTGTCCGCCAGGAGTTCGTCCAAACTCTTGTTCGCCAGAGCTGGATGATCTGCCATGGCCTTATTCACATTGGTAATGTATGTGTTGTGGTGCTTTCCGTGATGAATTTCCATGGTACGCGTATCGATATGGGGTTCGAGCGCGTCATGGGTATACGGCAGTTCAGGTAGTGTGAAAGCCATGATACTTCTCCTTGAGGTTATGGTGATATTATTATATTACAATCTACAATGGGGACTTGTAAAAAGATATTACGAACATACATGCTGCCTCCGGCACGCTGTGCCCGGGAGGTTATACCGAATCACCAAATAATGTAAACGGGGTTACACTCGTAACGCTGACCGGAACGATCATATGAGATTGAATGCCAGGTAAAGCCGGAAAAACAACGGTCTTAAACGCGTCCGATTTACCAAACAGCTTGGCGTCATCACGTCTTGACTGCCCCTCAACCAGTACAGACACCGTTTGCCCGATATACGCTTGATTCCGCATGACTGAAATGGACTTCTGTTGTTCAATAATGGCCGTTAGGCGACGCCCTTTCTCTTTTTCCGGTACGTCATCCTCCAGGCGATTATAGGCTGCTGTACCAGATCTTGGTGAATATTTGAACATAAATGCCGCGTCAAATTGCACCGTTTGCATCATTTCATAGGTCGCCTGGAATTCCGCTTCTGTCTCGCCACAGAAGCCCACAATAATATCTGTCGTTAGGGCAATATGGGGGATTTTCTCCCGTAGACGGTGTACCACGTCTAAAAATATTTCGGTCGTGTAATCCCGTTTCATTCTTTTTAACATAGAGGTCGCACCAGATTGCATGGGCAAGTGGGTATGGGGACTGATTTTCGGTGAGTCGGCCATGACATCAATCAACTGATCCGGAAAATGGCTGGGGTGTGGCGAGGTAAATCGGATACGCTCAATGCCATTGATCTCTGATGCCCTTTGCAGTAGGGTTGCAAAATCAACCTCTCCATCCTGGTATTTGTTGACCGTCTGACCAAGTAAGGTGACTTCCTTATACCCTTCTTCACCTAATCGTTCAATCTGTCTCAGAATTTCTTGATGCGGTGTGCTGCGCTCACGGCCACGTACAAAAGGCACAATACAGAATGAGCACATCTTATCACAACCTCGCATGATTGTGACCCAACCATTGACCCCCGCTTCCCGGACCGGATCAATATCAAGATAATGCTCTACACGATCCCAGGAAAGATCCAGGGCTGGTTCTCTGGCGGTGTCGAGCGCCTGAAGCATGGCTGGCAAACGTCGATAGCTGTCCGGACCGGCAACCAGGTCGATATACGGTGCTTTATCGATAATTTTATCACCAAGATGCTGAGACATACAACCACAGAGGCCGAGTATAAGATTCGGATTCGTTGATTTCAAACCACTTAATTCCGACATCCGCCCAAGCACGCGCTGCTCGGCATTCTCCCGGATAGCACAGGTGTTGACCAGAATGACATCCGCCTGCTCAACCTGATCCGTCTGACGATATCCATCACGCAACAGCAGAGCGACAATCAACTCAGAATCCGCCTTGTTCATTTGGCACCCATACGTTTCCACATAAAGTGCTTTGGTCGCCGGAACAGCGAGGGTAGAGGGGATGTCTTTTGTAAGTATATCAGTCATATAAGATCTAATCACCGTTTCGCGGATGGATGACGCCCTGCGGAGCTGTGTCGTTCCGTGGCCCAACAATGTATACTAAAACAACCTTATCGTCAATCAAAAACATACCTTCCCGAAAGACTCAACGACCGCTTTCTATCGGCAAGTCATTTCGTATCGCCCATTCGTGCCATGACCCGATATAATTTCGTACCTCATGGCAACCAGCCAGCTTAAGGGCATAATAGGCCAGAGCAGATCGCGCACCACAGTGACAATAAGTGATGATGGTTTGCTCAGGGGAAATATGATGTTCTCGCAGGAGATGCCGTATATCTTCAACCGATTTAAAACGATCATTTACATCCAGGAGATCAATCCACTCCAGCCGATGGGCACCGGGAAGTCGCCCTTGACGGGGGCAACAGGATGCACCCCCACCGCCGGTAAATTCCTCATAGGAACGGACATCCAGGATCGTCGTTGATTGGGCGAGATGCCCAAGGATCTCCTTGGCACCAATGATGATGTCGTCCCTTGGCGCACAGTTAAAATCAACAGAATCTAAGGTCACCGGTGCAGTGTCCAGGACGCCACCATTTTGACGCCATACATCCAGACCGCCATGTAGCATGCGCACATTGGGGTGCCCCGAATACTGTAACATCCAGCAATCGCGGGCGGCGCGCATCCCCGTTTCTTCTTCATAGACCACAACCGGTCTGCCTGGATCAATGCCCGCTTCGCTATAAGTCTCGGCCATTTTTTTTTGAAAACGGCTTAAACCAATCGGGCTGGTGCTCCTTACAAACTGATCATACGTACAAAAACGTATCGCTCCGGGAATATGACCAGTGGCATATTCTGCTTCAGAACGGGTGTCGAGAATCAAATGAGACGTGTGGTTAGATAACAGCTCCTCTGCCTCAATAAGGAACGGGTCGGTATTTGACACAGACAACCTGCCTTCTAACAACATAACTTTAGTAACAGATGGCATACACACACGTATCCACTTGCTCACTTTTCACACACTATTCTTCCATTGTACCAGGCCTTCTTCCACCTCACTACGCGGCAAACCACCGGCTTCGAGTGGGCCATCCTCTCTGTTGAGAAGTTGTTCGAAAAAATGTAGCCCTGAAGTTTTAATCTCCGGTGCTTCTGGATAATCATCGCGCATATGGAACAACATATCTTCGGCCTTGGCGAAGGCGCCATATCTTACATAATATTGGAACAGCAATGTCATCGTAGATAATGGCAGCACCTGGCCATCCAGGAGTGTGCGTAAGGTCTCGATTGAGTCATGTGGATCAGTCACCAGGTTTGAAGTAAGAATGTCTTCATTGACCCAGCGAAAACCTTCGGGTGAAACCGTAGGATCTACCGAAATCTCCAGATAGCAGTTTAATGCTTTCGAATAAAGAAAGTAGCCCTCTTTTTGTTTCTCGTCGGCCATGGCCAGCGCCCCGTTTTCTTTAAACAACCAGGCCACCATTAAGGCGGTATCAATCGTATGCCCATCCCGTTTCAAAAGCATGGATATCAACGTCCGTTCAGATAACGCCATAATCGATGAGGTGGGCAGCCCGAAAATATCCTCCCAGGTGTGTTCGATAGCCTGGCGGCCCTCCTGGTAATTCTGTTCACGGCGTAATCGGATCAAGTTAAACAGGATGGTAACAAACTGCTTGATGATCCGAATTAAATAATCCTGGCGGAACATAGTTGAATCTCCCGTAAAATAAGGCCTGTTGCCCTATCTGACTTCGTACACACATGGCGCCTTGTGTCCCCTACTGGCCGTTAGTCTTAAGCATCGCCGTCGCCTCTTTAACCTGTTTTGTTACATTGTTCAGGACGTTGATGACCACGGTGATCATCTGTTTCGTTTCATCCCAGTTTCGGCGGTCGATCCCCTCTCGGACACCCGGTACGGTCTTCACACCATATCCGGTATCCAGACCAGGGGCATAAATCTGGTGCTTATACCAATCCCGTTTAGGTAAGCCCCGGTCATAGCCAAAGGCCCGTTCTGATTTGTATAACAGGGCATTAACAGAGGCCAGATCTGTTTCGCGGCGATCACGCTTTAATGCGGTCTGAACCGTGTTGTCGTACGTTGCTGCTGCGGTCTGGTAGGTCGCCAGGGCGTCTTTTAGACCTGAGAAATTCAAATCTGCTGAGCCCTCAATTTTTTTGTGATCTGCTTCTATTTCTTCAAGATAAGTACCAATCGTTTCTGCTGACTCTACGAAAGAAAAGGGTAGGATAGATGCATCAGCCAGACGCATGAGGGCTGTGCCGGTTGTATGTGACAGCGCCCGCCCATATTCAAAAGTCGTGTCGCTGAAACGGGTGTACCAGTCGAATGAATCATAAACGGAATGATAAACGCCACCCCCGCTGGCACCGCTGAAGCCCAGATTCAGGCTAGCGACGGTCAGGTAATCAAGAAAGACGGTGTAATCAGAACCGGAACCTAACGCGCGGATGGCTACCGTCGGTCGGTTGCAGATTTTTTCTTTCGCCTCTTCGTCCGTGGCCAGGGAGATACGCCGTTCTTTCAACGCATCAAGCACACTCTGGCCGGTTTTCGGATCTTTAATGTCCCGGGCGACCTCCGTGATAAACCGCTCGAGGGTATGCGAGCCACCAATGCCGAGCCAACCCTTGCCGTTACTGTCCGAATTGATGTAACATATGGCTTTCTCACGTAATTCATCTTGATGCTTTTCCGCCCATTCCGTTGATCCGATCAGTCCCCACTCTTCTGCGTCCCAGGATGCCAGAATAATCGTACGTTTAGGCCGCCAGCCCTGTTTTAGTAGATGAGCCAGGCCGCGGCCCGTCTCCATCAAGGAGACATTGCCGCTGGTTGGATCGGAGGCACCGTTCACCCAGGCGTCATGATGATTACCATAAATAACCCATTCATCCGGATAGGTACTGCCTTCAATACGGGCGATGACATTGTATAACGGACGGACGCTCCAATCGAATTTCAAGTTCACACGGACGGTGCTGGGCCCTGGACCGACATGATACGTTATCGGTAATCCACCACGCCATGATACGGGTGCTACAGGCCCCCGTATATGTTTCAGGAGCGGCATCGCATCACCATATGAAAGAGGTAAGACCGGAATCTTCACGAGGGTTTTAGCCTCTGCGATCGTCAGCTTCTTACCACCGGGTTCCGACGCCCAGCCAGGCGAAAGAGGGTCACCAGGGTAGGTAGGCATGTCCATCGTACTCCCGCGTTGTACACCCTGCGAGGGACGATAGGCCCCTTCCGGGAGGACATCTCCTTTCACATAGCCATCATCTGCTGGATCAGAATAGATAAGACAGGCGATGGCCCCTCTTTCTGCTGCCAGGCGTGGCTTGATACCGCGCCAGCTTCGTCCATATCGGACGATCACAATTTTACCCGACACATCAATCCCCAACTCATCAAGTGTTTCATAATCCTCGGGGACGCCATAATTTACATACACCAGTTGCCCGGTCACGTCGCCATCAGCCGAATAGGCGTTATACGTCGGAAGCTGACCCTCATCAGATGAATCCTTGTCCTCTAAGATCGCGGTTTCTTTCAGCGTTGCGGTATAGGTTTCGGGAGCTATAAGTTCGACTTGGCGCTCAAGAGGCATGGGCATCAGCGCTTCAAATGCTTCTATATTTGCGTTCAACCCCCACCCTCGCAATTTAGCCAGGACATATTCCGCGACCTTTTTACTCCTTGGACCACCGGCATGATGCGGCTCTTCGGTGATCCATCGCATAAAGGTCCGCAGAGAGTCAGGATGCGGCACCTGGCGGAAAATCTCCTCCCACTGTTGCTGCTGACCGACTTCATCGGGATAAAATCCTTGGATAGAAACCTCACTCTGGCTTCTAACCGGCGAGTTAAAAAGGCAAAGCGAACACATTATCGTTAAAATCATTGACCGACCAAACATCATCTTCCCCTCCTGTATAAAGATAGATCACCATATGTTAACTTTCTGTTTTATCGTTCATCGTACCATCCCGCCTTCCCATGACCATTTCATCACTCATTCTTACCAGAGGTCCTGTCCTCGCTTGAGGGTTTTTTATGACTGGAGAATTGAAAACACGTCAAGGTGTGATCTGCCGTGAGTGTATGTTCTACCGCCCTTAACGTAGCCACCAGGTCACCAGGGTTCAGATTGTAGATCCCTGTCGTCCCGTCCGATAATCTCAGAGTGACACTGGGATGGCCTTCTGTAAATAACCAGTATTCATCGAAATCGTGGTAATGTAACTCCACAGGCGTATGGGCAGCCAGAGTATACTCGTGCATGGAGGTCACATCGACTGGATCGAGTAAATTAGCCAGGGATTCGAGCACTTTTTCGCCATCTCTTAGTCGAATAATGCAGTGATCGGGGCTTGATGGCATCATATCTCTCAGGCCTTTATTGGATTGCAGGAATCATACAGGGTATCTACTGCTGCTCTGAAGGGTAAGGACGGCTGGGCGCCGATCCCCGTGACGGACAGCGCACCTGTACAGCAGGCAAATTGTATCGCCTCCGTCAATGCACGTTCTTCTGCGATGGCAACAGCCAGCCCACCGTTAAACGCATCGCCTGCCGCCGTCGTATCGACAGCGGTGACCGTTTTTCCCAAAATTAACCCACTGCTGTGCTCTGTGGCCCACCAGGCGCCTTGCGCACCCAGGGTGATAATCACGGTGCCGACACCGGTTTCCAGAAGGCTCTGGGCTGCCTCGGCGGCGGTCGTATCATCTACGACCTGTATCCCCGTTAGCAATTCCGCTTCTACTTCATTCGGCGTAAGATAGTCTATCTGCTGCAGGAGCTCAGCATCCAGTGTGCGAGCCGGTGCAGGATTCAGGATAATCGGTACGCCGGCCTGATTCGCTTGGGTAACCGCATGCACTACCGTCTCATATGGCACTTCAAGTTGAAGCACCATGATATCCGCCGTACAGATGCCCTGCTCGGCAAGGTCTACATCCTCTGGCATTAAATGCATGTTGGCCCCCGAGGCCACTGAAATTGCATTCTCGCCTTTTTCATCAACCATAATCATGGCGATCCCCGACGGGGCCTCGCTATCTCTCACGATGTATTGTGTGTTAATGCCATCTTCCGAATAATGCCTGAGGGCCTCATCACCGAACATATCCATGCCGATACGGGCGACAAAGGTAACATCCGCGCCAAGCCGTGCCGCAGCGACCGCCTGGTTGGCCCCCTTACCGCCAGGGGCGACCATAAAAGAACCACCAAGGATCGTCTCACCGGGCGCCGGAATCCGTGGTGCTGTAATCACCATGTCCGTATTTGAACTGCCTACGATTATAATGGAAGGCATACAGATATCCTGAACTCCTGATCAATACTCGGAACGCGAAGAACTCGAAACGCGCCTAAAAGTCCATCTCTTCATAGATAATATCGATATGAGCCAGATAATAAGTTAACTTATCGATGCCATCTTTGATCTCGTTCACATGCTGAGCGGTGGCCGCATCTTCAATCAGTCGTCCGATGTCTGTAATGGCATCAAACCCGTACCCACCACCGGCTCCTGCCATTGAATGGCCTATCCGTTGAATCGCCTCGTAATCCTGCCGACCTATGGCATCTGTTAACGATTGAATATCGCCACGACGGTTATCTATAAAATCAGGAATCAGATCTTCTAAATCAGCATCTATGTGAATGATAATCCTGTCCTCGGACATGAACGGGGTCTCCTTCTCTATGACGTCCCTGTACTTTATTCTCTCGCTGGTTTCTTACTCCATCTCAATCGCCATCAAGGTTATATCATCGCTGAATTCATCTTCCCCATGCCAGGTCCGGAGATCGTTTTCCAAACGGTCTCGCAGTTCCGGCAAAGGAAGCTCACGCCAGGATTCCAGGCTTACACCCTGGATGAATCGACGAAATCGCAGTCGCCATTGTCCCCACTTGGAAAAACGACGATACAAATCTTCTCGAACCTGCTCGTTTGAAGTATCCTGGCCTATACGGGAAGAGTTGGGGGGTACAGGCATCATGCCCTCCTATCATATCATGGTCTGCCAGGGCAGGAGCCAGATCCTTGAGACATTTCTAGAGTGTGCGTTCAGGTAAAGTGAGATTGATCAGGTACCACCAGCAATGCATATAATTTACTTCGTAAGCAGGGTAGCGTCAACGCTGAAATCTTTTGATTCAACTTTGGGTCATAAAGAGTAGATACTATATAGTGTAGGATTCTGTTCTATATATTGAATTGTATTGCCTGATATCATTTATTCTGATATTTTAGTATAACCTATTTTAAGGCTCATATCGTATATATTGGTATATTTGTAAGGATACTTTAAAGAATAATAATTTCAGACGCTTCTAACCTCAGCGTGATCTTCCTGAAACAGTCGCTTGGTTCAACTTCGGATCAACGAACAGGCCTTTGTAATAGGCAAACGGTCAGGGAGATACAGATCGAAGCGGAACCATTTCAAAATAAATATCTTGACAATTTATCTAAAATATATATTTTTCCAAAGTATTCAATAAATTAAATTATCCTTAAGTGTTTTGGGCGAATAATGTGATGAGGCTATTTCATGTTAAAACGACGTACATCGATTACCACCGGCACAGTCGCAGAACATTGTGAGGTGACCTACGAAACGGTTAAGAATTGGATTCGCCAGGATAAATTACCTGCCTACGAGACCCCGGGGGGGCATCATAGGATCTTAATTACGGAATTCAAAGATTTTTTAGAGCGATATGGGATGCCGGCCTACGAAGATCCTGCGGCTCACAAACCAAGAATACTGGTGGTGGATGACGACGAGATCCTAACGTCCACCATGTCGGATTATTTTACTAAAGTAGTAGATTATGAATGCGCAACGGCTTCGGATGGGTATGAAGCAGGCGTTAAGATTGTTAAATTCGAACCGGATCTGGTCATACTGGATTTAATTATGCCGAATATGAACGGATTTGAAGTCTGTGAAAAGATTAAATCTTCTAAAGAGACGGATCACATTCTGGTGTTGGTGATTACGGGGCATCCGGAAGTTGGTAATAACGATAGTATTGTGGCCTGTGGGGCGGATGAAGTGCTTGCCAAACCATTTAAAATGGATGCGTTGAATGGGATTGTTGAAAAGCTTTTCGCAAAAAGGAAAACACGCCGCCGAAGTGTTCGATGATCCATAAATACCCCACTGTAAAAACCGGCTTCTACATACAGGGGCCGTTTTTTTATTGGACCTGAGAGGATATAATGGAAAATATCGTTGTCCGCGCCTGGCGTGGGAATGTTGTAGAAGGGGTTTTCCGAGCCCATATTGCTGTAGTGAATACGTCCGGGCAGTTATTATATTCAGTTGGTGATCCTTCTTATATAACCTATTGGCGTTCGTCCTCAAAACCGTTTCAGGCGTTGCCTCTAATAGAGACGGGCGCGGCAGACGCGTATGATTTTACGGAAGAAGAAGTAGCTGTTACCTGTGCTTCACATAACGGTGAGGATTTTCACACAGATGCGGTAGGTTCCATCCTGCATAAGGTCGGCCTGTCCGAGGAGGATCTGCAATGCGGTGCCCATGAAATAGATAGATCCATGCATCGTCGAGAACTGGCCCCTGGACAACCACCACGACGTATCCATAGCAATTGTTCAGGCAAACATTCCGGTATGTTGACGACGAGTAAAAAGATGGGGTGGCCAACGGGCACTTACCATGTCCCTGAACACCCGTTACAAAAATTAAATAGGCAGAACCTGGCGGAGTTGTCGGCCTATCCATCAGAGGATATCCAGGTAGGCATTGATGGATGCGGGGTCCCAGTTTTTTCGATGCCGATACGAAACATGGCCCATGCATTTTCAAGGCTTGCGAAACCGGATGCCCTGCCTGATGGACGTATGCAGGCCCTGACGCGGCTTCGCGATGCCATGATGGCTTATCCCCATATGATTGCAGGTACACTCCGATTTGATTCTGATTTGATGCGTGAAGCGAACGGGGCCGTCGTGTGCAAAGGCGGAGCGGCAGCATTACACTGCCTGGGATTACCAGATCAAGGGATCGGCATCGCGATAAAAATAGAGGATATGGATGCACATATAATCCCAGCGGTATCCATCGCTATCCTGCAACAATTGGATGCTTTGACGGAAGGCGTAGCCTCAAAGTTAGGGAGCTATACTGGCTTGCCAACTTTGAAAAATACGAGAGGCGAAGTCGTGGGAAAAATGGAAATAACAGTGGAGTTAGACAAATCTTCGTAAGGGTTTTATCTGGTAACAACACGTTCTGGTTCCAGATAGTGCTCTGGATTGACGGGTTGGCCATTAATGCGTACTTCATAATGTAAATGATAGCCGTTTGCACGCCCCGTCATACCTACCCGGCCGATAAGATCTCCTCTTCTTATTGGCCGGTTTTTACCAGAATGGCAGATAGATGACCAAATCGGGTTGTTATGCCGTTCTGATGTTCAATGTCAATAAATCACCATATAGGATATCCAACCCTGTTTGGATAATAATACCCTCTGCCGTTGCTTTAATCGGTGATCCTGGCGGGGCCGCGATGTCAATACCCCTGTGCATACGATAGAGCTGGGTAAATGGATCGTTGCGCAAACCAAACCGGCTAGTCATTATTCCTGTAACAGGAACCGTAGAAGGAACACCCTTCCAATAGGCTTTTATTTCACGGACCCGTTGCTCAACATCTTTAAAACTGGTAATGGATAAATCCGTTTCCCGCTGGAGTGTATTTATCTCATTTGACAATTGCAGGGTCCGTGTATGGAGCGGATTTTCCTCAAGCTCAGAATTAAAAGAATCCGCAGGCCCACCTACACCTAATTTACGAATATCAGGATGGATCTCCGGAAGACCAGCTATAATTCTGGCTGCTTCTTCCTGAGCGATCAAGGTTCGTAACCCTCGCTCTATTTTCAGTTTATGAGATTCTATCCTACCAAGTTCAGACAGGATATGCTGGCGTTCATGGGTCACATGGTACGTCTTAATGGCCCAATAGGTAGGTATTGTGACCAGGCACAATCCTATCATTAATACGGGAATCCAGAACCACCGTATCCGTCGGGTATGGCCACGAAGATGAGCTACTAACAGGCAGGTTGTCTGGAATATTTTCAGCAAACCAGGGGCCCTTTTTTTATTGTATATTTTGAAATGGGAAACTTAAAGACCTCAAAATATAGAAATTAAATGATATGTTAACTTGTTTTTATAAGGCGTTGATACAGATACGTGCACCGGTACCCTGCTTTAGAGTCTTAATTTTGCCGATCATTGTCGTCTTGATATACAGTGAAAATAAAGGAAGGTGCCAAACAATAAGGATGTAAGATCAATAGATAAAAAATATACCGGGATAGCTCTCGGTATATAACTCATTATAATAGATACTATTAAGGCTGAAACTAATCTACTACATACTGTTCAGGGAAAAAATAGGAGGAGGGGTCAATAACCCGATCATTTTGGTGGACTTGATAGTGCAGATGGTAGCCACTTGCCCGGCCAGTTTTGCCCACAAGACCAATAACATCTCCACGCTTGATCTGGGTATGTTTTTTGATCGTAATTTCAGACAAGTGTCCATACCGGGTTTTATATCCATTCCCATGGTCAATATCAACAAACCGACCTAAATTTGTATCTACGCCGGTATGTACTACTTTGCCATCTGCCGTTGCCCGTACCTTTTCACCACGGCGAGCAGCAATATCCAGACCGCCATGCATACGCCGTAAGCCGGTAAAGGGATCATCTCGCATTCCGAATACGCTGGAGATTGGGCCTTGTGCCGGCCGTACCGTTGGAATATGCCGCCAGTAATCTTTATCCAGTTTTGCTTTTTCTTCTATCGCCTTCAGACTGGCCTGCTCAAGGCCCACCTCACGTATCAAACGATCCAGATCAAAATGAATTTGATCTGCAATTACAGATGGAGAACCGGAATCTTCTGAGAGAGGGGCCATCTCTTCAGAACCCCCAACCCCCAACTGTCGTATATCAGGATGGATGTCAGGTAACCCTACGATGGTTCGGGTTTCCTGCTCCCTTAGAATCAAGGTCTCCATTTGTTTCTGGAACGAGTCGCTCAGCTGGTTTAACGCTTGGAGGCGATTCGTTAGCTGGACATTTTCTCGTTCAAGGTTGGCTAACTTGCCTCCATCAAAAAAAGAGACGACATAGGTAGAACCAATGCTCCAGATACCAAGAACAAACACAAAGGCTAGAAGAAGACCACATCCAATGATAAGCGGACCACCAAGCTCTGTTACACTGGAATGTCTGTGTGGGATAAGCACAAGCGTAAATCGCCTGCGTAATGACATATTTCTCTCCTCATTCTATTGTGTTTTCTCTTGATAGGGAAAACTTTAAAAATTAAGCCTTAATAATAACTCTACACCTAAAAGGTATTTAGATCTTAAAAACGGCCGCAATTTATATGCCAGAACAGAGTTCTTCAGTGACACAGAGCAAAATTCACCAGGCATGCCAGGGGCATGTAGCGTTCTCCAAGAAGACTTATTTTAAATCGACATATTTGATGATTTACTTAAGCAAGTCTGATTATCAATATCAAATCAAGACCACGTATTAAAAATACCATGGGTCTGATATTAATAAAAACCAATGTTTATCGTACGACGGAGTAGAATCGATTGACACTGAGACAAGCCGTTTGGGAAGTATCCAGCTATAATATGCGGGTGGGGCATTACTGTCAATATTTTTTTTCCTTTAACTTATATATTTTTTAATCCATTGTGAAATAATAACCCATCCCTCATCCCTGTATCACCCTATTGAATATAACGTTATGTTTTTTGTAATAAAAAAGCCCCGAAACAAATTGGGGCATATAATAAAATTAAACTCATAAAGATAGACATTAATTCAAATATGCTCGAAGCCTTTGGCTTCGAGAAGCATGCCTAAGTCGCCGGATGGCTTTTTCTTTTATTTGACGAACCCGTTCACGTGTCAGGCCAAAGCGGGTTCCGATTTCTTCCAGGGTAGAGGAGGAGTCCGTATTAATACCGAAGTACAAAGAAATGACTTCTGCTTCACGGTCCGTTAACGAACCGAGCGCCCGGGCAATTTCATCCTTTAATGACTCTTCCATTAAAGATTCATCCGGAGAATTCTGCATTTCATCTTCAATGACATCCAGGAGTCGATTGTCTTCACCCGGTGTAAACGGCGCGTCGAGTGAGAGATGTCGGCTTGATATACGTAACGTATCGGCTATTTCATGCGTGCTCATGTCCAATTTTTGGGCAATCTCATCGGGGCGTGGTTCTCGTCCATATTCTTGCTCCAGATCGCTGGATATACGGCCAATCTTGTGTAGCGTCCCGACACGGTTCAACGGAAGCCGAACAATACGTGATTGTTCAGCTAACGCTTGTAGAATGGCTTGGCGAATCCACCAGACAGCATAAGAGATGAATTTGAACCCTTTTGTCTCATCAAACCTTTTAGCGGCTTTAATAAGGCCAAGGTTACCTTCGTTGATCAGATCGGTCAAGTAGAGACCTTGGTTCTGATACTGTTTAGCCACACTTACGACAAAGCGCAAATTAGACTTGGTCAGTTGTTCCAGGGCAGCTTGATTCCCTGCCCGTACATTACGGGCCAACTCAATCTCTTCCTCTGCTGTGAGCAGGGGGACATCTCCAATCTCTTGTAAATATTGATCTAGAGATTGTTCTTCACGCGAATGCGATCTAATCGTGGTGGTACTCACGCTGTTCATCAACTCCTTCAAATGGGTAAAACAATGATGTTCACGTACACAGAGCTAAAGCAATATTTGTGCCAATTCTTTAACAAGAGTTGTCCGGTTTGCAGTGGAAATTGCACGACCATGAATCGATATGCCAGGGTATGACCGGGCTAATCTGCGTAATTTTACAACCGTCATAGCCTCAAGATCCTGTTTGGTATAAACTGGCGTTTCGTTTTTAGTTTTATCAGAAGTTACAGAGGGTTCTTTTTGATTTTGAAGCGAGGTATCAAAAATCGCCCCCACCTCGTCATGTAACCGAGGAATGACATGCTGCGCGACTAGTTCTCCCACCTGCTCTGCCGCCGCCGCACCTGCATCGATGGCTGCACGAACAGCGGCCACATCACCCGTTACAGTTACCGTTATAAGGGCCGCATCTACACGTTCGGTACCGACCAAGTGCACATCGGCCGTCTTTACGGCTGCATCGGCTGCGGTAATTGCACCCACTAACCCTCTGGTTTCAACCATACCCACTGCTGTCATATATTCGCTCTTAGTGTTAGGAAACGGGTAGGATCGCTTCTACATCAGAATGCGGTCTCGGAATCACATGGACCGAAATGACTTCGCCGATTCGTTCCGCCGCCGCCGCGCCTGCATCCGTCGCTGCTTTAACAGCACCTACATCGCCTCGAACCAGCACCGTGACATAACCACCACCGATTTTTTCTTTTCCAATCAGGGTTACTTTTGCAGCTTTTACCATCGCATCAGCAGCCTCTACAGAAGCCACCAACCCTTTGGTTTCAATCATGCCTAACGCTTCCAATGTAATACCTCCTCATAACCTGATTCATAAGCCAATTATCCAAAGAAAGCCACACAAGATATTAGAGGTGTGCGCTTATTGTCAACTACAATATTGAAAAAAATATTAACAGCTCTTATAAACAGACTTAATTACCTGACTATTGTGTATTTATCCCCTCATACGGATACACTTTGATTAGACTGGCGTTACAGGGCGTCTGCACCCAGGGATCTAAGATAAAGTAGCGAGCAGACCCGCTTGATCGAAAGGTAAGGCCGTTAAAGAGTCATTAACCTCAAGATCGTCCCGCATGGCAACTTCATCCATAAGCGCTTCCGAAATGGACACTTCACCGAGATGGAGCGTATTTTTTATTCTTACCGCCCGCCCGGATTCCGGGGCTTTCATACCAATTGTTTGAAAGGCGGCTTCTATCACTTTACGATCGGTATCAAAATAGACAGGAATACGCGCTTTTTGTGGGCCCATACCGGTAATCGAATTAATATAGGTATAGTCGCGGTTAATCGAATTAACCAGCCGCTCCGTCGTAAAATCCGCCAGGCCTATGCCGACCGCATTTCCTTCACTTTCAGGCGTCAGGTCCCGTACGACAATTCTCAAAATCTGAGGAGAGACCGGTTCGGGTTCGAAATTCTGCATCCTGCGACCAATAATATTGGTGTCCATGCCGGTTCCGCTGATATTTTTGCCCATCTGATCTACAATAAGTACATCGATATCTTCGAATGGTAAACGTGGCATGAGACGGTTTGCTAATTGAAACAGCTCCCTTTCTTTCTGCTCAAGACCATCTACCGGAACACCTACAATATGGGCTGTTTGATCATAGGCATTTTCTATAATAGCCAGGCCAAACGCAATGGGTGCTTTGTTCATCACGATGCTGGATACCGATGTAATCATATGCTCGAAACCGTACTCAAAAACCGAGCCATGGTAAAAGCTTGCGCCTTTCTGTTTACCCAGCCCGATTGCCATCATTTTCATCAGGCCACTGCCTATATCCCCCGCAAAATCCGTATGGGGTTTAATGCGGTTTACAATAACAATATGATCGGCACTTAGAGCATGACGATCGATGTAGACAGGCAGGTCATCTGCCGTCTTGCCAAGGAACTCCGGCTCGATTTCCGATCGGACCGGACAACCCATGGCCGACTCGGAAATGCCGTAGTTATTAAGGACGCGTAGCTGACCTTCAGACGTGGCCCCGCCATGGCTACCCATGGCGGGCACAATAAATGGTTGCAACCCTGCATGACGCAAAGCGTTTACCGTATGTTTTATTATAGCAGCGATATTCGTGATGCCACGGCTGCCGGCGGCAACGGCGACAGAAGCCCCCGGAGCCATCCCGATCTGGGCTATCATTTGTCCGACTTCCGCTTCCGTTGTTGCCCCGATGTCCTCCACCACAGGCGCTTCAAACCGTTGGTGGACTTGTGCAAATTTTGGTAGCTTCATAACTGGAACCCCTGTTCAAAGCAAACGTATGGTACGCCTGCTATTAAATCCCGCCAATAAATCGGCCTTTATTAAAGATCCCTTTAGGATCAAATTTATTTTTAAGCAACCGCATAATCGGCAAATCATCCCGCTCTGCGCCCCAGACCTCTATACGGCTTTTTAGTCCTGTTGGTGCATGCTCAACGACAAAGGAGCCTCCCGACTCTACAGCAGCCTTCTGAAGGTCATTGATAACCGCAGCCAGGGTATCAAGGTGGGCAGTTTCAAATGAAGCGGCCTGATAGAAAACAAAGGTCATATGGCCACTGCTGAAGTGTGCAAGCATCCCACATCCGATGGACAATTTCTGACAACGGTCTTCCGCCTTTTGATAGAGATCTCCAACCATCTCAGGTGGAACACTTGCCCGACAGGTTATACGGAATAACATACCTTGCGGGACAACCTGTCCTGTTGGAAAAGATTGGAGGAGGTCAAGCGTCATTTGATATGGATCGCCTTCCATCTGGATGATCCGAATACCACCCGCCTCTTGAAAGAGGTTTTCGCATGCCGTAACCTGCCATTTGACCGTTTCTTCCTGCCCTAGGAAGCCTGCAACCAGGGCAACCTCGCCGTCACCTGAATCCCCGTCGCTCTGATGTGCTAAAAGACCTGTAAGGATCGGATTGGCTATTTCGATAAAACTCGGCATTACATCGGAGGCAAGTAACTTAAACGCGGTGTCTACTGCCGCAGAGATCGAAGGATAGTGAACGATGACAAGGTGACTACGCTCCGGCAGGGGCTGGAGTTTAAGGGTAACTTCTGCCAGGATCCCCAACGTCCCTAATGAACCGATATACATTTTATTCAGGTCATATCCGGCGACATTCTTTACAACTTTGCCTCCTGATTTTACTATAGTGCCGTCCGCTTGGACCACACGCAGGCCGATCACGAGGTCACGGGCTGCTCCGAAGGACATACGCAAGGGACCACTGGCATTGGTCACCAGTACGCCACCGACGGTACATAAGTCACCATGCGGCGGATCGAGCGGCCAGTACTGACCATGAGAGCTTAAATAGATCTGAAGATCTGAAAGACGAATCCCGGCTTGAATCGTTATAGTCTGATCTGCCGGTTCATGTTCAAGCACCTGATTCATTTTATCAAGCAGAACGATAATATCCGCCCTGGCAGGGGGTAAACCCATATCCATTTTGGTACCGCCGCCGCGTGGAATGATCCCGTAATCATGCTCTAACGCCAGACGGACCACAGAGGCAAGCGCTTCTATGCTGTCTGGAGATACCACGGCTTTCGGTACCATGCTATCAATGGCATATTGAGCCATCGCGTCTTCTCCAGCAGGCGTATAATTCGTAAGTATCTCTTCAAGACCTTTGTGGAGCACTTCGTTTGACATGCATGCGTCCTTTTCTCTTCTACAATGCCGCCTGACGATTCGTTCGCTTGAGTTCTACCGTACCACAGCCTATACACGAGCGATCTGTGGGAAACATCTTTCCCGGATTACTGAGGTTGGATGGGTCGAAAACCTCTTTGACGCTCTCCATTGCAGCGATATCCTGCTTGGAGAATATAAGTGGCATGAGGTCTACCTTTTCATACCCGATACCATGCTCTCCTGTAATAGACCCTCCTAATTCGACACAGGCTCTCAGAATTTCATCGCCGGCGGCGACCGTCCTTGCCGAATGATCAGGATCTCGATCATCATAAGCAATGCAGGGGTGGATATTGCCATCACCGGCATGGAATACATTGCCGATCAGCAGATTGTGTTTTTTTCCTGCTTTTTCAATAGCTCGCATAATATCGGGCAGTTTGGTTCGAGGAACGACACCATCCTGTACATAATAGCTGGGACTCAAACGCCCCATGGCACCGAACGCCCGTTTACGGCTCATCCAGAGCAGGGCCCGTTCTTTATCATCTTTAGCAGACTGGATATCCCGGGCATGGTTCTTATTGCATACGTCTATAATGCGCTCCGCCTGGGTGTCCAGGCCCGCTTCCAGGCCTTCGATCTCAATAATTAAAACAGCTTCAGCATCCAGTGGAAAGCCGAAATGATAGGCTTCTTCCACAGCGCCTATGACCACCTTGTCCATCATCTCCATGGCATCCGGGACAATACCACGGGCAATAATACCGGTAACCGTGTTTGACGCATCCTCAATCCGATCGAAGACCACCAGAAAAGTTTTCCATGTCTGGGGCGACCTGGTCAGCTTGACCCAGGCCCGCGTCACAATACCGAGCATCCCTTCTGAACCGATCAGGATGCCCCGCAGATCATAGCCGGGGGAGTCGTCCGTTTTGCCACCGAACCAGACAATCTGACCATCTGGCAGAACGACCTCGAGGCCGAGGGTGTGGTTGGTCGTTACACCATATTTCAGGGTGTGAGGTCCACCGGAATTTTCTGCAATATTACCGCCGATTGTACAGGCATACTGACTGGACGGATCCGGTACGAAATAATATCCATGTTCAGCGACTGCTTTTGATAAATGCAGATTGACCACCCCCGGTTCTACCAGTGCCCGCTGATTCTTAATATCGATCTCATGAATATGGTTCATCTTGGTCAACGTAATCATTACCCCGCCCTCTGGCGATAAACTGCCACCGCTGAGACCCGTACCGGCTCCGCGAGCCACAAAGGGAATATTTTCCTGATGTAGCAATTTCACCACCGCAGATACCTGCTCGGTGGATGTGGGCAATACCACTGCATGCGGCGCCTTTCTATCGAGCGTCAGTCCATCACACTCATAGACGATCAACTGATCCGGCGCATCCACTACCCCATCACGTCCTACCAGATCAACCAGAGCTGAAATAAGTTGTGTTTTTTTCATGTTCTCCCCTAACCCCAAGGGCGGGTTTTGTAGTTTCGTGTTGCCCTTACCGCCTGTTTGACGACCGGATCAATTCCATAAATTCCATCCGGGTACGTCGATCACTTCTGAAACCGCCGAGCATGGCACTGGTCTTGGTTTTGGAATGTTGTTTTTCGACACCACGCATCATCATACACAAATGTTCTGCTTCCATGACAACCGCCACACCGCGGGGGTTGAGCTGCTCCTGGATGGTTTGGGCGATCTGGTTGGTCAGGCGTTCCTGTAATTGTAGTCTGCGGGCAAACATATCAACGATACGTGGTATTTTGCCCAGGCCGATAATTTTTCCATCTGGAATATAGGCCACATGACACTGACCGAAGAAGGGGAGTAAATGATGCTCACACAAGGAATAAAATTCAATGTCCTGCACCGAGACCATCTCATCATAGTCTTCTTCATAGATGGCACCGTTCATGAGGACTTCAATATTCTGGTCGTAGCCCTGGGTAAGAAAACGGAACGACTGGGCTACGCGAGTAGGCGTTCTTTTCAGGCCTTTCCGATCCGGGTCTTCCCCGATTTCTGTAAGCAGAGATTTGGTCAATCCTTCAATGGGGTCTATCAATTTATAACTCCTGGTCTCCAAAATATTCGAAAGAATTGTTTGACGTTTCGACCAACCGGACTTTATGGAGTGTTGGTTGGTCAAAATGCGGGGTCAGATGGTTCCAGATTACCCGTGCGAATTCCTCAGAGGTAGGATTGAGGGTTCTGAATTCTTCTAAATCGACATTGAGATTCTTATGATCATACCGGGCGACAATTTCCTGTCGAAGGATTTCATCGAGCATGCCCATATCAATGACCATACCCGTTTTTTCATCAAGCGCCCCGCAAATGGTTACCTCCAACTCGTAGTTATGGCCATGTCCGTTCGGATTATTGCACTTACCGAAAATGCGGACGTTTTCTTCCTCAGTTAAAACCTGACTATGCAGTCTGTGGGCGGCGTTGAATTCAACCCGTCGGGTGACGTAGACCATCGCGTCGTCTCCAATATACTCTATTGAACGTGTACGACTTTCATATATTTTCAAGCGAGCCAGTTCGCATCTTTCTAACAGAGGAGCCAGCCGATGCCATAGGGCCTGAGTCAAACGTTCAGTGGTTGGTATTTGTTCAGGGAAAAGATCATTGTCATAATTCAAATGACTCATGTCTAACGGGGTGATCACTGTTTTCAGTATTTGTTTGACATCTACCAGATTAACGACAATACCTGTCGAAGGATCAATAGCACCCTTAATGGTGGCTTCACAAATATAATCATGGCCATGGCCTGTGCCTACAGCACAATGCCCATATACATATTGATTCCGGTCGTCGGTCCAATCCGGGTTCCGACAACTGTGGGCTGATGAAAATTTGATTTTTCTTGTCAGGTACATCATGGTTATGATGAATGATGAATGATGAATGATGAATGATGAATAAAAAGATCATTATTTTCAATCGGTTACAGATATCTACCACATGATAATTTTACTTGGAAATTGGTATTAATTCCTCTTATATGCTTGGGCGAGCGCGGCCGGATATCGGGCATGTCCTGCAAAGAATACTAAGACCAGCAGCGTTAATACATAAGGTAACATCAGAAAAAACTGATAGGGCACATCCGCCCCGATCGCCTGGAATTGGAACTGAACCGCATTGGCCAGGCCGAACAGTAACGCAGCCCCCATGGCCCCGACGGGATGCCAGCGGCCGATAACCACAATAGCCAGAACGATAAAACCCCGACCCGCAGACATCCCTTCAATAAAAGTATTGGCATGGGCGAGAGAAAGATAACTTCCGGCGGCTCCTGCCAACATACCGCTGGTCAGAACACAACCATGCCGTATTCGATTTACATTTATCCCCGCTGCATCAGCTGCCACGGGGGATTCACCGACGGCACGGATGGACAGTCCCAGAGAGGTATAAAACAACAACCAAACGCCCACGGGCACAAGAAGAAAACCAAGATAAACCGGTGCGGCGTGCCCTGAAAGTATATCACCAACAAGGGGAATTTGTTCTATCCATGGTATATTCATGGGTTCAAACGTGTGCACAGTCAAGGCGGTTCCGGTTGTTCCGAAAATCTGTCGGTAGAATACCCCGGTCAGGCCCAGAGCAAGCAAGTTGAGCGCCGCCCCCATTACGATCTGGTCACTCCCCAGATAGACGGTTACCAGCGTGAATAAACCCGCAAGAAGAAACCCGGCGCCCATCCCGACCAGTAACCCTATCCACGGACTGCCGGTAAAATAGGCCCCCAGCATCCCACCGAGAGCGCCTGTCAGCATCATGCCCTCCAGGCCGATATTAATAACCCCGGACCGTTCGGAAAAAATTTCACCGATAGATGTCATGACCAGCGGCGTGGCCATGCTGATGCCGGAGCGGAAGAGGCTGATGGTAAGGAGGGTCAGGTCCATAGAATATCAATTGTTGAGTTGTGAATTGTGAATGGTGATTGGGAACGCCATTATATTCAATCTGATACAGGTATTATATACGGTCTTGCTCCTGGTGAGGGGATTAAGATAGAAGATGCAGGATCATATTGTGAATGTTAACTTTATTATAATGCAAGTCTACGTATCAGTTTGTGGTTTATGTTTCGCCCAGCGATTACTCATAGCAGTGCCTATAAGTACAAATAGTAAAATTAAAGCCTGAATGACATATACCAGGACTGCGGACACATTCGCCTCTCTCTGCATGGCATTGGCTCCTGTTTCCAGGATGCCGAACAGGAGCGCGGCCAGAACGATGCCACCGGGATGCAAGCGGCCTAGAAGGGCGACCGCAATCCCAGTATAGCCATATCCCCCGCCGTACTGTTCATAGAGTCGATAGGTCACCCCCGTCAGCTCTATCGCGCCTGCCAGGCCAGCCACCCCGCCGCTTAAACACATGGTTATAAGAATGGTTTTCGAGACATGAATACCTGCAGCCCCTGCGGCAACCGCATTCATACCGACGGCTCGAATGCGATAACCGAGAACAGTTCGAAACAGAAGTATATATAAAAGGATGCCAATAATAAGAGCGACAAGAATACCGCTATGGAAACGGGTCGGTGGAAACCATCTTGTCAGGCGTATGGTCTCCGCTACAGCATTGGTCTGTGGAAATTGGCCAGCCGATTCCATCAGCGGTCCGTGCACCGCATAGCTGACCACCTGAAGGGCGATAAAGTTCAACATAATGGTGCTGATCACTTCCTGCACCTGTCTGTTGACTTTAAGGATACCGGCGATACTGCCCCAGGCCGCACCAGCCAATAGTCCTGAAAACAGGATCAACGGCCAGGCCAGGTAAGGCGTCGATTCGATGAAAAAAGGGCTGATCCAGGCGGTCATCAACGCACCCATGAGGAACTGGCCTTCAACCCCGATATTCCAGAAACCGCATCGAAAGGCGAGCATAACCGCCAGGCCGCTTAACAACAGAGGACAACTTCGAACCCCGGTCTCCGCCAGATTGTATGTATTGCCGAACGCGCCGTTAAACAACGCGGCAAGGGCCCTTAAGGCATCATAACCTGCCATTTGAATAAGCAGGCCACTTGTGACAAATGCGCCCAAAACGGCGATCAGAGGCATGGCAAGGTCTGTTGCCTGCTGTCGTCTATCAGGCCGGGCCACTTAAGCGGCGCCTGCCATCAGGCTGCCAATCTTCTCGCGAGATGTATCCGGAGACACGAGGCCGACCATTCGTCCTTCAAACATAATGGCGATACGATCGCTTAACAGAAAGATCTCATCTAATTCTGTTGAAATTAAAAGGATAGCTGTGCCCGCTGAACGACGCGCCAGAAGTTCCTGATATATTTCTTCAGATGCGTTAATATCAACACCGCGTGTGGGGTTGAAAACCACGAGGATATCTTTCGGCTCGGCGAGTGTCCGGGCAAAAATGAGTTTTTGCTGATTACCGCCAGAAAGCGTTGACACAGGAATTTCGGCATCCCGTGCACGAATGTCAAATTGCTTGATCAAGCGATGAGTATCCGTTCTAATGCGTTGAAAGTCCAGAAAACCAAACCGGCTGAATTTTTTTAACCGATCTTCACTCAAAATAAGGTTCTCTTCCACAGAAAAATTTAAAATCAACCCGGTGGTATGTCTGTCTTGTGGGATTTGGGATAGCCCCAGCCTGGATGTCTCCAGGACGGACAATCCGGTGGTATCCTGGGTGCCTATCTTGATGGTACCTGAAGATATATTTCGAAGACCACATAACGCTTCTGCCAGTTCTTTTTGTCCATTTCCATCTACCCCCGCAACGCCTATTATCTCTCCTGATTTGACATGAAGAGAAAGATTCTGGACTGCCTGCTGTCCCCGATCGTCCTCTATATTGATGTGATCAATTGTCAGGGCCGTATGGGAAGATGATATCGGAGATTTCTCATTGGGCTGATTGGTTTCCCGGCCTATCATCAGGCGGGTTAGCTCAGGAAGTGAGGCGGAGGAAGTCTCCATAGAACCCGCAACCTGACCGTAACGAAGCACCGTAATCCGGTCACTGATGGCCATGGCCTCGTGGAGCTTATGGGTAATGAACACAATGGTATGACCGGCTTGCCGAAAACGGGTCATGATTAGAAAAAATTCTTCCACTTCCAGGGGGGTCAAGACGGCCGTCGGTTCATCGAGAATTAATGTTTTTGCGCCATGCCTCAAGGCTTTCAAAATTTCAACGCGTTGCTGCGTCCCTACAGATAATTGCTGAATTACGGCATTCGGATCTACTTCGAGTCCCTGTTGCTGAGAAAATAAACGGAGTTCTTCGGAGGCCTGTCTATGATTCAATCTCCATCTATCCGGGCGTTTTTCACCCAGCATCAGATTCTCCAAGACCGTCATGGTCGGCACCAGAGCGAAATGCTGGTGAATCATTCCAATGCCTAATCTTATTGCATCCTGAGGCGATTGAAACCGGTGGACCGTTTGATCTATGCGGATCGCCCCACTATCCGGCATAACCATACCATACAGCACGTTCATGAGGGTCGTTTTTCCGGCTCCGTTTTCGCCGAGCAGGGCATGTATTTCTCCCGACTGAAGCGTTAAATTAACGCCGTCAATCGCATAGGCCCCATCAAATTGCTTTCGGATATTTTGAAGTTCGATATGCATAACGGAAAGACAAGGAAGAACTTGATGCAGGATGCAAGAGAGTGGAGATCCAAATCTTACCCCTGGATTTTAAAAACCCTTCGGTACGATCAATTTTCCCGCCAGAATCTGCTGTCTGGCCGTCTCGATGGATACCCATACCGCTTCGGGGATACGGTTTTTCAGGGCTGGATTGACTTTCAGGCTGACCACATCTTCTTTCATACCCAAACGGCGTATAGAAGCCTTGAATTTCCCTGATTTGACTTCTTGAGCGACCGTCAACATGGCATTGGGGATACTCAAAACAGCGCTGGCTAGGACTACATTCGGGGCAATAGCATTTTGATCTTTATTCGAGCCGAATACATAGATGCCTTCTCGTTCCTGAGCGGCATGGAAGACACCAAGTCCCGCAGCATCGGCATTATGAAAAATGAAGTCGACACCCTGGTCGATGAGCGCCAGCGTTGCTTCTTTGGCTGCGCCGATGTCTTCCCAGTTGCCCAGGTAAGACGCCACAAAGCGGATGTCCGGCTTGACCGCCTCCGCACCGGCTTTGAACGCATCAAAGCTGCTTTTCACGGATGGAATTTCAATGCCGCCCACTGCGCCAATTTTGCCTGTTTTTGTTTGTTTCGCCGCCAGCATGCCTAACAAATAGGTGGCCTGCTCAATTTCGAAAACCACGGGGGCGACATTATCGCGAACGGTCGTGCCAGAAGTCGTAATAAACACGGTTTGAGGGAAGGTTGAGGCAACGGCTGCGGCGGCGTCTTGAAATTCAAATCCATGACCGAATACTAGATGATAGCCACTGCTGGCGTAATCCCGAAACCCTTGTTCGAATTCTGCCGGGGTCTTGGTCTCAATTTGATTGATCTCGGCGTCTAATTCTTTCTGAATCAACACCAACCCTTCATAGGCGCCTGCATTCCATCCGGCATCACTCACCGGGCCAGGAGTAAGCAGACCGACCTTGAAAGTATCTGGATCTATTTCTTCACTCGGGCCACAGGCCGTCACCAAACTCACCAGCAGAAAGAATAACATACCGGCTTTATAATACATCATTGCTCTGTTCCTTGAATCTTATGTATCGTACGTTTCCAGCTCGGGTGCCACACTGTTTACTCACAAAGCCGCCACGGCTGCACTGGTGACGGCGTTAACGGCTTCTTCTATTGATCCTTTGTATACAACGCCCGAGGCATTTTTGTGGCCACCCCCACCAAAATGGGCAGCTACGGCATTCACATTTTTGTTTCCACGGGAACGCAAACTGATCCGTACAGTTCCCTCGTGGGTACCGACAAATATGATGCCTATTTCTACACCAGCAATGGTCATGGTGGTATCTACAAACCCACTCGTATCTTCTGGTAGGGCACCGGCATCTTCAATCATGGATGGGCCAACGGTAAGCCAGGCGACCTGACCGTTTCCGGCGAATTGAATGTCGGAAATAACCTGTCCCATGAGTCGGGTACGCGCTTCAGAATTCTGATTGTAAACCAGGTCATACACCAGGGCAGGTTTTACACTGTGCTCAAGGAGGGTGGCTGTAATATGATGGGCATGGGCGGATGTATTGGCAAAGCGAAACGAGCCGGTATCGGTCAAAATTCCTGTATACAAGGCCTCGGCCGCTCGTTTAGTAATGGGGCCCCCTAGTGTGTCAATCAAATTGTAAATCAGCTCGGCCGTTGAGGAAGCCTCTGTTTGAATGACGGAATGAGGGGTGATTGATTCTCTATACGGATGATGATCAATAACTGCTTTTACTGCCGGTGCATGTTTAATCGCTTCCCCGATGCGCCCTAACCGCTCCCAACTATTGACATCCACAATGAAAATGGCATCTACACCGGCAATATGTGTCAAATCCGCACCATCTGCCGGTGCCATCATCTCCCGGTCCGGGTCCAACCATTTATAAACCATCGGTGTGGCATCGCTCATCGCGACCATCGCGTCTTTGCCCTGGGCCTTTAAAAACTCACACAGCGCCAGCGCCGATCCGATCGAATCACCGTCAGGATTGACATGGCTGGTGACCACAAATGATTGATTCGTATCAATAATATTTTTTATAGCATCCCACATATCGTTTCCATAGGTGCATACCCTTGCGATCCATCTAATTGGGATTTAAAGGGAATTAATTTCCATTTCAAAAGTCACCAATGATATCCCACTGAACCTGTTCGTGTCAAGTCTTATTTTGTGGGTAACTTGATGAGGTTGTATGGAATAAATGATTGTTAAAATTGATAAAAAACATCGTGCCCTTGGGTTGGAATTGACATGGGGAACATGAAGACCTATTGTAAGGCGTATTAAACAACTCATGTCAGGTATACCCAAAATGTAGAACTGAGATGCCCAAGTCCCACGTGGAATATGAACAGCAGATGATCTATTTTCCCTGGAGCCCCCGCACTTGAATGCCATTGTAATTTTCATGAAAGCCCCTCGTCCCGGTACCGTAAAGACACGGATGACGCCCTGGCTATCGCCGGAAGAAGCCGCAGATCTATATTGTGCTCTGATACAGGATACAGCCGCATTAACAAGTCAGGTGGGCGAGGCGACCACGCACATAGCATATACCCCGATAGATGCTCAGCCTATCCTCCATGGCTTGATAGGAAATGGTGCGACCCGGTGGTTTCTGCAACAAGGGGATAATTTGGGTAATCGTTTGCATCTTGCATTTGAGCATACCTTCAGAGAAGAAATGGATAAGGTTGTTATCATCGGTAGCGACAGCCCTTTACTGCCACCCGGTTTTATCGAACAGGCCTTTGTGGCCCTTGATCAGGTAGATGTGGTCTTGGGACCGGCTACAGACGGTGGATACTATCTTATCGGACTTGCGCGGCGTCCTCGTGTACTGGCATGCTACCCCCATATATTTGACCATGTTGACTGGAGTACCGAAAAAGTATACGATCAAACGGTAGGGGCGATCCAGCAGTGTAATTTATCTCGATCAAACTTGAGCATCTGGGGAGACGTTGATCAAAAGGAAGACCTGATCCGTGTTGCGGATGAAATACAAACCCTGAGAGCACAGGGTAACAAGGTATTGGGATTACACACCGAGCAGATGCTTAAGAAGTTAAAATTGACAGATTAATAACAAAACTAATGAACAGATGAACCAAATCCCGCAAGACTTCCAATCCCGCATGGCCGCTTTGCCAGCCGTCCATATACTGCAACGTCATCCCTCTATTCATGCACTTGGAACGATGTATCCGAACGCACAGATCGTTGCAGCCATTCGGAAAGTTTTACAGGAAGCCAGAGCCATCCTTCGTGATCATCCGAACGAGCCCGTATCTCCATTGCAGTTTGCATCGAACAAGTTGGCCGAACTCGTGGTAGATCGGCTAAAATATGATCGAACGCTCAGGCATCGATCCGTTCTTAACGGTTCGGGGATTTTATTTCATCCTGACGCCGGAGAAGCGCCTATGGGGGACCAGGTGCTTTCTATCATGGCGCATATGCTAACATCAACGCGCTGTGATGATCTGCATCAGGTAGAACACGAGATAAGCAATCTGGCCGAAGCAGAAGATGCGGTTGTGGTCACCTCCGCACAGGCAGCTTTTTTCCTTACGATGGCCGTGTTTGGTGATCAGAAAGATGTCATTGTTTCCCGTAGTCAGTTAGGGATGAGAGAAAACGGGTTTCGTCCATTACAAGCGATGAATCAGGCTGGTGCTCGGGTGATTGAGGTCGGTGCGACGAATAAAACCCATCTGGCGGATTATCAAACCGCTATCGGAGAGGATACGGGCGCGATAGCGGTGATAAGACCTACAACCTATGCCTTACGAGGTTTTACTCAGGATGTGGGCCTCGAAGCCCTGACTCAACTTGGGACAGAGGCTGCCGTGCCTGTTGTTTATGATGCTGGATATACCACTCTAAGACCGATAACGAACAATCCGTGGCTACCCTCTATATCTGTTGCCGAGGCCGTTCGGTTTGGGGTAGCGGCAACAATCGTTCGAGGGGATGGACTCATTGGCGCGCCTGCCTGCGGTGTGATCATAGGACGCAAGGCTGCCGTGGACAAAATTCGTCATCATCCCTTAATGCCGATGCTGACCCCCGCCCCATCCGTACGGGCGGGCTTGATGGCAAGACTGTTGGCTCTGAAGAGCGCCACAGATGATCTTGAGGGGCATCCTGCCGCGTATATGTTGAAGGCATCTCTGGAGACCGTCCGACAACGAGCCGATACACTAAGTACCTATTTTCACGTTGGTGAATCTGTAGAGATCGTTGAGCACGTTGCCTTTCTAACGCCTTACAAATTACCCGCTGAAATGCTACCGAGTTATGCCCTGTCCGTCAGACCGCGGTCTGACACGGCGGAGACAGTTCTAACCCGGTGGCAAAGCCAGTCGCCTGCTTTGTTGGGCATTCAAGACGGCGATCGGGTTCTGCTTGATTTAAGATGCATCAGAGATGAGCAGATAGGTGATGTGGCTCAAGTAGTGAAGAAGGCCATTAATAATATCGTGGCTCCCGTCACATGGGATGGCCTGCCAGACTGCGCAGAATGACATATACATGGCATTTGAGAGCGCGTGTACCATGTGTTTATAAACACCACGTCCTCTGTGGTTAAGATCCAGCGGGAATCTTATTTTCTGACCTGATCGAAATCTCTTGTGCAAATCTACTATCTTCAGTATATTAGGTGCTTGTGTTTTATTTGGAAACTTGTGTTTTACGGTGAAAGAAATAACATTTTTCGTGACGATATCATATTTCATTTACTGGACGGTCGTCCACTTCCGTGGGGATATGTCTTTATGAACTTGCAGCAGGCCAAAGCGGATATTATCCATGTCGGCAAACGTATGTACGATCGGGGGTATGTCGCCTCGAATGACGGCAACATTAGTGTCCGTCTGTCCGAGGATCGTCTTCTAGTTACCGTCACCGGCGTGAGCAAAGGGTTTTTGACCCCCGAGCAACTGGTTATAATCGACTATGACGGTAATTTGGTGTCCGGCCGGAACAAACCGTCGTCTGAAATAAAAATGCATTTGATGGTGTACCAGGAACGGCCGGATATCCATGCCGTAGCCCATGCCCATCCGCCGACTGCTACGGGTTTTTCCGTGGCAGGCATCCCTCTGGCAGAATGTCTGTTGCCTGAAGTGATTGTCACACTCGGTTCAATTCCTATCATCGAATATGGCACGCCCGGCGGGATGGAACTGGTAGAGCCTATTCGAAAATATGTCCATGATTATGATGCTTTTTTACTTGAGAACCATGGTGCCCTGACTATCGGCCCTAATGTGATCAGTGCTTATCACAAAATGGAGACCATGGAACATTTTGCCAATATCTATCTGGTCGCCCGGATGCTCGGTAATGTGAATACGATCGGGGGTGAGGATGTGGGCAAATTACTCAGTTTGAGAGAACGGTTCGGTGTGACGACCAAAGCCGTATGTCAGCTTGATTTACAGGAAAAGCAGAATCCGCCTGCGCCGGCGGTGCAGGCTACGACATCAAATTCAACGGGCAGCGTTTCGGTTTCGCAGGAAGAACTGATTCAGCGTATCACGCGTGAAGTTGTAAGCCAGCTAAGCGGTGCCGATGGCGAGGACGGTCAAGCGCGCATTATTCCTGTGAAGTGATCTGCCCATGAACATCCTGATTGCTAATGTCGGTAGTACGTCGTTCAAATTCCAGCTCTTTGACAGTACATCCCTTCAGGAACTGGCGCGAGGCCGGTTGGAACGCATCGGTAGTGAAACGGCGCCGGTCCAATTCCAGGTGGCAGGGCAGGAAGAGATTGAACAAACCGTCCACTTGCCGGATTTTGGTTCGGCCATCCTTCATAGCATACAATTACTGACAAGTCCGGATCTTGGCGTGATCCACAGTTTGTCCGAAATTGCTGCGGTAGGATTCAAGCCAGTTCATGCTTTTCATATTACTGGTTGCTGTCTGTTTACAGAGGACATTTTAGTTGCGATGGAAAAGGCGACGCCGCTTGCTCCTGCTCATAACCCGCCCTATATCGCGGCGGTGCGATTGTATCAAGAGTTATTGCCCGCCCTTCCATTATATGGATTGTTCGAGGCGACATTCCATCAGACGATACCGGACTATGCTACCGTATATGGTGTGCCCTTTGCTTGGATAGAACAGTATGGTCTGCGTCGTTATGGTTTTCATGGGGCGTCCCACCGGCATATTGCTGAACGTACTCCGGTATTTTTAGATCGTCAGTCCGAATCGTTGAAAATTGTGTCCTGCCATTTAGGGGGCAGCAGCTCCATCTGCGCCATCGCTGGCGGTAAGTCCATCGATACCAGCATGGGTTTAACGCCACAATCTGGCTTGATGCAATCTTCCCGAAACGGCGATTTGGATCCATTTGCTGTACTCGATATGATGGATCGGGAACAGATGTCTACCGATGCCATGCGTTCAGTATTATGTGAGCAGAGCGGCCTGAAGGGGCTTTCCGGTATTGCCAGCGGGGATATGCGGGACATTCTGGATGCCCGAAAAGCGGGCAACAAACGAGCGGAGCTAACGGTAGATGCCTATGTCTATGATATAAAAAAATACATCGGTGCCTATACCGCGGCGATGGACGGTTTGCATGTTATCGTCTTTACCGGTGGAATCGGTGAGCGAAGCGCTGAGATACGTGCCCGGGTTTGTGATGGACTAACCTTTCTGGGAGTAAACCTTGACCCTGATAGGAATAGGCGAAAAGATCGTGAGATGGTTATCTCCTTGGATGATGCGAAAGTCGCTACGGCGGTTATTATGGCCAACGAAGAACGAATTATCGTTCGTGAAGTCGCGAACGCCATGAAAAAACAGACGGATGCAACCTTGTAAACGGCACGAAAATAGAAACGCAAATTATTCTATATCTACTATCTTAAAACAATACGTCTATGAATTATCGTGACAAACCATGTTCTGTATGCGAAGATTGCAATTTATGCGAAACGGCGACGAACCAATCTGAAGAAGCACGGCTCGTATCCATCGTTCGTGATACCGTACGCCGAGTTTTGGATCAGCAGACGACAACCCAACCCGGTTTTGAATTAACCGTGGGGGTATCGGCCCGTCATTTACACATAACAGAAGAAGATCTGGCCGCAATCTATGGCCCGGGACACCCGTTGACGCCCATGCGTGATCTGGCCGGCCCGGGTGAGTTTGCTTCCGAAGAAACCGTCACCCTGGTCGGCCCCAATATGCGTGCGATTCAGGGGGTACGTATTCTGGGCCCCTGCAGATCAAAAACACAGGTCGAACTCGCATCGACAGATGGCGTATACCTTGGTATTTCTTTGCCCATGAGAGCCTCTGGTGATGTTGCCGGATCAGCGGCCGTAACGATCATAGGCCCACATGGTGCCCTGTATTTGAGCGAAGGGACTATCCGTGCCGACCGCCATATTCATATCTCACCAGAAGAAGCTGCCCGATATGGGGTAGCTAATGGACAACGTATCCAGGTCGAAGTGTCTGGCCCGGCAGGCCTGATCTTTAATCAGGTCCGAATCCGGATAAATGAGGGCTTTTCTCCTCCGGCGATGCATATTGATACGGATGATGGCAACGCGGCAAGCGTGCGTTGTGGAGATGCGGTAAGAGTCCTATTGTAACCTATTTGAAATAATACAGTTGCTTTTTTGATGGCTTTATTAATACATTCATTATTTTTCGGTTTGACAGGATTAAAAGGGAACTCCTTTTAGAAAGGAATAAGCATGGAAGCATTGGGTATGATAGAAACCAAAGGCTTGGTTGCGTTGATCGAAGCCGCAGATGCAATGACAAAAGCCGCTGAGGTAAAATTGATCAAGCATGAAAAAATCGGTGGTGGATATGTAACGATTATGTGTCGGGGTGATGTCGCAGCCGTTAAGGCCGCCATCGAGGCCGGACAAGCCGCCGCTGAACGCATCGGTGAAGTAATATCCACACACGTGATTCCACGTCCGCATGATGATGTAGATGACGTGCTGCTGAAGTAATGCCAATTGTTGATCTGCGATTGAAAAGGCCAATATTTTCAATCTATTTCAAATGCGGTTTTTACTTGGCCATTGGTATAAAATAAACAGCCAGGTATTTTGCCTATTTGTATGCTCTGGAGGCATTGTGGAACTCGGTCGGATCTCAGGTACTATTGTCGCTACCCAGAAGAACGAACGGTTGGCAGGATTCAAGCTGCTTGTCGTGGATCTACTAAAAATGGATGGGGTGAAGACCGGTACTAATCTGGTTGCCTTGGACAATGTAGGTGCTGGATTCGGGGAGATCGTCATCATCGTACGAGGTAGTTCTGCGCGTCAGGCTGAAGGCATGGCGGCCGTCCCGGTTGATGCGACAATCATTGCCATTGTGGATTCGATCGAAATGGACGGTAGTACCCGCTACCGGAAATCGGATGATTCCTGGACCGAAGGATGACAAATAAACCAAGCGGCTATCAGTACACGCTTACATGGTGTATCGCAATAAACGTTCTAATACAAGTGCGGCTTGAAGAGGAAAACAGATAAGATCTTATCGCGCCTCACTTGGGGTTAATTAGGGAGTTGTCGTGAATATTGATGAACGTCAAATCCAGACTATTGTGCAACAGGTTATTACCGAATTAGGCGTACAGTCTGAAAATCGGAGTAACCACAGTGGATCAGGTGGACAATCTGGCCTGTTTACCCATATCGATGATGCGATCCAGGCGGCCGAACAGGCTTTTTTACAACTCCAGGATGTCTCGTTGGAAACGCGTGGTAAAATGATTGAGGCGATGCGTCAGGTTATTCTGGATAACGCCGAGCTGCTGGCCAGGATGGGGGCGGAGGAGACCGGGCTTGGTGACGTTGGGGATAAGGTCAACAAGCACATCGTCGCTGCTTCAAAAACGCCTGGTATGGAGGATCTAAAAACCGAAGCAATCACTGGGGACCATGGTCTTACGGTTACCGAATTGGCCCCCTACGGTGTCATCGGCTCTATCACGCCAATGACCAATCCGTCCGAAACCATTATTAATAACGGGCTTATTATGATTGCAGCAGGCAATGCGGTGGTTTTCAATGCCCATCCGAGCGCCAAAAAAGTCACGATGAAAGCGGTTGAACTCATTAACCGCGCCATTGTTGAGATGGGGGGGCCGGATAATCTCTTGACCGGTGTCGTTGAGCCGACGCTTGAAACAGCAGGCGCGCTGATGGCCGACCCACGTGTTCGCGTCCTGGTAGTTACTGGTGGCCCCGGCGTTGTGAAAGCCGCCATGAGTAGTGGCAAAAAAGTGATTGCTGCTGGTCCAGGGAACCCGCCTGTAGTGGTGGATGAAACCGCAGATCTGGAAAAAGCGGCTCGATCCATTGTGGATGGTGCCACGCTGGATAACAATATCTGCTGTATTTGTGAAAAGGAAATTATTGCAGTAGATGCTATTGTTGATGATCTCAAGCGGCACATGAAAGCCTACAAAACTTTCGAATTGACAGGCACGCAGATCGACGACGTAACCAATCTGATATTTGACCAATGGCGTGGTGTAGGATGTAAAGATGCCGTTCTTAATCGGCATTTTGTTGGTAAATCGGCCCTATTCATTCTCAGTGAACTGGGCATACAGGCTCCGGCTGATACGCGCATGATACTTGTAGAAACAGCGGAGGATCATCCGTTAGTGTGGAAAGAACAGATGATGCCCGTGATTCCGTTAGTCCGCATGCCGAATGTGGATGCCGCGATTGATTTTGCCAAAGAAGTGGAACAGGCGTGTTATCATACGGCGGTGATACACTCAAGAAATGTAGAAAAACTGAGTCGCATGGCCCGATTGATGAATACCACCATTTTTGTAAAGAATGGCCCTTCTTATGCCGGGCTTGGGTTCGGAGGCGAGGGGCCAACCGCCTGGACGCTGGCCAGCCCAACGGGCGAAGGCGTTACCACACCACGTACCTTCACCCGACCAAGACGATGCGTCCTGGTCGACGCATTTCGTATTGTCTGATTCGTAGCTTCGTAGTTTCCCAAGGACGCCTGTGGATCTGGAACGCCTGGTGGCACTTATTGTAAAAACAGTGGTCGAAGAACTTGTGCGGCAAGATATTATTCGCATAGACCCTACAGAGGAAAGCCCTTCTAAGGCGGAGGGAAGATCAGCTCGTCCCCCGGTTGAATCGAACGGTAGAGAAAGTCGTGTCGTTTCTGCCCAGATGATTCTGGATGCGGCAAAGGCAGGTGCTATGACCTATGGAGTATCTGCCAGGGCTTTGGTCACCCCCCTTGCTGTCGATGTAGCGCGAGAAAAAGGTATCAGGATTAAACGGGCAGGTAAGGGGTAATCGGATGCGATTGGGTAGGATTATTGGTAAGGTATGGGCGACAGCCAAAATTGATACGTTGACAGGGATACGGCTCCATGTGATGCAGCCACTGGACCATCATCGTCAACCGGAAGGAAATCCAATGATTGCCATCGATGCCGTAGGCGCGGGCGAAGGAGAAACGGTATTCTGGGTCGGTGGGGCAGATGCGAGCCTAGCCATACCTGACAGAATACTGCCCTCTGATGCATCCATTATAGGCATTGTGGATCAGTTGAATACGGAGGACGGTGATCCATGATCATCGGACATGTCGTGGGCAACGTCGTATCAACGATTAAACATCCCCTGTATCGAGGTAAAAAGATATTACTTGTCCAGCCCTACGACGCCGATCAGAGACCGAAAGGTAATACGATCGTTGCCGTTGACACGGTAGGTGCAGGGATTGGAGAGCGGGTGCTGGTCGCAGCAGAAGGCAGGGCAGCCAGTGAAATATTGGATGTGGCTCGCGGACCGGTTCGCTCAATCATCGTAGGTATAATAGATGCCGTCCATGCTGATAAAGACGAATAGTATATATCTATCCCCCAATGAAATGAGGATACATTATGACAACAACCCGCAAAGAACTGGTCAATGAAATCAGTGATGCCCTCAGTTTGAAGAAAACACAGATTTATCCAATTATAGATACGCTATTCGATGTCATGCGTGATAATCTTGTAGATGGCAACAGAATTGAGATCAGGGGGTTTGGAGCTTTGGAAATCAAAGATACCAAACCAAAGCCTGCGGCACGTAATCCACGTACCGGGGATACCATTGAGGTTCCTGCCCGTCGCAAAGCAAAATTCAAACCCGGCAAGATCTTGAAAGAAGCCTTAAGGGCTCAGAGGAAACAAACGGAGTGATGTGTGTTGAAGGATACAATCTATCCGGTCGGAAAATTGCCTACGGAAGATCTTGATCGTATTTTGAAAACCTATGCTTCCAGAGCAGATGTCAGGGTGCTTGTCGGTCCCGGCGTCGGGCAGGATGCGGCCGTCATCTCATTTGGTTCTCAGGTTCTGGTGGCAAAAACCGATCCGATCACGTTTGCAACCGATCAGATCGGTTGGTACGCCGTGCACGTCAATGCCAATGACATTGCTGCCATGGGCGCCTTGCCCAAATGGTTTCTGACCACGATTCTGCTCCCCGAAGGAAAAACAACCCCTGCTATGATTGACCATATCTTTGCGGGCTTATCAGAAGCATGTGATGAACTTAAAATTACCTTGTGTGGTGGACATACAGAAGTTACCCATGGTCTCGATCGGCCTGTTATTGTGGGACAAATGCTCGGTGAGACCGCCGCCGACCGTTTTGTATCCGCCGCCGATGCGCAAGTCGGAGATCAAATTATTCTCACCAAAGGGATCGCTATCGAAGCCACCGCGTTAATTGCCTTTGAAAAAAACGATACCTTGAAGCATATATTTTCTGAAGATTTCTTAGAAACCTGTCGTCAATACTTAAAAAACCCCGGCATCAGCGTTGTAAAAGATGCCCATATTGCGATGGAGACAGGCGGTGTCCATGCCATGCACGATCCTACTGAAGGTGGATTGGCAACGGGCTTGCGTGAAATCGCCATGGCTGCAAAAGTGGGTCTCTTGATTGAAGGAGATAAGTTACCCATATTGCCGGAACCCGAAGCCCTCTGCCGTTATTATAACATAGACCCTCTGGGGACGATTGCCTCTGGTGCACTTGTCATGACAGTAGACGCCGCATATACTTCTCAAATTATTGACCGATTGGCCGAGGCCGGTATTTCTGCTGCGGCCATCGGATCAGTACAACCCCCTGAGTTCGGTCTCCAGATACGCCGGGAGGGAACACTTTGTGACCTTCCAACGTTTAATCGAGATGAAATAGGTAAAATATTTGAAGCAGTATAATCGGTAGGAGGACAGGGAATAAAGCGCTTGCATCCGTCAGGGATGCAGGTTAGATTGCGTGCCGAATATTATATGACTGGAGAAGGAAGGACGTCCGCATCCTCATAGGTCTTATAGATTAGAAATGTCGTCCATTTGAGGAGACACCAATGGAAAAGGTGATGGAAATTATTGTTCTCCTGATGAAGCATATGCAGGATGAGCAGGGACGTTTTAATGATATTGCGGACGTCTCACAAACGCTGGTCGGCTATGGATACACACAACAGGAAGTAAATACAGCATTTGCCTGGTTGTTTGAACGACTGCAAGCCCAGGCAGCGACGATTGTAGATACGACCAAACCATTAAGTCATAAACCGAACCGTGTTTTGCATACCATAGAGCAGTTGATGATCAGTCCCGAGGCTTATGGATACTTGATAGAACTCCGTGAGCTGGGACTTATTGATCATGCCCAAACTGAACTAATCATCGAACGCGCTATGCTTACCGGTGCGCGATCCATAACAAAGGATGATATTAAAGCCATTGCAGCTTCAATCCTACTGGACCCGGAATTCGGACAGAATTCGATTTGGCTGAAAGATGATATGGATGAAAATATCCTGTTTAATTAGTACGATATTATAGCTCCATAAAACCGCTTCAATATTCATACGTCTATGGCCAAATCACTCGTTATTGTTGAATCACCTGCTAAAGCCAAAACTATTAAGAGAGGAAGATTTTCGCCATCCGACCTGGGCAATGCCGTCAATCACATTTTAGTCGCGGCATTTCCGGATCTCTTTGACGTGGCCTTTACAGCCAAAATGGAAGATGCCCTCGATCAAATAGAAACGGATAATCTCGAATGGGTAGGTATTCTTTCGGATTTCTATACGCCCTTCAACGAGCGACTTCAGAGCGTGAATGCCAAGCGTACGGAGTTGAAGAATTCCCTCACCGAAGAAACAGGCGAAACCTGTAAAAATTGTAGTAAACCCATGGTCATCCGTTGGGGGCGTAATGGGCGTTTTCTGGCCTGTTCCGGGTATGCTTCCTGTAAAAATACCCAACCATTTGAATCAGCAGATGATCGAGAAATCCCACAAACTAACGAAGTGTGCGATAAATGCGGTGAGCCAATGGTCGTTAAAAAAGGTAGGCACGGTACTTTTTAGCTTGTAGTGCCTACCCGACATGTCAACGGACACCGGCCGATCAATCTCGGAATATCATGCCCTGAAGAGGAATGCAAAGGCTATATGACCCGTCGCCGTTCGCAAAAAGCAGGACGTTTTACGGATGTAGTAACTATCCAGACTGCAAGTTCGTTGTTTGGGATCCGCCTGTTAATCAGGCCTGCCCTTCGTGCCAGTTTCCTGTGATGGCGGAAAAATCGGATAAGTCCGGTGACACCTCATTACAATGTCCTCGATGTAACCATTGTATGAATCAGACCACCGATGAAGAACCAGTCGAATCTGTATCGACCTAACATCGATGGGTATACGCAGGTCACAGATACGTAATCATCTGTAATGGACACACCATGGACGCGTTGATCGAACGATTTTTGGATCATTTGTATATCGAACGTAATTATTCAGCCCATACCCGAGCTGCCTACAACCTGGATCTTCGACAATTTCTGAATTTCCTCCGAGATCGTCTGCCTGATCCCACTGCCCACCAGCCTGACCTCATAGATAAATCCATTATTCGAGCATTTTTAGGTCACCTCCATCGGGAGGGTTATGCTCGTCGCACCATTGCCCGACGGTTTGCTGCGTTGCGGTCTTTTTTTCATTATCTTTGCCGTGAAGGGCTCATGGCCGTCAATCCGACTTTATATTTAACCACACCGAAATGGGATCAGCGTCTACCACATTTTTTAGATCGGGTACAGATAGAAGCCCTGCTCAACACTCCTGATCGTTCTGTGGTCATGGGGCTCCGGGATGCGACAATGCTCGAGCTACTCTACGGTACTGGTATGCGTCTGGCGGAATTGGTTAATCTGAATGTTCGCTCTATCGATTTGGTTGAGGAGCGAGTTCGGGTAATAGGCAAAGGGGATAAAGAGCGCATTATCCCTTTTGGAGGCCAAACCCTCGTTGCCTTAAAGGCGTACCTTGAGGTCCGCCCCCTGCTATTAAGAAAGTCTAAACAAGAAAAAGTGCGGGAGGATGCCTTGTTCGTTAATCAATGGGGACGACGTTTGACAGGGCGAGGTGTACAGACGATTTTGACCCGGTATGGCTTAAAAATCGGCCAGGATCACCTGTCACCACACATGCTCCGCCACACAGCGGCCACGCATCTGCTGGATGCAGGTGCTGAGTTAATTGCCGTTAAGGAACTATTGGGCCATGAACGGTTGTCCACCACCCAGATTTATACCCATGTTGCGCTTGACCGACTGAAAAAGGCATATGAAAAAGCGCATCCCCGTGCCTGATTGGGTGTGGGCGCCTTGTTTAATCATAGTTGACTAGCCGCGAAACCCCGTGTTCTTCGTGCCTAAATCTTCTTTATACTCGGTAGAATGATGCCCCCTCTGATACGTTCAACAACCATACTCGGCGTTCGAGATAATAAAAAAGTCGTGCTCGGCGGTGATGGCCAGGTTTCTCTCGGCGACACCGTAATCAAGCAATCGGCAAATAAGGTTCGGCGGATGTACGATGACCGAATTCTGGCCGGATTCGCTGGGGCTGCAGCCGACGGATTGACCCTATTTACATTATTTGAATCTAAACTGGATGAATACCGAGGTAATCTGGTACGTTCCGTGGTCGAGTTTGCCAAGGACTGGGGTTCGGATCGTTATCTGCGACAGTGGGAGGCTTTACTCGTTGTTTCAGTATTCATTTGTCGTGTCAGGCAATGGGGATATTATTGAACCGGACGATGGGATCACTGCGATAGGGTCAGGTGGTCCATATTTCCTGGCCGCCGCCCGTGGTTTAATCGCCCATTCTAAATTTGATGCCCGGCAGATCGTAGAAGCCTCTCTGTCCATTGCAGCGTCTATTTGTGTATATACCAACGCCTACGATTGAAGTTCTTTCACCTATGGGCATGGAAGATATGGGCGCTAACATACAGGAAATGTCCGGTCGTCCATGGCCAGAGCGAACCGAACAACGGCGGGTTAATGTCGTAGAAGCGCAAAGGATTCCTACTCACGAAGAGACGAAAAAATTAATAGATTTTGATGATGTGGTCTCCGATGGAGTCCAGCGGGTGGAAGCGTCAGGCATCGAATTTTTGGATGAAATTGATAAAATAACGAGTGAACAAAGACCCGGAAATCAGGATATATCCCGTGAAGGTGGACAGAGAGACCGGTTGCCGATTGTCGAAGGGTCCAATGTAATCACTAAATATGGGATGGTTCGTACGGACCATATCCTGTTTATCGCCGCAGGGGCCTTTCATGTCGCTAAACCATCTGATTTAATTCCAGAATTGCAGGGTCGCTTTCCCATTCGGGTGGAACTTGACCCCCCGACCAAAGACGATTTTACACGAATTTTAGTCGAACCCCAAAATGCTTTACTCAAACAGTATATTGAATTACTGAAACCTGAAGGGGTCAAAATAACCTTTACGAAAGGGCCGATTCAAGAAATTGCTGAAACGGCTACCATTGTTAATGAGCAGGCCCAGAATATTGGCGACCGCCGTTTACATACCATCATGACGACCCTGCTCGAAGAACTATTATTTGAGGTGCCAGAGGCCTCGATTTCTATACAACGTATTACCCGCGCTCATGTACTCGAAAGACTTCAAGGCATTGTCTCAAATGAAGATCTCAGTAGATATATCTTATAAATGGCTGGGAAATTTACTGGCCCCCCTGTTTTCTTGTTGAAAGCCGTCCCAATAGCACGAATGAATATATCCCAACATACAACGTACGAAGCAGGTATAAAAGAAGAACGAGACCCCCGTGTCCGGTTTTACGCTACTGCCTGTATGCCGTACACCGCTCATCTGCTCTGCCTGTTCCTTTTGCTGATTCTTGGTGCCTGCGCCCAGGAAGGTGCGCCTCCCGGTGGGCCTCCCGATACCTTTGCGCCGTATGTGGTTGATCTTACGCCGTCTGATGGGACGGTTCAGGTCCCTGTCAATTCCTCACCGGTCATTACTTTCAACGAACGGATAGATTTCAGGTCGCTTGAAGATGCGGTTTTTGTTGTGCCGCTGATTCCATTTAAATTTAAATCGAATTGGGATGGCGACGAGATTACACTTCAATTTGAAGAACCGCTTCAGCAGAACAAAACATATGTGATCACCTTGGGGACAACGGTGCGGGATTTACGCAACAACCGCCTAACCTCAGCAGTAGTCTATGCATTCTCTACCGGCGATTTAATTGATCAAGGTGAAATAACAGGCGTTGTTGCTTTGAATGACCGCCCTACGCTGGGGGCTTTTGTCTGGGCCTACAACATCCGCTTGAAACCTGAACCCGACCCGGCCAAGATACCTCCCGATTATATTGTCCAATCCGGGGAAGATGGCACTTTTCGCTTTACCAACCTATCCATCAACCCCTACCGGATATTCGCATTCAGAGACCAGGGGAGGGACCGACGATATGATATCGGTATGGACCCCTTAGGCCTGCCCACAAGGGATGTAATCCTGTCGAAAGACCAGGTTTCAAGTGGTCCGCTCTGGCTTCAACTGGCCGTTCGAGACACGGTGGCTATGTACATAAGTTCCGCGCGTGCCACTCAGAATAACCAGGTGGATGTCCGGTTAAGCAAAGCGGTACAGGCAGAAACGGCTTCAGACGTCACCCATTATCATGTCGTCGATACACAGCGTGGAGAACCCCTTGAGGTTCTGACTGCCTATCGAAATCTACCGGATTCGACGTCTCTCACATTACGAACCGCCTCCCAGACGGCAGGAAGCACCTACCGACTGACCATATCCGATCTCAGAGATTATGGCGGCGCATTAATCTATACTGCGGATAATACGGCCGATTTCACGGGTTCTTCAGGAGAAGATACGGTACCTCCTACACTCAAAACGGTATCGCCCGCCAACCGTAGCCAGAATGTCCCATTACAACCGAATATCGTTTTAACCTTTAATGAACCGGTGATCATGGAAGATAACTCCATTACGGTGGTCGACACGTTAGATCAGAGGGTGGTCGGGACCATTTACTGGCCTGCGCCAACAGTTGCTGTCTTTCGCCCGGAAGGATCCCTGGCTCCGAATATGCAATATACCCTCTATATAATAATTAACCGAATCCGTGATCTGTCCGGTCAGTGGCTTGAAAACTCGAATAGCGAATCGGATTCGATCAGTCATACCTTTACTACGGTTGATCCTAATGAATACGGGGTGGTATCAGGCTCAGTCATCGATGAAGATTCTACCACAACGGGGGCGATTTATATTTCAATAACCAATGTCTTAAATAGAACCAATACCTACCAGACACGAATTCCTACAGTTGGCCCTTATAGCTTGAATCAGCTTATGTCGGGGCGTTATACCCTGTATGCCTATCGGGACGCCAATAACAATGGTCGATTCGATATCGGTACGGTCCTCCCGTTTATTCCGGCGGAACGTGCCATCGCTCACGCTGGCACCCTATCGGTGCGATCAAGTTGGGAATTGGAAGGGGTTGATTTGAGGTTCAGACCATAACGGTCGTAAGCGGAATGAAATGCTTAAAGCGTTTTTTGAATGGTTTTATTAATTATGATGAGTATATTATAGAAAGTTGGCGATGAAATCTTTTGAATAGAGGCCGGTTCGTAATTGTAAGTTTAATGTCCCCCAATTATCATAATACACTAGAGGATATTGCATTTATAAGAAGCATACTTTCAGGAGAATGTAATGAGTGTTTCGCTGCAAGAAACCGTTGAGGCTTTAAAATCACAGGGCATAGTGACAGTAGAGGGGATGTTTTCTGAACGGGAAATGGCTGATTATCGTCGTTTGCTGGACCAGACTATTGATGAGGCTTCACAAACAGAGGTTTTTAAAGGACGTCCGACGGATAAATTGCTTAGTCGATCGAATGATACCGTCTGGCTACTGTGGGAACTTTATGGCGTTTGCGAAGGCGGATTGCGCTATACCCGCCATCCCGGTATCGTACAAATATTGGAAGAGGCGTTTGGCGAACCAGCTATTCAAGCCAGTATTGGGACGATGTTCGACAAGGTGGCCGGTGGGGATGCGGCCATCGGGTGGCATCAGGACAACTTTTTTATCGTCGATCCGCCAGAAGAAGAGACTAATATGGATCAGTATTGGCATCAGTTTGGCCATGTACATGTACGTCCAGCCCAGTTAGATTGGCGTGAAGATTATTTAAAGCGGACGATCATCGTACGTATTAATGTTGATCCTCAGACCATCGAGAACGGAGCCATGCGTGTGATACCAGGGTCATATCACGAAGGACCTTTTGAATTACGAGACGACGGTGAGGCCTATCTCAAACAGCATGAGCCGGATGCTGTGGATTGTCTCGCAGGGCAAGGCAGTGTTACCTTTTATTTCCCAGGTATGTTCCATAGTTCGGTTCCAAGCGTAGCACCGGAAGGTACGCATCGACGTGCTGCCGCTCATCGGGTTCGGGCGGAGAGTTTACAGCTCCCCGGATGGAATTGGCCTACCGATTGGGAAGGCGGGATTCATCCGATCAAAGCAGAATCGGATTTCGATCTGAATCCGATTCTATAATGGATGGACTGTTTCTGAACAGGTGAAAAAAGGCCCGGTGCTATAACTGCACCGGGCCTTTTAATTTTGCCTTTACTTCTATCCGATTAGCCGCGACGCCTCTTTTAGCCGCGACGCAATGTATTGCGTCGTTTACTATCTTTTATTTTCTGTTGGTCACCTGATTATGCTGACCAATATAAAGCGAGGCGAATGAAGGGCCCACACCCTGCCAGCGGCGGTCACCATATTTATTTATATCGATCCCTTTTACCCAGGGTTTAGTCAGACTGGCGTTGACCAGATTATATAAAAATATACCGGCGGCTTCCCTGACGAGAATTTCTTCCGCGTCTTGATACATACCGACTCGTTTTTCATCATCAAATTCCTGGGCCGCTTTATCTACCAATTGGTCGAAGATACCATGTTTCCAATCTTGACGTCCGGCCCCCCGAGGTTGGGACCGCCAGGGGACGGCGATCATATCACTCGGGTCCGGATAGTCCATATTGAACCAGAGAAATCCCCAGGGAATTTCATGATCTCTCATGTAGGCGTTGAACGCATTGGTGGATTGTTGGCGTATCTTCATGTTGATGCTGAGGTGCTCTTTGAGCATTTCCTGCATCGCCACCACCACATTCCATTCATCTGTGGTCGGCGGTTCACCACGCACCCATAGCTCTAAAGAGGGTAAGCCCTTTCCGCCAGGATATCCGGCCTCTGCGAGTAATTGACGGGCCAGTTCGGGGTTAAATGCCTGGTAGGGTTGAATACGTTCAACCTGATAACCGGGAAATCCTTTCGGCAGCATCCCGTATGCAGGGGTGGCGGCACCGCCGAGTACGATATTACAGATAGATTCCCGATCAATAGCATGGGCAATCGCCTGCCGCAGTTTGATATTGTTGAACGGTGGCTTCGAAGTTTGAAAAATTGTGTAATAGGTGCCGAAGTTTGGAAAGGTAATCAACTCCTGACTGAGTTCAGGATCGATTTTAGCTCGTTGTAAATCCGGGCCGCTTACGGCAGTCCGGTCAAATTCGTTATTCTCATAGGCAGGTAATCCGCGCCATCCGGCCAGATTGAATTTGAAATCCAGCTTTTCCAGATATCCTTTTAGCGGCCCGTTATAATGTGGATTCAGGGTATATGCCATATCGATGTTTTTATTCCAGGTCTCGAGTTGCCAGGTTGAATTGGAAACGCAATACTCCGGTTCGGTCCAACCTACTCCGTATTTTTCCACCTGCCACCGAGGTACCGGGACCGACGTGAAAAAAGCGAGTATATACGGAAGAAAGGAGCACGGCTCCTCAGTCTCTATTTGGAGGGTATGCGCGTCAATCGCTGTAACACCAATAGTCGCAGGATCAGTGGTCTGGCCCGTATTGATTGCCTTAGCCCCCTTAATGGGATAATAAAAATAGGCAAAGATATTTCCTGATTTCGGATCAATAAGGCGGCGAAAGGACCATTCAAAATCGTGGGCGGTGACCGGCCGACCATCGCTCCATTTCGCTCCCTGGCGGATGTTAAAGGTCCAGGTTTTTTTATTCTCTCCGACACGCCAGGATTCGGCTGCTGCCGGTTTCAAGTCCAGATTATCGTCAAAGACCACAAGTTGCTCGAATAGAAACGCATTGAACTGAGCATCGAAAAGCGAGATACCCACATCAAGTGTGGAGGGTTCGATCATATTAAGTCGCAAATATTGCTGATCCAATGAGGCCGCATCTTCCGGTAACGCTTTACCGACCGTATTGGTCCTGGAGCTAGAACCCACCGTTGCAACTGGCTGTTCGGATGAGGTGCCGCAGGCGGTTGTTAGTACGGCAAGACATAATCCGGCGACTAAAGATTTCAACATCATGTTAATCCTGTATCCATGTAAATACCGTAGCGGCACTATGTTGCGCGGCGGCGATACCCCTTATTCATCCGAAAACGCTGCATCAAACGCGACATCGGATGGAGGAAAATCTACAGCCTTGGTAAATGCACAGGCTTCTTCTGCGCCATGTTCACGGTCCATACCACCGTCTTCCCACTCAATGGAAAGCGGACCATTATACCCAACCTCGTTTAAAGCCCGGATGATCTCTTCGAAATCGATGCTACCGCGACCTAGTGATCGAAAGTCCCAAAAGCGATCCGAGTCGCCGAAATTAGTGTGGCCACCGAACACGCCTGCTCTGGTCGGCTTGTCGGACCACCAGACATCTTTCATATGTACATGGTAAATTCGATCACGGAAGGTACGGATGAAGTCGACGTAGTCTACGCCCTGATAGCCGAAATGGCTGGGATCATAGTTAAATCCGAAGGCTTCTCGTCCGTCCAACGCCTCGATGGCCCGTTGTGCTGAAGAAATATCAAAGGCAATTTCTGTCGGATGAACTTCCAGCCCAAATTTAACACCTACTTCATCGAAGACATCCAGTATCGGGTGCCAACGGTTGGCGAAATCCTGATAGCCCACGTCGATGGCCGAGGGCTCTACCGGTGGAAAGGAATACAGCAGGGACCAGATGGATGATCCAGTAAATCCATTGGCAACGCTGAGCCCCATATTCGCAGCGGCTCTGGCGGTCATTTTCATCTCTTCTGCGGCACGCTGCCTAACGCCTTCGGGATCACCGTCACCCCAGACATGCGGGGGCAGTATCGCCTGATGTCGCCCATCAATATTATCACAAACCGCCTGGCCTGCCAGGTGGTTACTGATGGAGAAAATTTGTAAATTATATTTGGCAAGTAAGGCGAGTCGGTCCTCACAATAGGCCTTGCTTTCTGCGCCCTGCTTGACATCGAAATGATCTCCCCAACAGGCAAGCTCCAGACCGTCGAATCCCCAACTGGCTGCTTTTTCTGCCAGTGTTTCCAGGGTCAGGTCCGCCCATTGGCCGGTAAAAAGAGTGACGGGACGGGACATGATTTTCTCCTTTCATCATTTATAAGTCGGATACTTTAATCCATGATTTATTTTCTGCTGAAATGGACACAGCTTCGAGGACGGCCTGATCCTTGACCCCTTCATCAAAGTCTGGATGCAGATTATTATCCGCACCGGCGATGGCCTGCAGGAGGTCGTATACCTCGTGAATAAATGTATGCTCCCAACCGATGATGTGTCCTGGTGGCCACCAGTGGTCCATATATGGATGGGTCCCTTCATTGACGATTATCTCACGAAAACCCTGTATATGATCTTCGTCTTCCCGGTTGTAGTATTGCAATTCATTCATTTTTTCAAGGTTAAAGGCAATGGAGCCTTTGCTGCCGTTGATCTCAAAGCGATTCCCATTACGACGACCGCCTGCGAATCGAGTAGCTTCAAAGGTACCTACCGCACCATTTTCAAACCGGGCGAGGAACAACGTGGTATCGTCTACGGTGACCGGCCCCATTTTAGTTGAACCACCGGTTGAAGCACCTAAAGCCGCATCGATCTCTTCTACGATCGGACGTTCCTTGATAAATGTTTCCTGCATGCCGGACACTTCAGAGATATCGCCCACCAGATAACGGGCCAAATCGATGATATGAGCGTTTAAATCCCCGTGGGGACCGGAGCCGGCTTTTTCTTTTTGGAGACGCCATACAAGGGGAAAATTCGGGTCCATAATCCAGTCTTGCAAATAGACCGCCCGCCAATGGTAAATGTCACCGATACGCCCTTCATCGATGAGTTTTTTGGCCAACGCGATCGCAGGTACACGGCGATAGTTGTAGGCCACCATACTCTTCACACCCGCTTTTCGGACCGCATCAGCCATGGCGCGAGCTTCTGCGAGGTTGTTCGCCAGCGGCTTTTCGCAAAAAACATGTTTACCGGCTTCTGCGGCAGCGATAGCGATTTCACAATGGGAGTCCCCCGGTGTCGAAACATCAATCAGATCGATATCATCCCGCCCGATAAGTGTCTTCCAGTCGGTTTCATAGCCTTGCCAGCCGAAGGTCTTCGCTGCATCGCTGACATTGGCTTCATTACGACCACAGATGGCTTTCATCACTGGATAGGCCGCCGCTTCAGGGAAGAAAAACGACATATCTTTAAAGGCATGACTATGGGCTTTTCCCATAAAGGAATAACCGATCAGTCCAACATTGACTTCTTGAGGCATAATGGGGCTCCTTTCAAATGTTCTAATCTTCTAACTTCTCTTCGACATAGGTTTTCAATTCATCGATCGAAATACGTTCCTGGGCCATGGTGTCACGATCTCGAATAGTCACAGTCTGATCATCGAGAGATTGATAATCCACGGTAACGCAGAAGGGCGTCCCGATTTCATCCTGGCGCCGATATAATTTACCGATGGCACCGGTATCGTCATAGACCGTTCTTATTTTACCGCCCGTCTGAAGAGATTTACGAATCTGCTTCGCCGTACCTACTAAATTTCCATCCGTACGTTTAAGTGGAAAAACAGCGACTTTCACAGGGGCCAGATGGGGTTTAAGATGCAAGACCGTCCGGTAATGATCATCAATCACCTTCTGGGACTGGTTTCGAAGTTTTTTACCTTGCGATATGCGGTCGGCACCCGGCATGGCCAGCAGCGCCTCTATGCGTGGCATAGTTTCCGGCAGTTCCCTGCGAATATCTTCGCCGAAAGCCAGCAGTGACTCCTGTACATCTGATTTCAATTTTTTGTTTTTTGCCACCGCAGCATTAAACGCTTCGAGTTCTTTAGCCACCATAGACAGTTTATCTTCAGGCGGTGCCTTGACCATTGGTTCATCATAGGCTTCGGATAAAACCGCCAGGAGACAGCGACCTACACCAGCAGAAGGTTCGATGACAAAAGGGATAAGATGCTTGTTGGTCTGCGGATCAAAATAAGACAACCGGCTCGTGCTATCTGGGTTGGCCATGACCTTAGCGTTCAGATCATATTTATCCTGATAGCGTGTATGTGATCCCAGATCGAAATCCGACCGGCTGGCGATGCCTTCAATTTCCTCATATCCCAGGGTTGGATACCGATACATCAAATCGTAGGTTTTTTTCGAATAGTGGGCCAGATCTTTTGACGGGACGTCATATATTTTTATGTGATCCCTGCTGACGCCGATATTCTGATACCAGGATAACCGGTCATGAAGCCAGCGCTCATGCCATTCATCTTCGGTTCCCGGATGGACAAAAAATTCAATTTCCATCATATCGAACTCTCGGACCCGGAACAAAAAATTACGGGGATTGATTTCGTTCCGGAACCCTTTGCCAACCTGGGCAATGCCAAACGGCAGCTTGCGGGCCGTCGTGGTAAGGACATTGTTAAAATTGACAAAAATACCCTGGGCCGTTTCGGGACGTAAGTAGGCGAAGGCATTCTCATCTGCCACAGGCCCCACTTGCGTTTTAAACATCAGATTAAACGGCCGCGGGTCCGTCAGATTTTTCGAGCCGCAATCCAGGCATGTATCCCTGATTTGATCGGCACGCCAGCGTGCATTACAGTCACGGCAGTCTACGAGCGGATCTACAAAAGTTTCCTCATGACCCGAATATTTCCACGTCAGCGGATTCATCAGGACCGCACTATCGAGTCCCTCCATATCATCCCGCTCATAGACATTAGTACGCCACCACGAGTTGATTAGATTATTCTTCAATTCGACACCGACAGGTCCATAATCATAAAGCCCCTGAAGGCCTCCATAGATTTCGGAACCGGGGTAAACGATGCCTCGACGTTTACAGAGGGATATAAGTTGTTCTAAAGATACGGCCGGCACGGCAGACCTCTTTGTTGAGATGCATGATCAAGAACATAAATTAAATGGATATAATCATGTATTAAACCTTAAAGAAATATTGTTCTAGCATAATGAAATCGGGTTGGCCTGTCAACCTTAAAGACAACCTGAATATAAGGAAATTAGGTTGACAGATACGAGGTATTGATCCATTGTAAGATGGATATATGGCAAACCAAATTTACAATGGTGGATCTTTGGATAAGAAAGTTCGGTCATTTGTTGATAGAAGTTGAAGTAATATAAAGGAATCGCTATGCTGCAATCTCCAATAGAACACTCGAGTACCGACACAGTTTTTTCTGATTATGACGGTTGGTCGTTGCCGGTCCACTACGGGGATGTGACGGCTGAATATCAGGCCGCACGATCATCGGTCGGCATCAGTGATCTTTCTCATCGTGGAAAGCTCCGCATGACGGGGAAGGATCGACAGTCATTTTTACACCGAATCGTCACCAACGATATCAATGGTCTGGATGTCGGTCAGAGCACGTATGCCTGCATGCTCACGCCCCAAGGGAAAATTATCGCGGATATGACGGTGTATCTGAGAGACGATGATATCCTGTTTGACCTGGAACCGGGAATGACCCCCACGCTGATCGAGACCATGGATCGTTACGCCATAATCGATGACGTCGCGATGGCAGATGTTACGGCAGAGTATGGCTTGATCGGGGTACACGGTCCTGGGAGCGTTGCACTTCTCCAAACGCTTATGTGTGATTTCGAAGGGCTCGAGCCCTCACGGCATATGTCTGTTGATTTGGAAGGTGTACCATTATGCATTACCCGGGCTTATCGTAGCAGTGGGCAGGATTATGATCTTCACATACCGGTGCCTCATGTTTCGGACATCTGGCAGGCCTTGAAAAAGAATGGCACCGAGTCAGACCTCGCATGCATCGGTGCTAAGACCTTGGAGATTTTACGTGTGGAGGCAGGCATTCCGCGCTATGGTGCCGAGTTGGACGACCGGATTATCCCCAATGAAGCGGTCAAGGAACGGGCCGTCAGTTTTAATAAGGGCTGTTATATCGGTCAGGAACCGGTCGTTATGATGGAGCACCGGGGTCGTCCAAATCGACTGCTTGCTGGCCTTAAAATGAGCGGAGCCCACTTGCCCGAGCAAAATTCTATTTTAAAAAAGGATGATCAGGAGGCAGGATGGATTACCTCCGCCGTCGCCAGCCAAATGGATAGTGGGGTCATCGCTATGGGTTTTGTACGCCGGAAATATTTGAAAATCGGAGATCATTTAACGGTGGATATAGAGGGGGCCCCAGCTGAAGCAGAGATCGTGGCCTTGCCGTTTTACAAAAGTGAATAAGGATATTCGCTGGTCACAAAGCAGAAAACATGTAATAGCGTGATCACATGCTCAATGCCATCTTTATGGTCTGCCAACCGATACGGAGGCGCTCCTGATTGGCTTTGCGTTCCGCCGGTTTGATGAAAAAAGATAAAATCCATTTGACCATCCGAAGTGAAAGTTCCGATATTTCGACCAAGCGCATAATGGTAAATTCCCATGGCCTGAAATGCTTTTTAAACACATACAGTTCACTGAAATATCCCATTTGTATTAAATAGGCGGCCGCGCGAAATTGCTCAAAGTAGCAATGATGAATGGCCTCAGCGGCAGGCACATAGTATATTTTCCAGCCACCCCCTTTAATGCGAAAACACCATTCAATATCATCATAATAACGTTTTAAGTTTTCATCCAACCCGCCCACCTCTTCGTAGGTTTCCCTTCTTATTATCAGACAGGCATTGGGCATTTCATCTACCTCCTCGACCTGATCATAATTTCGGTAAGGCATGGTATAGTAGTCTGCCGCTGGCTTGACATGATACATCACTTTGTTTTTTATGACAGACCACAAAGTCGGAAAGCGCCGTCCACTGGGTTGAAGGGTATAATCCGGATTGAGATTTCTTGAACCAGCCATGCCTGCCTCTGGATGTGCTTCCATAAATGTATAAAGTGTATCAATCGCCCCTGGTCTTACTTCTACATCTGCACTTATTTGCGCCAGATATCGCCCTTGGGCTTGGGCAAATACCATATTGAAACCCTTGGCAATACCCACCGGTCCAGGGTTTTCCGAGAAGTTGACATCTGGAAAGCGTGACATCACCGCCTCGGCCGTACCATCCTCGGAATAATCATTGACGACAATCACCTCGTACGGCACCGAGGGCGGCGTAGCATAAACCGACTCCAGACACTGGATCAGAAAATCGCGGGCTTTATAACTTGAGATACAGATAGAAATATCACACTTAGAAGGCATTAAGCCACCTTGCCCCTTTTATTAAATAACGAGGACAGACCACGTCTTAGAAATTGCATTGGCTTTACGAACCCGAAATAGCAGACCCGATAGCCCATAAGAGAAATGATCCCCTCATGTTTTTGTAAATAAGCACATATACTCTGATAATATAGCCGTTCACGATCGGTTCTCAGGTTGCTACTGCCCTCGCCAATATGCACAATGGCTGAGGCTGGCGTATAATAGATACGCCAGCCAGCCTGATGGAAACGGTAGCACCAGTCTGTTTCTTCCATATACATAAAAAAGCGTTCATCAAAATCGCCAACTTCCTCTATCGCTTGTCGCCGTACACACATAAAAGCCCCGGTGACCTGGGCGACGATTTGCTCCCGTTCCGGATGATATCCTGTCCAGACGCATTGTTGAATATGCTTACTATTCGGAAATAAACGCCTTAAACCGGTCAGCGTGATCAGGTCATTTAATAACAATACTTTGAGACTGGGATATCGGTCCCCGTAAGAAATACGGATTTGCTTCCTGGTGTCTGATTCATAGACTTTCCCTGTGGCTACAGCGGTATCCTGATGAGCATCCATAAAGGAAACCATATTATCGAATGTGCCATCCAGAACGAGGGTGTCCGGATTTAAGAAGAGATAATAGCGACCGAACCCTGCAGCGATCGCTTGATTGTTAGCTCGACCGAACCCCTTGTTTTCCGTGTTTCGAATCAGCTGTACCTGTGGATAAGATACCTCTACCTTGTCTGCACTGCCATCATTGGAGTTGTTATCAACGACAATAACTTCCAGGGTAACCTGGAAGGGGTTGGAAAATATGGAGCTGAGACATTTGTTCAACAGATTGTAGCTGTTCCAACTCACAATACAAATCGTTAGATCCGGCGCAGAATCCACGGAGGAATCAAATGTATAGGGCGAGGTAAGGTGGTGTTCCATGATCATATGCGCAGAGGCGTACAAAAAAGCTAGGTAACAGGTGCATCGGGGATACAACCCAGCCATAAAATAGAAGAACGCCATAGGGGTGTCAAGACTTATATCGGGCGTAATAGTCTTGACAATAAGTCTGATAATACTATAGATAAACAGGGAAGACGGATACTACATAACCAGTCCCGTAATACAACCCCCAAGTTCAGTTATCAGGAGCGGTCCGGATGTCCTTTTCTTTATCTTCTCCACTTGATATGCATATCCATTTTCGAGAAGGGGATATGCTTCGGTTGGTCGCTCCGCTCAGTGCGAAAACGTTTGCCGGAGGCGTCATCATGCCCAACCTAGTCCCGCCGGTAGACCATATTGAGCGTTTAAATACCTATGAGGAAGCCATAAACGAAGCAATTGCCGGACATATATTTCAGCCTTATATGGCGTTGTTTATGAGATCTTATATGGAAGAAGAACTGGCGTTGTTAAAAGATCGTATCATTGGAGTAAAACTATATCCTGCCGGGGTGACGACCCATAGCGATCAGGGCGTCAGGCAGTTAGAGGATATCACTCAGAGCCTTGAAATTATGCAGGATATGGACATCCCTTTGATGGTACACGGGGAAACCACAGGTTTTGTTATGGATAGGGAACGGGAGTTCCTTCCAATCTATGAGCAGCTCGCTGATCAGTTCCCCCGCTTGACCATCATCATGGAACATATTACGACAAAAGAAACTGTGGACCTACTCGACCGGTATGAGAATCTTCACGCGACTGTCACGCTTCAGCACTTGCTCATTACCCTGGATGATGTAGCAGGGGGATTGCTCGACCCACATCTATTTTGTAAACCTATCGCCAAGCGGCCTGAAGATAAAGAGGCTCTTTTGCAAATAGCACTCAGGGCCCATCCAAAATTAATGTTCGGCAGCGATTCGGCACCCCATCCGGTCAGTAAAAAAGAATGTTGCGGTTGTGCTGCCGGTGTATTTACGGCTCCGGTCGCCCTACAGATGCTGGTAGAATTATTTGAAGCGCATGACGCTTTGGGGAACCTGCAAGCATTTGTAGCAGACAATGCAAAACGAATTTACGGGATCACCCCGCCCGAAAAGACGGTGGTTTTTGAAAAGACAGGGGACATTATTCCTGCTAAATACGGTGATGTGGTACCGATCTACCCAGGCAAACCGCTGGCCTGGCAGGTCAGGGCAAGCATGTAATATATTTACTCACAGGGTCCGTCTGGTTTTTATATTTCCACTTTTTGTACTCGTGGGTTCCCGGTACCCCGTATAGTTAAGTACCTGATGGTCACGAATCAACAAATCATTCCACCCATATCGGGTTGGATATAACCCAAAGTCTTGGCTCTTCCCTGCCCAAAAGCCGAGGCCTGATCTGGTACACCTCTGCGTGAAAGACGCCTGGTTCTGATAAGTCATAAAACATCTCGGATTCGGAACCCTCAGCAATTGGCACTCCGTTTTGGTATAACCTGAGATGCACTGGACCTGATGAAGGCGCCTTGACGCGTAATCTGCTGCCGTGCTGAAAAGTCACATGGCTCCCCATATTGAATGAGGTGTCCTCAACTTGTAATTCGAATTCAAATTGCCATGCTTTCTCATAGCTGTCGATTGCAATATAACATTGCCCATTTCGTATGGCGTTAAATACGTGTTGCTGATCCAGGTCTTCCACACCGGATAGGGAAGAATCCAATACAACATAGGTTTTTAACAGGCCGAACATATGTGTATAAGATGGAAACCGCAAGATTTGGTCGCCCCATATCGGAATGCGGGCATGGGCATCTACACTGCCAATACCGACGAGATGCTGCTGTTGTATCAACGTTTGCCATCGGTTAATCGCGGCATCCGGTCGGTCAATCAAACTGTTTAATGCCCCTTGCGGTAGGAATCCTAAAAATAAAAGTGCACGTATCCATTCAAGCAGGTTGTCATCGCGCCATGCGGTGTCCGCATTCAGTATTTCGATGCCTTGGATCGGACTCACAGACCAGTCTGTCCAAGGGCGCCGCCCGGTAGGATGGGCCAGGATAGCTAAGCCACCGCTCGAATCGATGGTATCAAGCAACGCCTGTAAACCTTCATCCCCCTGTTGCTCCACATGATGGTCTAAACCCAGGACCAGTAAATGACCTGCGCTGGTATTAACCTCCTCACCGATAAGTACCAGAAGACCGTCATGGTACCCCTGATAGCCATCTAATAGGGGTTGCAGGGTGCTATGGTCGGTCATCACAAGAAAATCCAGACCAGCTGTTTGGGCAGCCTGGATGATTTCTTCTACCGTGCCGCTTCCGTCGGAATAGCGGGAATGGACATGGATAGCACCGGCATACCGAACAGACGTTTGAGCCGTAACGGCTAGGTCAATACGAGGTTGCTCATACCATATCGTCATCATTGAATCGACGCCCCACACCAGGATGATCAGGGTGCCGATAATTCTTATGGCTTTTCCGATTTCCATCTGTATTCTCTTCTTAGAAACTGCACATAATAGGGGCAGAAGCGCCATTCAATTTTGTCCACGTAGGCACTTTCTAAAATTTGTAAAATCAATATCACGCCTGAGCTAGTATTCGCTCCAGAAAGCTTGTTCTATATGTGTAATATGAGGAGGGGATTGATCCAGCAAAATACCGATTACATCAAATCGGCAGGGCGAGTCGAATAGCTGATGATCCTGGAGGTAACGTTGAGCAGCACAAGCTATTCGCTGTTGTTTTCGAGGGTTGACCCAGGATGCGGGCGGACCGAATTGCTTTCCACATCCTGCTTTCACTTCAACAAAGACGATGTCTTCACCCCGGCGCGCGATGATATCAATTTCTCCACGGCTGATGGTGTCGCGAAAGTTTTTTATCAGAATAGTATACCCATTCTGGAGAAGATGTCTGGCTGCGATATCTTCTCCACGTGTCCCACGGTCCCGCGTGGATTCTGACATAGTGGTCTGGGTGGTTAAACAGGCGTTATGATCGGGCTTCATCGGCAGGGCGCTGCCACCGAAACGACCGTCTATGAATGGGACACATGCCGAAGGTCTTCAGCGCGTCGATATGTGCGGCTGTACCATAGCCCTTATGTTTGGCAAAGCCGTATTCCGGATATACTTCATCATAGGCAACCATAATTCGGTCTCGTGTGACTTTAGCGATGACAGATGCCGCCGCAATAGACAAGCTTTTGGCATCACCGCCCACGACTGTTGTCTGTTCGCCCGGCCAGTCAATGGTATCGATCCCATCTATCAAGAGATGTTCGGGGACGCAGGGTAACGTATCTACGGCCTCCTGCATAGCCAGAAGATTAGCCTTCCTGATATTTATCCCGTCGATGACCTCCGGGGCGGAACGTCCCACACCGACACCGGTAGCTGCGCAGGTAATAACGGAAAACAGCCGTTCGCGTTCGGCAGGTTTTAATTGTTTCGAGTCGTTTACTCCGCGTATCAACATTTTGTCAGGTAAAATCACCGCTGCAGCAATAACGGGGCCTGCCAGAGCGCCCCGTCCGGCTTCATCTAAACCAGCGATATGAGTATATCCGTTGCCCCAGAGAGCAGATTCAAGTTCACACATCGCCCGTAGTCGTTTTTGCTCGTGCGCGCTTAAAGCCCGACTCAATTGCGTCTCTCTGCAATACGAGCCTTTTTACCCTTGAGACCTCTTAAGTAAAGAATACGCGATTGGCGTACTTTACCCCGTCTGATAATCTCTACTTTATTGATGGATGGTGAATGGACAGGAAAAATACGTTCGACACCAATGCCTTGCGAGATTTTGCGTACAACGAAGGTGGCCCCGATGCCATGACCGGCATGCTGAATGACAACCCCTTGAAATACCTGAATACGTTCTTTTTCACCTTCACGGACCTTTACCTCGATTTTGACCGTATCCCCAGGACGAAAATCGGGAAGATCTGTCCTCAATTGTTCATTGCCGATTGTGTCGACTACATTCATGATACTCTCCTGTGCCTTTCGCTGAAAATGAAGATAATTTATTCAACATCTTCATGCCGCAAACTATCTAAAAAAGCATCATCCTCTTTAGACAGATTAACATGTCTTAATAATTCCGGGCGCCGTTGCCATGTGGTCTTTAAAGACGATTCACGCCGCCAGTGCTCGATTCGTTTATGGTGGCCGGATAACAAGACCTCCGGCACCTTCAAATTTTCATATTGTTCGGGTCTTGTGTAGTATGGACCATCCAGCAGGCCTGCGTAAAATGAGTCTGTCGCTGCGGACTCGAAATCACCCAACACACCGGGAATCAGGCGAATGACGGCATCTGCAATCATCATGGCTGGTAACTCCCCCCCGGTCACAACAAAGTCTCCTATCGAATATTCCTCGATATCAAGACCTTGAATGATGCGTTCATCGACCCCCTTGTAGTGCCCGCAAATGAGAATCAACTGATCCAGCGCAAGAAAACTTTTTGCTGTCGCCTGTATAAAGCGTTTTCCCCGTGCCGACAACAGCACGCATCTGGAAAGGCCGTCAGGCGGAATCTGACCTCGGATGAATCTCACGCCCCGGAAGATAGGTTGTGGCTTGAGTATCATACCTGATCCGCCGCCATAAGCATAGGCGTCAATAGTTTTGTGGCGGTCAGTGGTAAATGCCCTAAGATCATGAACAAAGATATCCACCAGATCCCGTTCATGGGCAAGACGTATCATGCTCTCATTAAACGGTCCAGTAAACATATCTGGAAATGCAGTCAGAATATCGATGCGCATAATCTGTACTCACAGGCTACTTTTTCAAACCAGGTATCAGACGAACAACAATCCGTTCCTCTTCTGGTGAAATTTTAAGCACGACCTCTTGGATGGCCGGAATCAACAGCTCGCCATCCGGCGTATCTACCACAATAATATCGTTGGCCGGCATGGACCAGATATCGCGGATCACCCCGATGACATCCTCCTCTTCCGAGACGACGTCGCTACCAATCATTTCGAAAACGTAAAACGCCCCGTCTGGCAGTGGGGCTGTCTCCGCAACAGGTACCTGTATATAGGCACCACGTAGCCTGGATGCCTCTTCTAATGAATCAATCCCTTTGAATTTGATGAGTAAGGAATCGCGTTTAGTTTGACGGCAGGTTGCAATGTCAAACGTTTCACGATGACCATCTTCAAATTCAAGACCTATCTGATCTAGATCCTTAAACCGATTCGGCGCATCCGAAAGGGACTTGGCATGTAGGTAACCCTGTAGGCCATGCGGTTTCCGGATAAATCCGATATTAATCCATTCAGTATTCAATATAGCTAACCCGATATTATTCGGAGGCTGTTTCTTCCGAAGCTACGTTTTCTATAACGGTTTCTTCCGAAGCCGCCTCGGGCTGATCTTCGCCACGCCATTTGGCAATCGCACCAGTTTTTGCCAGAAGCGACCGGACTGTTTCACTCGGTTGGGCCCCGCGATGCAGCCAGGAAACGGCCAGATCCACATTGACCTCTAACTGTACCGGTTCTATGGGACTATAATAGCCGAGACTCTCGATATATTTTCCGCTGGGACGATCACTGGAATGGGCAACCACAATACGGTAAAATGGTCGTTTTTTAGCTCCTGACCGACGGAGTCGAATGGCTACTGCCATGAGTACCCTCCTTGTATAAAGTAACTGCAATTTGCGAACTGCAAATTACAAATAAAGAAATACTACTATTCGATTGTTTAAAAACCTTTTCCTCTCACCTGCTTGCCAGATCACATTCGCCCTGCGCAAACTTTAAAACGGCATCATCTTGTTACCCAATTTGCCTAGTTTACCTAAGCGATTGAACTGCCTCATCATTTTTTGCATCATATTAAATTGCTTGAGTAGCTGATTCACCTCCTGTACGGTTGTCCCGCTCCCTCGTGCGATACGTCGCCGTCGACTACCGTTGATAATATTAGGACGCTGTCGTTCGCCGCCTGTCATAGAATTTAATATGGCTTCCATACGCCCAATCGCGTTTTCATCCATATCCACATCTTTCAGCGCATTTTTGTTGACGCCGGGCATCATCGCCAGCAGCTCCTGCATGGACCCCATTTTGCTGACTTGTTTAAGCTGTGTACGAAAGTCTTCCAGATCAAATGACTTCGTACGTAACTTTTCCTGTAATTTCTCCGCCTCTTCTATATCAATCGTAGCCTGGGCACGTTCTACCAGAGAGACGACATCTCCCATACCCAGAATACGGGAGGCCATGCGTTCCGGGTGAAAAGGCTCCAACGCCTCCATCGTTTCGCCGACCCCTAGAAATTTAATCGGCTTCTGGATGATATGGCGGATCGATAAAGCGGCCCCACCCCGGGTATCACCATCCATCTTAGTCAGAATACACCCATCGACGGACAGTTGCTGATTAAATGTTTCCGCCACATTGACGGCATCCTGACCGGTCATTCCGTCTACTACTAGTAATATCTCATGTGGATGCACCGAGGTCTGTATTCGGCTCAGTTCCTTCATCATGTCGTTGTCAATATGTAAGCGGCCAGCCGTATCCAGAATGACAACATCATGATGTTGTTGGGCAGCCTGTGATACGGCTACTGTACAGATAGTCACCGGATCTTTGCTGCCTTCTATCGTAAAAACCGGGACGCCAATCTGGTCGCCAAGGACCTGAAGCTGCTGGATCGCGGCCGGCCGGTAAACATCTGCGGCCACAAGGATCGGTCGTCGGCCTTCTTTGTGCAACATACGGGCAAGTTTTCCGGAGGCCGTAGTTTTACCTGAGCCCTGCAATCCGACCATCATGATAATGGTCGGTGGTGATTCGGCCAGTGAGACACCGACCGCCTCGTCACCCATGAGAGCAACCAGCTCCTCATGGACAGCTCCGACCATCTGTTGCCCCGGTGTCAGGCTTTTTAACACCCCCTGGCCTAACGCCTTCTCTTTAACTTTGTCAATAAACTCCCGTGCCACACGAAAGTTGACATCGGCTTCCAACAAGGCGCGCCGGACCTGGCGGAGGCTGTCGTCAATATTCTTTTCTGTTAGTTTGCCCTGTCCCCGGAGCGTTTTTAACACACCCTCCATACGACTGGATAGTTCTTCAAACACAAAAGCCTCCGATTGCTTATCCGGTTTTTCTTAGCCGTACTGCAAAACTGCCGTCTATCCCATGTCGGGACGGCAACGTTCTGATAATCCCCTGAGTATCCATGACATCCGATAATGCAGAAGGCCAGGTTACAGGTTTTTCAACCTCAAACTCCGAATGACCTTTACAAAAATATGCCAGGACATCTTCATTTTCTTCCGTTTCGATCGTACAGGTACTGTAAACCAGGGTTCCCCCCGGCTTGACCAGATCAGCGCTGTTGTCGAGTAGTGCTTTTTGAATCTGTTGGGCAGCTGGAATATCCTCTGGTTTTCGTCGCCAGCGTAAGTCCGCTCGGCGTGCGATCGTCCCCAAACCGGAACAGGGGGCATCAACAAGTACGCGGTCAGCCTGGATGTGTAAGCCCGGTTTACATCCATCCATAGCGAGCATCCACACGTTTTTCAACTGTAACCGTCTGCAATGTGCACGGACACGCCTTAAACGTTTCGAGGCAAAGTCACAGGCGATTATACGTCCCTGGTCTTTTTGCAAATGTGATATATAGGTCGTTTTTCCTCCGGGGGCGGAACATAGATCTATGATGGTCTCACCGGGTTGCGGATCGAGGAGACGTACCGCCAGACCTGCGCTCTTATCCTGTACCTGAAAAAAACCGTCGCTATACCCGGATAATCGCTGGATATTCCCTGTGTTTCGGATCGTTAAATAATCTTCGAAGCCCGGACAGGTCTCTACCTGAACGCCATCGGAGACGAGTAATTCGGTTAACTTATCCATGGTCGTTTTTTGCGTATTAACCCGAATGACGACCGGTGGTGTTCTGTTACCGGCTTCCAGCAGGGCTATAGCCTCTTGATGGCCGTACCGCTCGACCCATCGCTGAACTATCCATTCCGGATATGAATGAGCCAGGCTCAAATCTTTGATTATATCCCCTGTCTGATTAGGACTCAGAAGTTGCCGTCGTTGTCGTATCACAGACCGTAGTACGGCGTTTGTCAATCCTACCGTCCCTTTGTGGCCATAGCGCTTGGCCAGTTTAACCGCTTCGTCTGTTGCTGCTGCATCAGGCACCTGATCCATCATCATCAACTGATAGACGCCCATCCGTAAGATATTATGAATCCACGGGGTCAATGAATCAGTGCCACGGCGGATCAATTGATTTAGAACTGAGTCCAATCGCTTTCGCCAGCGAACCGTGCCGTAGACTAATTCCGTGGCAAACGATCGGTTCCGTCCGTCGAAAGTATATTGATGAAACAGATCTCCGAGCGCGTCACGTACAAAAATGCCATCCGTATCAGACTGATACAATGCTCTCAACGCCACATCGCGAATAGAGGGACTAACCATTTTCATATCTTCCACCACAACATGTTTTCATTGCCACTTACTTGTACATGCACGACGTGCGTGCGCCGCCCCTCCACAAACTTCCCCATCAATCCCTGTCTCGCTGCATAACATCTCGAAGTATCGGAACCAGTGCTGTGCCCATCGTGGCCACGTTCGCCCACGCCGCCGCTCGTAATACCTTTCTGGCACCTGCCATCTCTTCTTCTGATAGAACGGTTTCGGCCCGTAGCATCCCAATCGCTTGCCGGCTTGCGTTGATTTCAACCGGTAAAGTCAATAGTGAGCATCCGATCGCCCAGAGCAAGATAACCACGCCAATATATATCATCGCCTGCCATTGAGAAAGCAGACTGACAAACAGCATCACACTGGCGAGTACCGCTGCCCAACTTGCCAGATGGGTCAAATAAATTGCCATACGCGGGTTCAACCACCACATGCGGTGATGCCGTTCCGTATGATAGACCTGCAACGCATGGCCTACCTCATGTGCGGCAATACCTGCCGACGCCACTGAAGTTGAGCTAAAGTTATCGCTCGAAAGTCTTATGGTCGAAGAGTCTATGTCATATCCGTCCGCTAAATACCCCTGCACTTCCTTAACCTCAACCTGTGAAAGGCCTGCTTTGTCCAACAACAAGCGAGCGATCTGAGCCCCCTTCGATCCACCCACCGTCCTATATCACGAAAATGCCGAAAGGTGTATTCGTGATACACGTGTGACCGTGCAATAATCACTAAGACTGGCAGCAACACCAACCATATCCAAATGGTCTCCACATTAGGTTGCCTCTATTGCTGCCGGCGTAGGTTCGAGCCCAAAACGTTCACCGGGTGTGGGGCGATATCCACGGACGAACTCAACCGCACTGATTCTTTTCCGTCCTTCGGGCTGAACAGTAATAAGTTTTAGATATCCACGCCCCGTTTGTACGACGATACCGTCACGTCCATCAGCAACGATAATCTCTCCGGGCCTGCTCGGTTCAGTTTCTGCTTGATCTGTCAATTGACTCTGTATCACTCTGATTGTCCTGTCACGCCAGGTCGTGTAGGCCATGGGGAATGGATTCAAACCCCTTATATGGTTGTGGATGGTCTGTACCGAATGAGACCAGTTGATTTGCCCGTCCGTTTTTGATAATTTGGGCGCGGAAGAAGAAACGCCAGACTGCGGATGGGGTTGGGCTTGGCCTGCAGCGATCATATCCACGGTCTCGACCAATAGGTCTGCACCGATCATGGCAAGACGATCATGCAACGATCCGGTATTTTCATCCGGACCGATAGATAATTTCTTCCGGTAAAGAATGTCACCCGTGTCCATATGACGATCTATAAGAAAAGTGGTGACTCCCGTCTCTGTTTCCCCATTTATTACGGCCCAATGAATCGGTGCTGCACCGCGATAGGCGGGCAGTAACGAAGCATGCAGATTGATTGAACCGTAGCGTGGCATCGTCAAAATCGACAAAGGCAAAATCCGGAAAGCGACCACGACAAATAGATCTACATGTAACCCTCTCAGACTTTTTTTAAACCGAGGGTCGCGTAGACGATCCGGCTGTAAGATCGGAATCTCCGCATCGAGCCCCACCTGCTTTACTGGAGAATAAACGACCTTTAACCCTCTACCTTTGGGACGGTCCGGTTGCGTGACGACCCCCACAACTTCATGTTGCGGATGTTGAATAAGTCGCTTCAAACTTGGTATAGCAAAATCCGGTGTACCCATAAATACAAGTCGCATAATAAATCAGATTCAGGGCCAAGGGGCAGGGTAGCCATCTTCTACTTGCCTCCTGTATCCTGTATCATCTCTCCTCTAACTCTTCTTCCGTACTTTTCTTCAACTTGCGTAACCGGCCCTGTATAAACCTGAGCCGAAATTTGCTGACCCGGTCTATAAATAGGATGCCATCCAGATGATCTACTTCGTGTATAAGTGCCCGAGCCAGTATGCCGCTGCCTTCAATTTCGATTATATTGCCGTCAAGATCCTGTGCTTTGACCCGCACAATATTCGGACGGGCAACTTTGTCATACAGATCAGGGAAACTCAGACACCCTTCATCGCCCATCTGTTCCCCTTCCTGATTGATGATCTGAGGATTAATGAGGACAATCTGAGAAGGTTCCCCCTGTGCGATAGAGCCAACACGATCTAATATTAATTCTGGTTCCATCACGTTAAGGTCTATGACGTATAACCGAACCGTCTCTCCAACTTGAGGGGCAGCCAAACCGAGACCCTGCTCGTGAAGCATCGAATCTACCATATCTTCTGCCAGAGTCCAGATGTCCGGCGTTATCTCTTCGATTGGCTGCGATGTTTCACGAAGGACCGGATCACCGTATTTGCGAATGGGTCTGACGGCCATAGCTTATTCCTTCACCTCTTTATCGGTCTTTTTACTGTTCACGACCCGTGAAATGGAACTGCGTTGTACCTCAAGCTTTACATTATCCGCCACACGTACGGTAACCACATCCGCTTTTAGACCGGAAACCGTTCCGATGATGCCCCCGCCTGTAACCACTTTATCGCCATTCTGCAATTCATCCAACATTTTCTGTTGGTCTTTCTGTCGTTTCTGCTGTGGTCGAATCAACAACAGATACATGATAAGGAACATCAATATAAAAGGCGCCATTGAGATCAGAAAACCTGGGCCTTCTGCGCCAGCACCACCGGTCGCCGGTCCCATGGCAAATGCATCTTGAATCACCGCTCACACTCCTTCCGATTTTGTTCTGTTCTGTATCGGGTTAAAAATTGTTTGCTCCACTCAACAAACCGGCCATGAGAAATGGCCTGTCTCATCTGACCGGCCAGACCAACAAAAAAGTATATATTATGCAGCGTTCCCATACG
>Ga0114999_10000099_pt1 | contig 114922 bp, 88 predicted proteins | sample ArcticOcean_MG_C_3_FD_89820 | JGI IMG/M metagenome (GOLD analysis project Ga0114999, IMG submission 89820) | Marine microbial communities from western Arctic Ocean - ArcticOcean_MG_CB8_126 | ecosystem: Environmental > Aquatic > Marine > Oceanic | place: Arctic Ocean: Canada Basin | collected...
GATTTCTCCTACGAAGTATCCCGAAGCCTGACCGCTTGCGAAGGCGCCCTGCTGTTGGTGGATGCTGGGCAAGGGGTAGAGGCCCAGACTGTAAGCAACGTGCTGCTTGCCCTCGAACACGAGCTCTCGATTATTCCCGTGATCAACAAAATCGATTTGCCCAATGTGGATGTTGACCGCGTGGTGATGCAAATTCATGACCTGCTGGGTGTGCAGGAGTCTGAAATCCACAAAATCAGCGCAAAGGAAGGCATCGGTATTGATGGCTTGCTGGCAGCAATCATAAAAGACATACCGCCACCCGATGGCGATGCCGGCGCGCCGTTGCAAGCACTCGTATTCGACTCCCTGTTCGACAGATATCGTGGTGCCATCGCCTCGGTAAGAGTGTTCCAGGGCACCTTGAACACGGGCGACCCGATACGATTCTTTTCAACCAAACGGGATTTCGAAGCAGAGGAAATTGGCATCCTCAAGCTCAGCCGCGTGAAGACAAAGTCACTTCAGGTTGGTGAGGTCGGATACCTCATCGCCGGGATGAAGACCCTGGAGGACGTGCATGTCGGCGACACGGTCACCACAATCGCCAACCCCGCTGCCAAGCCTCTGCCAGGGTATCAGGAAGTCAAACCGATGGTATTCTCAGGACTCTATCCTGTAAATGCCGAAGACTATTCGGAACTTCGAATTGCCCTTGAAAAGCTGCAGATGAACGACGCTTCGCTCAGTTTTGTACCGGAAACGTCTACCGCCCTTGGATTTGGCTTCCGCTGTGGTTTTCTGGGCCTGCTTCATATGGAAATCGTTCAGGAGCGTCTGGACCGTGAATTCGACATGGAAATCATCACCACGGTTCCCAATGGAGAGTATGAAATTCTGCGTACCGATGGCGAGATTACGCTCGTGCACAACCCCGCCGATATGCCGCCTTCGGTGAGAATCGATGAGATTTCGGAGCCCATCCTTAGCGCCCAGATTCTTGTCCCTTCTGAATACATCGGCAGTGTCATGCGAGTCGCCCAGGAACGAAGAGGCAAATATATCACCACTGAATATGTCGATTCAGAAAGAGCGTTGCTCAGATATGAACTTCCGCTCTCAGAGATCGTCCTGGATTTCTACGACAAGCTCAAGTCCGTAAGTCGGGGATACGCCTCCTTCGACTATGAATACAAGTGCCATCAACCGGCCGACTTGGTCAAACTGGACCTGCTGATCAACGGAGATCCCGTGGACGCCCTGTCTGCCATTGTCCACCGAAGCAAAGCGGAGGAATGGGGCAAAACGCTTTGCACGAAGTTGAAGGCACTCATCCCCCGCCAGATGTTCGAAGTGATCATCCAGGCGGCAATCGGCGCAAAAGTCATTTCCCGCACGACCGTCAGAGCTTTCAGAAAGAACGTTACCGCAAAATGTTACGGCGGTGATGTATCCAGGAAGCGAAAACTCCTGGAGAGACAGAAGGAAGGGAAGAAGCGAATGAAACAGGTAGGGAATGTTGAAATTCCTCAGGAGGCATTCCTGGCAGTACTAAATATGGAAACCTGATTGGATACCCATTACACGTCTCCGCTGAAATCTTCCTGAAGGACCCCTCGATTCTGCTATGGCGAAAACCTCCAAGAAACCCAGACGAAGGGCTTCGAGCTCAAAGCCCGGAGCCAAGGCCAGAAAGAGGAATAAGTCCGTGGCCAGAGAGTATGTAGAAGCTATTCTGCTTGCGGTTGCCCTCGCACTTTTCCTTCGCACCTTTGTAATACAGGCCTTCCGAATTCCCTCCGGATCCATGGAGGACAGCTTGCTGATAGGAGACTTTCTGCTCGCCAACAAGTTCATTTATGGTGCGCAAGTTCCCTTCACAGATATACGACTTCCCAGTTTTCAGGACCCCAAGGCAGGTGACGTGATCATCTTCCAATATCCGAAGGATCCGGACCGGGATTTCATCAAGAGATGTGTTGCGGGACCTGGGCAAACCGTTGAATTGCGAAACAAGATCCTGTATGTGGACGGAAAACGAACAGTCGACCCGCCGCACTCCAAATACACTGATCCTGCCATCCTTCCCAAGAATTCATCCGCCGCGAACCGGGATAACCTGGGGCCGGTTACCGTCCCTCCCCACAGCTATTTCATGATGGGTGACAACAGAGACAACAGCGAAGACAGTAGATTCTGGGGATTTCTTCCCGAGCGATACATTCGGGGCAAGGCATTCATCCTCTACTGGTCGTGGGCCCCCGATGCGAATTCACCCGAGTATACGGGCCTTCTGTCCATTCCGGGAATCACCATCTACAACACTCTGCACCTGTTCAATCGCAGCAGGTGGAGCCGGATCGGCAAACTGATTCATTGATCAGGATCGCCGCTGACCACGAAGCAGAATCCCTATGATGACCGGACTCTACATTCACATCCCATTCTGCGGCTCTCGGTGCCCCTACTGCGACTTCGCCTTCGTGGTTGGACAACACCGCATCGCAGGACGGTATGTCGATGCGCTCCTGGAAGAATTCAGGACGCGGACTTCGGGAATCTCGCCCGATTTTGAAACGATATTCCTTGGTGGTGGAACGCCTTCTGAAATCGAACCCTCCTACCTCCACAGGATTCTGGACGAGGTGAGAAATCGATCTGCCCTCTCACCAGAAGTGGAAATCACCGCGGAAGTCAACCCGGAGGATCGCGATCGATTCGATCAGATACGGAAAACCGGAGTAAACAGATTGAGCATAGGTGTGCAGGCGCTTGAAAACGAGACACTGAAGGCGCTTGGCCGTCGTCACACCACCGAAAAAGCAGAAGCCGCATACAGATCTGCAAGAGAAGCCGGCTTCGATAATGTAAATATCGATCTGATTTTTGGTGTTCCCAATCAGACCCTCGATTCGTGGAAACAAACGCTGGATCGTGCATGCGAATTGGATCCGGACCACCTTTCCATCTATGGGCTTACAATTGAAGACGGCACGGCATTCGCGAGACGAGCGACCAGGAACCAGCTACCCGTTCCTCCCGAGGGCGATCAGGCCGCCATGTATGAACACACGCTGGATCGGTTGTCGGATGCGGGGTTCATCCAGTACGAAATTTCCAACTTCTGTAAACCCGGGAAGGCATGTCGCCACAATGTGGCCTGCTGGGAAAGGCATGAATACCTCGGCATCGGGCTGTCTGCACATTCCTTTCTTGGTGGCAGCAGGACGTGGAACATTAGCGATCTCATGGCGTATATAGAGAAGGTAGAAGCGATTGGTACAGCAGGAGATACGGAGGAAGTCATTACCGAATCGAAGCAACAGCTGGAGACGATCATGCTGGGCCTTCGCAGACCATCGGGAATACCTGAGGAATTGGCAGGCAACACCCTCCAACTCAGCAATTTGATCAAAGGAAATCTCGTGGAGCAATCGAAAGGGCGAATTCGCCTGACCCGCCCCGGTCTATTGCTGGCAGATCTTGTGTGCGCCGAACTGGCGAAAGGGATCTGATGTCGATCAAACTGCGTGCCCCAGGTTCCACCTCAAACCTTGGCCCCGGGTTCGACTGTCTCGGCCTGGCGCTCACCATTTACAATCGCATCACGATCGACGAGGCACCCGCCCCTGGAATAGAGATTTCAGTCAGCGGCGAGGGCGCGGATATTCTTCCCTGCGACGGCAAAAACCTGTTCTACACCTCCGCAGCGGCTGCAGCGGAACTTGCAGGAAAAACACTCCCCGGCCTGAGGGTGACCATGGAAAACAGAATACCTCTGGTCCGCGGTCTGGGCAGCAGTTCAACAGCCATTGTCGCCGGGATCTATGCCGCCAACCTATTGCTCGGTGAACCCTTTACCAAAATTGAATTGTTGAATTTGGCCACCAGGCTCGAGGGTCATCCGGATAACGTCTCCCCTTGCCTGCTCGGCGGGCTCACGGTCTCGGCCATCAAAGACGGAGAGGTCCAGTATATTCGAGCGCTACCGTCTCCAGAACTTCGAGCGATTGTGGTCGTACCTCATTTCGAAGTCGAAACCGAAGCCGCAAGGAACGCCCTCCCGGACACCGTACCTCATGGCGATGCTGTCTTCAATGTGGGCCATGCGAGCCTTGTGACGGCGGCGTTGCTCAAAGGTGAATTCAAAATGCTGCGCACCGCAATGAAGGACCGGCTGCACCAACCTTATCGCGCCCATCTGGTACCAGGTATAGACAAGGTCCTGGAAGCAGCTGAATCGGCAGGGGCTCTTGGCGCCTGCTTGAGCGGAGCCGGACCTACACTATTGGCATTTGCCACCGATGGTGGAGATGACATTAAAGATGCCATGCTCGACACCTGGAGAAACATGGACATTGCCGCTGACGGATATACACTTCAGGTTGACCAGGACGGGGTGACCACAGAATGACTGGCGACAAACTCAAGAAAATCCTGATCGTATTTCTGACATTCGTCCTTGTCGGCGAACCTGTCGTACTCCTGGCGCAATCGAGTCGGCAGAGATCTCGTCAACAGCGCTCCGACAACCGGCAGGAAAAATCCCAGGAAGGGCAAGAAAACCAGCTCGGTCTCGGGATCGAGGTTAATTGGATCGGTAAAATCGCCTACGATGCCGTCATCGCATCCGGAAAATACATTGTAGGCCCCGGAGATACATTCGTCATCCTCGTAAACAACGGTGAGGAACCCCAGGCGGCCGAGTCGCTGATTGGCGCGGAAGGGAAACTGGTAATCCCTTATGTGGGTGCGGTCCAGTTGGCAGGACTCAGCCTGGCGCAGGCGCGTTTAAGTATACAGAACGCCGTAAAAGACAGATTCCGCCATCTCGACATCTCAGTATCTCTCGCACGCCTCAGAAGCTTCCCTGTGAATGTCATCGGGCAGGTGAAATATCCTGGGGCCTATATGATCGAGGGCGCTGAGCAGGTATCGGAGCTGATCAACAAAGCTGGAGGGCTCCTCGAAAAACCAGAGGGACGTGCATCCGCCCGGAATATCCAGGTTCAGCGCATATCATCCTCCGGCATACCCGAACCTACCGAACGAAGGGCTGATCTCGCAATGTGGCAGGTCACCGGCGATGTGTCGTTGAACCCCTTTCTGCTCGACGGCGACCAGGTATTCGTACCGATCATCGAAGACTCCATAGGCATTTCAGGGTCCGTCCACAACCCGGGAGTGCATGAATTCATGCCTGGTGACAGAGTCAATGACCTGGTCAGCATGGTCGGTGGGTTTCTGGGAGATCCGGAAACGGCAACCGCCGAACTACTCCGATTTTCCCGTAAAAATGGAGAGGAAGAGCGGATTCGCATCGATCTCACCGGCCAATCCACAGAAGCACCCGATGCCACCCTCATGCTTCAGGCGAACGATAAAATCCACGTTGAAGTACAGGAAAAGTGGGTAACCATAGTCGGGGAAGTCTATTTTCCCGGTTCCTATCTTCTGGGGAAGGGGCTTTCGCTCGAGGCGCTTGTTCAAAAGGCCGGTGGATTTACCTCCGAGGCCTCCCTGGATCAGTCTACGGTGATTAGGAAGGTGGAGTTTGCCGGAGCGGCGAAGGGACCAACCCAGCTCCAGAGCATCTCGAGAGGAAGTCTTACACGCGCGCAACGGACTTATCTTGCAATGAAAAACCAGCAGGCTCCCGGACGCCTGCCCGTGGACTTTGTCGCCTTGTTCGACAGTGGAGATAAATCTCAGAATATACCCCTCAAGGATGGCGACATCGTTCGGATACCCCGGAATGTGCCTTCGGTCCTTGTGAATGGGTTCGTGATTTTGCCTGGCGCCATTCCCTTCGACAATGGCTACCAGATCAACAACTATATCGAAATGGCAGGCGGGTTCAATGATCAGGCCCGTAAAGACGGCATATATGTAATCCAGGCTAGCACTGGAAACTGGGTCAAATCGGCGAAAGTGCAGCGAATATACCCCGGCGACACCATCTTTATAGATGGAAAGACCCCCACGAATAGGTGGCGACTGTTCCGGGAAACGCTGGTGGTATTGACACAGGTGGCCACGCTGGTCATCGCGATCCGGAGCATACGTTGAGCGAACAAGAGCGGAATATCCTGGACCATCTGACAGTGATCGTACGCTGGCGGCGTATGATCCTCATCAGTCTATTTTCTGTCTGCATCATAACTGCAGGAGTCAGTCTCTCAATTGCTCCCGTTTATCGAGCTCACGCAGTCGTATATCCACCCAAGGAAGCGCAAGAGTCCTTTGGCCTGTCAGCTCTGCTTGGCAATTTGCCCATGGGGCTCCTGGGTGTTGGCGAAAGCGCGGTATCTGCATCCGAGTTCGTACCCATCCTGCAAAGTGAGCGGGTGGCAGAAACCATCATCAAAACCTATGATCTCAAGAATCGTTACCTGGCGGAGACCCGAGAAGAGCTGATGCTCATGGTAGCGGACAAACTCGCGGTGGAACTCTCCCGGGAACAATTCCTGACCGTATCCTATGAAGCTGAAACGCCCGAACGCTCCGCGAAGATCACGAACTCATTCGTCCTGGAGCTCGATGCTGCGCTTCAAGAGAGGCGAAGGGAACAGTCCGGCGAGCTCAGGGACTATCTGGAGAAACGTCTGGCAAGGGCCGAACGGGAAATGGTCGAAGCAGAGCTTGCATACAACGGCTTCCAGAAGGCGAACATGGCGCTTGACCTCGAGACCCAGGCAAAGACTCAGATCGAGAGCGCGGCAACCCTATATATCACATTGGCCGAACTGCAGATAAAGCGGGAAGTCATGTCCCGTGTCGTCAAACCAGACCACCCCCAGCTTACGTCCCTGGATATCGAAATTGCAGCAACAGTGGAAACCGTCGATCGCATTCTAATGGGCAAACCGCCGACCGCCGATGGGAAATCTCCCGAGCCGGAGGCTTTGAGTATATTCATCCCGTTTCCCAAATTACCGGCCCTGGGACTCCAGGCGCTCCAGTTGATGCGAGACGTGGAAATCCGGAATGCTATGTATCAATTCGTCCTTCAGGAATACGAAAAGTCACGCTTCGAGGAAGAGAAAGAGACCTCCCTCGTGGTTGTTCTCGACCGGGCCATCCCACCAGATTTCCGAAGCAGTCCACGACGTGCGCTGATGGTTGTTGTCGCGGCTGGTCTCAGCCTGGCGGTCAGCATTCTGCTCGCCTTTCTATTCGAGGCGATTCAGGGAATGGACGGCGAAAACCGGAACAAACTGGATGGAATTCTCGAAGATTTAAGATTGAAACGAACCTGATCTTGTTCAGTTCACCCAGCATCGCCTGATTGATCTGATTTCTCAGCAAAGGCCATCAGAAAATGTCCCAGGACATACTCACCACCGTTGTCGGCAGCTACCCGGTACCCGACTGGCTCCGCGCCTGTCCCACGCAACAGGCGCTCACGGATGCGATACAGGTAGTCCTCAAAACACAAGAAGACGCCGGAATAGACGTGGTAGCAGATGGTGAACTTTACAGGTTCGACATCAATCATCCTGAAACCAACGGTATGATTGACTACTTCGTACAAAAAATGGGCGGCATAACCACGGACATCACCAGGGAGACGCTTGCCGAATTCCGAAGCCAGCCCGGGATGAAATACAGAGCTGCGCCTGCCGGCATCGTCACCCACGACCTGAACGAGGGCATCCTCAATCTGCCCGGAGATTTTGAACTCGCGAGACCACTTACAAAATCCAGGCTGAAATTCACCTTGACCGGGCCCCATATGCTCTGCAAGGTGCTTATGGACAAGCACTATCAGGATCGTGCGGGTCTGGCAATGGCAATTGGCGAAGTATTGGCCACGCAGGTCAAACACATCGACGCCGATGTCATCCAGGTCGATGAAGCGAACATCCCCGGGCATCCCGAAGAAGCCGAATGGGCTGCAGCGGCCATCAACACCGTGTTGGACGCCATTCCTTGCGAGAAGGCAGTACACGTTTGTTTTGGAAACTACGGTGGGCAATCCGTACAGCAGGGAACCTGGGAAGCCCTCATCCCCTATCTGGATGCTTTGAGAGCCGACCATCTGGTTCTCGAATTTAAACGCTGGGGCGTCGAACACACGGCTTGCCTCACTGAGCTTCCGAAATCGACTAAAATTGGTCTGGGTGTCATCGACATAAAAGACAACTCTGTCGAATCTCCCGAAGAAATCGCTTCGGATATCGAACAGGCCATCGGGAATCTGGGACCTGAACGAATCGCATATATTCATCCGGACTGCGGATTCTGGATGCTTCAGCGCAATGTGGCAGACCGAAAGATCGAAGCCCTGGTAAAAGGCAGAGACCTCTTCCTGAGCTCAGGCTCCTGAGCACATCACCTGAATGACAAACACCTGATCTATGAAAATACTCCCACCACTATTCATCCTGACGCTTCTTGTCAGCCAGATCCCTCTGGCTCTGAATGCTCAAGAACCCGGTACGATCACAACCATCGCGGGTGGCGGAGAACAGGAGGGTGAAGGCATCCCCGCAACTGATCTGGCGCTTAACCTGCCCTTTGGCGTGAACGTCGATGCGGCTGGTAATGTCTATATCGCGGATACCTTCAATCACAGGATCAGACGGGTGGACAGTGCCACGGGCCTGGTAGCAACCATCGCGGGCACAGGCGACTTCGGATTTTCGGGAGACGGAGCCCAGGCCACGGATGCGCTTTTAAACGCGCCCCAATCCGTCGCCGTGGATGCCGTGGGCAATGTCTACATCGCAGACTCCGGCAACGGCAGAATCCGTGTAGTGGACGCCACCACAGGTATCATTACAACATTCGCCGGAACAGGTGCTTTCGATTTCTCTGGTGATGGAGGCCCCGCGTCCGAAGCCGTGTTCGGAGAACTCATCGCCCTGGTCATAGGAGAAACCGGCGTCCTGTATATCGCCGATGGTATCGACGTCCAGGGTAGGGGGAACAATCGGGTCCGTGCAATTGATCTGGGGACAGGCATTGCGTCCACTGTTGCAGGGAATGGTGATTTCAACTTCGGCGGAGATGGCGGGCCGGCTACGGAGGCAGGTCTCACCGTGGAGGCGATCGCAGTGGATCGTGAAGGCGCCCTCTACATCGCGGACTTCAACAACTACAGGATCCGGAAAGTCGTCTCGGACACGATCCGGACCATTATTGGAAAAGGTCCGCTACCCTTTGTTGGAGGGGGAGGATTCTCAGGTGACGGAGGCGACGCACTCAATGCGCAGTTGAACGTCCCCACCGGGGTAGCAGTTGATGCGAATGGCACAGTCTATTTTTCCGACACTGGAAACAGCCGAATCCGAGCAGTGGATCCTGAAACCAATATCATCGTAACTATTGCCGGTACCGGTGCGGTAGGAGCGCTTGGAGACGGAGGGCTGGCTGTGGAAGCCCAGTTCAACCAGCCTTCCAGGTTGGCAATTGACGTGAACGGCAACCTGATTGTCGCAGACATAAGCAACAGCAGGATTCGCAAGCTCTTCGATCCCCGATTCAGAACCACAGCAGTCGATCTGCTATCATCGCAGATCGACTTTGGAAGCGTAAGCGTTGAAGACCCACAGGTTAGATCGTTCCTTGTACGCAATGTGGGCAACAAGAATCTCACGATCGACAGCGCGACTTCGGACAATCCTGATTTTGTAGTTATCGGACAGTTTCCCATCATCATCGGTCCTGCACGAACCGACACGATTCGCCTCCAGTTCACGCCTCGGTTTGAGGGACTGGCGGAAGGAACACTGTTTATTGTGACAGACGATCCCAGAAATCCGTCTCTGACAGTGCCCGTGAGAGGTAGCGGAGCCGCCCCGGATATCGGTGTAAATCCCGATAGAGTCGACTTCGATCTCACCTTCGTCGGCCGTGAAACGAATCCCAGGATTGTACAGGTCACCAACCTCAGTGTGGGCACGTTGATACTCACCAATGTGGTGCTTTCAGACACCATTCAGTTTACTCACAATTTTTCGGACTCCCAAAGGATCCAATCGAGCCAGTCTCACAACATCTCAATTACATTCAGACCGACAATGTCCGATACCCAGAGGGCTACCCTGACTCTGTTCAGCAACGATCCTGATGAATCTGCCCTGGTTGTAAACTTGAGCGGTATTGGTCGAATTGCCAAACCCGGAGGCTTTGTCAATGTGAGCGACAGTCTGGGAACAGGAGATCCTGGAGCCAGTTTTGGCGCATCGTGGGCGGATTATGACGGGGATGGGGATCCGGATCTCTATGTTGTCAGAAGTCTCGAAAACAACCTTCTCTACCGCAATGACCCTTCCGGATTCATACGGCAAGGCGAACAGATGGGTGTGGCTGATAATGGAGACGGCAGTGGCGCGGCGTGGGCTGATTTCGACAGGGATGGCGACCTTGACCTTTATGTCACCAACTTTGGACAACCGAACCGGCTCTACAGAAATGACGGCACGGGTTTTGTCCCGGTCGAAGTCGAGATGGGTCTGGATGATATTGGGGACGGATATGGCGCGGCCTGGGCGGATGTGAATCAGGACGGATATCCCGATCTTTACGTGGCAAACTTCGGAGTCAACCGCTTCTATAGAAACGAAGGTGGCAGCTTCTCTGAAGTCGCCACAGAACTTGGGATCGACGACGGGGGCAGCAGCATCCAGCCTGCATGGGCGGATTTCGATGCAGACGGAGACCCGGACCTGTTTCTGGCCAACAGTGGTGCGAACCGGCTTTTTGAAAATCAAGGTGGTGTATTCGTAGATGCCACTGTCGATTACGCACTTCGAGAAGCCGGCCTGGGTGGACCCAGTTTTGGCGCGGCATGGGGTGATTTCGACAACGACGGCGACCTGGACCTCTACGTCCCCTATTTTGGTGAGGGCAACAGACTATACACGAATGAAGGGGACCGGTTCCGCGATCTGGGGATACAGTTCGGCGTTACACAACCGGATACTGGGCGCAGCAGAGGCGCCGTATGGGGTGATTTCGACAACGATGGTGATCTGGACCTGTATGTAACCAACAGCGGCCAGGCCAACCTGCTCTTTCAAAATGACGGCGAGAGATTCACTGAACTCGCCGATTCATTCTCAGTATCCATCGGGTCCGACAGCCGGGGAGTTGCGCTGGCGGACTACGATGGGGATGGCGGACTGGATCTGTTTGTGGCCGTCCAAAACGGGGCAGATCGTCTCTTTAAAAATCAGGAATCCAACGGCAACTGGTTAACCATTCGGCCCAGAGGGACGGACAGCAGTTCTGACGCGATCTGCACACGCTTCGAAATCGTATATGATGGGGGTAAACGAGCGATTCGTGAGATTACCGGCGGCTCCTCCTATCTCTCGCAGGACGCGCTTACTGCAACCTTCGGGTTGAATTTCGCCTCGGTCGTCGATACGCTCACCATCCGGTGGCCTCTGGGCATTGTACAGAGAGAAACCAATCTTTCGGTCAATCGAATCCTCGATATCACCGAACGGGCTCCACTCCCTCCCTTCAGTATCAGACTCAGCGCAACTACAAAAACACTGATCGCGAGCGGAGAGGCGCAGACGCAGATCGTGGCAACTGTCCTGAATATTCAAGATGAAATTACGCTGGTAAACAATTTGAACATCGTCTTCTCAGTAGACTTCGGAGATGGCAGATTTGCAAGCAGCGACACGGCCCTGGTGCGCGACGGAAGAGCCCAGATATTCTTTCAGGCGGGTCTGATACCCGGCCAGGTGTTCATCTCGGCAAATTCGCCAGGACTCAGAACCGGCCGAATCACAATCGATCTTTTGGAGCCCCTTGGCCCTGAAGACACCATTATCCGAACGATTGCTGGTTCATCTTCCACCGGTGGATTTCAGGGTGACGGAGGGCCTGCGATCCTGGCCACGTTGAATTTCCCACGGAACGTTGCCTGGGACACGAGCGGCGTAGTCTATATCGCGGACACTGGAAACCAGAGACTCCGAACAATCGATGCGGATGGGATCATAACCACCATCGCGGGAACGGGATTATCTGCAGCAAATGGGAATGGCGGATTCGCAATAGACGCCAGCGTAAACGACCCGCGTGGCCTCACCTTCATGCCCGATGGCGACCTGATAATCGGTGAGCCTGGTGGACAGGTCGTTCGCCGAATCGACCTGCAGACCGGCATCATAGATGCTTTCGCTGGACGCGGAACATCGGGTTTTGGTGGCGATGGAGGTCTGGCAACACTCGCAAATATGGTTCGTCCACGTGGTGCTGCAGCAGATGCTGAAGGAAATGTCTGGATCGCCGATGAACTGAACAACAGGATCCGGAAAGTCGACACAGAGGGAATTATCACCACCGTGGCTGGGTCCTCCCCTGGAGGATTTTCCGGCGACGGAGGCCCTGGTACGTCCGCGCAATTGAATCGTCCGCTGGGCGTGGCTGTGGACAGCACTGGAAACGTATACGTAGCAGACACCGGCAATCACCGGATCCGAAAGATTGACACCGAAGGAATCATCACCACAATTGCGGGCGTTGGCTCTGGATTCGCAGGAGACGGAGGGCCAGCGGTTTTGGCGAGGATGAACGCCCCAAGGGATATCGCTCTGGATGCACAGGGGCACCTGTTCGTGGCCGATACCGACAACCACCGGATCCGTGTAATCGATCTGAACACCGGCATCATTCAGACCGTGGCTGGAACCGCTTTCCCGGACGCTGGGCCGGATGAAGAAAGGTCCGGTCTGGAAACAAGCCTTAACACGCCCTCCGGGCTATTCGCATCTCCCGAAGGGGTCGTTTACATCGCCGACTCCAACAACCACAGAATTCGGCAACTGACCATTTCCTTCCCTGGAGTGATTGTCCCCGAGCCCCCTGACAGTGTAGGAACCGGCGACCTCACGGCCGATTTCAATGGAGACGGATCAATCGGTTTCAGTGACTTCGTCCTTTTTGCGTCAGCCTTCGGATCAACCGACCTCCGATACGATCTCAGCGGAAACGGTCGAGTCGCCTTCGAAGATTTCGTTCAGTTCGTCGCCGCGTTCGAGCAGAGCCGTGGGTTCAAACCGGTTGTTTTACGTAGACAGTGAGATCCGAATACCTGTGACAAGACCGGGCAAGAAGATCCTGCCGGCCACTTCCGCCGGAATCAGGAAATGTGCAGATTGCATTTCATCCGGGGGCGTTGTCGTCTACCCCACCGAAACCGTCTATGGTCTTGGTGCAGATCCATTCAATCCATCCGCGCTGAATCGTGTATTCGCCATAAAGGGTCGGGAGAAATCGAAATCCCTGATCCTGCTGCTTCCAGATCAGAACGTCCTCCACAAATTAGTAAATGAAATACCGGATGATGCGTACCGCTTGATCGAAGCCTTGTGGCCCGGACCCTTGACTCTGGTGTTACGCGGTCGCGAAGAACTCCCCGCAGCACTTCTGGGCCCTGACAATTCAATCGCCGTCAGAATCTCGGATTCACCTGTCTGCGCTGACCTTCTGTCACTTCTGGGCAATCCCATCACAAGCACCAGTGCGAACCGGTCAGGTTATCCACCGGTCGAATCCGCCCCTGAAGCCCACCTTCAATTCGGCGAAGAAGTGGACATGATCCTGGATGGCGGTGAGGTATCGAATACTCAACCATCCACTCTGGTCAGGATTACAGATCGTACAGAAATCCTCAGGGAAGGTCGGATCCCGAATGAGACGATCAACAAGCTTCTCAGAAAATAAAAAAAGAGAATAGCGTGAAACGCCATCCTCTAAGACACCCCGTATTCCTTCCCTCATCTTGATCTATAGCTTCTCCCCTTCTGCCACATCTAATTGGTCCTTCCTCAACTCCCTGTTTGCATACGTGAAAACCAGACCACTCTCCTTCAGCAGGTCAACAATCCTCCCATCCAGTTCCTCGTCCTTCACCATGAATCCCATAATCTTGAGGGATTGGGAAAGCGTCATAGGTTCGCGGTAAGGCCGATCGGGAGCAGTTAGCGCTTCGAAAATGTCCGCAACCGCCATGATCCTGGCTTGCAGTGGAAGTTGCTCGGCACTCAGACCGTTTGGATATCCCTTCCCATTCAGCTTTTCATGGTGACCGCCGGCGTATTCTGGAACCTTTTTCAGCGTTTTCGAGAATGGGAGTTGTGACAGCATCTTGATGCTGACTTCAGCGTGATTGTTGATCACATTGCGTTCATCGTCCGTCAGCGTGCCTTTTCGGATCGAAAGATTATGGACCTCATCTTCGGTAAGCCGCTGTTGGGCTTCTCCATCCAAATCGAATGTGAGAGATGCGATCTCCCGGATCCGATCGAGATCCTCATCAGCCATATACTCGCCACCCGTATTGCACTGCGCAATGAATGCCATCTCATCTCGCAATCCGGCGATCTCCTGTTCGCAGGACGCCTCGATCTCCATCCATTCAGCGGACTCCGCGGTATCTCCAGCCACCAGCTCCAGTTTCTTCCGCAGCGCCGCGATCTCTGCATCCCGTTTTAGCACTTCGTATCGAGCCCGGACAAATTCCACTCTGTCAAAAATAGTCTCCAGCTTTGTCGCCTTGTCTACCACGTAGTCGGGTGTTGTGATCTTTCCCACATCGTGCATCCAGGCCGCTATTCGAAGTTCATTGAGTTCATCTTCGGTGAAATTCAGATGTCCCCAAAGTCCTTCTTCCGTGCGGTTGATTTCCTCTGCGAGCATCATCGTCAGGTCAGCCACACGGCGAATGTGCCCTCCCGTATAGGTCGACTTCTCGTCAATCGCCGCGGCAATGCTCTGGATGAAGGAATCGAAAAGACTCTTCAGATCGATAATCAGCTGCGCGTTGGTGATGCCTACCGCCGCCTGAGATGCGAGGGCATTGATCAACGCCTCGTGTTCCGGCGAAAATTGGATCACCTCGGCAAGTTCAGCATTCTGGGCATTCACCAGCATCAACACGCCAGTGATATCATCCTCGTGGTTCTTGAGCGGAACAACCAACATGGACTGCGTTCTAAATCCCACCTTCTTGTAGAATTGCCGAGGTCCCGCGAAGTCGAATTCCTCAGTTTCAAAAACATCCTCGATATTCACGGACTTGCCTGTGTTGGCCACGTAGGCAGACACGTTGGCCAGATTCATCTGCCCATCTATCGCCAGCGGAATTGGCGCAAATACCTGCTCATCGATGTCCACATTGCTCGCCCCACCAATTCTGTAACCCAAAGTATCAGTTTGCGCGATCTTGGCGCGGAGGTGTTTGCCATCGTCACTCAGGATATACAGCGTGCCTCCATCTGCACGCGTAAATCTGCGAGATTCGTCCAGAATCATCTCCAGCAGCTCGTCGATATCCAGCTCACTGGAAAGAGCGATTCCTATTCGAATCAAATTATCGACCTGCGCTTTCAGATCAGCATCAACCATCGGTAACTCCGAAAAGTTGGATTGGCCAGGGTACTAAGGTCAGGCTAATCATGCACAAAATAGTCAGAAATTGTCAAGCAGAAGGGAAGGGGAACCGTTTCAGTCGATGGACCTGTTGATCAAGAGACGGGATTCCGAAGGCGATGAGATCGACCTGGTTTGATACAGCCGGGGCTGTGAGGACGTAGAATTCCGTAAAAGGAAATCCCTGAATGCGTCTGAATTGAGGGCCCGGGCGAACCTGCTCAATTCAGCCATCGACGGTTCTGAATGTCTTTTCACAAAGTCTTCGAATGCAGGAGAAACAGATTGAACAAGCCCGCCGTTGCGATATTCGGATCGGTTCTGAAGCCCTTTGAGCGTCAACTCGGAGAACTCCGAGTCCCGTTCCATGATTCGAATCGCTTCAGGCGATGGCTCCGATTTCCGTCTGATGGTCTGGTCTGAAAGCGCTCTTGACAGCCGAACAAGCGTTTTTTCCTGGGACCCGGAAAAAGTACTCCTGCTGTGCAATCTTCTCAGGACCTCGGGTGAAGATACGAAAGAGGCCTCGATCAGCCGCGCAATGACCGACTCGGTCGGAGTAGAATCCTTGCTGATCAGGGAGCTTACTCCCTGGGCATCGACAGATGCACAACACATAGAAAGGAGAATCAAAATATGCAACATAGCTGTCACCCAGCTTGAAGAACGGCGGCAGATCGAATTCTTTCGGGCAAGGACGAATATCGATCGGCCACCTGATTATTTTCAATGGCGATTGACATGGCCTTGCGAGAGCCTACGATCACCACGAGGTCGCGCGCCCTTGTAATTGCGGTATATATCAAATTCCGCTGCAGCATCATATAGTGCTGTGTCGTAAGAGGCAGAATTACCACTTTGTATTCGGAACCCTGGCTCTTGTGAACCGTGATCGCATATGATAACACGATTTCGTCCAGATCAGTGGATTCGTATGTCACCAGTTTATCTGAATACCTCACGGCAACGGCCTGAGCTTCCTCATCGATGGCCTCGATTCGCCCCATATCCCCGTTGAAGACATCTCTATCGTAGTTGTTTCGGATCTGCATCACCTTGTCCCCGACCCGGAACCTGCCGCCAGCTCTGAGAATTTCCTTTCCATGTGGATTCAGGACACCCTGGAGCACCTCATTCAGATTATTCGCACCCGTTTCACCTCTGTACATGGGTGCAAGTACCTGAATGTCTTTTATAGGGTCCAGGCCGTAGGTTTGTGGCAAACGGGTCCTGCACAGTGTAGATATGACTTCCGCAACCTTTGCAGGTTCCTGCTCTTCGACCAGAAAAAAATCAGACTCCCTGTCTCGCCTGAGTTCAGGAAACTCTCCCCTCAGAATCGTATGCGCGTTCATCACAATACTGCTGGTCTGAGCCTGGCGAAAGATCTCGTTCAGGGCAACCACCTCAGCAGCCCCGGAACGGATGATATCCTTCAGCACATTTCCGGGACCAACAGATGGCAACTGATCCTCATCACCAACGAGAACCAGCGAGGAACTGAGTGGAATTGCGCGAAGAAGGCTGTTCATCAGAACAACATCCACCATAGAGACTTCATCGACAATAAAGGCCTCCTCCTCCAGTGGGTTTTCGAAATTCTTCTCAAAGGCCATATCAGACGGATTGAATTTGAGCAGCCTGTGAATAGTACGCGCGTCCCTCCCTGTGGCTTCAGACATCCGCTTGGCGGCTCTACCGGTTGGTGCGGCCAGGGCTACAGACTTTCCCCTGGCTTCCAGTAATGCGAGTAACCCTTTGATTGTAGTGGTTTTACCTGTTCCTGGACCACCCGTCAAAACCAGCAGATTATGAGAAAGCGCCTTTTCCAATGCTACCTTCTGAAGTGATGCGAATTTTACCCCTTCGTGTTTCTCAATGGACGCGATCTCGTGCTGAATGTCCCCTGTTTCTATACGCCGGATACTGGAAAGCTGGTGAATTCGGGTAGCTGTCCCTTTCTCGGAGTAAAACAGTGGAGGTAGATACACGCGGTTCTCTTCGCACACCGCTTCCTCCCTGGAAACTAATCCGTCGATGCAAGGTTCCACCAGTTCCCCTGGAATCTCGAGCGCCTCGGCACAAGCCGAGATGAGCTCCTCTCTCGGAAGGAACACGTGACCGCTCTTGTCACTCGAGGTCTCCAGAACGTATTGGATGCCTGCCAGGAGCCTCTGCTCAGAATGCAGCTCCACTCCCAGTTTACGTGCAATCTGATCGGCGGTTTGAAATCCGATTCCCCAGACATCTGTAGCAAGGCGATATGGATTCTCTTCGATCGTCTTCAGGGCATCTTGCCCATACTGTTTCCAGATCTTCACAGCATGACCTGTTCCCACCTCGTGTGACTGAAGGAACAGCATCACATTGTGAATCTCGCGCTGCTCCTGCCACGCCTTCAGGATCAGCTTTACCCTTTTGGCGCCCAGACCCGGGACCTCGGTGAGTCGCCCGGGATCGGACTCTATAATTTTCAGCGTTTCCGCACCAAAATGGTCTACGATCCGGGCAGCAGTAACGGGACCAACTCCCTTGATCAAACCAGAACCCAGATAGCGTTTCATACCCTCCGTAGTTGCCGGTTGTACTTTTTCGTACGATTCGATCTTGAACTGCCGACCGTACTGGGCGTGGTTGGTCCATTCTCCTTCCAGGGCTATGGACTCACCTGCACTCAGGGAAAGTGTATTGCCTACGACTGTGACCAGTCCTGCACCCTTTCCTTCGGGCTGGAAACGGGCAACCGTGTATCCATTCTCTTCATTTTGGTAGGTCACACGTTCGACTGTTCCACGCAGACGATTCATAGCCCCAACCTTACGCAAAAACAGTAGGGGCGCGACACCACGCCCCTACACAATACCCGATCCTCGCCGCCAGAGATTATCCCTGGTAAACCACTTCACCTGCAACAATCGTGGCTACCACGTCGAGCGACTCCTCGCCCTCTGACCACCGAAACAGACTCAAGCTGGCTTCTTTGCCGACTTCTACCGTCCCCAGCCGATCGTCGACACCCAGCAGTTTCGCCGGGTTGATCGAAGCCATCTCGACAGCGTCCTCTAAATCAGCATCGGTAAACGCTACGGTATTGGCAATGCCTCGGTCCAGAAACAGCGCTGCCCCTGCCAGATAGGGTGTTCCTGCCAGTGAGATCTTCCCATTTTCATGAATCTCCACCCTGTCCTCACCGTAGACGCGATCGTACACTCCTGCTGGCAATCCTGCGATCGATGCCACGTCACTGACCAGGCAGACCCTTTCCTTCTGCTTTCCACGGCAGAAACTCTTGAGCACGGGTGCGGGCAGATGGTGGCCGTCGGGAATCAATCCTGCCCACAGCTCGTCTGCAGCCAGCTGCTCCCAGATATAATTATCGTGACGAGGCAACGTGGCGTGCGCCCCATTGCCCAGATGCGTAGACATACTGGCACCGGCTTCGACTGCCTCACGAATCCGTTCACGTGTAGCTCCCGTATGCCCAATTGAAATGATCACCCCGGTGGCCGCCACCTTTTCGATAAACTTCAGCGCACCTTCACGCTCGGGCGCGAGTGTAAAAATCTTGATTCTTCCACCCGCTGCGTCCTGGTACCGGCAGAATTCGTCCCAGTCCGGATCGCGGGTATGTTCCAGAGGATGCGCGCCACGCGGCCCGTCTTCCGACGCGATATAGGGTCCTTCAACGTGGAAGCCCACGAAGGATGCCTTCGCACTATTCGATTCTTCACAGGCCTTTGCAAGTGCGGTCAACGCGGCAATAGCCTGACCGGCTGGCGACGTTGTTATGGTGGGGCAAAACAGCGGGGTGCCTGCCCGATAAGGCCACTCACAGGACTTCAAAACTTCTTCTACTGTAAGTTCTGCAGAATTGTAACTCACACCCCCCGCGCCGTTGACCTGAACATCTATAATGCCCGGCGAAATCCATACATCGTCACCTCCAAGTGCCCCATCCGGCGCACGGCCACTGCTGATGGAGCTGATCTTATTCTGCTCCAGAGTCACAACAACGGGTTCTGCCGTCCCAACGATCTTCCCACGAATGATCATCCAATCTCCTTTCGATACTCACGCGTCTGAGGAATCCTGGTCCCGTGACGCCCTTTCCCTAAAAGTTAAAAGGGCATTGGGTTAACGAGGCACCAATTTATCCGTCCTTCGTTCGTAACCCCGTTTCCACATCTCTTCGAACAGCTGCCCTGTCTCAGCCAGCTCGTTTCTTCTTGCTCTTTGATCTCGCTTCACACGAGCATCGATTGCCCCCGGGTCGCAGATCTCATCGAGCCGCGCACGCATGTCCAGAATCGTCTCATTCACCCCTGGGTCGTCCGCCGAATCAGCGGCAAGATCCGTCATCTCGTGGGGATCCGCCACCATATCGAATAACATAGGTCTCTCGCCAACACATTCTACGAATTTATATCTTCCGGAACGAACTGCAAAAACGCTGGCCGGCATCCCTGCGCCATGGTATTCCGTAAGCGCGAAATCGTGAGCAAGGTCGCCATCCTCGCCTCGAGCGACGCCTAGCAATGATTTGCCTCGCAACCCCTCGGGCGGATCACCGCCTGCGAACTCACACGCCGTAGGATATATGTCCAGCATCGAAACCACTGCGGATGTGGCTTCCGCGGAACGGATTCCAGGTCCGGCAATGATCAAAGGGGATCGAATAGACTCATCGTACATTGCGCCATGGTCCCAGTTCCTGTGTTCGCCGCAGGCACCGCCGTGATCGGCGGCGTAAACCACCAGGGTTCGCTCACTGAAACAGGCATCTTCGATCGCGCGTATAACCTTTCCAACGTGTCGATCCAAAACTTCGCAGGATGCATAATATCCCACCAGCGCCCGGCGCATCACCTCACCATCGAGTCGTTCGCCGTTGTGATGTCGAACGAATATACGATGATAGGGATGGAGGCGCGAGAGGTCTTCTGAGAACCTCTCGTCCAATTCATCCAGCGCGACAAGTGGATCATAATGCTCCCACAGCTCTCTCGGAGGCGTCCAGGGTCGGTGAAGATTATTGAAATTCACCGAAAGAACCCAGGGCGCTCCCTCGGTCTTCGCATCTTCGAGCCACTTCACAGCTCTGTCCGCAACCTGCGCGTCGTCTGAATAGGCCGCCAAAGAATCCGCCGGTCCGATCTCCAGGTGTTTCTGAAACAAGTCATCCCTTGCGAAAATCTCCTCTTCACGGAAAAGAGAATGGATATCCAGATTTTCCCGGTGAGTAGCCAGATGCGACTCCTGGATTCCAAAATCACAGCCAGGTCTGAAATCCAACTTGCCTATGGTCGCAAACCGGATCCCTCTCCGCGAGAAATGGTGCCCCCAGGTGTCCTGCCCACTCCCGAAGGTGAACGCGTTGTCCCAGATCCCAAGCTCATGAACATATCGCCCGCTCATCATCGCTGACCGGGCAGGAGAACAGATTGGGCTGACACAATAGGCGCTCTCGAAGCGAAGTCCACGATCTGCGAGCGCATCGATATTGGGTGTACGGGATATGGGATTTCCGTAACATCCGGAAAATTCCGCATTGTGCCGATCACTCAAAATGAAAACCGTATTCATCTGTTATTCGCTCCCACACCGTTCATCAAGAAATCCCAATCAACTGGACACTACCTCTGGTCGAAATCCTCAACGAGTTCCGACACGATCTGTTCAAGAAGCTCCTGACCTTCTCCATCGCATTCGGCTTTCTCGCTCCAGTTCCACTGCTCCAGATATGCGTCGGTTCCGGTCAACCCTTCAGACATAGCCACCCTGTCGATTTCCACCTGGAATCTCTCCGGAAGCTGCATGGACAGCGGCCTTTTCCCTTTGAACACCCTTGCTTGAGCAGGAATATCTTTCCAGTACAGCACCTGAAAAATCGCCACACCTTAATCCTTTAATGTCTAACTGTCACTGGCATGATCTACCGCACTTCTGAACGCCCGGATATGGTCGGGACCCGTGCCACAACATCCCCCCACAATTAATGCGCCTGCGGCCAGCAACTCGTCCATTTGTCCAGCCATCTCCTCGGCCGATTGAGAGTAGAAAGTCTTTTTGGTCTGCCTATCCAGTTTCGGCAATCCTGCATTGGGGTATGCCATCAGCTTCTTGGATTCGATCCCCCTGACCTCGAGTTCCCGAAATATCTGTTGCGTTCCCCTGATCGCGTAGGGCATCCCTGTATGTTCACTGTGGTTGGCCTCAGCTCCGCAGTTCAACCCGAGGATGTCGACTGACTCCAGGAGATTGTCGCCATCAGCAAGCTCACCCTTTGTAAGGATATCCAGCAGTGACCCTGCGGAATCTCCCCAGTCCGTCCGGTAGAGCGGTTCGCCTGTCTTTCGATTCTTCGTGTACTTGTAGGTTAGATTTACCGCAATCGGAATACCCGTCTTCCTCGCGATGTCCACAGCAATGGAGGCCTCCTTTGCCGAAAACATCGTCTCGATGCAAAAGAAATCAACCCCACTCTCGGCCAGGGCATGAATCACCCGCTCGTGAGCTTGGCGAACACTTTCGTTGGGGATTCCGAAGTCCACATCACCGGCATCCGCCTCGATTGCACCAGGCGAAGGCCCAATGGAACCCGCAACATAGACTTCCTTCCCGCTTCTTTCCACAGCGGCACGCGCGTGTTCGGCACCCAATCGTGCAATCTTGTCTGCATCGTCCCCTTCCCAACCGGCCATCTCGAGATGAAGGGATGATGCCACAAAGGTATTCGTACCTATCGCATCCGCTCCCGCCTCTATGTAAGCTGTATGAATATCAACTACCTTTTCGGGATGCAGATCATTCGCCAGGGTGCTGTTTGTCAACTCCACACCGTGGGCGAACAATTGAGAACCGAAACCGCCGTCATAGACCAGCGGTTCGGGCCATTTCAATCTCTCTGAGAAAGGGATCACAGACACCATCCAGAAATAAGGAACACTACCATTACTGAGCACTCCATGCCAGCAGCGAATTTACGGTTTCCCTAGTAACCTCAATCACACCACCGTGTCGAACCCCTGCAGGGAAACTTACGGACTCTGAAATATCCGACCAGGAGATCATATCCTTCGAAAACACGGCGCCAAACTTCAGTTCCCGGTATTTATCGAAGTAGACGATCCAGCCATCATCCACCCGTGCCAGCGCCGGCCCCTCGGCCCAGTAATCGGGTCCAGTAATGGCACGGGCAGTGACCTCATAGGGTCCTTCAATTGTCTCACCAAAGCCGATTCGGATATTTTTCTCAGGTGGATCTTCCCGCTCATCCTTGAAAAGCAGTACGAACGCTTCGTCAATCCGGGTGACACATCCATCGATCACACTGTATCCGGGATCGAAAAACAGCCTGGTTTCAGAAAGCTCAGTAAAGTCTGATGTCCTGGCTGAATACAGCCTGTGGTTCCATATCTCATCATCTCCATTGACCTGGTCGGTATCTGCGAACCTGCCGGGAATCGTTGTTGACCACAAGATCAGAAATTCATTCTCCAGATCATCGTAGACAAGGCTCGGAGCCCAGGCATTTTTTGCATTCTGCTCGTGAACGACGACAGGTAGGAAAATCTGCTCAGACCAGTTGATCAGGTCTTTTGAACTTGCGTATCCGATTCCACGGTCCCGCCAACCTGTCGTCCAGACCAGGTGATAGATCCCATCGGCCGTGCGAAGGACCGAAGGATCACGCATCAGTTTCGACCCGACCAGAGGTTCCAAAATCGACTTTTCATCGTTCAGCGCAACCCACTCATAGCCATTTAAACTGTACGCCAGGAAAAGGCCACTGCTGCCATCCCCTTTGAAATGAACCATCAGAAATGCGTCGCCGCCATTCAAGGCCACGAAATCAACAGGATTATTCTGTTCACATCCGGAAAGTATCAATGTGAATGCCAGGATAATCCATCTTGCCAGGTAGCCTTTAGGCCCCCCGGCGCTATACCCGATCGATTCTGCTTCCATATTCAGGCGTTCCGATTCCAGAGCATCATCCAAACATCGGCTTGAATTGACAACCCTCCACAAACACCTCGAAGAAATCTGTCGTCGTCTCGAGCTCAACATGCTCGATCCCCTGAACGAGTAACTCGATGGACTGGCGCTTATCCCGGTCCAGCATCACTTCGCGGGCGCCCTGAACTGAGGCATTTCCAATTTTGACGATCCGATCCTCCGGCACCGGGGCAAGGAATCCAATTTCGATCGCGTTACTGACATCTACATAATTCGCAAATCCACCTGCCAGATACAGTCTGTGAATATCATTGGGTGTCAGACCGAAATATCGCATCAGAATATACTGTCCGCAATAGTTCGCAGCTTTTGCCTGGGCGAGGTTGCTTGCGTCTTCTCTTGAGAATGTGATCCCGAATTCCGGGACAATTTCCAGCACGTATCGCTTTTCCGTAAACATACCTTTCGGGGCCATTTGACCTGATCGGCGAAGGGCGGCAATCAAGTCGATCAACCCGGACCCGCATATCCCCTCTGGATCTCTGTTGCCGATCGTTTTGTAGGCGAAGGTATCGTTCTCCATCCAGATGGACTCGATGGCGCCCTCGTAGCCGGGCATGCCGAACCTGATCCCGCCCCCCTCGAACGCCGGCCCTGCGGGACAGGAGGCGGCCAGCAGCCTGCCACCTGAACCGATAATCACCTCTGTATTCGTACCCACATCCACCAGCATCACCGGGTCGCCCTGGCCATCTATATCCGCGGCCACCAGATCTGCCGCGGCATCGGCCCCGACATGGCTGGCGATAAGCGGCATGCCGTAGACTCTTGCTCGTGAATTCGCCCGCACTCCCAAACGACTCGCACGCTCAGTCAGTGCGGTGTGGTCTCTGTTTCCTTCTGCAAAATCCAGTTCCACGATCGACTTGTAGGGTCGCTGGCCAATGCCCTGCACATCCAGTTTAAAAAAGATATCCCGCATGGTGGAGTTTCCTGCCACCACCAGTTCATAAATTTCCTGTCTTTCAAATCTAAGATGTTTCGAAAGCGCGACAATCTCGTGATTTATCGCATTCACAATCGCTTTCTGCAGCTCTCCCTGGAAATCTCTATCGTAGGAGATTCGGTACATAATATCACTACCGCCAAACCGCTGCGGATTCTCAAAAGAGCTTGTATGAACGCTTTCTCCAGTCTCGAGATCAACAAGATCCATCACCACCGTGGTCGTACCCAGATCGATGGCGATCCCGAAAATATGGCCGCGGTACCTATCCACCACTTCTCCATCGTATAAAACAGAATCCCCCTGGCGACATACCAGAGGGTTCGGCTCTACCTTTCGCAACTCCCTGTGGGAAAGAATTTTCGGAGTTCGGCACAGGGGGGAAAACCGGATGCGCTCTGTATCCGAAATAACTCGGGCCTGGCACGCGAGTCGATAGGTGCCTTTCAGGAAGGATTCGGCCTCGGTGGGCGGACTCAGTGCCCCCATCCCTTCCTCTACATCCACGATGCACTCGTGGCAGATCCCGTTTCTATGGCAGGACGTCGGGACCTGGATGGCCAGATCATCCGCATAGTCGAAGACAGTTTTGCCAGCCTCGAGCTCTGCTACCATATCGTTGTGACAGATTGTTGCCATCGACAGGTCTAACCCTCGGGCTGTTTCCCACTGCAGTTGGCTTGCCCGGTTTCCCAGGCGCTCCTGTAATCCAGCTTGTCATCTCCCCCACACATGAAGCGCTCGCCGCCAGGTCGTGGTTTCCTCTGGTTTCTGCACCCGAACGCAGCCGTGCATTCATTGAAGCGATTCTTGTAGGGGCACCGGTCAACGGTCTGAACATCCGCGTGAGCTACAATATCCGAAAATATTGCCGTTATTCTATCGAGTCGCTTCTGGAGTTCTTCTTTTTCGATCTTGCCCATATTCTGATTACCCACGAACCGAAACAACGACCATGTGAGGTCATTCCTTCGACTCTTCCTCTCTTTCCTTTAGCAAACGCTTCGCAAGTTCAACGCAGGCTACAGCATCCTTGCCATAGCCGTCCGCGCCCATATCATCTGCGAATTCCTGTGTAACAGGTGCGCCACCCACCATAATTTTTACATCTTCCCGGAGGTCGGCGTCTATGAATGCCTCGATCGTCTTACCCATATTCGGCATGGTCGTGGTCAACAAAGCAGACATACCCATAAGACCTGCCCCGTGCTCTTCGACGGCCTCCATGAACTCGTCTTCCGATGTATCTACTCCAAGATCATGTACGACGAAGCCCGACCCCCTCAGCATCATGATGCACAGATTCTTGCCAATATCGTGCAAATCCCCTTTCACCGTTCCCATAATCACCGTGCCAATCGGCTCGATTCCGGCGTCCGACAGAATGGGTTCGATATGTGCCATGCCGGCCTTCATCGCGCGTGCACAAGCCAGAACTTCTGGAACGAAAATGAAATTGTCCCTGAATTTTATGCCCACCACCGTCATCCCTGAAATCAGCCCATCGTCCATGACCTCGACTGCTTCTGTACCGGCTTGAAGCGCTTGACGGGTCAACTCATCAACCACGTGATTCTCTCCTTCGATCAGGGCCGCGGCAATCGCCTGCATTTCGGCGCTAACGTTCGCGAACATCTCGATCGATCGTTCTCGTTCAGTTTTGTTCTCGAGATACTCCTCGATCTCATCGCGAAGAAATTCGTTTTTAATATCCGAAAGTTCCGCCATCTAATTCTCTCGCTCCTTATGCCAGTCCAGTACAGTCCTGGGAATTTCCTTCAAATTTTCTAGGGATGTCTGCAGCGGAATCGCGCACTCCGGACCAATCAGCTGCACGCCGGACTCGAGATTCTGGACCACTTCCTCACGAACCTCCGCTGGGCCTTTTGAGAAGAGCGTCTCCGGATTGTTAATGTTGCCGACCAGAGAAATCCGTTTCTTCATCGCCTCCATGGACTCCGCGGGTTTGTTCTTGGAATCGTAGTGAAAGGCCGCCATGCCCGTCTGTGCGATAAACTCCATCCGGTCCACAGTCCGCCCGCAAATATGCAGAATGAGTGGAATGGGGATCTCCTCAACAAATTCGATATGTAGATCTCTCAAATACCGCTCATAATACTCACCACTCACCAGATCGCCTGTGGCGTGGTCCGGAAGCGTGAGCGCGTCGGCTCCAGCCTCGATCTGGGCAACGCCAAAATCGATTGTCGCCTTCTTCATGCGATCCAGGCAGGCCTTCGTCTTATCCGGATCATCCAGAGACATCAAGAGAAAAGGCTCCACTCCGAAACAGTGATAGCCGAGCGACCATGGACCCATCGTCTTCCCGATCACCGCCACCTCGTCCCCATACTCCTTCTTCAGTATCCGAATAGCCTTCAGAACACATGCCGTGTCCGGATGCGTCAGAAAATCATCCGGTACCTGGATATCATCGACATCCTCCCAAATCGGCTCTCTCATCTTGACCGTTGGCCAATTGTCCTTCTGTTCCCACTGAATCTTGCAGCCAAGCGCGGAAGATTCTTGAATGATCGAGAACACAGGCATAATCGTATCGAATCCCAGTTCCGTATATCCCGTTGCTGCGAGTCGCGCCATCAGTTCCGGTTCTCTGTTCGCGTCCGGAAAGGGCGCGTCCACCAGATCCATCAGCTCGACGGTGGCGACAGAAGTCGGATTACACACGGGCGTTCGGTCTACCGGCTCCAGTTTAAACGCCGCCAACACACGTTCTCGCGAAGTCATCGGTCCAACATTCTTACTCACCATTTCCAATACTCCTGGTCTGACTGGGTCAACTCGCGGATCAACCGGTGTGGACTACTCACTTCTGCTGGCTGGGTGAGGACAGCACACCTCGGGCGGCGGCCAGTTCCTGTTCGCGGAGTGCAGCCCGCACATTGGGTGCTCTCACAAGTAATACCCCAACCAGGGCATCGTGGGCCTGTCCGCACGGAAATGCCGTCTGGCTATCGCTATCGTTCACGGCGTGCATCTCTCCCAACTTCATCAACCCACCGGTAACGTTTGTTACTCGGCGCTCCCTGTTTTTTCCTTCGCCCTCGGCATGCACCTCATAATAGCCATCACCGAGACTCGTCACGTTCATCGTGAGACCGGATTTCCTGTCCAGCAAGGTCAATGGTTTCACATCGACTTCCTGAGCGGGATCCATCTTGCAGGCTTCCAGGAACAGTCTGCGGCAGGCCAGTTCGTGGCCATCTCCACACGGAAACCGCAACAGACCTTCAGGAGTGAGCACCATACTGCCAAGAGTCTGCATAGCCCCGACTGCAGACGAAATCCGATTTTCAGCGCCTGCCTTCCCGCTGTAAGTGTGGACAAGGTAGGCAGGTCCTGTCTCCAGCTCCCGGCGATACAACGAGATAGAAATATTCTCGTAATAGGGATCCATGGACACGAGTTCGATTCTGTGACCCAGGTCCTTTGTTAAACCCATAAAACATCCCCTCTTGCGGTCCTGCTTCATTAACTATTTGCTTGACAGGTCACCGGACCGTCGGCTATCATAAAGCAACGCCGTCTGATGGTCTGACCAATTTCAAGTAAAGGTTAACGTAGAGTCCCGGGTTTGTAAAGCACATTCTTCGGTCACCCCACGCGACCTCTGCCACAACATCACAATTCTATATTTATCAGATATTTAAACTAAAACACCGGACTTCGTTCACGTGACTGACACATCCCCGCAGGAATTCGCCCTCAAAAGAGTCACACGGACCTCCCTGAGTGATGAGATTGTTTCTCAATTGATCGACCTGATCTCGAAGGGTGTTCTGGCACCGGGAGACCGGCTCCCACCCGAGCGGGAATTATGTAAGAAATTCGGCGTAGGCCGAACATCACTCCGGGAAGCACTCAGGTCCCTGGCGGTCATGGGCATTCTGAATGGGCGGATTGGAGAAGGCACATTCGTCAGCAGCAACAACCAGTATCTCGAAAGAGCAATGAAATGGGGATTGCTTCTGGATCCCAAGAAGGTACAGGATCTTCTCGAAACACGAATTATGCTCGAATCTCAAACAGCTTTTCTCGCAGCAGAACGTGCCACTCCGGAAGATCTTGAAGCACTCGAAGAATCTCTGCGAAACCTCGAATCGGCTCTAAACAAACCAGACCAGTTTCTGGAACACGATTTGCAGTTTCACCTGACAATTGCCAAAGCCACACAGAACTCCATCCTTCTGAATCTGCTGGGCATGATACGCGGACATCTGCAAGAATGGATTCGAAACAGCCTCGGGCAGCCCGCAGCCCGAGGATTCGATAAACGCGCTACTATGTCCCGCGACGAGCACCAGACAATTCTGCTCGCCCTGCAGGAACGGAACCCGGAATCCGCACGACGCGCGATGCACGACCACATCATATCCAGCAGTGTAGATCTTAGGGATCGTCTGGCAAAGGAAGATGACCTGATTCACCCTTTCCCGGAGGAAAACTGATTGCTGGAGATGCACCTGAACCGCTTCGCTTCGAATCTCAAGTCTATTCACACGCTTCATCGCTACGCAATTGCGGATGGAACCTCAGCCGGGACTCCTCTTCTTCCGACATCCTGATTCAATCAGTTTATTTTCCATAGCTGAAATGTGGTCTGGACCGGTGCCACAACACCCGCCAATCATGCTGACGCCCGCCTCCACAAGTCCCTTGCAGTAGCCTGCCATTTGCTGCGGTGTCTCGGTGTAAACAGCTACTCCTTCTCTGAGTTCCGGAAGCCCTGCGTTCGACTGCACCATCACAGGCAGATCGGAGACCCTGCCGAGTGCACCGGCGATCTCAACCATCTGCGCTATCCCGCTGCCGCAATTGGACCCGATCATATCGGCTCCCGCCGCCATCATTCCGTCAACTGCCTGGTCGACCGTCACACCCATAGCGGTTGCAAACCCTTTCGGCCCTGCATCGAACGTCATGTTCGCCAGTACTGGTAGTCCAAAACTTGCGGCGGCCTTTATGGCCAACGAGGCCTCGTCGAGCGCCGTCATCGTTTCGATACAGAATGCATCTACACCCGCTTTCGCCAGCGCTTCCATTTGTGAATGAAAAACCTCGGTCATCTCTTTTTCGGAGATCGTGCCAAGCGGCTCCAGAAACGTTCCTGTTGGGCCGATAGAACCCACGACCATCCCATCTCCCGGAGTACCAGATCGGGCAAGTTCGACTGCTGTCCGGTTCACTTCCTCGACCTGTTGTGCCATATCCTGGTGGCTCAATCTGAGCCGATTTCCGCCGAATGTATTGGTGCACACCAGATCGGACCCCGCTGCGAAGTAATCTACAGCCATCTGACACACCACATCCGGGTGTGTCAAATTCCAGGTCTCCGGTGCCTGTCCAATGGCCAACCCTTTTCCCTGCAGGTACGTGCCTGCGGCGCCATCCAACAGGAGCACCTCACCTTGCCTTATCCGCTCCAGAAAGCCCATCTCGTTCCTTGATTTTAGTTCGGCTCAGTTGAATACGTACTGTTCCACCGCAGCGGAAAATCCTTCATCTTCCAGCGAAGGACACAAATTCACGCCTGCACCTGTCGCGATCCCCCTGGTCTCCTCGTCAGCATTGCTCATTAGAATGCCCACCCCCGCTTCCATAAGCATGGGCAGATCATTGTCGCCATCCCCTATGGCAAGTGTGTCTTCCATCTCAACACCGCAGGCCGAACAGATTGCCTGGAGTGCAACGGCTTTATTCACTCCCGGATGCATGACCTCTATCCGGTCATCGCCCGTTCGAGCGATGTAGAGACGATCGCGAAAATCATCAGACAGTTCCGCGAGCACCTCATCACGTAGATCATTCCCCGGCATCAAAATCAGTTTGGGTGAAGGACCGAGTTCACCTTTCTTGAGCCTTTCTGAGAGGTTGCTGTCATACACGAATTCCGTACCTGTTAGTCTATGTAAATTTCTTATCGATTCGGAATCCCTGTCCGTTGTATAGGCCTCCGTGATAGCCTGGCCTTCCATCTCAAATCCACAGTAAACGAAATTGATTTGTCTGTCCGAAATGTAGTTTGTCAGTGCATCAAATTCCTCTGGGGAGAGCCGCTGTTCAAAAAGCAACTCCCGTCCTCCCTCAACGGTCGCTCCCAAAACCACGGCTCCATTGTAGCTACCCACAAAAAGTCGACAGCCAAGCCCTTTCTCGAATGGGGCCTGGCTCTTGTGCACATTTCTTCCGCTTATCGAAGCCACAAAAATCCCCGCATCCAGGAGCCGGTCGAGTGTATCAATCGACTGCGCTGAGACGCTCCCCGTACCATTCAGCAATGTACCATCCAGGTCAAAAGCAACCAGACCAATATTGCTCATTCAAGTCCTTTCCTCAATATTCCTCATCCAACTCAGATATCGTTTATCTCAGAAATCGGTAACTACTTTCGCAGGTTGTCCGGACTGTATCGATTCAGCTACGGCAAGGCATGCCGCCACCGTTCTTGCCCCGTCGCGAACATCGATCATTGGGGTTTGGTTTGAATCCAGACACTCGAGAAAATGATCCAATTCCTCCTTGCATGCATGCACTTCGCCAAGAACTGGAAACGGGATTTCGGCGAACGCTTCCACTTCACCAAACTCCTTCAGGTAAAGTCGGTTTTCTTCCACTGTACCCTCGGTGCCGTACAGGCTGAAGGTCATCGCATATGGCCTGGGTGCGCCAACCGAAACAAGACATTTTCCGACAGCGCCATTTTTAAACTTTAGCGACATGATAATGGTGTCGTGCCAGGGCACATCGTGCAGCACCTTTGTAACAGCATATGCCGAAGCTTCTTCGAGTTCACCCACGATCCATCGCATAAGGTCGAGCGGATGGCACGCGCCGCCGATCACTGCGAACTCCCCCTCGTCTGGGTGACGCCACCATTGGTGCCCTGTGCCATCCAGAAACGGTTTCAGCGAATGGATATAATCCGACTCGCAGAAACAGGCATCCCCTAATTTCCCCTCCTCGTAAAGCGCCTTTACGGATCGGTGAAGTTGACGAAATCTTGCCCCGTGCCCGACCATAAGCTGCCGTCCCGATCTGTCCACCGCTTCGACCATCCTTCGGCAGTCCTCCAGAGTGGTGGCCATTGGCTTTTCGCAGAAAACGTGCTTTCCTGCATCGAGCGCAGCGACAGCTTCGTCGGCGTGCATGCGGTTCGGTGTGCACAGATAAACCACATCGACCTCGTCATCTGCCAGCACTTCCTGATACTGTGTCGTGACTCCTTCTGCACCGTATGCTGCCCGGAGCTCTTCCAAGGTATCCACGCTCCGCTCTGAGCCCACGATCGTTCTCAACTCGGCAGACGGACACCCGGATATCGCCTTGATATGCTCGATTCCAATGTATCCAGTGCCCACTACAGCTATACCGTATGTCGCCATTTCACGTACCTCGAACCCTCAAATTAAGTTACTTGATCCGATCAATCCACGAGCGGAAGATTGACCACAGCGCCTCGCTCAACGGACCTGAAAACCGCTTCTGTAAACTCCATATACTTCAACCCCGCCTCAAAACTCGTATCTCCCTGCGGGCCTCCATTAATGGCCTTCACGAAATCAGCCTCCACAGTCCACTCTCGAACTTCATCTGCGGGAATCGGCAGCTCTGAGAGCGCTTTGTCCCCTGCCTTCCCACCAAGGATCTCATCCGAATCCAATTTGTAGATGAGCGTACCCTGGCTGCCATACAGTTCCACCTGAGGTGAAACACCGAACCTGGCCACACTGGAGAACAGAAAAGCTGCCTCGGCGCCATTCTGCATTTCACCCATAATATGGACTACATCCGGACGCTCGACGAGACCGGTACCCTCGACACCCTCGACGGCACGTTCCTTGATGAAGGTCCCACTCCGGGCTGAAACAGACTTCATACATCCGGCCCACCTCTGAACAATCTCTACGAGAATACCCATATTCAAAGCGTTGAGACCAGAGTACCGATCGATCTGACGCCAGTGGAGCGGCGTCGAGGGATCGCAATTGCTGCCATTGAATGATCGTGTGTAAACGTTGTAAAGATCGCCGAGGTAACCTTCACTGATCAGCCTCTGAAGGAACCAGTCTCCCTTCATGGCCATGGGAGAAGGGCAGATCTGGGTCACAAGTCCCCTCTCTTTACCCCTGGCATACATCGCCTTTGCCTCGCTCAGATTCATCGCCATTCTGGCCTGGACGAATGTGTGCTTTCCAGCCTCGAGTGAATCCAGGACGAACGGGCAGTGTTTGTAAGGCCACGTCCCGATCATCACAGCATCCACATCTGCTCGGGCGAGCAGGGCATCCGGATCAGTCATGATATCCGGTTTCAATCCAAACTCCTCTGCAATTGCCCGACCACTTTCCTCACTCCGATTGCAAATCGCTACGACCTCCGCCTCTTCCACATTCGCCAAACCGGAAAAATGCCTGCTTCTGAAAATTCCCCCGGCACCGATAATCCCAATCCTGACTTTGTCTGCCATATCTACCTAATCCTCCATTGAGACGACCATCGCCCGTAACAGAATACTCCAGATCTACCTTAGATATCCTTCAAAAGCGTCTTCAAGTTTTCCATAGACTCTCTGATAGCCTCCAGCGGCCCTCCTTCGGACCTGCCTGCGGACTTGAGTGACACCACACCATCGAACCCGGCTGCTTTCAGATTGGAATAACATCCCCGCTGATCTATCTCGCCGGTGCCAAAAACCACGGGCTCAAAAAAGGGAAGGCGTCCCTCGCTCCTGAAAGCAGCTTCGGTTTCTTCTTCGGGGCGTGTCACCATATCACCGGCACGAGCCATTTTTGCATAATTGCCCACCTGTCCACATGCTGAAACGGGATCTTCATGCCCATAATGCAGGTAGTTTCCAGGATCCACGCCAGCCCCCAAATTGGGTCGGTCCGAAAGTCTGGATATCCACTTTTGATGCCAGGCCAGATAACACAGGAAGCAGTGATTCACCACCGCGAGACCAACACCTCTATCCTGCGCAAAATCCGCTACCTCCCGGGCTTGATCGACAATGAACGGGAGCACCTTTTCGAAATACATCCCCTGGCCAGCATCGGGACGGTCGGGAGACACCGGCTGGCAATCGATAATTGGAAATGTCACAACACCTGCGCCAAGGATCTCACAAACCTCCACATCGACCTTCAGCGCTGCAATCTGCTCTGCACTCTTCACTGGATCCGGGTGCCCAAGGCGTGTTCCCGATCCATACGCAGGTAGGCGAACGCCGGATGCCTCTGCCACCTTTCGCGTGGCCTCCGCTGCCTTCCTCGGATCCTCCTCCGGATCCCATCTTCCCCCGTAAATCTCCAGATCGAATCCCTCCGCGCCTGCAAGGCGAACCACATCCTCCACGTCCGGATTCTGCTCGGGCAGCGCATTCTTCAGGCAATAGGTCATGATTACCGCATCCATTCAGCCCCTCCTATTCTTTGATCCGGCACAGTAGCTCCACGGCGACATCGGCAATCTGCTCTCCCACACCGGGCCTGAAAAGACTGGCCTCGGATTCGTAGCCACCTTCCTCGAACGCCTTCTTGTCGGGAAGATATCCCAGACTGTCATTTGCAAGTTCCAGAATCATAGTCTGCCCGAAAGGAGATCGTTTCTTGATATTCAGACCCAGTCTCACCAGCAGTTCTCCGGGCACACCTACAAGCCCAAGATCCCCGATTTTGATCGCCTGTACCCAGGCCGGCACCTCTTCTTCAACCCCCTTCATCCGTTCCAGAATGCGTCTCGAGAAAGCCCGCTCGCCCATTCGCTCTGCACCGCCTGCTTCGATTTCCTTCGCACGAGCGACTTCTTCTTCTGTCGGCCCGGGTTTCCGCTGGAGCATAACCTCCTTCATCGCGCCGTCCATCGCAAAATCCGCCTGCCTCTCGATCCCGTTCCAGATCCAGAACACATTTGCGGCAATCAAAGCCGCAACCCGCTCGGTATGCTGATACCGATCGTTTGGATTGCGCCCTTTCCCCAGGACGTCGTGGTTGTTTATATCACCGCACGCGCCATTTGAAAGTGCAGCCACAAAAGATTCACCTTTCAACTGTTGAAGCTTTTCCCCAAACATCCCGAAATAATCCGCCGAAACGGCTCTTTGATGGTCGCCGCCGCCGACGTAGTGCAGACCGTAATTCGCCAGCACCCCTCTGGGCGTCCCATCCTCGGACTCCACAAACAGGGCACCAACTTCCGGATCGACTGGTCCTGCAGTCTCAACCACATCGGGATTTCCCATGCCGGGATTGGTACGAACCGTCCCGTCCTTCATTTTGAATCTTCTGTTAAAAATCACCCGGTCTTCATCCGTGCGCCCCCAACCGATCAAGGCGGGCTTGCGTGCCTCCCACCCGAGACGTGCACAGTCTGCTATCCGTTGAATGAGGAATTCCGTATAGGCATCCTCGCCCGTCTGGGCACCTGTGTGGGTATGGGTGCAGCAAATGAGGATACGTTCTTGTGGTAATCCGATCTCCTTGACGATTTGCTCACGCGCGCGATCCAGATACTTTCGTTTCACGCCAATGAGATCACAAACCACCACCGCGATGCCGGCGCCTTCCTTCTCCAGCACAAAACTCCGTGCGAATAGCGGGTCATTGATCACTTCCGCCCGACGCTCATGGAACAACCCCGGAATCAGCGTACCCAGAGGTGGTGTAATATCCACTGTTGCGGTGCCTGCATTCACCATCACATGTCTCCTCCACCAAAAAAGCCTTCTTTGCCGAACATCTGTGCGTTCCCATCCGATCTCAAGTATGATAACCACCGGTGTTCAGCCATGCAAGCCTGGTTGAACGCACCTCAACACAAGAATGGACAGGCGAATTACTGAACTCGCCTGTCCAATGTCAGATGTTGATGCCCGATTTATTTTTCAACTCATTATTCTCTTCAGCCAGGCTCTTGCAGGGCCCTCCCTGCGTTTTACAAGCATCACGGAGGTACTCGTGTAGCGACCTACGAGATCCGGCACTTCGCCAAACAGCAGCTGTTGGAAAAGGCCAGTATTTCCAGCCCCCATCACGACCAGGTCATAATCAGCGCCCGCCTTGGCGATACCTGCGGGAATGGAGTTGGATCGAATGATTCTGCGCTCGACATTCCCCAGACTGGCATTGCGGAGTGTCCAGTCGATCCAGGAATGTGCATCCTGCTCCATCTTTTCGTCCGCCTCTTCCGGCAACACGTAACAGGCCGTCACCTGTGATCCGTAGGTTTCTACAATGGGTTCCAGCAACTCGGCCGCATACTCGCTGTGTGGTCCCCCGGTAGTTGGAAGCAGAATGCGATCGAAGCTATGTTGTTCCTGCAGTTTGACGACCACGGTATCTGTGCGAACTCGGTTCACGACCCTGTCTATAATCTCTCCAAAAATGCGCTCGCGTGTGGTGGTAAACCCTTTCCATCCGATCACCAGGAGATCTGCCTGCTCATCCTCCGCAGCAGAGAGAATCCCCTCCTCCACCCTGTGGGCTACCCGGATATCTGATACAAGGTTCATATCCTTCGCCTGCGCATAGGCCTGCGCTGTCCTGAGCAACGGCATCCGGTGGTTGATATACTTCACCCCTTCCTGAATGGGCAGCTGAATCGGCACCTCTACCGTCGTGCTCACAATCAGGTCTCCGCCTTTCGCTTTTGCTATCGGGATAGAAATGTCCAGCAGAGCAGACACTGTACCTGGATTGGCGAGGGGTACAAGTACACGATACGCCGCTCTGGAAACCTCTTGAGGCAGTGCATCGAGTACCTGAGGTGCGGCTTCTCCAGACTGTTTTTCGAAGTAAAGGAGGTAGGCCAATAGTCCGATCAGAATCCATCCAAGCGCCACATACCAGGACATCGGATCGAAATTGAACTGGTAGACCGCCAGGAACACGTTGAGGACGGCAGCTGTCAGCGGCACCCAGGGAAAAAGAGGGACCCGATACCTTCTCCGAATTTCCGGCGCACGTTTACGCAGCACCACAAGCGACAGATTAACGAGTGTAAACGTCAGCAGAAACATGAGGCTCGCAGCAGAACCGACAACCTGAAGTGGAAGCAATAGAGCTACACAAACCAGAATGACTCCCGTGACCATAATCGCGATGTGAGGGGTTCTGCGCTCCGGGTGGATCTCCGCCATCCGCACCGGAAGCCACCTGTCGCGGGCCATGGAAAATGCCACTCTGCTGGACGCCAGAACCGTTGCATTGAGCGCGGACATTGTCGACAACAGCCCACCAAAGACGATGGTAGCGACACCAAAGGCGGGCATGAAACTGTCCGCTGCCTTTACGATTGCGGTCTCCTGATATTGTCCCAGAAATTCCCAGGAAGCCATGCCTTCCGGCTGAACGGCACCAAGGGATACAAACAGAATCAGCATATAGACCACAATGGTCACGCCCAGAGAGACGAAGGTAGCCTTGGGAATATTCCGTTCCGGATCCTTAATCTCTTCTGCAACCGTGGCAATCAGATCATAGCCTTCGAAGGCGATGAAAGTAAGCCCCATCGCCACGAGGACCCCACTCATGCCCTTGGGCATGAATGGCGTGAAACTAGCCAACGTACGTTCGGGTGTATCCGCTATGTGCGCGAGTCCGTATCCAACAAATATCATCAGCACAAGAATTTTTGACAAGGTGATCACATTCTCTGCCTTGCCGGTCACCTCAGTCCCTTTTGCGTTCAACCAGATGAAACTGCCGCCGATGGCAATCGTCACCAGCCCAATCGATGGCTGAACACCAATCAACGCCTGAATTGAGTGACTCAGCTCGGGAAGATATTTGTGGAAGAATTCCCAAAAATACCCCGCGAATCCCAGAGCATAGAGACTGCATGCAACGGTGTAAGCGAACCACAGCATCCAGCCCGAAAGGAAACCGATGGGTCCGGGAAAAGCCTTCTTTACAAATGAGTAGCCGCCACCGGCCTCGGGAATAGCGGATGACAACTCGGCGTAACAAAATGCGGTCAGAAGCGTCACCACGCCATTCAGGGCAAAGGCCAGAATGGCCGCTGGTCCTGCTTCTCCCGCGGCGATGCCGGTTAGTACGAAAATTCCTGCGCCGATCATTGCTCCGATGCCGATCATCGAAGCATCGAAAAAACCAAGATCCCTCGCGAAGCTGACCTTGTTCGTATCGGGTGTGTTCGGAGAAGTCGTAGTCGAAGCCACTGTCCAATCTCCCGTACAGGAATAAGGGTACGGTGTCCGTACCCTTATTCCGAATTCGAGATGCCCTCATCACTTGAAATCACTTTTACGGATTCGAAATGTCTTCATATCCCGTTAAGTGGTAATCAAACTCCAGGTAATCGAGCAGTCTGCACAGACTGCGGAATGCTACACCAAATCCATCTACACCGCTGACTCCCCCGAATTGGCCGCCGCCCTTAACGTGTGGTTCCAGGTCTACAAATACACCAGGCACACCCAGCGGCGTAATCCGTTCCAGAATCTCGGGTACAGCAGTTCGAAAATCTCTAAGCACCTGTTCGTGACCCGAATCTCCCCGATCCACGGGGATGAACCGTGTCAAACCCCTTGCTTCTGCTGCGGCCAGCATGGCCTTGTTTGGCGGATTGTTGTAGCCCTTGATGTGGATCCACCCGACGCCAGGCCTCATCTTCATATAATGTTCGTATGCACTGTCCGGAGTGTGGTCTTTCGCTTCCATATTTCCAACATCGGGAATGATGCAGACATTCGGACTGTTGATCTTTTCGTATAGTGCAATCAGGGTATCGCCATCCGCGCCAATCAGATCACCCTCCACTTCTAATCCATACAGCAATCCCGCACCAGCGCACTTCTCCACAATCTGGCCAAGTTGATCCGCAGCCTGATCCAGGTATGGCCAGGGATCTTTTCCGTGGGGGTGATAATAGCTGAAGCCACGGAGCAGCTTTGTGTCGAAGGCCTGCGCCAGGTCGATCGCCCGTTGCACATCGTTGGCCAGATAATCCTTGAAGGGAACAAACCTGTTCTGTGTCCCATCCTCCTGATCCACCAGCTTCACCTTGCCGAGAGGAGATCCGATACTCGAAATCTGCATCTCGAACTCTCCGTGCAGTTTCTTGAGTTGCTCGATCTCCTCGTCTGAAAGCTCCATCACATTTTTCACACCATTTCCGAGATCGATAAATCGAATGGTGTAGTATGAGAGCCCAAGGGCGCGCATCATCGTCAACTGCTCTTCCGCCCGTTTGCTCACGGGACCTTCGTCTGCAAACCCTGACAGAATTACTTCTGGATTAGCCATTGTCACCTCGAATTGATTTACCCTGGATGTAGAGAACTATTTACTCAAACTACGACGGCTACTACTCGATTAAGTACTATTGCTCGATTTGCGACACCTTTTCCTCGACCAGCGGAAGCCACTTCGAAACTTCAACGTGCGTTGAATCGATGGAAAGCGCCTGAACGAAAGCCTTTTTAGCCTCTAGCCACTCGCCTTGTCTCCCATAGATCGCGCCAAGATTGTAGAACAGAGAAGCATCGTCGGGCGTCAATCTGATGGCATTCAAGTAGGCCTGCGCGGCCTCCTGCGCCCTGTACCCTTTGCCATATCGAATACCCTCTTCGTTATGCTCGTAAACATAGGCAAGCACCCTGTGGCTCCTCACCTCGTTCGGCGACTTCAAGAGAAGCTGCAAGGCCACCTTCCTTGCGCCTTCCAGGTCCTTCATTCGAACCAGAAGGGAGGCCAGACCATGCCGCGCTTCTCCAGAATCATCCGCGATGTCAAGCGCCTTCAGATACTGATCACGGGCAAGGACCAAACTGTCCAGTTGAAGATAGACACCACCCAAACCCAGGTGAACACGAACATCCCCTTCACGCATTCTGCTCGCTTTGACCAGGCTCGTTTCGGCTTCCTTGAACTTACCCAAATCTCGGTATACATCGCCGAGGTTCAACAGGGCATCAGCGAAATCAGGCTGAAGTCTCAAAGCCTCCTTGTAGGCTTTAACCGCTTCGTTCAGTTCTCCTCTGGAATGTCTCAACGTTCCAAGGTTAAAGAACGCTCTCGGGAGTTCTTCCCACGCTTTTGGGACTGCCGGATGGTCGGGGTTCTCCACGATCAGGGCTTCCCACTGGGCTGCCGCCTGAGCCCAATCCCGTTCGAGCCATGACGCGATACCCAACCAGTATCTCACGTCTGGATCTCCAGGTTTGAGGCGCAGCGCCATGGTGTAAGCTTCAAGGGCCTCTTTGTTCTTTTCCTGTGATTGCAGAGCCCTACCTAGATGATACCACACATTTCCATTGTCCGGTCGAATGCTTGCGGCTGTTTCGAACGCCTTTTGTGCTCGAATGAACTGATCCAGGCGAGCGTAGGCAAGTCCCAGATTGAAATGTGAGACTACCGATTCAGGTGCCACGCGAATAGCGGACCTGAAAGCGTCTACCGCCTCGAGATATCGCCCTTTCGCAGCCAACTGAGCGCCACGATTGTTGTGCTCTTCCGATTCCTTGAGTCGCTCAGCCTGTGAGTCCGCAGCGAATGTCTCACCAGCCACCGAAAGAATGACCGCTATGGTCCATAACCATTTCACGAAACCAGCTCTGGTGGCAAATGGATCACCCGGTTCATGTATCTCATACGGACCTGACCTTCATCTTCGAAATCCAGGCGGGTAATCGCCGTGTTCTGATGGCTGAAATAGATCTCATCGAGCTCCGCGTTCTGGAATAGCGCGTGCAGCAGATCGTTGGAAAATCCGCCGTGGTTGACAATCGCGATCCTGTCATCCGAACCCGCATATTTCTTCAGCAGCACCCTGGCAACTGAAGCGGCTCTTTCTTTCCATTGTGCCTGTGTCTCCACCGGTCGGTTCCACCAACCGGCCTCCGTAAGTCCATCCGGAATCACAAATCCCGGGAATCGATCTTCGATCTCGTCCTTCTTCATTCCCGGGTAGCCTACTGGACCGGACGCCTCCTCTAGCCAGATGCCTCCTTCTTCGTGAACATCGAGCCAAATTTCGGGATCGATGCCCAGCGCTGAGGCTATCGGTGCGGTAGTCTGAAGTGTCCTTAGCATCGCACTGCAAAAGATACGGTTGATGCCATACCCTCCCTGATTCTGTACCTCGCCCGCTGATCCCATTTCTCCATCTGGCAAGCCATAGGAACTCAGGTGGGCGGCCACCAACTCGGCTTGCTTCTCACCTTTTTCCGTAAGCGGAGGATCACAAACCCGCGACTCCCCTTCTTTAAGCGCATTGTTGAAGGACTCACCGTGTCTGACTAGATAAAGCTGCATAAGGAACTCTTTTCGAAATAGATTTGCGGGATGAAGGCGAAGTATTCAAGCGGGAACACTACATCAAGAAGGCGCAAAATGACCACAAAGCATACTACTAATATGGGAGCCGATCAAGGCATTTTTGGTGGAATGAGGTTATCGGGTAAACCCATCATGGGCATTCGCAAGGATCCAGTTCTGATCCAAAATTGGCAGTTTATTCAGACTTGGGAAGTGGATCGAATGTGACTATATCCTGAACACCATTGAGACTTTGCCTGGGAGGAAAAGTGATATTCAAAGTCACGTGTCTGCGTGCGCCGCGTCCCATATCTTCCCCGAGTCTCACAACGGAAGAACCGATCAGCGTTCCGTTCTGTTCACGCAGTCCCCAGGTCATTGTAAAAGGCACATCGATCGTATAATCTCCGACATGCACCACATCCACATCGATGATCACACGGGTTATTCTGGATTCATCTGAAGGATCCGGAACAGGCTGCTTTACAACATTAGTAATTGAAAGCAGGTTCGTCAGTTCATCCGAATCCAGCTCGAGTGGACTGGTCCCACATCCCTGAATAAGCATACCGGCAACCACAAGGAACACAGTACAAAATATCTTCACAATCTCTCTACCTCCAGAACAATCCGATTCCTGCAATTCCAACCAGCCAGCAATAATAGGAAAATCTGTCCAGGCGACTGCCCTGGAGAAGCTTTAGCAGCCAACCTATGGCGAACACACCGGAAATATATGCGACCACCATGCCGATAAGCAAAGGCAGCAGTACATCAGCTGTGAGCGGATTCGACGCCATCTCCCCGACCTTCAAAATAGTGGCACCGCCTATGATCGGAATGGACAGCAGGAAAGAGAAGGCCGCCGCCTCACCTCCGTCAACTCGACGCCACAGGCCCGCACTAATCGTCAAACCTGACCTGGAGACTCCGGGTAGGATGGCAAAACATTGCGCAAATCCTATCAGGACTGCATCCAGAAGCCCGATTTCCGTTCTCTCACCACTTGCAAATCGTGTACTCCAAAGCACTATCCCGGTAAAGACAAGCCAACCCGAGGCTGCGGCCGGGCTGGAAAATGCCGTCTCGAGAGCGTCCTGAAAAAGCAACCCCACCACGCCTGCCGGAACCGTACCAATACCCAGAAACAGAACCATTTTCCAGGAAGTCCAATCACGTTTCAAACACCCCCGGATCAAATCCAATACCCTGCCACGCAGTGCCGTAAGTACGGCAAGCAGGGTCCCAAAGTGTACGATCACCTCGAAAGTAATGTCGCCCGTATCGATGTCAAGCAAGGCCTGCCCCAGAACCAGATGACCGGAACTGCTGATCGGAAGAAACTCCGATAAGCCTTGAATCAATCCAAGCAATGCGGCTTGTATGTAGGTCACGCGAACTCCCATTCAGAAAATTTCCGATATTGATTGGCCAGAGAAGATAAGAGTAAGCAACTCAGTTGGCAACCACTGGACGAAACCGGAAGCAGCCTCGAACGGAACTGGTTGCGATAAGCATATTTGGAAATTAATCTATACCAGGGTTCTTGGCATTACGTTGCAGCCTAGGGAGCCTTTTTTAGCTCACCTTCTTAAGAAGATCGGTATTTTTAGCCACTATAAAGGTGAACCATCAGGATGGCGAAAGTCCGATAAAAGAGCAGAAGTCAGGGGTATTCAGCTGAGGAAGAGCATGCCGCAGATCAGCTTCCAAAGGCGGTCTCCGAACAATTCAAAATAAAAAAGGACGACCCAATCTTCTCGGGTCGCCCTTCTGCACTTCTTCAACGTCAACTCCCGGACAGAGATTCTCGAATCGCCTCGACTGCCGGTTCATTCACCCAATTTTTGTTGTGGAACTTTTCCGCATACTCTATTGGACTAACATCCCGGTACTCGTGAACCGTCTCATCCTCTGTGGATTTCAGTCCCTTCCGAATGGATGCGCGGATATTGGGATCGCCTCCACGTTCGAGCAATGCCCTGATCATCTCATCGGTCTTCTTGCCCTGTTTAACTACGCAGTTGTGTAACGGCGTGTGCCCACCAAACCCGTCTTCTGCAACCGTTGCCACGGCATTGGGATCAGCGCCCTTCTCAAGCAGCCAATCGAAAATCTCCCGTTCGTCGAAATCGATCGCAATATGCAGTAGCGTGGCGCCCTGAAGCGGTGTTCCGTGGAGACCAGTATCATCTCCCCAGACCCTGAACTCCAGGGGATATATCTCATCGTAGTCGAACCGTCGCGAGGTAAGGTCAGGATCGAGCTGAAGATGTGCTTCCAACAAATCGATTCTACCCAAATGGAATGCCATTGCAGGTGTTTCGGGGTAAATCACACCATTGTCCGCGAGAATTTTCAGGCACTCATGTTTCCTTCCCGGCGCCCTACTATAGGTTTCCAATAACATGGCTACCGGAGCAGCCGGATTGCCTTTTTTATCGCAGATTTCTGCGCCCATGTCCAAAATGAACTGAATCCCATCACTATTCAAATTTTCGCAAGGAGCCATGAGGATGCCTCGCTCCACTTTTGCCCCTTTTCCCACCAGAGCCCTGGCGGTTTCGATTTTCCCCTGGAGTACGGCTCTGACAAACGCGTGCTGGATTTCCTGGCTCCCCATATCTGCCAGCATTTCTACTATTTCAGTTCTGCCAAGATTGGCAGCCAGCCCCATTGCAGCACCCCAGTGGGACCTTCTTCCTCGTACCTCCTCAGTCAGCAGCTCTGGATGATCCAGGACCAAAGTGCGGACCGCCTCTCTGTCATCCGCATTTACCGCTGAACAAAGCCGCGAACAGAGTTGAAGTTTCGGCCAACTGGGAAAGCGATAGACTCGAGCAAGCTGAGCGTCGGTCAATTTGGCATCTTCGGGGGTCGGCAAATTCGGGTGGTGAACTTCGAAATCTGACCTGGCATCAGACTCACCGGATCTATATCCATCCAAAAGAGTTTTGGCCTGTTTCTTCAGGTTTTCGAGGTTGTGGTCCAGCGGAAGACGACGGGTACGTGGCATAGCAGCCTCCTCTCAAAAGGTCGCCCGGGATCCGCATTTCAGGGCAGAAAGAAGGAGCTACTGGATATTCGAATTTGGCAGGCAGGTAGGCTTGGCCTTTTCCGCGGATTGGCGGCTCCCTGTAGAGCGCATGCCATTATAGCAAAATTATTCCGCTTGTCAAGTATCTGATCCCAACCAAAATGGGGCCAGACAATACCTGGAGAAAGATATGGAACCCTCCATCCTGTTTAAAGCGTAAACCGACCGCCTTCCTGGCACTGGCATAATCGACTCCACTCGATTATAATAGACTATTGTTCGAACCAATTATGTAAGGGTGCAATGAGGAGCACGCAATGGCCAGTATGGATCCGATCAAAATCCAGAAAACGTACGAGGTGTGGCTTAACTCGGACATAGACCTCTGGTTGATCATGGAAGATGGCCAGAAGGAAACGGGAAAAACGCTCTGTGAAAATGAGATCAACATCCACGCACAACTCGTTCCCCGAGCGGCGTTCCGCAAGAGAATAGAAGGTGACCTCACCGGAGGATGGCTGGACTTCTCCTTCAGCAAAAGCACGCTCCTCTTCACCAAAGATGAATCGATCCGGAAGTGGTACGAGAATATTGAACATATTGGAAAACGGGACAAATGCATCCAGCTCATGAGAAATGCTTCCTTTGTAATGCCCTATGTTTATAAAGCGGAAAAGTATTTTCACCTCAAGGAAGATTACGAATACAGTTTTTGGTGGCTAATGCAAGCGGTCCAGGGCCTTGCATCCATCGAAGTGATCTCGAACGACCGTGCACCTGCCAGAGAAGTCCTGCACCAGGCACTTGAACACAACCCCAAACTCTTCAAAACCATATATCTCGACTTCGTGAACAAGCCCAAAACAAAAGCCTCAGTTGGGAAAGTCATTAAGATTGTAAACAGCTACCTCGAAGAGAAGACTGCCGGTCTCTTCGCGCCTCTTCTTGAATACCTTGCTGATGAAGGTGAGGTAAGATCGCTATCAGAGATAGACGACCACTTCAGGAACACAATCAAGGGTGGGGGCCTGGAATTCGCTTGTGAATGGCTGGTGCAGCAGGGATTGATACAGAAACTCGCCCATCCTGTACGGCTTACAGAAAAGAGCCGTGTCCAGATGGATGAACCAGCATATTACTATGATGACGCTGGAATAGAACTCATATGAGTTTCGGAGGACATCGATGCGAACCACGATAGAAGTCAAAGGTGCGCGTGAAAATAACCTCAAGGACCTCCACCTCGAGATCCCCAGGGACAAACTTGTTGTAGTCACGGGCGTTAGCGGATCCGGCAAGTCATCACTCGCGTTCGACACTGTGTATGCCGAAGGTCAACGGCGATTCATGGAATCCCTATCTGCGTTCACCAGGAGATTCGTAGCACAGCTCAAGCAGCCTGATGTCGACTTCGTCAACGGCCTGTCGCCGGTCATATCTATCGAGCAGAAGACCGTCATGAAGAACCCCAGGTCAACGGTGGGCACCATGACGGATCTTTATGATTATCTCAGAATGTTATACGCCACCGTTGGACAGCCACGCTATCCGATCACGGAAGAAGATGCCAAGGTCTGGTCGCCTCACCAATTGATGGAATGCATCCTGTCTCTTCCAAAAGACACAGAAATCGAAATTCGCGCTCCCATTTTGAAGATCTATGGGGAGGACTATGCTTATCTCTTCGACGATATCCGCACCAAAGGGTATCGCAGAATTCGGGTGGACGGCAAGGTACATGACCTGAGCGAGGACCTTGAACTGGATGAGCGCAAGACCCATCTCATCGAAGTCATCGTCGACCGGTTTGTCGTCACTGCAGGTATGGACAAGCAGATCGTCACTTCTTTGACACACGGCCTGGAAATCGTTGGCGAAGGATTCCTTTGTTTCGATATCCTGTCAAAGTGCACCAGAAAGGTAAAGACGGACTTCTGGAAGAAACTCGGAAGTTCCAAACTGAATGTGATCGCCGGGCGAATGCATCACGGTATGTTCACCTTTAATGACCCGTCCGGGGCTTGTATCACCTGTTCCGGTTTAGGCACCTACCTAAAGGCCCATCCCAACCTTGTAGTGCCAGATCAAGATCGGAGTATAAAAGAGGGGGCTTTCGTAAAGGAAGCGCTCAAATACGACGTCAATTCGTGGGGCGGCCGAATTCTGCACAGCCTTTCACTCAAATACAAGTTCAGTCTGGATGTCCCTTACAAAAAACTCTCGGACAAGGCAAAATCCATCTTGCTCTATGGGACCGAGGGTGCAAAAGTCAAAATCGAATCACCCCCGGGAGCGAAATCGGAAGCGAAATACGTCGGCAGAGAATTCAGGTATGATGGCGTCATCAACCAGGTTGAACGCCAGTATCGCAGATACAGACAAAAAGGCGTTGCCCACGGAGGTATGGAAGACTATCTCCGCAAAATGATGGTAGAAAATCTGTGTCCGGACTGCCGTGGCCAACGCCTCAAACGGCAAAGGCTGCTTGTATCGTTGAAAGGCAAGAACATCTATGAACTTGGACAGATGAATCTCCCGGAACTTCTGGAATTCCTCAACGGTCTCCGGCTGCCGGCCAGACATAAGGAGGCGGCATCCCAAATCATCCGGGAAATCACTTCCAGATTGGAACTGCTGATTGGAATCGGCCTCGAATACCTGAATCTGAACAGACCCACGGGAACCCTTTCCGGAGGCGAGTCCCAGCGGATTCGACTCTCCACACAAATTGGATCTGGCCTAATGGGCATGCTGTATGTACTGGATGAACCCAGCATCGGCCTCCACCCAAAAGACAACATCAAGATGATCCAGACCATGAAACAGCTACGCGACATCGGAAACACAGTCATCGTAGTCGAGCACGACGAGGAGACCATCCGGGCAGCAGATTACATCATCGAAATGGGTCCTGGACCGGGTGTGCACGGGGGCGAGGTCGTCACCTCGGGAAATTTGAACAAGGTCTTGAAGAGCAGCAAATCCCTGACCGCTATGTACCTGAACGGTAAACGTTCAATTCCTCTTCCTGAAAAACGGCGGGAATGTAACGGAAAGCGCCTGCGAATAACCGGCGCCAGAGAGAACAATCTAAAAAACATCGATGTAGAGATTCCACTGGGTGTCCTGACCTGCATAACGGGAGCATCCGGATCTGGTAAAAGCACTCTCATCCACGAAATCCTCTACAAAAAATTCAGCAATCTCTACTACGACAGCCGGATCTTCTCCGGAGATCACGACGGCTTCTCCGGACACGAACATCTCAATGACATCATCAACATCGATCAATCCCCCATTGGCCGTTCACCAAGATCGAATCCGGCCACCTACATCGGATTTTATGACAACATTCGTAAACTGTTCGCATCTACGGAGGAGTCCCGGGCGCGAGGATATACCGCCTCGCGATTCAGCTTCAATGTCAAAGGTGGGCGATGTGAGGAATGTTCTGGCGAAGGTGTCATCAAGACCAGTCTCGCCTTCATGCCCGATGTCGATGTTCCCTGTCCCACCTGCAAAGGTGCACGGTATAACGACGAGACTCTCGAAGTCACCTACAATGACAAATCGATCTACGACATTCTGAAAATGTCGATCGAAGATGGATCCACGTTTTTCGAAAATGAGAAACTCATCGCTCACAAACTCTCTGTACTGAACAGTCTGGGAATGGGATATCTGAAAATTGGCCATCCGGCCACCATCCTGTCCGGCGGGGAGGCCCAGCGGGTCAAGCTGGCGAACGAATTATCCAAAATCAAACGTGGACGGCACAACCTCTACATCCTCGATGAACCCACAACGGGACTTCACCTGGCGGATATTCACAAGCTCCTCGAGGCAATTAACGGTCTTGTGGACGGTGGGCACACCGTGGTTATCATAGAACACCATCTGGACATCATAAAATGTGCGGACCATGTGATCGATCTCGGTCCCGAAGGCGGTCACAAGGGTGGTGAAGTACTTGCAACCGGTCCACCGGAGGCCATTTCCAAAGTCAAGCGATCTCACACGGGAAGATTTCTCGCCCGGCATCTTGCGTAAAATCATTCACCTGTGGGGTCATCAAAACACATACCTTCACGATGATACAACGTTGTGCGATCCACGACAGCCAACGAGATCCAGCCTTTTCAAAGCAAGCGGATATCTTGGTCTTACCTCTCAGATTGGTTGTTTGTAAAGGAGAACAGAGATGAGTTTAGACAAGGCGCGAATCGCCGTCGAAACCGGGGATATCGAATCACTGAAGAAATTGCTGGAGAAGGATCCGGATCTGGTGAATGAAGTTTCAGCCGACAAACCTCGGACGCTGCTGCATACCCTCTGTGACTTTCCGGGCCACAGGCCAAGATGCAGAGACACCATAGAACTCCTCATTCACGCAGGTGCAGACATCAACGCAAGGGCGAAGTTTGAAGGAAAAACCGATCCTGGTGAAACGCCACTTCACTGGGCTGCGAGCAGCGATGACGTCCCCATGATTGAAGCCTTGCTGGACGCGGGCGCTGAAATCGATATCGATGGAGGAATCATCGCCAACGGTACCCCGTTATGGGAGGCCGTCGTATTCTGCAACCGTCACGCGGCGGCCAAACTGATCGATCGGGGTGCCACCTGTAATCTCATCATCGCGGCCGGAGTCGGGCGCCTGGATCTCGTACAGGCATACTTCGACAAAGAGGGAAAACTCAAGGCGAATGCCGGAGCGCTTCCCGGATGGCGAAAACCGCGAACCCCGAAATCCTGTATCGACAGTGCCTTTGGAATGGCCTGCAGAAATGGCCAGATGGACACTGCCAAGTGGTTGCTTGAGAAAGGACCCAACATCAACAAGAAGAATCCAGCAGGCGAAACACCTCTGGATCAGGCACTGGGCAGGAAACATCCAGAAACTGCCAGATGGCTGGATTCGTTAGGGGCAAGGCCTTCGTCCGAGTGACAGAGCAGCGACAAGAGAGCAAAGTTGTCCCACTTTCAACCAGAGCAAACTCTCTGAGAGTACGCTCGAAATACCTGAGGCGGGAAATGGTGCGGAGCAAAGCTGGAATAGCGGAGAGATATGAGGCAGTACGCAACCACAGCCTCGAAATGGTGAAGTGCCTCGAAGGTGACGAGGAATTCTACAACCAATCCGTACAGGAAATCAGCCCCGCCTCCTGGAATCTTGGCCACAGCACCTGGTTCTTCGATGCCATCATCCTTTCCACATACTCCCATACCATCGGCGGGAAGGACAGTGACCTGTGGTATCACTTCAATTCCTATTACAAGGGTGCGGGCAAGCATGTCCGTCAGGCCTGTAGAGGAACGATTCTCATAACCGAAGTCTCGCTGGAAAGCATCTACAAGTATCGTCAGGACGTGGATGCGATCGTGCATCAGCTTCTCCTGAAGGATCGTGGACCGGAGTTCGATGCGCTGGTGGAACTCGGGATCAATCATGAACAGCAGCACCAGGAACTGTTTTACGTAGAGGTACTTCGAAACCGATTCGAATCCAATACGACAACCCCTTTTCTGGATCTCCCCGAATATCCTCTCACATCAACGCCTGTTCCGGTCGACTGGGTCTCTTTTGCACCAGCACTGACTGAAATTGGAAACGTTGAAGGCGAATTCGGTTTCGACAACGAGTATGCGATTCACAAGGTATACGTCAATCCATTTTGCCTGATGAACAGGCCGGTTACCAACAGTGAATATCTGGAATTCATAGATGACGGCGGCTACGAAAATTACGAATACTGGCTGGCAGAATCCTGGGATGATGCGTCCATGTCTCCCATCCTCCGATACCCTGATCGGATTGAAAATCCCCTCGCTCCACTCTATTGGAGGCACAACAAAGGTGAGTGGAGCCGATTCGCTCTATCTGGTTGGCAGCCTCTGGACCCGAATCAACCTGTCTCGCACGTCAGCTACTATGAAGCCGTAGCCTTCTCAAAATGGAAGAGTAAACGGGAGGCGCAAATCTTCAGACTTCCAACCGAGGCCGAGTGGGAGCATGCGGCAAGGGAATCGAATGCCATGTGCCAGGTTGAGTATAGGAAGGCCGTTCTGCTGGACTCAAGAACCTACAACTCCGCGATGACCGTCCAGGATTCCAGGCTGATGCACATGATTGGCAATGTCTGGGAGTGGACCAACAGTGCGTATCTGCAGCACCCGGGATTCCAACCCTACGATGGAACCATTCAGGAATACAACGGAAAATTCATGAGCAACAAAATGGTCCTGAAGGGTGGCAGTTGGGCGACACCGGATGATCACATCAGGATCAGTTATCGAAACTTCTGGCCCCTTTCATTCAGATTTGCGAACCCCGGTTTCAGATTGGCAATGGAATCGTAGGCAGGCGTGACCCATTGGGAAACTGCAGAGACGCCGCAATAATTAATCTGGACGCGCGCATACCAAAGCCCATGGGAAGTTGAATGAGCACGTATACATCTACCACCGCGAAACACGACAGTGATCACCAACATGACACCTTCGCTTCACCCTTGGCCTCCACGAATTCAAGAGTCAGCACATGCAAATCCCCACACACGTCGAAAACCTGACCACCGAGTGGTTGAATCAGGCACTTGCTGATTCCTGCGACTTTGGCCAGAATGAAATCGTCAAAGTCGACCGAACGCCCCTTAGCGGAGAGGGCCAGGGATTCCTGGGTGAGACAGCCCGACTGCACCTGACATACCGGTCCGACAGTTCCTGCGCTCCCAAATCCATCATTGCCAAGATGTCCCCTCTTGACGAAGAACTGAAGAGCAAAACTACCGCGTTCATTCAGCGTGAGTACTACTTCTACACAGAGATTTCTACTGTATCTTCGATTCGCTCACCCATTTGCTATTACGGTGATTTCAGCGAAGATTCCGGCGACAGCATCCTGCTGTTAGAGGACCTGGGCAAAGGACAGATTGGCAATATCATATCGGGTGGCACAATCGAGGCGGCACAGATTGCAGTGGACGAGCTCGCCAAACTCCACGCTGCCTGGTGGGAAAAGGCCAGCCTGAGAGTAATGAAATGGCTTCCCCCGATGCCCGATCTTGAAGACCCTGAGGCCAGAGATTGCCTCGGGGATCTTTTCACCAAACACTGGACCCTGTTTCAGGGAAGATTTGAAGATGCAATCCCCGAAACCCTCCGGAAGGCGTGGGACGTCTACGTGCACGAATTCCACAACATTCGCATGCAATCCAATAAGCCACCATTGACCCTGTGTCACGGAGACTATCACCTCGAAAACATTTCGCTCTCCGGATCAGGTCAAGACGCTCGGGCGACGGTATTCGACTGGCAATGTCTCAGAGTCTCGCAAGGTCCACTCGATATCTGTTACTTCCTGGTCCTGAATCTCGATCCTGATCTTCGGCGAAAATGTGAACCTGAAATACTTGCCCGGTATTGTGACAGACTCGTAGAGGCTGGTGTTACCGCCTACACATTCGACGAATGTTATCACGCATACAAAGTCTCACTCTATGAATTGCTCCTGGCAAGAATGGTTGGGGCAGGAGCACTTCTGAACACCTCGAGTGAACGTGCTCAGGAACTATTCCGGACGATTATCTACAGGACAACCGAGGCCATTAAAGACTATCCTATACAGAATCTGAATTGAGAACCACTTCGCGAAAGGCCGTCCCGATGACCGACAATCGACCAAATATCATGCTTCTCCAGGGAGAAGATGTAGGTCTTCACACTGGCTGTTACCCGGGAAATGACTACAGTTCAACTCCAAACCTCGATCGGCTGGCCTCCGAGGGCGCACGTTTTGACAATGCGTTCAGCCACTCACCTGTCTGTGCTCCGAGCAGGGGAGGGATGGTCACTGGATGTTATCCCTGGACGATCGGGGTTCACCATATGCGGTCGACACTCTTGAACCCGCCTCGCTGCTTCACTCAGGAGCTCAAGGATGCCGGATACCACGTCTCGTGGCCCACCAAGCTAGATTTCAACTTCGATCCGCCTGAGAACTGGGTAGACAGCCGCGAACCCTGGGTGGACAGCCCCGCGCCGAGCCAGCCCTTCTTCCTCTATGAGAACTTCAATACAACGCACGAAAGCAGCATGTGGCGTGATGCGGAAACTCAGAAGAAAATTGTGCATCGGTATCTGAGTAAGGATCAATTCCACAATCCTGCCGGTGCCCCGGTCCCACGCTATTTTCCAGACACCCCTGAGATTCGCGAGCAGCTCGTGAAGTACTATGACAGCCTGAGTGCGATCGACCACCTCATTGGTCTGCGACTTCGTTGGCTGGAAGATCAGGGTTTGCTGGAGAACACAATTGTCATCTTCCTGAGCGACCACGGCCGCGGGCTCCCTCGCGAGAAGCGATGGTGCTATGAAGCCGGTCTGCATATGCCGCTTATCGTTCGCTGGCCCGGCGCGGTAGAACCCGGGTCTGTGGTTGACGATCTGGTCGGCTGGGTGGACATTGCGCCGACCATACTCTCCCTCACAGGAACAGAGATACCCGAACATTACCAGGGGCAAGCCTTCCTTGGAAAAGAGAAGGCATCCCCAAGAGAATATGTCTTTGCAGGACGGGACAGAATGGATGAAGTATTCGACCGGGTCAGGGTTGTCCGGGACAAACGGTGGCACTACATCAGGAATGATTTCCCCGGGCTCCCGTGGGCACAGCGGCAATCGTATATGGAGCAGCAGTCGATCATGCCTGTGATGCGTGAAATGAACGCAAAGGGGAAACTGGAGGGTGCCGAAGCCTGTTTCTTCCAGGAACGAAAACCTGCCGAAGAACTTTATGACGCAGTGAATGATCCGGGGATGGTCAACAACCTCGCTGGAGATCCTGCCAAGCGCGAAACGATTGACAGGATGTCCAGCGCGCTTGAAGAAATGCGGTTAAAATATGGAGATTTTGCAGAAACTTCGGAAGAGGATCTCATCGAACAGGGACTGGTGGGTGATCGATTGGAGGAATACAGGGAGAGGCTGCAGCCCTTGGCTGACCATCTGCAAATCGGCCCGGAGCCCATTCCAGTAACCATGAACGAAGCGACCGAATACAGACGCGGATCCTGAGTCTGCTCGAGTAAGATGCTGAACCGTATCCCAAACACACATTCCAATGAGGAATTGAGAACTTGGCCACATTCAAGCTCAAGAAAGAAGATCCCCTGTTCCCCATGCCGGTCAACATTCCGGAACCGGGACCTTATTACACTTGTCTGGTATCAATGACCGGCGTCCCCACCTTCCCATATGATTATGCGCTGTACTTTTCTCCCGACCATCATCGGGGCGAAGGTGGCATCTGGCTGTATCTCTGCAACGGTGAGCCAACAGTTTCCTCCAACTGGGTATCTTACGAACACGCTGTCGAGGCGGGCAAATTCGATCACCTCGAAGACAAACCGGAGGCCAATCCAATTTATCAGGACCCCGTTCAGGGCTCTGGTCATACCGAGACGCCTCATGCAAATGTGATCGATGGCCTCGTTTACCTGACCTACCACAAGAACGGAATAGACAGCACCCAGCGAACACTCCTGGCGACCTCTCCTGACGGTGTGAACTTCAAACGCATCAACGGCGATGCGGACTCGGTCATCCTCACCTATGACCAAACCGAGGGTCCCGGTGAGGGTCACACCGGATATTTCAGATGGTCCACCAATCGCTTTCCCGATATCGATCAGAAGTTCGTCGGCTATTCGCTTCACGGGGGGGGCGACGACTACCATTCCGCGATATGGGCCTCAAACGACGCCATCTCGTGGGAGAGACTGGACATCCTCACACCAATAGAGGGTTTTGCCCTCGATGGCAGTGATCACATCCTGATCTGGCACGAAATGGATCCATCATCGATCACACCCCTGGGATCTGGAGAATTCGTCGCCATTTGCGGCGTCGGAAACAGAGCGTCCGGCGGCGATGCGCGAATAACTGAACTCTACGAAGTCTTCCTGGCCGGAGATGGAAGAACCCCGACCAGGAAATGTCGAAGAATTCTGGGTGTAGGCGATCAGAATTCCCAGGACGCCGAGGAACTCTCCTCGCCCACGTCCGTCATCATCGGAGACGAATGCCACCTCATTTACGTGGGTGCAAGCCAGGAGGGATCGGTCAATACCGTGATTGGAGCCAAGGGTGAGGTGAACAGGAAATCCCGCAAGAGTGCAAAACTTCGAAAATCGGAACAGAGAAAGCACATCTACCAGCAATCCTGATCTGCGGAGTCGTCAACTTGGCCACTCGGGCCCGGGTTACCGGCGAGAATATTTGGGAACGTGATTTACAGATTCACTCAAAGAGACAGCCAGACCGGATACTCAAGTGACGGAAATACTACTGGTGCGACACGCGATGGCGGGCAATTGGGAATTGCCGAATGCTGAGCGGCCGCTCAGCGAACAAGGCAGGAAAGACGCGAGAAAGCTGTCCTGCAAACTTGCCCAATCAGGAATCGACACCATCTACTCCAGTCCATTTAAACGGGCCCTTGAAACCGTCGAACCCCTTTCCCGGGAAACCGGCATCCAAATCCAGATTCGTAACGATCTCCGAGAAAGCGAGAAGAACGAAGAGCTGCCCAATGTCCGGAAACGGATGGTCACCGCCTTGCGCGAAATCGTAGGAGAAAACAAGAACAGAACAGTGGTGGTTTGCACACACGGCGGGACCACCTGGGGCCTGATCAGCCACTTCGATTCCGCATTCGACCACGAACAATACAAACAGATTCGCACGCCGGATGTCAGGCGTTTCGTCTATAATGAAATTGGTGGGCGATACGATGAGGATTTCGGAATCCAGGATCTGTGATTGCAATAGCAGATGGAATACAGTCTGCCGAGGTAGCGCCTCGCCCATGCGAAAATCCTCGGCGCCGGGGAATAACAACCGTCTGTGTAGATATCGCAAGGATCGATATGAACGAAATGCATGAGGCCAATAGGAAAGGTTGGGATGCGGTTTCACCCGGTTGGCAAAGGGGGATCGACAGGCGGAAGGACTGGCGAAGGTACCCTGAGGATCCCTCACTGGCGTTCACCCCCAGAGAGCTCGAACACCTGTCTGAAATGACAGGCAAGAAGGTCTGTGTACTCGGGAGCGGAGACAACCTTGCTGTGTTCGCACTGGCCGGAATGGGCGCACGGGTTACATCCGTCGACATCTCCCAGACGCAATTGGACATTGCGAAACAAAGGAGCAAGGAACTTAGCCTGTCGATAGACTTTGTCCGTTCGGACGTAATCGACCTGGGTGAGATTCCCGGTGAATCGTTCGACTTCGTTTATACGGGCGGGCACGTGGCTGTCTGGGTCTCCGACATTGCGCTGTACTACAACGAAGCAAGTCGCATCATCAAGCCTGATGGCCTGTTCATTGTCCACGAGTACCATCCCTTCAGGAGGCTCTGGGCCGAGGATCCCAATGGACTTCGGTTGGAGGTTGGGTACTTCGACCAGGGACCGCACAAGTACGACCGTTCCGAGGAAGCACCGGAAAAGGGGCCATTACCAAGCTTTGAATTCCATTGGACAGTTTCGGACCTGGTGACCGCCCTGCTTGGAGCCAGACTGAGTCTGGTTGAAATGACGGAAGAAGGGGACCAGCCCCAGGGATGGGAATCGGCGCCAATGACCGGGTTGCCGGCGAACCTCTTGCTCGTAGGCCGCAAGCGATAACCAGATCCACTGCTTGATGGTCACCTTCGCACCCAACCGAAAGACTTTCAAAGTCAGAAAGGACTACATCGCATGTATGTGGGCACACAGTACATCGGAACATCGAAGAGTGAAATGGAATTCCTGGTCCGTCACGGCGTCACTCACTTTGACGCCACTGTCAAGGGGATGGACGCCGAAACACTCACCAGACAGCGTGAAGAGGCCGCTGAATTTGGTGTTGAACTGGAAATGGTTCACATGCCCATGTTCGACAATATCGCCCTGGCCAGAGACCCTGAACGAGACAGGGACATCGAGACATACTGCGAATATATCGAAAATGCGAGCAAAGCCGGGCTCAGGGGATTGAACTACAACTTCTGTGTACTGACCGCCCCCGATGCTGGAGGTGTTGTTCAGCGAACACCCCGCGCCCCGGGCCGTGGAGGCTCCACCTACAGCGCCTTCGAGCTATCCGAATATGACAACGACAAACGTTACGACGCAGGAGATCTGACACGCGAAGAGAGTTTTGAACGCGCAGCATATTTCCTCGAACACATTATGCCTGTTGCGGACGAATTCAACATCCAGATGGCCTGCCACCCGAATGATCCGCCCGTACCCATTCTAAATGGTGTGGAGAAGTGGAATTATCCTGTGTTCGAAGGTCTCAAGCGGTACAGCGAACTCGTCGACAGCCCGAATCACGGATTCAACTTCTGCTGTGGTGTTGCGGCGGAAGGGCTGGAGAACCCCGCCGAGGAACTTCCGGACATTGTCAAATACTTCGCTGAGCGCAAAAAAATATTCAACGTCCACTTTCGAAACATAAGGGGTGGTCTCCACAGCTTCACCGAGACCTGGCCTGACGAAGGGGATGTGAACATGTATCAGATCGCAAAGATCCTCTACGATGCAGACTACCCTTACATGTTGATGCCCGACCACGCCCCGCACCATCCAGACGACATCCCGCAGGAAGGTGGTTCTACCAGGTTGCGGCAGGGTTGGGCCTTTCAATTCGGGTACATCATCGCCCTCATCCAGGCCCTGGAAAACGGCAATTAGGCCACCCGATCGGAGATCTGCGCTATGGATCACGCATCAGATACGACTGACACACCCTTTGTGGTAAACCTCTGGCCTGGCGATGTACCGGGTGATGTCGGCATAGAAGGTGAAGAAAATGTCCGCGTACACGACTCGAGATTCCCGGGTATAGGCCAGACAAAACTGATCACAAACGTCACCTGTCCCTCGATAAAAGTATGTCTCCCTGAGCAAGAACGAAACACAGGCACGGCGATGATCATCTGTCCCGGGGGTGGCTATCACGACCTCTTCTGGTATCTGGAAGGAGAAGAGGTTGCAGCCTGGCTGGTCTCCCGGGGAATAGCCGGAATCATCCTGAAATACCGATGTCCCCGCCGACCTGGAGATATCAAAGGTGTTCCGCCCGCTGGGCCGCTTCTGGATGCTCAACGTGCCGTGAGCATCGTGAGGAGCCGCGCAAAGGAGTGGAACATCAATCCTGATCGAATTGGAATTGGCGGATTCTCGGCCGGAGGCCACCTTTCACTGGCTACTGCCACCAGTTTCCACGAACGCAAATACCAGGCAGTGGACGAAATCGACACGACCAGCTGTCGGCCGGACTTCGCAGTACCCTGTTACTCAGGATACCTGAAGGAAGTGGATGAGGACAAATTATTGAAGGGGTTGAGCATTCCGGCGGATACTCCTCCGGTATTCCTGGCTCACGCCAGCGATGACAGCGAAGCGGAAGTCGCGCACAGTGTGATCGCCTATCTTGCTTTGCACCGGGCGGGTGTCCCCACAGAGCTTCATGTATTCGCTACTGGGGAACACGACTTCGGGGTTCGCCAGAATCACGGGCTGCCTTCAAGCTGGCCTGAGCTTCTGCTCGAATGGCTGAGAAGCAATAACCTGCTCGAATCTTCCTCTACCTGAAGCAGGCCTGTTGATCTGGCGATGGAAAGTGAGCCTCTAGTGAAGGGACAAAATGGAATTTCCAACAACCACCGTAGATGACAAAGGCATATACGACCTCAGGGCGCAAAGGCACGTGGAAACCGTCCTCTCGCTATGCCAGGAGATCGGTCTTTTCGAATTTCTTGCAGACAGACCCTCGACGATCGTACAGATCGCCGACCATCTCACCATCGTCCCCCGAGCAGCAGAGGCCCTTGTAGCGGTTGCCGCCGCCGCAGGATACCTGAATGCGCTCGGTGACCAGGGCTTTGGGCTCACCCAACTGGCTGAAACCTACTTGCTTTCCACAAGCCCGTTTTACAGAAGGATCAACGCCAGACCGGATGCCTACGAAGAACTCAAGGATGCGGTAAACCGGGGAGATGACGACGATCCAGGTGGACGACTCGCCGTGGATATGGGGACAAAGAGCGTAGAAGAGATCCGGTCCTTCATTGACACCATGCACACCATCACCCTGGCGGCCGCCGGAGGACTGGCGAAACTCGAACTGTTCAAGGACATCCACCGATTGCTCGACATAGCAGGGGGATCGGGTTCCATCGTCTCCGCAATCGCTGCCCACAATCCCCACACCACGTGCACGTTACTGGACCTGGCGCCGGTGTGCAAAATCGCCGAGGAAAACATCCAGTCCTACGGGTTGAGCGATCGCATCAGCACGCATCCCGCAGATATGTTTGGGGATACCTGGCCAGGTGGACACGATGCCCTTCACTTCGGGAATATCTTTCACGACTGGGATAGAAATTCCTGCTCGATATTGGCCAGACGCGCCTTCGATTCACTCGAGCCGGGCGGCCATATCCTGCTGCATGAGATGCCCTTGAATGAGACAAAGGACGGCCCCCTCACCGTGGCCTGTTTCTCGGTGAGTATGCTCATCTACGAAAAAGGGAAGCAGTACACCCTGACGGAATTCGAATCCATTCTCTCTGAAGCGGGATTTGCAGATTTCCGATCGGTACCCAGTTTCGGCTACTATCACCTCATCAGCGGGAAGAAGTGCTGATTATGTCCCGCTCACGCCCTGTTTCCTGAATTCAGTCTTCAACTGTCTCTTCCCTCTGCAGATCCACGTCTTCACAGTAGCCATCGGAACCTTCAGTTCCCGCTCTATCTCAGCATACGACCGGTCTTTCACATACCTCAGCCACATCGCTTTGCGATAGTGCCCGGGTAGCGCACGAATGCCCTGCATCACCAGATCCTGACACTCCTTTCTATACATCACCTCTTCCGGATTGCCTTCGCTCAGAACCGACTGGTGACCCCATTCCCCAACTTGATCCGCTGCGATTTTTTCAACACGTCCGCGCTCTGCCTTCCGGGACTGTAGGTGGGAGCAGCAAACGTTCAAGGCGATTCTTGTCAGCCAGGTCGAGAAAGCAGCCTCACCTCTGTACGCCCCCAGTCCACGGAACGCTCGCATGAACGTCACCTGCAGCAGGTCTTCGGCTTCGTCCCTGCTGGTTGACCGAGGCAAAATCATCCTGTAGATCCGCAGATAGTATTTTCTATATAGCGTTTGGAAGGCATCCTCATCGCCCTCGATCGCACCCGAAATCAACATTCGATCTGTCATTTCTCCCCTCTCCACTCCTACATTCAAACTTGCCATAAGAGTCGGTTTCACCTACATTTATCTCCGTGAATGCACCGCTTTTACCTGTCGGTGTGATTCGGGGCCCTCACGTTGTCCCGCCAAAGACTCGCGTGAGGGCCGTTCTATTTTCCGTTCAGTAAGTCCTCATATTGAAACATTTCCAGAACCTGCCGAAAGTTTCCATAGCATATCCTCTCCTGGTACCATTTCCTTCTTTTAGTGTTCGCTGATTTTAACATCTGCACCCGGGACAATATCTTCAGCCCTACCGACGTTCTGATCATATCTGGCACGTCGTGGTCAACTCTGCCTGGGTCATCCACCGTCGTAGAATGTCACCCGACTTCTGAAGCATCCTGTGGTATGCGTGCCCCATCTTCTCCTGATTCTTATACCTGGATTTCCCATTTGGAAGTGCATTGTATTTTCCCCGAACCTGGGTGATATTCCTCGCTCTCGCGTCCACTGCAATCGTCAACACCTGATGTCGATTCCGATCTGCATCCGTCATCTGCATCGACCAGATCGATGTATTCCCTTTTCTGCAGTTCTTGGAGTAACTCGAAACGCAGTGATGCATCGCCTTGGCTTCAGCGGCCAGCTCACGATTGCTGAGCAGCTCCTGAATCGTCCAGGTGCGACGCAACCCAGTCTCCTTCTTCCCCTCTAAATGGCTGAACCCGCCCAACCCAGAAGGATCCCACAGAACCAACCGTTTCTTTCCTGCCCGAATCGGACGCCCGTTCTCCTCGTGGGCAATAATCTGCTGTGCCAGGTCGTTGTGCCATTGATCCACCTGCTGAAGCAGCTTATCGACGCTCCTGGCCTTAATTGAGAAATTCGGCTGAGGTGGATCCCTGAGCTCCGCCCTGCCGCCCGGGCAAATGATCTCTTCCGGTTCATATTTCTGGTTGTGAATGAAATCGACAATCGGACCCACACATGTGGGATCCAGCATCGGGTTATTCACAAGGAACTTCACAATCGTCTCCCAGAATTCTTCGTGATCGTAATTCACGCCAAGCCGCGTGTCACAGATCGTCCTCGCCAGTTGATCTGTACCACCCTGGCCAGTAACCTGGGCCCACCGCAGTGCCTTTTCCACTGAGAGATCATCTGGTGCTCCGAGGAAGTTGTGCGCCATACGCTTCGTTAAATTGACCCGAATATCGGCCGTCCGAATATTCTCTCCCATCCCAACGTGCAGAAACCAGCCTCGCTGCACTCTGGCTTCCGGGTTGTCTCCACGGAACCAGGCTGCATCCATGAAAACGGGCACATCGTAACGTGCGAGGAGGTGTCTGACCAAACTGCTGAACTGCCGTTTTGGATTGTGACTCGAAGGCCACCACGCCTCCAGGGGACGAATCCATTCCTGGTGACATTTCGCCAGTATCCCGAACGACTCGATAAACGTATTGCCTTTGACAGGCCCGAATCTCGGAATCACCTGCTCGGTCGTGAACAGGTCCCCATACCGCTCCACGTGGATCAGCAATTCGTAGAGCGCCCGCCTCACGCGCCCGTCAGACTCATAGTCGCTGAAAACGGCTCTGATTTTTCGCAGATAGCCCGCACCGAGCTCACCCTTCTGGACCTCTCCCTTGTAGAGCCTGGCAATGGTATTCTGAGGTCGTCTTGTGAACCTGCGCGTGCTGGCCAGCGCTGCTTCTCCATTCACTCGTTTTGCGAGGTTGCGCTCCTTCTCCATTTGAACCTTGCTTTTCTGCAGCCCGCTTCCTATTCCCCTATTGCGGCACCAATTCTGATATTCGTCAACCGACGAAATCCCCAACCCCTTGAGATGCTTCTTCAAAGTCCCCCTGTCCGCACGAGTATCGACCACGGCTTTCTTCCGCCTTTTTTTTCGTGGCATCTCGGACTCCTCCAGGCATTTATCTTTTTAAGCCAATTATTATCAGCTAATTGCGACTTCAATTCTCAATTCTGAATATGATAAAAAAAGACGCCTGCCTATCCCTCCACATCAAAAAATGAAGGGCTAAGCAGGCGCCTCGAGGACTGGAACGGCGACCCTGCAGTGGCGAAAAATCCGCCGCAGTATTGTTTTTTCTACAGGCCAGTCATGAAAAAAGTAGAAATATCCAACCTGGAAGTCAAGTGCAAATATTCTCGATTTTTCTTCGAGACGAGAAATCCTGGATATCGAGCCGTATCCAAAAGGCAAGGTTCGAGATGAAGTGGAAGATGCCCCCGCGCCATTGGAGAAGTGATAGCGGGCGGGTGAGGCACCGCTTTGCCCCTACGGCTGATGTGCCAATCCATCCATGATGACTTCGATCTGATCTTTCGGCTTGAAGTAATCGGTCGGGGTATAGCCCTCTCCGAGATCACCCATCAGACGTCTTCTGCGTGGTGTCATTCTCGCGAGCATCGCGGGCGGCGCTTTCTCGTAGTCGTATGGCCTGCACCACATCTGACCGTAACGAAGGGTTACACTTCTTCGCACGACGGAAAGCTTGTTTGGTGCTACGCCGTGCCAGAGATTGTGCGGAAAAATGGCGACATCGCCTGCGTCCACGCACAATTGCACCATATCTGGAGGATGCTCTCCATTTGGTAGTCCATCGGCCGGAAACTCCCGTCGATGACTTCCGGGCACCACACAGAAATTCGCACAATCCTGCTCTGGAATATCGGTCAGGAAGATCTGTACCTTGAAATTCAAGGGGACACTGCCGCGCTCAACTCGAATTCCGGCCAGAGATGGTCCCGCATCGGTATGCCACCCCATCAGCGAATCGTCACTCGGATGGCGAACGTAAATCTGTGATCCCATAATCTGCAGATAGGGACCCATCAGATCCAGAATGACCCCGAACGTCCCCGGGTGATCCATCAGTCCATCCAACCCGAACGTCCGCTCAAGGGTTCGGACAATCGTATATGCACCGCTCGAATATCTCTCGGGGTCAGCGCTGGTATATGTCTCAATCGCCCGATCGGCCGCCGCAAGACAAACAGCAACTTCGTCCCTGGGGATCGCCTGCTTCAGCACAAGATAGCCCTGTTCGTCCCACTGCTCACGCATCGACTTGTTCAACCGAATTTCAGCCATTGTAACCTCTGCAGTCTGACAACCATAGTGAGTACTTTCTTTATGCGATCAGATTGGATGCCTGAGTCACATCCACCGCTTCCTCGACTTGCACAGCACCTCTAGCACCGTCAGCAAGACGATTGTTCGCCATCAGATTTCCGGTCCCTGAGCCCGACCAGATCACCGATGATTGCATCGTTTTCAGTTCCCGGTCCTCGAGCACACTACAGCCCGTGATACTGGAATCCGTCACGTCATCCAGGTAGATCCCTACCGGACTTCCATTGAGAATCTGACAGCCGCTCATATTCACCCGCCTACACCTATAAAACTCTACGATCGCTCTTCTCTCACTCTCGGCTCCTTCTGTTTCAGCGTCGTGAATGTTGCACGCGCTGATCGTGCAGTCCTGGCTATCCTCGAACTTGAGACCCGTACAAAGCTCACCCTTGTTGTAATCCGGATTGTGATCGAAACTGTTTCCTGTCAGAATGATATTCCTGGATCCCTGAACCACAAGATTGCGCTTCCCTGCACCATAGATCACATTCCCGTTCATCACAATACCACGGCAATTTGCCAGACGAATATTGTCTTCCTGAGTCCCGATCAAATTATCGGAAATCGTAAATTGCCCTGCTTTGTTATTCACGGAATCGTGACCAATGATCCTCACGTTTGCACCACCGGGACTCTGAACTGCCTGGATCGTATTGCTCACGATCGTCCCTTCCCGAACAGTCGCAGCTTCGTCGCTCGAATCGATCCACACGTCGGCGGAACATTCTGCGTCTTGATCGTAATTGTATTCGATATCGTTGCCCGTGACCTGCAGGTTCCGGATCTGCGATCCCTCCACCTTGATCCCACCGCGCCTGCAATAGCTGATGTGAGATCCTGTCACAATGATCTGGTGAAGATTCACGTGGTCGAGATGGATGCCACATCCGCTGTTGTCGTAGATGTGACAGTGTGAGATCAGAACGTTTCTCGCGCGATCGTGTATTCTGATGCCATCTCTCAAGGTTCTGAGCAAGGTCCCTTCGAAAGTCGACTGCATCGTCCCCTCGACAAGAAAGCCGTCCGCCTCGGGGTGCCGACCCTCTATCTCCAGATTGTGAACAGTAGGTAGCCGCTCACCAGACCAGATCCCTGGATCGAATTGTCCGGGATCGGCCGATCTCTCGTGAGATCCTTGCAAGTGGAAGGCAGGCCCAGGCCCAGCCATCACAACCTTGGCCGTACCCACACCACCCTCTATGCCCACACGCCCAATCCGGTTGAGATCTACCTCTATGCTTCTGGAGATCAGATAGTCCCCTCGGGGAAAGGAAAGCACCCCATCGCCTGCCTCGAGAGTCTTCTGAATCGCCGAGGTATCATCCGTCTCCCCGTCACCTTTTGCACCAAAATCACGAACATCACTCACGTAGGGACCTCGCTGGAGAACCGAAATGCGGATCGAATGAAATGGGACGCTCCCGAAACTTCCAGAAAGCCAAATGAAACAACACATCGACCGGAGCTGACTCGCGCAAGAGGAACAACCCTATACCAGAATCACCGGTTCGAAATTCTGGATGTATTCATCCAAGGGAAAATAGGGTCGCTTCACCTTCTTAAATTCCACGTGCCTCATCGTCGGCGGGGTCGGTCCGGGTGTATCCAACACGAAAACACCTTTTGCATAATTCCCGTACGCCATCCGATAGTTCATCGGATTCTTCGCCACAACAAACTTCGCCTCTCTCGCGTCCATCTCCATCGATCGGTACTGCTCATCAACCCAATCGTAGGTCGGTTGACTCGAGATCAGAATCTGGACCTCCCCTGCTTTGAAAACTGCCGAAGCTCCCATCTCCCCTGCCACACCATCCCAGATTCCACCCGTGTAGACGAATCGCCCATCGCTAAGCCTGGTCACTTCTCCACTTACCTCAAGAGGATCACCCCACCTTGTGTCCATTCTGTGTCCAAGCCTAACTGTCACTGACGCACCCAACCCGGCCTGATGGCACGCGGCTGCAGCCTCGGGATCCACCACCATTGCCAGAGTAGGTATATCAGACGCATTTTCGACCAGCGACCGAATCGTCCACACGCTGTCACCTGCGGCGCCCCCTCCGCAACAGTCCGATGCCTCTATGAGCAGAACCGGACCTCCATCAATTGACTTCCCCAGGGCGATCGCCTCATCTGGTGCAACGATCTCCGGCTCCAGATCGAATCGGCGAGCCCAATACATCTCAGCCACCGAACGTGAGAGTGAAACTGCGCCTTCCAGATCGTCATCCGTCACAACAACACACCCGCTCCCCATTCCCTCCTGATCCAGGAAGGGGTGGAGCAAGAACACACTTGTGGAAAGTACGCCTTTCCTTCCTTCGTGCGACTTCGCGAATCGCATCATATCGGCAAATGGATCATCACCTTCGGTAGACCCGTGAATTGCACTGGTGATCACCGGTACTTTTCCCATCGCCATTTTCGGTTTGCATTTGCCGTCCAGCGTATCGAGCAGCAGTTTTGCGCCCCGTTCTCCGGTCGAAAAAGAATCCCGGTGAGGATAGGTTTCCCACGCAACAAGGGCATCGGCGTGATGGACCATCTCGGGTGTCACATTCGCGTGCAGATCCAGCGTGGCCACGATCGGAACATTCGCGCCAACCACCTCGCGCACGGCCATAATCAGATCACCCTCGAGATCATCGATATCTTCCACTGCTGCGGCCCCGTGGAGTGGAAGCAGAACACCATCTACCGGGAGGGAGGCCTTCAATCGATCAACAATCTCACCTTTGAGATCTGCGTAGGTCTGCGCTTCAACCAGTCCTCCCGGGCAAGTACTTGCGTACACCAGAGGAACGGTGATCGCGTTCCGTTCGCCCAGAACGCCGAGCATCCCTCCCACCACGCCGGTGGTCACATCCAGGATCTCATCTCCCCGGCACAGTTCGTATCGCTCGAACCAACTCATATCGATCAGCATCCCCCCGAGCTGATTACACTCTGTGAACACCGAGCCGATTGCCACCCTGTGTCTGCTCACGGGCTCATCTCCACATAGGGTAAAGACGGTGGCTCAAACGCCTTTCCGAACATCATATCTGAATAGGACCCATCCGGAATCTTCAGAGGATCCGCCATCTTCAATCGCTCAACGACTGCCATATCCAGTTCGATGCCAAGCCCCGGGCGATCGCTCAGCTTCAACTGTCCATCGACCACATCAAGGGGGTCCAGGAGGAGTTCCTCAACGAAGGGGGTCCCGGTGCGATCGATCTCGACGGTAATGCCATTGGGAATCGCGGAGATCACGTGGGCATTCGCTGTCACCGCAACCGCATCGCTCCAGGTATGAGTGGCCACCCGCAGGTCATTTTCCTCCGCCAGTTTCGCGACCTTAAAAACCTCGCTTATCCCGCCGCATCGGCTCGCGTCAGGCTGAACGATATTGACCGCCTTCGCACGGATCAATTCACGAAATCCCTGCAGGCCGAACTCATTCTCACCCGCAGAAACAGGAATCCCAACGGTCCCCTGCAGCGCCACGAACGAATCAATATCCTCGGGAGCAAAAGGCTCTTCGTACCAGAACACACCCTTTTCTTCCAGAAATTTTCCCATTCTGCGAGCAAGTTCAACGTTGTATCGCATAGACGCGTCAACGATCACATCGTGGTCCGGTCCAATGGCCTCACGCACGGCGGTCACCGCTTCACGGTCCCACGCTTCACTCCTGGCCAGCCGCATCTTCACGCGCGTGAATCCCGCATCGATATGTCCCTTCGCCTCCTCTGCCAGGCCGTCGATCTCCTTCCAGAGCAAACCGCTTGCGTAGGCCGGGCATTCGCCCTTCTCACCCCCAAGCAGCTTCCAAACAGGCTTCCCCTCACTTTGACCCTTCAGGTCCCACAGCGCAGTGTCGATCCCTCCTATCGCTGATATTGTGACACCCTTCCGACCATACCAGCGTGTCACCCCATACATCTTCTCCCAAAGGGACGCCACATTGGCCGGATCCAGGCCCCGGAGCAGTGGATCGAGCTGGTCTCGAACGATCAGATAGACCAGCGCCGGGTGAGAGTACACAGATCCTACGCCTACGTGACCCGTATCTGTATGGACAAGAATCAGAGTGGTAAGTCGGGCGGTGCAGATTCCACCCGCGTATTGGAATCCTTTGGCATCAGGGTATTCGTATCGAAGGTTGATGGGTTCAACGCGTTCTATTTTCAAAAGGCACTCCTCAAGGATGGATCGTTAAGGATTGACGAGAATGCTGCCGAAGCTGCTACCGAAATGGACTCAAACAGCCATACGCAATATAACCCGCACCCAATCGCAGGGTCAAACGAAACCCCCTGGAGTGGCGAGGGCTTCAGGGGGGATAACCGGACAGGCCTCTCCTTCAAGCTTGGTTCTTTGAATGCCCACTCCCATCGCGGATACGATGGCGACAACCTGGTCTTACGGTAGTTCCCCGATTAGATACCTGCCACTTGACATCCCCTCAACACTGGGTCACATTAAGGAAATAGACCGTCACTTGTGCAATCGAACGGAAGATGGGAGCGCCTGATGCCTCTACCGGAAATTACGGAACCAATGGTCATTCAGATGGCCAACGATCACGAATACAGTATCGGCGAGGAATACTACCTTTCCGGCAGTGTAACAAGCATCATCAAAGGTGAGCAGTATCAAGCCGCAGTCAATGGAAGAAAGCGATACACCGTCAGAATCTGGGATGAAAATGGAGAACTTAGAACCGAATGCAACTGCCCGTACGAGGCCAGGGGAGTTGGCAGGCACACAGTGGCATTGATGCTTTCGATTGCCCGGCAACACGAATCGGCGGCCCCATTCAAATGGTTCGAACTGGGCGAGCGCGTTGAGACACCGCATCACGACATTCCTCACCCGGATGCGGTGGTTCCAGTACAAAGTCCAGAAGCGACGAGAGCTCCCGAGCCCAGGACTCAGACTGACGAAAAGCCTGAAGAGAATGACACACCTCTCAAACTCCTCCTCGCCAGAGATATTATGTCGGGAAATCTTGCTACACTGCCTCCCAAAGCCAGTCTTGCCGACGCCTGGGAGCTGGTCAGCAAGAAAGGATTCCGACACATACCCATTGTTTCAAGCGAGGGCCGGCTGGTCGGTATCGTATCAGACCGGGATTTACTCTTGAAGGCAGCCCTCGTCTCGGCATCTGACCAGCAGAGCGACTCGGGCTTCACCGTAGACGTAATCATGAAAACAAAAATTCTCACCGCCAGTCCCTACGCCGATATCCGGCACATCGCACGTGTTCTCTTCGAGCATCACGTCGGTGCAATGCCCATTGTAGATGAACAGGAAAAATTGGCGGGAATGATAACTCGGAGCGATATTCTGCGCGAATTGATCGAACACCACATCCCGGCCTGACACTGCATTTCACTTAATGGAAAACACAAAGGCGCCCGGAGATCATTCTCCGGGCGCCTTTATTATTTTTAGGCAATAAGGACATTATACAGCCGGCGTTTCGTTTCTACTCCAAGCCCGACTTGGCAACTACACGATCCGAGTGCTGTTTTTCCTGCTCGCGAAGGTTGGTTATAAGCGTACCCAGATCGGAGTTACACCCTTTTACAATCTCAACTCTGGCCTCTCGAATCGCCTGGACAACAGGATCCTTGACCATATCTCCCCCTTGATTGATCTAGCATCAGAACAAAACTCACACTGTCGCCGTATAGATATGCACATTCTGTGCCAACTTGCGACCAACCAGATATATCAAGATGTTTTTATTGCGCTTATACTTGTAAAACCCGCTTTCAACTCAAGTGCAATTCGCGACATTGTCTATCACGAATCGTATCATCCCCTAACGTTGTGATATAGAACAAAAAAAATCCGGTCACTAAGACCGGACATCTGAAAACCGATTGCCTGGAGAAATTGCATCAACCTTCGATCAACGCCTCGGGTGTTAGAATAATCGGCGTAGAAATACCCAACTCCTGATTCGTTTTCCGAAGTCGCATAATCACGCCTCCGTTCGCTATATTCTTGAAATCCCAGGTCAGCAGGTAGTCCATACTATAGACTGAGGCGTATGCCAGGTGCACCATATCCAGCCACGCGTCCTGACCCAGATTCAAATACTTCTGGTATTTCTGAACCACCTCCTCGACCTCGGAAGAGAGCGCAAGGATTTTAAAACTCTCGATCAGGGCCAACGTGCTGGACACTTCCTCCGACTCGCCAATTCTTACCTCGGAGATCACCGCCTCAGAAATGTAAATCTCATAATCCGTCCGCCAGTTTTCCCACCAATCGCGAGTGACCTGCTGATAGGCAGCAACAAGAAGATCCCGGCTCGGTTCGGACACGAGATGAGCCGGGATCGTAGACTCCAGATACAGTGTTGGCATATCGGACATTGTGAATCCCGTTTCGCAGGTTGTGTCACCCTTACTTTACGCTGAAGTATAGGCCACAACTTAAAACAGGACAAGGGCTCGCAAAATCCCAAAAAGTCATCTGCTCTACACGCCACCGATAGTAGAGAAAATTCTGCCAGAACACGTCAGGTGGAAACCGGCCCCAGTTTCTCCTGTAAAACCCGCAAACGAGTGCCAGAATTTGTTATCCAGATCTGCTTCGGACTAAAACATTGGCCAACGGCATTCATCCAACGGGTTTCGAACACCACGAACGCAGCATTTTGCCCCCGGTCCTGAAATGCGTATACTTACGATCTTGCAATTCTACCATACCCTATGACACCCCGGCCGGGACCATAGGAACGCTCAGTGAATCTTCTCCTCGCAGCACTCTTCATTTCAGCCTGCTTTCTCGCCTACGCCAACGGGGCAAACGACAATTTCAAAGGCGTTGCGACCCTCTTTGGTAGCCGGACTGCCGGCTACAAATTCGCCATCTCCTGGGCGACTGCTGCCACCTTCCTTGGATCGATCGCGGCCATATTTCTGGCATCAACTCTTGCGAAAAATTTCTCCGGCAAGGGTCTCGTACCGGACGAACTGCTGCTCGCCCCGGAGTTCGCAGTTTCAGTGGCTTTTGGCGCTGGTCTCACCGTCTTCCTCGCCACGCGGATCGGAATGCCCATCTCCACCACACACGCGCTTGTTGGGGCCCTTTTTGGTACCGGTGTGGTCGCCGCGGGCGATCAGATGAACTTCGCACGCCTGAGCGGAACCTTCCTGCTGCCGCTCATAGTGAGCCCCCTGATGGCAACCCTGGTCAGCACAGTCGCCTATATCGTCTTTAGACGGCTCCGTATCGCCTTTGGGATCACGAAAGAAACTTGTCTCTGTATCGGCCCCACAAAGGAAGGCGCGGCCAGTGCACCCCTCACTGTGGCGGATGAACAAGAATGCATCGAGATCTATCGAGGTCGATTCATAGGAATCAATGCCCAGAAGTTACTCGATGCAATGCACTACCTCAGTGCCGGTGTCGTCAGTTTTGCCAGAGGGCTCAACGATACACCCAAGATCGTCGGCCTCCTGATCGTGGTGAATCAGCTTCAGATAGAGTGGGGGATGATCGCGGTGGCGATTGCAATCGCCGCGGGCGGCCTGGTGAGTGCCAGGAGAGTCGGAGAGACAGTCGCCCGGAAGATCACCCCAATGAATCACGGGCAAGGGTTCACTGCCAACCTCATCACCGGTCTGCTTGTAACGACTGCGAGTATCCACGGTATGCCCGTTTCCACAACGCACGTCTCTGTAGGGTCCATCTTCGGAATTGGCCTCGTCACCGGGGACACTGACACAAAAGTCGTCCGTAACATCCTCCTCTCCTGGGTCCTGACCCTTCCAGCAAGTACGATCTGCAGTGCATTCACCTACTGGGTTTTCGGCATCATTTCCTAATCGTAAGCACTTATAAATACTTCGTTTATCCTTCGAGTAATTATATGAGAAACTCTTCATATGAATTTTCCCAGGGCTGGGAAAATTGGTCGCTGGTGGGCTAACCAGGTTTTCAGATGGAGAAACCTACCGTGCATGGACAAGGACACCGGAAAGGAGTCTTGTGACACTGGCTGCCTTCCCATCGTTCCCATCTCGTCTCCTACACGACTGCTTCCATATTCTCTGAGACCTTACGGCTTCTCCCCACGTCTTAGCCGCTGCTCTATATCATCGAGGCAAGGCAACAGATCCGCAATGCTGTCTACCACGTAATGAGCGCCCCGTTGGTACATTGTCGGATAAATCCTGTCCCTGTGTTTCTGCTTCACCTCTTCCGAAAAGGCATTCCATTCGTCCAGTTGCACGCCTACCTCATTCCCTGAGATCGCCAGACCAATCGCCCAGCATCCAGCATTCAGACCTTCCTCGATCCCCGTAAGCGTGTCATCCACCTTCACCACAGATTGCACCGGTGACAGATCCAGCTCGATCATATTGCGCAGGACCATATGCGGAAACGGCCGCCCCCTGGGCACATCTCCCGCGCCAAAGGTGGCGTCTGGCACATAACCCTGCTTTTCTGCGTCGGCCTGATTGATCGCCAGCATCCCCGGCAAATATCCCGAAGTGGATCCGATCTTATATCCCCTGTCGCGACACTCTGCAATTACCTCGAGTGTCCCTGGGATCAACTCGGAATACTCAGAGAGACAGGCCTCCTGCATCGGAACGAATTCAGCGAACATCCTGTCTACATCATCCTCAGATGGCTCAACACCGTGTGTGTCTACCCACCTCCCTCTGACAGCTGGTATCTCGCATATGAGCCCGATATGCACCTTCTTGTGTGCGCCCATTGGGATCCGTGCTTCATCGAGGCTGATGGGTACACCTGCGTTCTCGAAGACCTTTCGAAACACAACTGCAGGCGCCATACATCCAAAATCCATAGTCGTGCCGGCCCAGTCCAGAATCACACCTCGAATTGGACCACGATAAGTTCTGGTGTAAGTGAATTCGCGTTCATTCGTAAATTGCATCGTCATACGCCTTCCTTCTCCATTCTAAAAAGTGGAACCGGTGTGCTCTATACACCCTTCTGCCTCTGCAATTAAGCTGCCTTTAATGACGCCTCACCCGAATCACTCCGTACGATCGAGTAGGATCGAAGGTCCGTATCGAGATCCAGCGATATCCTCGCACGTGTCCTTCATCTATCTTCCGACTCCCAGCACCTGCCTTCCTCTTCATCGCCACATTTCCCGCATCAGTGCCTCTCCCGAATCACTCCGTACGATCGAGTAGGACCGAAGGTCCGTATCGAGATCCAGCGATATCCTCGCACGTGCCTTTGACTTACTTCGTATTCCGACTCCTGGTTCCTGCCTTCCTTTTCCCGACCTTCAAATCTCCAGGGTCTCCCCAGCGCGTATTCGCATCCCCTCACCAGAGGTCACATCCACTACCTCCGCCTGCTTCCTTCCGCTATTACGGATCAGCACGCGACCGGTCTCGGTTGTTGATATGTTGAGATGCCCATCGGTCGTGACCCTCCGGACCGATTCCCGCAAAGTGGCCTCTTGAGACTGCAGGGCCAACCTGTACTTCACCTCCCTGGATCCAATTTCAGTCTCACCAACAAAGATCGGCACCTCCGTCTGTGCGGTTCTTGCAGTGGTAATTTCCAGAGTTCGCGGTCTTCTCTCAAAATTGGCGGCCGCCAGATGACCGTCGGCAATCAGTCCAACCGAATCCCTCGACCCATTGAGCACCGTGAGTGAAAGATCGGCGGTCTTCTGCTTCGAACGATCCGGTGCGATCAGCGCCGTCAGCCTGCAGATTTCATTTCCAGCCTTCACTCTGAAGGGCTTATCGATTCTACTCAGGGTCAGATCGTCGGCAACAGCCCACCACGGTCGGAAATAGTGTCGGTTGTGGTAAATCGTCTTCCCCGATCCTGCGAACACAAACCCAAGTCGATTGTCCACATTCACCCACTGCGGATGATCATATGAACGGACGAGGTCGCTGTCGGGATCGATACTCGCATATCCTTCAAAGCGCGCAGAACCATCGGATGTGTGAAAGTCCCTGTAGCCGTTGCAGTTGCCCTTGACACCTCTGAAGTTTTCGTTGATGATTCGAAGAAATCCCTGGTCAACTCCCTCCACGGTAATTGCCTCGCGTGCGGTGAACCGCTCCATAGAAAGCGATAGGCCGCTCGGTAGCCCGGCAAACAGCACCTCCTGTAGAACGGTCCCTTGTGCTCGGCGGATCACCAGTGCCGCCGCGAACCCCTCCTGCTTCTCCTCGATCTTTATCGATTCCAGATCATGGCTGTCGGGCCTGCTCTTTACAGAAATCCGCCCCAGAAAAGAATCGGTCGCGGGCCCAATCGTCTGAATCCCATCCTTGTTGACCGGCAGTGCCATTATGCTGTTGCGCCAGGAAAAGGAAGTGATTCCTGCGCGGTGCCGGTGCAGAACAAAACCCGAGTGTGGAAAAACCCTGACACCCCTCAGCTTCCGTTCCACCTTTGCGTCGGGTGCAGGTCTTACGCCATCACCATAGATCCTGTGAAGCAGGTAGGAATATGCGGGATAGGTGATGAACAACGGCTCTCGCATGATCAGCGGATCCTGAATTCCGTGAACAGTCTCGGAAAGTTCACGATCCAGCATTCTGCCGTCGTTTCCATTCTGGCGTGCCTCCAGATTCTGGATCAGCTTGCGTTCGAAGTGGGCCCCCTCCGGATCCCTCAGGATGCAAGCGGCCGCCCCCAGTCCAGGACTGCCCGGGTCTGTGAAGTGATACGGCCAATCCATCCCCTGAACAGGGTGAACATAGCCGCACCGGTCGGTGGCACGCTTTAGCTGGTCATAAATCTTGTCTCTGTTGTGGAGTGCGTGAGGGGGCAGGTTCTCTCCGGCAATCCTGTAGATCACCCCCAGCATGCCCAGGAACTTCATCGATTCCCAGGTGTAGATCGGATGCACCATCCCGTGATTTTCTGCCATATAGTCTGGCAATGTTGTAAAGATCTCACCTGCCAATTGACGGACCGTGTGCTGCTCATCGAACTGACCGTGGTTTTTGGTGTCCTGCTGCGTAGTTGTCGTACAAAACATCCATCTTCTTGCGGTCTCCGCCCATACCGGATTCTTGGGTGAATTGCTCAGCAGGAGTTCCGCGGAAGCCAGGCCACAGGAAGTCCAGCCGTTCTCCTCCATCTGGGTGTTTGTGTAAACGCCGCTCTTGGGGGTCATCGTACCAAATCGACCAGCATAATCCTGATGAACATTCGCCAGCAGCCGCCAGGTCTGATCGTCCACCATATTTCCCAGCAGTCTGGCGATCACAGCCATCCCGGCAACCGTTGTCCCACATTGACTCTCACGGAAGAACCCAATACCCTTCTCACCCCATTTCGTTCCCCATTTCCGTCCGGCAATTCCAACCTTGGGCCTGAGACAATCCGCCGGTCCAGAATCGTGAGTGAAGCAGAGATAGCGAAGCGCTTTGAGGGCGATCTCCTTCAGCTCTCTCCTGGAGCATCCCGTCGCCTTCGCATCATAGTCTATCGCGTTGGCAACCGTGGCGAACACGAGAGCCGGGCCGACCGTCTCGATTCCGTACCAGTAACAACCACCAAAAAAATGTCCCGCATTGGGTCGATCGGGCCAATCATTGAAGTACTCGAGCCCAACGGGGATCCACTTTTCCATAATGCGAAGATAGCGCCGGCTCAGAGGCGTCTCTCGTTTGGGCAGATATGCCTTTCTCCGACTGGTCAGGTACTTGGGAACCATAGAAATTGCTCCTTATTTGCGCTCTTTGATACACCGCTGCTGTTTACAGAAGTTCGAAAATAGGACCATTCCAATCATGTTCAAAGACCTTTGTCGTTGGCCGAATCGATCAAAGGTGCCGGGAGCCCGTAGAACCCGCTTCACGAGTAGACCTCACGGCACACGGTGAACAACCGGCCACTTGGTTTACTAAAATATCCAGGTACTTAGTTTACTCATTTGTATTATTATATCTTGCACGATATGTCCACAATTCGGCGTTCATTTCATGGGGATTTCCACGCGCACCCGGGACGCCGGACTTCGAACGCCGGACGCATTCTTCCTTGCCTCTGATTTGAATTTCTATATCTTGCGCGATTCGTCCACGATTCGGCGTTCCTTTCACAAAGAATCCCCCCGGACATCGGACTTCGGACACCGGACGCCTTCTCCTTTCCCTGTAGACTGTGTCACCGCTGTCCCAACTGGGACAACATGCCTACATGACCATGATGGGGTTTTGATTCGCGCCATACCAGAAGCATGCGTATGCTTTGATTATTGAACCACTTAGACAAAACCGAACGAACCTGTAAATTGGCACACCATTTGCGGATCTGTTTTGAGCACAAAAAGTACCATATAAGAACTATACTGGTACCCTATTAAGTACCACAAAATTACCCTGCCTGCAATGGCTGATAAGCCATCATCTGCTTGCATTCTGCTTTTCAGTAACGGTCTCCGCAGGGTCCGGTATCCTCAACTAACGCAACTGCGATCGTCGTGAATTATCCACAACAGTTCAGTAGTGCAAACACTGGAACTGTTTGTGAAATGACTTCCCTATTCTGAAGCTCGGTGGTTAGGCCACTGGATCAGGTCTTTGGATCAGGTAGGAATTTTTGCATCAGTCCAGCTGGCCACGGGGAAGTATCGCCAGGGCTTGTGTAACGGTCCGAGGCTGGGTGTGAGACAGCCTCTACTTTGGTTCGGTCCGCTTACTCAAACTTAGGGAGGGGTATATGGCTGGATTACCTGAAGGAGGAAAAGCTGGGGGTGGAAAAGGCACTGAGAACACGAGGGGGCAACCCTTCGCTGATCTGGGCTCGGGGGGATCACCTAACCGAGAAATGTGGATAATGATTGGGCAGATCATCTTGCTCAATTTTGTTCTGTATTCATTCCTGGTCAGTATTGGAATGATGGGTGCGTCGTTCAAGCTATTCGGAAGGGATTTCGCCCGGCAGCTTGTTGAAACAACAGCAAATCCTGTGGTGGGGTTGTTTGTAGGTATCCTGGCAACTGCCTTGGTCCAGAGCTCCTCAACAACCACTTCACTCACTGTTGGTATCGTTGCCGCAGGCGGCCTGACCATCGAAGGCGCCGTACCAATTGTCATGGGCGCAAATATCGGCACCAGCGTGACCAATATCCTTGTGTCCATGGGTCACATCACCCGTAAAGAGGAATTTAGAAGGGCGCAGGGAGGCGCCCTGGTTCACGACTTCTTTAACTGGTTCGCTGTATTGCTGCTCTTCCCCCTTGAATTGGCAACAGGCTGGTTGCGCTCGTTCGCAACTTTGGTTGCGAACCTTTTCATGGGTGTGGGCGGAATGAGTCTGGCCAATCCCCTCAAGGCAATCGTCCAACCGACCGTCAAGTGGTCGGTCAGCCTGCTTGGCGAAAGTCCTATACTGGTTTTCATCGTCTCTCTGGTCCTGATGTATCTGGCACTCAAATTCCTGGTCGACCTGGCCAAGGGTGTCGTGGTTAAACGGGCGGAGCGCGTCCTTCAGAAGTACCTCTTTGGGGCTGCGGGCCTGTCTATGCTCTTTGGAATGGTCATCACAGTCCTCGTGCAGAGCAGTTCAATCACAACTTCGCTCATCATTCCCCTCGTCGGAGCTGGTATACTTACGGTTGAGCAAATCTTCCCGTATACGCTTGGCGCAAACGTGGGAACTACAGTTACAGCGATGCTGGCAGCCCTGTCTACAGCCAATATCGCGGCCATCACAATCGCGTTTGTCCATCTGTTTTTCAACATCGCCGGAATCGTACTGATTTATCCAATCGCCTACATACGAAGGATCCCGATAAAACTTGCCCAGGGAATGGCCAACATGACGAGTCAATCCAGAGGGTTGGCAATCGTATTCGTTCTTGTGGTATTCTATGCCATCCCCGCAGCAGTCATCTATTTTGGGAGGTGAGCAACCTATGATGCGTGCAATTTGGAGAGTCGCAAAACCGAGTGGGTTACTTAAGGACGCACTCGATGAGACCTACGGTATGCTGGAACGGGAGCAAGCCATGTTCGCTGCGGCGTGTGATGCCCTTCTATCGGGCAAGCAACCCGACGTGGATATTTCGGCCGAAGATAAAGATATCAACCTGGGAGAACGGATGGTGCGCAGGCTGGTATTTCAGCACTTGGTAGTAAACCCAGAGCAGGACTTGCCGGCCAGCCTGACACTCATAGGCATGGTACATGACATAGAGCGCATTGGCGATTACAGCAAGAATCTGCTGGAACTGTCCAAGCTGAGTGCACGGGATACGGGAGAGGGAAAATACGCGGACATCTGCAGAGGCATCCGAGACTCGGTCGAGCCCCTGCTCGAGCTGACACTGAAAGCTTTTAAGGAAAGCGATGCCGAACTCGCTCGGGAAGTTATGCGCCGTCACCAGGAGGTGAAGAAACTTTCGGACGGGATCATCGAGCAGGCCATGCAGGATCCAGATGTACACGGTGACGCCGTACGGTTCACCGTTGCCTCCCGGTTCCTGAGAAGAATCAGTGCCCACCTGTCAAACATTGCTTCCAGCATTGCGAACCCATTCGACAAGCTGGGAGGAAATGAGTAGGTAGTACCGTCTGCAGATTCAGGCATATACAAGAAAAGGAGGCGTAGCCAAGTGCTTGCGCCTCCCCCGGCCTCCGCAGGGCCTGCAGCTGTAAGTGATGCGAATATTGGGCGACAAGGTTACAGACAAGTTACATCTTGTTGACATCAGTGCTTGAAGGCTGACTCTGTGAAACAAGCAAGCTAGTCCAGCGCCCACATTTAAGAATGTTCATACCAGAAGGAGCAGTTTATGGATGTTTCGAACACGCTGGAAGTTGGAACAATCATGATGGGACTTGTTGGCGGGTTGGCCATATTCCTGTACGGCATGGAACAGATGACAGACGCTCTCAAGATGGTTGCAGGGAATAAGATGAAAAGCCTGCTTTCTCAACTCACAACCAACAAATTCAAAGGGGTGTTGGCAGGCACTTTTGTTACCGCAATTATTCAATCGTCCTCCGTAACCACCGTCCTGGTGGTGGGTTTCATATCAGCTGGCTTGATGACCCTGCCACAGTCGATAGGAATAATTCTCGGTGCAGATATCGGTACCACGATCACGGCTCAGATCGTCGCCTTCAAAGTTACGCATTACGGTCTGGTTCTGGTGGCATTCGGGTTCTCGATGCTATTCTTTCTCAAAAAGGAGAACTACCAGCACTATGGGCGTATGGTGATGGGGTTGGGTCTGATCTTCTTCGGTATGGAACTGATGAGCAACGCCACACGACCGATGCGATCATACCAGCCCTTTATCAGCCTCATGCAAAGTATGGATAACCCCCTTCTGGGCATTCTGATTAGCGCTGTTTTCACGGGTCTGGTTCAGAGTTCCTCCGCAACTATCGGTGTGGTGATTGTACTGGCAAGCCAGGGGTTTATCACACTCCATGCGGGAATCGCACTTGCATTTGGAGCCAACATTGGAACCTGCGTCACAGCGCTTCTTGCAACCATCGGAAAACCTCCGGAGGCCGTCCGTGCTGCCGTAGTTCATATCCTCTTCAAGATTGTTGGCGTACTAATTTGGCTACCGTTTATCGACCAGTTGGCTTCGCTTGCGCACTGGCTCTCACCTGCGTCACCAGGCCTTGAAGGGGTTGCCCTGCTTGCAGCAGAAACCCCCCGGCAGATCGCCAATGCGCACACGATATACAACGTGGGGAACATGCTCATCTTTATCTGGTTCACCGATCCGCTGGCATCGCTCATGCGACGTATTGTTCCCGATAGTAGCGGGGAAGAGCTCCAAACCTCTGGCCCAATGTACCTTGATGCCATTCTCCTTCAAACACCCGCTTTAGCACTGGATATTGTCCGAATGGAACTCGGCCGGCTCGGAGCACAAGCTCTGCGAATGGTCCGTGAAAGTATGCAACCTGTCATGCACGGTAGTCAGGAAGATCTGGATACACTCGCGCAGATGGACGACGACGTCGATCACCTGCACGGAGCTCTAATCACTTATCTTGGCCGGCTCTCTCTAGAACACTTGACCGAAGCGCAGTCACAACTCCTTTATGACTACATCGCAGCGGCGAATTACTTTGAAAACATCGGCGATATGATCGAGACCAATCTCGTTGAAGCCGGCGAGGAACGGATAGCACAAGATGTCCATATCAGCGAGTCTACTCAGGAGAAGCTGGTATTGTTTTACGAAAAAATCTGCTGGTCTGTTGAGCGTTCCACAGAAGCCCTTGTTTCGGCTGACAAAGAAATCGCCAGTGAAATTGAAGGAGCCAAACAGGCAATAAACCAACTGGCAGAAGATGCTGAAGCCCATCTCTCGAGCCGCCTGACCGCGAATGAACCAAACCGCCTTGCCGCTTTCCGAATCGAAACAGAAATGATCGAGTATCTGAAAAGGGTCTATTACTTCTCCAAGCGTATCGCAAAACTGATTGTTGAAGAAGAAATGGACTACGTCCGAACCGAACCTGAGCCCAGTCCTGCGAAGAAGCCACAATGGTTCTACATACAATCCGGTGTCATCCCCTATCAATTGCAAGATGGCGAACTGAAGTTGATGCTGGTTACGGGCAAAAGTGGGAAACGCTGGGTAATTCCGAAAGGTGTCATCGAAAAAGATCTTACACCCAGAGAATCAGCGGAAAAGGAGCTTTTTGAGGAAGCGGGGCTGAAGGGACGGGTTCACACCGAATCGATTGGCGAGTACCAGTACCACAAATGGGGTGGCACTTGCAATGTTCAAGTGTTTCCCTGTGAGATTTCGGAGGTACTGAAGAAGTGGCCGGATTCAGGTGTCCGGAAGCGAAAATGGGTAAGTATCAAAGAGGCCACAAATATGATAGATGAAGACGTCCTCAAGAATCTATTTCGACAGCTTCCAGAGCATATCAGTGCCGAACTTCAACAGGTCACAGAATAAACGCAAACGAGAGGCCTGATGCGCGTGTTCGGATCGGGAACGGATACATTTTACCGATGCCTGAACTTTGTCCGTAAATTCTATAACTGCCCAAGGAGCACAAAGTAAATGCCCAAAACAACCAGATCTCGCGCCGCTGCAAAAAAAGGGAAAAGTGCCCGTGTAACCGCCGGCAGTCTTATTGCCAAGAAACCCAAAGGGAAGAAGGTCACAATAACAAATCCTGACGATGAAACCCGGGACGATGTCCTGCTTTCAGAGGAGTCGGTGGCCATTGACACCAACGAAAAAACAGACATCGTTCTGAAGAAGGCTGTAACCGTAGACGAGGAGCCGAAGGCCGAGGAGAAGACATCGAAGATCGAACTCAAGAAAGGTGATACCCAGCTGAAGCCGAGCGGGTCCGATGCGGAGGCCTTCAAGCTCAAACAGAACAGAAAGGATGGCAAAAGTTTCAAGAAGCCGAAAACCGTCCGGAACGACCTCAGGGGTCCTTTGAAGAAACTCAAAACACCGGATTACCTCGAGCTCATCATGCCGCTTCACGTGGAACTGCTGAAGTTGCAGAATTGGGTAAAGGAGGAGGGACTTCGCATCGTGGTATTGTTCGAAGGCAGGGATGCCGCTGGCAAGGGTGGCACGATCAAGAGATTCGTCGAGCATATGAACCCTCGTGGATCCCGGGTCGTGGCTCTGAATAAACCTACCAGTGAGGAACGTAATCAGTGGTACTTCCAGCGATATATCCAGCACCTGCCGACAGCCGGCGAAATCGTCCTGTTCGACCGGAGCTGGTACAACAGGGGTATGGTGGAACGCGTTATGGTTTTTTGCACGGGTGAGGAAGTAAAGGAATTCCTCCGTGCAACGCCGGAATTTGAACGGATGCTGATACGTTCTGGCATCATTATGACAAAGTTCTATTTCTCGGTAAGCCGCAAGGAACAGCGGCGACGCTTTGAGAGCCGGCTCAACGACCCTCTGAAGCAATGGAAACTCAGTCCGGTTGACAAAGCCGGTCTGAATAAGTGGGACGCTTACACCGGCGCGAAGGAGGATATGTTGTTCTACACCTCTACCGCCGACTGCCCCTGGTTCATCATCAAGTCTGATGACAAGAAGCGGGCACGTCTCAATGCGATGCGTCATTTTCTGAACAGGTTCGACTATCCCGATAAACGCCACGACATTTTACAGGTGGACGACCGAATAGTGCGAACTGTGAAGGAAGAGCTGGGAGTGGAGGACTGATCGAACACCACAGGGTGAACAGGTCGTGCATTCCAGGGAGGCGGGAAATGGGATTTCGGGTAGGGGTGATCGTATGTGTGTTTCTGAGTGTATGTCTGTACTTGGGACCCGGCGCGGAGGGTGCGGAAGGTAAGCTGAAAGGGTACATGTTTGGGGATTACTACTACATTGCGAGTGGTCCAGACAAAAAGGAAAATGGGTTCCAATTCCGTAGAGTGTATCTTACCTACGACATGAAATGGAACGACGGTACTCTGGCAGGCTGAGATTGGAAGCGAAAGATGCGGGATTCGGCAAGACAGACAAGATGGTGCCCTTCGTCAAGCACGCCTACTTGCGCTACCGCAAGGACGGCAGAGCAGTATACTGTGGGTTGTTCGGGACACCCACCTGGAACGTGTCTGAACGCGTGTGGGGATACCGGTCGATCTCCAAAACCATAATGGACTTGCACAAAATCGGCTCCTCCGCAGATCTTGGTGTGGGCTTCAAGGGTAAGCTGGACGATGGAGGCAAGGTAAATGCCCAGGTGTCGGTCGGCAACGGCAGCGGACAGAGTCCCGAAGTCGACAATGACAAGAAATTTTATGGCCTGCTTCACCTGAAACCCAGCGGAACCATTGAGGCCACGGTCTACCTGGACTGGGAAGGAAAGCCAGGTGGCCAGGACCGAATCACCTTTGCCGGTATGGTGGGTACATCCGGGAAAAACTTTCACGGAGGCCTCGAGGTATTCATTCGGAATAACAAACGCGCCGTTGCCGGCAGTGATGTCCAGATACGCGGAATTTCCGCCTTCGGGGCGGGTGTGTTTGGTCCAAAGACAAAAGCATTTGCACGGGTGGACTTTTATGACCCCAGCAACAAAGCATCCAATGACCGGGAATACATGGTGATCGGAGGCATTGATCTGATCCCTGAGAAGAACATTCACTTGATGCCCAATGTGGTGGCCACATTCTTTCAGGCCAAAGGAGCGGAGGCGGAAGTAATCCCCCGTTTCACAGTTTACTACAAATTCTAATCGAACGAACATGACAGCCCCCCCCAGCATACCGGATTTCCAGGGAAGCGAATCGGCCGCTCGCATCGAAGCGCTCATGGAGATGACCATCCAGCTCCTGGAACTCGAGGACCTGGAATTGCTCGGTCGTGTGCTCAACCAGGAGCATCCCGCGGATCTTGCGGATCTCGCCAGGCGCCTCGACGACAACGACCTGGAAGTCGTCTTCGGTCTGCTCCAGGAGCACCTCGCGGCCGATGTGCTTGCCGAAACCGACATCCCCACCACACTGGCTATCGCGGACGATCTGGATCCCCAGGAGCTGTCCGACCTCGTGGAGGAGATGGATCCAGACGATGCTGCCGATGTCCTGTCTGAACTGGAAGAGGAGGAAGCAGAAGAAATCCTGGGCCTGATGGAGGACGAAGACGCCGAAGAGGTCCAGGAACTTATGGCGCATGAGGAGGATACCGGTGGCGGAATAATGACGCCGGACCTCGTAATGGCTCATGTAGACTCAACGGTATCAGACGTCATCGAGGCGTTGCGGAAAGAGGCCGAGGATTCTGACATCCTGGATCTATATTTCGTCAATGGACAGAATCAGCTCCAGGGGATTGTGCCGGTTCACAGGATGGTGACCGCCCGGCCTCAGATGCGCATGTCCGAATTGATGAACCGGGAAATTATATCCGTATCCCCCGAGACGGATCAGGAGGACATCGCTCAGGTGTTTACCCGCTACAATCTCCTTGCTGTACCTGTGGTGGATGCGAATGGTGAACTAGTGGGACAGATCACCGTAGACGATGTGATCGATGTGATACAGGAAGAGGCCACGGAAGACATTTACAAAATGGCGGGAACCAGCGACGAGGAAATGGAGAGGACCTCTGTCTTCGGCGTATACCGCACAAGGCTTCCCTGGCTGTTAATTGCCCTCTTCGGTAGCCTTCTGTCGGGTGTGGTAATCGACATGTTCGACGCAACACTCAAGCAGACCATCGCCCTGGCCGCCTTCATTCCCATTATTATGGCGATGGGTGGGAGCAGCGGTCTGCAATCGTGTACAGTTACTGTTCGTGGACTTGTTACCGGGCACGTAATACCGGGTCTGATCATGCGTACGGTTCTCAGGGAGATCGGTACTGCGGCGGCCATCGGTCTCACCTGCGGGGTCGCGGCAGGGGTGATCGCCTGGTTTTGGTTCGACGAGCCGACACTTGGGGTATGCGTTGGCACTTCGATGTTTCTTGTGATCTCGATCGCCGTACTTCTCGGTGTTCTCGCGCCCCTCATATTCGACAGAATCGGCATTGATCCTGCGGTGGCCTCTGGGCCGTTTATCACCACGACGAACGACATCATTGGTCTTACCATCTACCTGGGGTTGGCTACCTATATGGTACAGCGATTCATGTCAGGGTGATCTGATCCGGATACCAAGGTGAATTCCGCGGTTGCAATCACCGCCGTATTTGTGTATATTCAGAAGTTCGTTTTGATAGCATTTTTCTTCAACAGAATCCAACCACTCGAGCCGAATACCGACTCTCAAAAACGAAGTACCGGCGATATAAACGACTCCGAACTGCTTCCCGAAAAAACACTTGCATGACCTTACCATTGAAGGCGGCTACGAATCTGATTCGGCAACCAGGCCAACCTCCATGGTTCTACCCGATATCTTGCTTCCTGATTGGATAATGCGCAACTCCTGTCGCGTGTAGACACTGCAGGAGTCCTTGGTATACCCGCTACTGGATTGAACACAGGAAAAAAAGGCAATGGATGGCAGCGTCCAGACAAAGCAGGGACTTTACGACCCCCGGAATGAGCACGATGCCTGCGGGATCGGCTTCGTGGCGAACATTAAAGGGGTCAAGTCTCATGAAATCCTTCGCCAGTCGTTAACTGCCCTGGTAAATATGGCGCACAGGGGAGCGTGCGGATCCGAGGAGAATACGGGTGATGGCGCCGGTGTACTTTTTCAGATACCGCATACCTTCCTCCACCAGGCCTGCGAAGGAATCGGCATAGATCTTCCCGAGCCGGGCCAATACGGCGTGGGAATGGTCTTCCTTCCTTCCGACAGAGAAGACCGCCGCAAGTGTGAGCGTCTGTTCGAACGAATGGTGAAAGAAGAGGGGCAGGAAGTACTCGGATGGCGCAGTGTCCCTACGGACAATTTTCATCTTGGGCCTTCCGCAAAAGGGCGAGAACCATTTATCCGACAAATCTTCATTGGCCGCAGCTCGGATCTACAGGACGACCTCGACTTCGAGCGCAAGCTCTACGTGATCAGACGCTGGGTCACCAACTTCATCCGTTACAACGGCACTGGCAGCCGGGAGGAGTTTTACGTTCCCAGCCTTTCCGCCAAGACAATTATCTACAAGGGGATGCTCACGCCTGGACAGCTTGAGGAGTATTACCCAGACCTGTCGGACCCGAAAGTGGAGACGGCTCTGGCGCTCTTCCACTCTCGGTTCAGCACAAACACATCGCCCAGGTGGGAACTCGCCCATCCCTATCGATATCTCATCCACAACGGTGAGATCAATACCAAACGTGGCAACGAAAACTGGATGCACGCCCGGCAGGGAAGCCTCACATCCGAGCGCTTCAAGCAAGATATGGGAAAGCTGTTGCCTGTAATCGCCGATCGGGACTACAGCGATTCTGCGGTCTTCGATAACTGCCTGGAATTTCTGGTTCTTGCAGGGCGCAAATTGCCCCACGCCATGATGATGATGATCCCGGAGCCCTGGCAAAAGCACCAGCAGATGAGCGACGAGAAACGGGCTTTCTACGAATACCACAGTTGCCTGATGGAGCCCTGGGATGGCCCGGCGTCCATGGCCTTCTCGGACGGGGTACAGGTTGGCGCCGTGCTGGACCGGAACGGCTTACGACCCTCACGGTATTGCATAACCAAAGACGATCAGGTCATCCTTGCGTCCGAATCCGGCGTTCTCGACATCCCACCGGAACGGGTCCTCCGCAAAGGACGCCTGCAACCGGGAAGAATGCTTCTGGTAGATACTGAACAAGGTCGCATTATCGGTGACGAAGAGCTGAAACAACAGATCGCCTCTGAGCATCCCTACCGGCAATGGTTGAATGAAAACCTTGTGCGGCTTGAAGATTTGCCCGGGGTCCCCAACGAGTGGGAGGTCCCGAGCCAGGAGACATTGCTGAAACGACAGAAGGTATTTGGGTATACCTACGAAGACTTGAATGTCAACCTTGAACCCATGGCTCGGAACGGGATCATGCCGATCGGCTCTATGGGGAACGATGCCCCCCTGGCAGTGCTTTCGGACAAACCCCAGTTGCTCTACAGCTATTTCAAGCAGCTCTTTGCCCAGGTTACAAACCCACCGATCGACCCTATTCGTGAGGAGCTGATAACCTCCACCGAAATTACCCTGGGGCCGGAGGGCAATCTGCTGAAGCCCGGTCCCACCAACTGTCGTCGTATTAAGCTGGAAATTCCTGTGCTCCGAGATGGAGATCTGGCCAAACTCAGGAACCTGAATCCACCTGAGAAGAAAACAGAGACCCTCCCAATACTCTTTGCGGTCGCACAGGGAGCCATCGGACTGGATCAGGCTTTGGAAGACCTCTTCGCGGAGGCGGACAAAGCAGTCGCAAAAGGTGTTGAGATTCTGATCCTCTCGGACAGGGGTTTTACTCGGGAACTCGCGCCCATCCCTGCACTCCTGGCGGTGGCCGGTTTACACCATCATCTCATAGGGAATGGTACACGCACGCGTGTCGGTCTGGTCCTGGAGTCCGGGGAGCCGCGTGAGGTGCACCACTTCTGCCTGCTGTTGGGTTATGGGGCCCAGGCCATTAATCCATACCTGGCCTTCGAAAGCCTGGGTGGGATGGTCAGTGGTGGAAGGCTTGGGGACCTCACTTGCCACGAGGCGGTAGAAGGTTATATCAAGGCGGTCGTGAAGGGCGTGGTCAAGGTGATGTCCAAAATGGGAATCTCCACGATCGCGTCTTACTGCGGTGCACAGATCTTTGAGGCCATTGGCATAAAACAGGAAGTGATCGACAGATATTTCATCTGGACTGCCTCCCGGATCGAAGGTATTGGACTGGAGGAGATCGCCCGGGAGGCCAGAAGAAGGCACGAGACTGCTTACCTCAGCGAGTCGGGAGCGATCGAGGACCTGCCCGAGGGGGGGCAGTACCAGTGGAGAAAGGATGGCGAACACCACCTGTTCAATCCACAGACGGTACACAAGCTTCAACACGCGTGTAGGAAGGGTGATTACGAGATATACAAGGAATACGCCCAGCTGGTCAACAACCAGAAGGAGAGGCCGGCTACGTTGCGTAGCCTGCTGAGCCTCAGGTATGCGCCAGAGCCGATTCAACTGGAGGAAGTCGAGTCGGTTGAGTCCATTTGCACAAGGTTCAAGACAGGAGCCATGTCTTACGGGTCCATCAGCAAGGAAGCGCACGAAGCCCTGGCCGTGGCAATGAACCGAATCGGCGGCAAGAGCAACACCGGCGAAGGGGGCGAAGATCCTGAGCGCTACACACCTGACCAGAACGGCGACTCCCGAAATAGTGCGATCAAGCAGGTAGCATCTGGACGATTTGGGGTAACCAGCCAGTATCTCGTCAGCGCCAAGGAGATCCAGATCAAGATGGCCCAGGGCGCCAAACCCGGAGAGGGCGGAGAATTGCCGGGACGGAAGGTCTACCCCGAGATTGCGCAGGTACGATACGCCACGCCCGGCGTTGGCCTGATCTCTCCGCCACCACACCACGACATCTACTCTATAGAAGATCTCGCTCAGCTGATTCACGATCTCAAGAATGCGAATCACAAGGCGAGAATTTCTGTTAAGCTTGTTTCGGAAGTTGGTGTAGGAACGATAGCCGCCGGAGTGGCCAAGGGCCACGCAGATGTTGTGTTGATCAGCGGGCACGATGGCGGTACCGGTGCATCGCCGCAGACCAGTATCAAGCACGCCGGTCTACCGTGGGAACTGGGCCTCGCGGAAACTCACCAGACACTCGTGCTCAACAATTTGCGGAGCCGAATTGTGGTGGAAGTGGATGGCCAGCTCAAAACAGGCAGAGACGTGGTCATCGCAGCACTCCTGGGAGCGGAGGAGTTTGGGTTTGCTACTACCGCCCTGGTTTCCCTGGGTTGTATCATGATGCGTGTATGTCACTTGGACACCTGCCCGGTGGGTGTGGCCACCCAAAATCCGGAGCTTCGAAAGAGATTCACTGGAGATCCGCAGCACGTCGTAAACTTCATGCGGTTTGTGGCCCAGGATATGAGAGAAATCATGGCAAGACTTGGCTTCAGATCCGTTCAGGAAATGGTCGGACATACGGATAAGCTTGAGAATTCCGAAGCGGTAAATTCTATCAGAACGGGCGGTGTGGATCTATCGAAAATCCTTCACAGACCAAAAATCGGTCCGGAAGTAGGTCGGTTTTGCCAGCAGCCCCAGGACCACGGCATGGAAAACGCAATGGACAACCAGATACTTCTGGATTTGTGCGAACCGGCCCTAGAAAGAGGGGAAAAGGTAAGAGCTACGCTCCCGATCCGAAATATCCACCGCACGGTCGGCACGTTGTTGGGCAGCGAGATCACACGAAAATTTGGGGCGGATGGACTCCCAACGGATACCATTCAGCTCCATTTTAATGGGACGGCAGGGCAGAGCTTTGGGGCATTCATACCCTCGGGTCTGACGCTTGAACTCGAAGGAGATGCCAACGACTATTTCGGCAAGGGCCTGTCCGGAGGCCAGTTGGCCCTCTATCCGCCTTCTGGATCGACATTTGTGCCCAGGGACAACATCATTGTGGGAAATGTGGCATTCTACGGTGCCACGGGTGGCAAGGCGTTCATCCGCGGCATGGCGGGTGAACGGTTCTGCGTGCGCAACAGCGGTGCCCACGTGGTGGTTGAAGCCGTTGGGGACCACGGCTGTGAATACATGACGGAAGGCCGCGTTGTCATACTGGGGCCAACAGGCCGGAATTTTGGGGCCGGCATGTCAGGTGGGATCGCTTACGTACTGGACGAAAACGGCAGCTTCCACACGTGCTGTAATCCGGAAACCGTCGAGTTGGTCAGTCTGGAGAATCCGGAGGAGATGGAAGAAGTGCGAAATATGATACGCCAACACGCCAGCCTGACCCAGAGCGCACTGGCCTGGGAGATCCTGGCCACGTGGCAGGAAATGGTGCCCAAATTCGTGAAGGTCTTCCCAAAAGACTTCAAGCGGATGCGCGCGGCCATCGATCGAGCCGAGGCGACCGGTCTTGTAGGCGAAGAAGCATTGATGCTTGCTTTTGAGGAGAACAAGAAGGACATCGCCCGCATCAGTGGCAACTAGTGCTTCTCTGTCATCCTAAGCTCTCCACCTGTCATCCTGAGCGAAGCGAAGGATCTCAAAGCCCTCTGTGACTAGAAAATCGTGAACTACTTCGCTCGCTGTTACTCACTTAGAAAGACACCCCTGGCACAAGGCATGGTGCCTCAATCTCTGCAAGGTATGTCCTGGCAATAACACCAGCTGCGGTATGCAGATGTCGCACGCGGCTGCAGGAGGATAGATGGGCAAGGCCACTGGATTTCTGGAAATTGAACGTGAACCGCTCCAAACTCGGTCGCCTGAAGAGCGAACAGGAGATTGGCAGGAGTTCCATCTGCACCTGGCGGATAACAGTCTCCGAAATCAGGGCGCACGATGTATGGACTGCGGTGTCCCGTTCTGCCATACGGGCACCCTCCTCAATGGCCTTGCGTCTGGATGCCCCATCAACAACTTGATCCCGGAGTGGAATGACCTTGTCTACAGAGGGCTTTGGGAAGAAGCACACGACCGGCTCAAGCGCACGAACAATTTCCCGGAATTCACCGGACGTGTTTGCCCCGCTCCCTGCGAAGGTTCCTGCGTGCTGGGCATTCACGACACACCGGTGACCATAAAGAACATCGAGTGTTCCATTGTCGATAGGGCATTTGAAGAGGGATGGCTGTTACCACAGCCGCCGCTCAGGCGAACCGGGAAAAACGTCGCCATCGTGGGGTCTGGGCCCGCGGGTTTGGCGTGTGCAATGCAGCTGAATCAAGCTGGCCATACCGTTACTGTTTACGAGCGAGCAGATCGAATCGGAGGTCTGTTGATGTACGGCATCCCCAACATGAAACTGGACAAGTCGATCGTCCAGCGTCGGGTCGATCTGATGTCCGCTGAAGGCGTGAATTTTGAGGTAAATACGGAAATCGGCAAGGACATCCCGCCAGGAACGCTCCTGGATGACTTCGACGCAGTGGTGCTGTGTTGCGGCGCTACAAAACCCCGGGATCTGCCCATCGACGGCCGGAATCTCGGAGGGGTTCATTTCGCGATGGAGTTTCTGTCTGCAAACACCAGGAGTCTTCTCGATTCGGCTCATAAAGATGGGGCGTACATATCGGCCGAGGGAAAGGATGTGGTAGTCATCGGAGGGGGTGATACGGGCACGGATTGTGTCGCCACTTCCTTACGTCATAAATGCAAGAGCATCGTTCAGCTGGAAATTATGCCCAGGCCGCCCGAAGTCCGTTCACCGGACAATCCCTGGCCGGAGTGGCCAAAGGTGCACATGGTTGACTATGGCCAGGAAGAGGCTGCCGCACGGTTCGGGGACGACCCACGTAGATACGAGACCACCGCCCAGCGATTCGTTGGGGATGATGAAGGGAATGTGCACGAAATCCAAACGGTAGGTGTCAAATGGTCGAAGGATGAGGCCGGTCGTTTCGCTCCCCTTCCTGTCCCGGCCTCCGGAGAAGTGCTCAAGGCAGACCTGGTGCTGCTGGCATTGGGCTTCACCGGTCCTGAAGATCAGATTCTGGAGGCATTGTCCGTCGACCGGGACGAGCGGTCAAACGTGATGGCCGAGTATGGGAGCTATGAAACCAGTTTGAAGGGTGTTTTCGCAGCCGGCGATATCCGAAGAGGTCAAAGCCTCATCGTCTGGGCAATCAACGAGGGGCGGGGAGCCGCCCGCGCCTGTGATGTATACCTGATGGGCGACACTACGCTGCTGCCATAAAAGGTCATGTAATGGCAAGAGCCCTGAAACGTTGGTTTCAGGGCTTCTGTATGTACGATCGGGTTTGGCCGAGAAATTACTCGGCTCCCGTCACAACTCTCGGATGTTTATTTGTCCGCTATCGAAGTTACGCATTCTTTGCTCTAGCATCTTGCCTGCTCAGGGTGTTGGCGGCACCTCTGATTCAGTGGTCTCCACAAGCTTCCGCATTCTCTCCTTTACCGCAGTGCGATATCCGTCATTCCCTCGCCAGATCTCCAGAAACTTCTCGTATGCCACAGTGGCCTTATGGACATTCCCGTCCTGCTCGAATGCCATCCCCAGATTGTTATATCCTCTGGCATAGGTTGGGTCGATCTGTACGGATGATTGCAGTTCCCGAATGGCATCTCCAGTTCTGCCTTGCTGAAGGTAAATTGCACCGAGGTTCCCGTGGATATCTGCCGTTCCGGAGCCATCGGCAACCAACCTCTGAAACGCCTTCGCTGCCGCCTCAAGTCTTCCAGACTGAAGATAGGCCTCTCCCATTCTGGCTCTTGCCTACCCATAGGTCGGCAGCAACGCCAGAGCCCTCTTGAAAGATTCTATCGCCCTGTCCCATTCCTTCCTTGTCCCGTAAACAAGCCCCAGGTCATAATGGATCTGTGCAATGTTCGGATTGGCTGCCATTGCCTTCGAGTAAGCTTCCTCGGCTTCATCCAGCTCACCTGCCCTCCGGTGCGACTCACCGAGATGCCCGAACACGAGTGGGTTGAACCCACCCAGACTACCTGCACTGGCAAATGCCTCCTGGGCTAAGGTCCACCTTCCCTCTCTCAAGTGATTTCGCCCGGAATAGAACGCGAGATCAAAACGTATATGCTGCCAGTTGAGATAACAGGCAGCCGCACACAGAAGCATCGCAAAAACAGGAATTGCCAGAACACTCCGGCCCCTTACCTGGACCGGTCTCCTGGAGAGGGCACCCAATATGGCCAGATGAATCCAGAACAGGGTGGATGGAGTGGGAGACTCCTTTGGAAAACTGAACACGCTATGACCAAGCAGCGAGCAAAGTCCCAAAAGGCTTCCCAGTGCAATCATGCGAACGCGATCATCTCCCTGTCGGATCACTCGCACGGCTGTGAACAGCGCCGCCGCAAGAGCCCACATGTAAATCCCGAAACCAACGAGACTCAGCTCCGAGGCAATCCAGAGAAAGTCATTGTGTGGTCGCAACGGAGCCGACACCTGTGTGATCGTGGCCCCAAGATCATAATGGGGATAAACGACCGACCAGTTGGACAGCCCCACGCCGAGGACGGGGTGATCACTTATCATGTTCAGGGTGCGCGTCCACATCTCTGTTCGGTTTCTGCTTCCGCCTTCTGTGACTGTCGAGACCAGGGCCCCGAATGGGGTTGACTTATGTTCGTCGAATCTGTTGACCGTTGCCCGAGAAATCTGGTCCGTCTGTGTCGCCAGATACACCAAACCGGCCAGGCACAGGACAATGGCCCAGCGCACGGGGCGAGACGAGACCGCGTCCTTTAGGAGGGACCTCAGCGTCCCACGGACCTCGGGAAGGACAACCCACATCAAAATCGCTAACGCGCCGCCTCCGGCCAGGCCAACCCATGCCCCACGGGTTCGCGTGTAGAACAGGAACAGGAGCATCGCAGAAGTCGCGAATACCCAGAGAACCTTCCTCCGCATTGAAGGATCGAGCAAAAACGCCAGAATCGCGAACCAGACATTGCCAATCAGGTATGACGCCGCCAAATTGCGGAAAACAAATGTGCCGCTGGGCTGCCCTACAGATGGGATGTGGCCAAACCCGAGACCCAGAAACTGGCCGACGCCAACCAGAGAGACAAGGAAGCCGCCGAGGGCGGCGAACCCGGACAACGTGACGACATGCGCCTTCTGCAAATGACCTGAAACACACATGAACAAACCGATGAGAACCAGGATCTGGGTAACATCCACCAGACCCAGGAAACCATTGGTACTCCAGGTGAGTGAGAGCAGGTTGACAAGTCCGTAAGCCATGGCAGGGATCAGAAGGCGGTTACTGAAAACCTGAGCCTCTTTCAACCAGTTGACGATCCAAATGCCGCTCAGGATTGCTACAAACGTGTAAAGCACCATCCGTTTTGGAAGGAGACTCGACGCGCCCAGGCCATCATGAAAAACCAGAGGCAGAATCAGAAGAAGGCCCGATGCGGCAAGGGCTACACGCCAGGATCGCATTTCTATTACTTGACTCAAATCGACAGTTCCTTAACAGCAGGATTTCAATTCTCAGTCCGTTTTGGGCAATAAAGGTACGCCCTTTTGCTAAGTCAAGAGAAAGGAGTAGCTTTGGGTGTGAACCCTGGCCATTCGCTTCAGATCAAGGTAATAACAGGATCAGTCGCTACTCTTGCGGCTCTCCTTGACAACCATTCGGACCCTTGCTATGTTCATCCGAACGCCATTTTGACAATTCCTATACAACACGTGAGGGAAACATGAAAATCAAGGCTTACGTATCGGTTTCAAGTGAAGACAAAATCCTCAAGTTTGAAGTGGATCCCGCCACGGGAGACCTGACCCTTGAGGGTACCATTGATGCGCCCGGTTCTCCGGGGCCCCTGGCCACCGACCCCCAGCAGAAGTTCCTTTACGCCGGCAGGAGGGGTGCCAGCGAGATCTCATCATTCAGTATAGATCCCAAATCTGGCGACCTGACTCTGTTGGGCGTTGTCTCCGTAGAAGCAGACCCCTGTTACCTGAGCACCGATACAACCGGTAGGTTTCTACTATCAGCATCCTATGGTGGCGGCGTGGTTGGCGTTCATGCAATTGGCCAGGATGGAGTCGCCGGTGGTGACCCTGTTGCCTGGCACGAAACGGAGAAGAAGGCTCACTGTATCATGACGGATCCTTCCAACAACTACGCATTCGTACCTCACGTAGGGGAATCCAACGGCATCTACCAGTTCAGATTCGATGAAGGGACAGGACAGCTCACCCGGAACGAAACACCAAAAGTAAGTCCCGAGGAAGGCGTGGGCCCCAGGCACTTCGTCTTCCACCCAAACCGCAATACGGTATATGTGTCCAATGAGCAGGGCAGCAGCGTCACCGCATACAATTTCAACCCGTCAAACGGAACTCTCGAAGCATTCCAGACGCTGTCTACGTTGCCGGATGATTTTTCTGATGAGAACAGTTGCGCCCAGATTCACATCACGCCTTCCGGCAAATATCTCTATGTATCCAACAGGGGCCACAACAGCATCGCCTGTTATGCAACAGACGACGCAACAGGATCACTCGTTGCGCTCGGCCAGCAGAGCACGGAACCCGTGCCGCGCGGTTTCAACATCGATCCAACCGGGAACTATTTGTATGCCGGTGGTCAGTCTTCAGGCAACCTGGCATCATACCGGATTGATCAGAGCAAGGGAACCCTGACCCCGCTGAAAACATACGAAATCGGCAAACAGTCCATGTGGATAGAATTTGTTACGCTTCAGTCCTGACCTCTGATATCGCTCCCTTCGAAGGATAAGCAAATGGAAAAACCCATCGACCTCCACTTCGGTGGCGCAGGCGGTGTCTATTTTCTGGCTCAACCGGGTGAATTGGTGATCGAACTGGAGAAGCTCGATCGAAACATTCACAACCGCAGAACGGATCTGCGGGCGGTCCTGGTCGGGCCGGATCGAGAAGTCCTGGAGGATGTCACCATCCCGGACACAGGCTACGAAAGTGGGACGGGTCCGCCAGGGCGTGTCACACTCTCAACTGAAGTGCCACGGAAAGGTGTCTACGGGCTTGGCATCACCATATCGCAGGACAGGTATGGTGAAGAGATCATGTGGGGATTCCAGACAAATTGTGAACACTATCTCATCGAAACTTCCAGAGGTCACAAAGACGCCAGGCATCAGGAACCTCTGGCGCTCTACTCACCACAAACGTCCGGCCAGGTCTGCTTCATTCCAGCAGACAGCGGTTTCGCAATCGAAATCTCTGGTCTCGCGGACAGCGTCACGGACATCCCGGTTTTCGACCACACGGACACATGCATTTGCACGTTGACGCCATCCCCCGACGGGAGTGCCTCACACACATTCCCACCAGGATCCTATCGTGCCGGTCGCCCGTGGCGCCTGCAGCTCTCGTCCATGCAGGCCACGGTAGAGATCGATGGCGTGACAAGGTGGGAAACGGACGATCCCTACGAACACATGTCCTTCTGGTCGCCGAACCCTGAATCCTTCTTCCCCTTGCACCGGTTCCGATGGCTTGTGACCCCCTATAACAGAACCTGCCAGGCTGATCCAGGTCAGTCGGGTTCTTTCGCCTTTCAGGTTCACAACAATTCCGACAGAGCTGAATTGATCAATCTGAACCTGGAAGATGTGGAGAGATCTGCGTCCTCCTTCCAACTGTCAGTAGACTCCGTTAGCGTAGATCCACAAAGCACGACCGATGTCCAGGTCACTTACACCGCCTCAAAGAATCCCGATGGGAACCCGATGCGGGCACATCTCGTCGCGAGTCCTCAATCCTGCCCTGACTACTCTACATACGCCACACTCAAGGTAGATACCTCGCTCGGCGGAAGCATGCTGGAACTGCCGCTCAGATTTACGCCTTACCGCCATGAAAACGAGCAGTTCGGGTTTACCCCGGACTGCCCGGTACTGAACCAGATCTATTTCGATTTGGAAAACGTGCCCTTTGTTCATACACCGTCAGGAATTTCTACACTCCGGGAAGGTAACTGGATCAACACACCTCTGCTCTCCGCGCAGGGCAATCCAGTCGGCGCCCGGTCCACAAAGATCGCTTTCGATGCCCAGAACAACGTCTATGCAATTGGATCCGACAGGGGTGAGGCCTTGCTGATGCATTCTTCTGACTCGGGCAACTCCTTTTCTGCGGTTTCGGCAGAAGGAAGCGGCAGCAATCGCTGCAGCTTCGATATTGAACAATTCTCCGGTCAGAACACGCCGGAATATCCACCGCCTGTTGTTCGATATGCCCAGACGCTCGCAGATAAGGATCTGATCTGGCGCAGACTGAACGACATGGAGCTGTTCCTGCCCGAATTCACCGACAAGGGACTGGAGTGGGGCGATCCTATTCTGATCTCGGACAAATGTATCGGGATCTCGATGCACTCAGGCATACCCTCCACGGTGGTTTCCCGGGGCAGCAAGGTCCATCTCGTCTGGGCTGAAGCCACGGATCCGGGAGTAGAGGTCCCGGGCGTACCCACTTTTGTGGCCACCTACGATCGGAAAACCGCCAGTCTGGGAGATCCGGTTATGATCGGCTACGGTCCCCCGGCCAACGACATACACAATACGCCCTGTATGACGATCGACAGCAAGGGACACCTCCACGTCCTCGTTGGAACCCACGGCCGGCCATTTCCCTACGCCAGATCGATCGTTCCCGACGATGTCTACTCAGGCTGGACGAACGTGGAAGAGATGTGGCCAAACGCCAGACAGACCTATATCGGACTTGTCTGTGATCCCAATGATACGCTGCACGCGACCTTCCGGCTTTGGTTCGAAGGAACGGATTACTTTCCTGCCGGGAACTACGGCACCCTCTCCCACCAGTCGAAATCATCCGCCGGACAATGGACAGAACCGAAAGTCCTGGTTGTCCCTCCCTATTCAGAATACAGCGTTTACTACCATCGGCTTACGATCGACAGAAAAGGGAGACTGTTTCTCTGTTACGATTACTACTCCACTTACTGGTTCTACCGTAACGACTACAGGGGCAGCCGACGCTCCCTGATGATGTCGGAAGATGCAGATAACTCGTGGACACTTGCCCGGACAGTGGATCTGGGCTAAGTTGCACGGAATGAACCATCAACCCTTCCCGGGACCAATCGTTCCATCCTCGAGCATACTAAGGAGCGCCGAGTCCGACGCCATCAAAGGCAGCTCTACCCGCCCACGCCTTCGGCTGGATTCGTAAGTCGCAAAAATCAATTCGGTCGCCTGAAGTGCCTTCCTGCCACTCAGCTCGGGTTCTTCACCCGATTCCATACAAGCGATCAGGTTCAGCACAGAATCTGTTGTGGCATTTGCTTCCGAACGTGTCACATCCGGCGCTTCCCATTTTCCTCCTCTGAGAATTCTTACAGGAGGTTTCTCTTTTCCACCACCAACCTCGATGATGCCTTCGGTCCCAATCAGGCGGTTGGAGGCGTGTTGAAGCTCCACCCCACCCGTCGCCAGCAGACCCTCAACACCATTTTCCCACCGGATCCACGAGAGCCCGCTCGTTTCCAGGGCCACCCCAAACACCTCACGCTCCGCTTCCACATCGATCTGGCCAATTACCCATTTCGCCGGTTCGTCGTTATTATAGAAAAAGAACATGTCGAACCAGTGCGTGCCCCAATCGAACAAATTCGGGCACGCACCCTCCATCCTGATCAAATTCCCTATCGCACCTTCTGCCACAAGGGCCTTTGCCTTCCTGAATGACGGAGCGAATCGCCGCTGGTGACAGAATGTGATCACTACATCATTGTCTACGCATCCTTGATACAGTTCTTTGGCCGCGCCCCATGTCGGCGCCATCGGCTTTTCGCTGTGGATGGCCCGAACCCCGCTGGATGCTGCATCAATCACCATATCCCGGTGCAGACCGGTCCAGGTGCACACACTAACAAAATCCAGCGCTTCCTTCTCGAGCATCTCGCGATAGTCGGCGTACCCGTTGGGGACCCCGAATTCTTCCATAAATTTGCCTCTGGATTCCGCCACGGGATCTGCACACGCCACAATCTCCACCTGGTCCGACGCCCGATATCCTGCAGCGTGCGATCGTCCTCTTCCACCACAACCAATGATTCCTGCTTTAAATTCTGCCACCGTATTTCCTCCCTGGTTTCACAAAGCAAAAGCGACCCCGATCAGGCGCCGCTATTGTCTTATCACATCTTGACCGTGTCACATCTCATTGAATCACACCTTCCTGGGTGAGCGTTTCCGACTTTGCTTCCTCATCATTTTCCCCGCCTCTTTCACCGCGGCTACCACCTTGGTATATCCGGTGCACCTGCAGAGATTTCCTGCCAGCGCCCTCCGTATCTGATCATCCTTGGGATTGTTATTCTCCTGCAGGAGCGCAAAGGAGGAAACAATAATACCTGGTGTGCAAAATCCACACTGAAGTCCTCCCAGTTCAATCATGGCCTCCTGTATCGGATGGAGTTCTGTTCGGTCAGCTACACCCTCGACTGTCGTAATGTCCCGCCCGTCCGCCTCAACTGCGAGCACCAGGCAGGAGGTTGCCGGTTTCCCATCAAGCAAAACGGTACACGCACCGCAATCACCCGTGCTGCAACCCTCTTTCGTACCCGTGAGCGACAGCCCTTCTCTGAGAACCGCGAGCAGGGTCTTTCGGGGCTCCACTGCAATCTCGTGGAGCACTTCGTTTACGGTTAGTCGCACGTCCACTTTCATGCCGCCCTCCTTTTGCTGCCCGAGCGTCTTTGGGCGCTACCCACAGCCTCGCCTACCATCCTGGTGGTCAACACACCCGCCATCTTACGCCGAAATTCCGCAGATCCGCGAACATCGCTAATGGGTCGGGACTCCTTCGCGGCTGCCTGGCCGGCCGCTTCGAACAGATCGTCGGAAGGGACCTCTCCCTTCAAAATGCGTTCGGCAGCCTTCGCTCTCAAAGGCACGGGCGCAACAGCACCCAGTACGATTTTTGCATCCTGAATAATTCCTGTCCTGGGGGCCAATGTCACGGCGGCCCCCACACCCACCATGGCGATATCCATCGCCCCTCGGGGGGTATGTCGCACATATGAAGATCCGGTCCTGTTCCCGGTCATTGGAATTTGAATCGCCGTCACGAATTCACCCGGGCCCAGTGCATTCTTGCCGGGTCCCAGGATAAATTTCTCGATCAGCATCGTACGCCTGCCTTTCGGACCCGCGATTCGGACCTTTCCTCCCAGAACGATTGCTCCCGGCGCAGTATCCGCAGAAGGTGCGGCATTACAGATGTTCCCTGCAATCGTTGCCAGATTCCTGATTTGAAACGATCCGACCAGGCTGGCGCCCTGAGCGAGCCCCGAAAAATAGGCGTGAGCGGCCTCGGAGAGCTCCACCTGACGCATGGTCACACCCGCGCCGATTGTCAGTCCAGTTTTCTTGCTGAATTTCAATTCATCCATGCCCTTGATTCGCTTCACATCCACGACTGCATTGGGCTCCCATATTCTCGCCTTCATCCGGACAAGCATGTCCGTTCCCCCGGCCAGCACCATGGCCCCCCTGTGTTTCTTCAAAAGAGCAACCGCCTCAGGTATAGTCTTCGGGGCGAAATAATCGAAATTGTTCAAGGTTCTGTCTCCTGTTTACTTTGCCTTGCTTTTTTCGAGAGCAGATACCACCCGCTCCGGGGTCATGGGCAACACGGTTACCCTCGCGCCTACAGCATCGAAAATGGCGTTCGCCACCGCCGCCCCACCTGGTATGATTGGCGGTTCTCCTACACCTTTGGCCCCGTAGGGACCAAGTTCACATCCCGCTTCCACGATAACGGTGCGAATATCCGGAACATCCAGAGCCGTTGGAATCGCATAGTCGAGCAGGTTGGGATTGAGCATCCGGCCCTGATCGTCATATCTGAACCCTTCCATCAAGCCGAATCCTATGGACTGCGTTGCACCACCTTGCATCTGTCCTTCCACCAGCATGGGGTTCAATGCTCGGCCGACATCCTGACCCGCCACCAGATCCAGTAGTTTCACATGACCCGTATCAGGATCCACTTCAACTGTCGCGACGTTGACTGAGAATGACGGGTAGGTTGGGATCTTGCTCAGAATCCATCGACCGCTAATGGCTCCCTGATCTGAACTGATGGCGGCTTCCGCCAGCTCACCCAGTCCGATAGAATGTCCTGGTGATCCAATCACCTGCACCCGCTCATTGTCAATCACCAGGTCCGATGTGGCAGCTTCCAGCTTTTCCGAGGCCAGTTTCAACAGTTGATCTCTGGCTTCAATGGCAGCGTTTTTTGCCGCGGTGCCTGCCGAGTATGCCGCCTTGCTTCCTGCGCTCAGTGAAGCATTCGGCACAGTGTCAGTGTCCCCCAGCGTAACCGTAACTTTCTCCACAGGAACACCCAGCTCTTCGGCTACGATCTGGCCCATAACCGTATGAAGCCCGGTGATATCCACCTGTCCGGTAACCACTGCTACGGAGCCATCACCGGCCATGGTCACAAACGCATTGGTTGGGCCGGATCCGTTCTGCCAGTCCCCTACGGCGATCCCCATGCCCTGATTCTTCTTCAATCGTCTCTTGCCCCACCTGCCGGCTTCTGCGGTCTGGAGGATCGTATCCCTTAGCCAGTCGTGCTGCATTCCAGGTTTGTCACCCTTTCGCAGCCCATTTTTCAGCCTGATCTCCACGGGATCAATACCAAGTTTGTCAGCGAGCATGTCCAGATTGGATTCTCTCGCCACAGCGGTTTGAGGAGCGCCAGGTGCCCGGTAGGCACCTGGGCCGGGTTTGTTGGTCCTCACGGCCATTCCTTCCAATCTGACATTGGGGATCTTGTAGGGACCCAGCAACCGGTTTGCCCCTCCCCCTCTGCCGGTGTATCCACCGTCCCAGACGATCCGGCCTTCTATGGCTGTAAGTGTTCCGTCTTTCCTGGCCCCGGTCCTTAACCGAACCCAGCACCCTGGACCCGGTCGCGTATCCTGGAAATCCTCTTCCCGATTGATCGTCACCTTTACCGGACGACCGGTCCGCATCGAGAGAATGGCTGCCTGTGCCTCCACGACCAAGCCATTCTTTCCTCCGAAGCTGCCTCCAGTTTCTGTCATGATCACCCGGATCCGTCCCTCGGGAATATTCAACGCGTCTGCCAGAGCAGACCGCACACCGAACGTACCCTGCCCGGCGGTCCAGACGGTGATACGTCCATCGGCACCCAACCGTGCCGTCGAGGCATTGGGTTCCATGTAAGTCTGGTGGAAAAAGGGGATATTGTATTCCGCCTCCACAATGGCGTCTGCCTGTGCAAACCCCTTTTCCACATCCCCTTCTTCGATCACACTGTAGGCCGTTACATTTTTGTAAAGCCGGCCCTTTGGATCCTTGACCTTTTTCGTTGGACCGCCCAGAACGGCCTCTGGTGCTCCGGGATCCATCGCCGCCAAAGGTTCAATCAGCGCCGGCAATACATCGTAATCAACTCTGATCAGGGCAAGCGCATCTTCGGCAATGTCTGGATCTACAGCAGCTACAGCAGCCACTTTGTGGCCCTGATGATACACCTCGTCTTTGGCGAATATCGACAGCCCCGGAAGGTCCTCTGCGGTTACGACATCGACCACTCCCGGCAGAGCAAGAGCCTTCCTCTTGTCGATCTTCCGGATTAGCGCGTGTCCGTGAGGGCTTCTCAAAATTCGGCCGTACAACATACCGGGAAGCTGGATATCGTCCGCATACGTTGTCCTGCCGGTAACGATTTCCGGACCGTTGAAACGCGGAGTTCGCTTCCCTACAGCCTTCAGTTCACCATGGTCTCCCATCGGGGATCTCCTTGAAATTCATATCCTCAATTGCATTTATTTCCACCATAATAACAACCGTCAGAACATTGTCAACAGATTAGGGATTGAAGCTACCACCCTGCACACACCATCGAACCGAGTTCAAAATGCGAGACATCCAAAAGCAAAAACACCATCTGCATTTTTACTGGTCCACAATCGAACCATCCAGGTGCTGTCGCGTGAAGATACCTCGACTTGTAGGAGGAAATCTTTCCGCGGCATCTTCCGCAAGCTCCACCCCAATGCCGGGCGTGTCGGGGATGATCAGAAAGCCATTTTCAACTTTCAGGGTCCCCTTCACGATATCGCATTTGGGTGACTCTCCCTCCCCCTTTGGATACTCCTGAAGCGCAAAATTGGGAATACACGCGGCAAGTTGTATGCACGCGGCGGTGCTTACCGGACTCAGGGGGTTGTGAGGTACCACCCCCACGTGATGTGCCTCTGCGAGTGCGGCGATCTTCTTGCAGTGGGTGATGCCACCCGCCATACACACGTCCGGCCGGACATACTGGACGGCATTTCGTGCGAGTAACATCTCGAATTCGTAGATCGTATGCAGCCGCTCGCCGGTTGCGATTGGAATATTGATCTTCTGGGCCACTTCGGCCATCGCATCGAAATTGTCCGGCCGGATGGGATCCTCGAAGAAGAACGGACGATAGGGCTCGATACCCCGGCCCAGAACGATGGCCTCGGCCGGATCCAGACGTCGGTGTATCTCCACGCACAAATCCACTTCGTCTCCTACGGCATCCCGGTACGCGGCCACTGTTTCTATCGCATCCCGCATTTTGTCGGCGTGTGTCATGAAATAGGATTCAGATCTTCCAGAATCCAGAAATGGAGTGAGATGACCGACCGCGTTGAAGCCCTGTTCCTTTGCGTCCATACACCCTGGATGAGTTCCTGTTTGGTCTTGCCGAACACGTGAGCATACACCCTCGCCTTGTCCCGACACTTGCCTCCCAGGAGCTGATACACAGGAACGCCAAAGTGCTTCCCGGCAATGTCCCACAGAGCGATATCCACTGCGCTCAGTGCGCCCATCACCGCTGCGCCCCTGAAATGCGTACATCGATAGAGATACTGCCAGTGGTGCTCTATTCTGAGCGGATCCTGACCAATAAGATAATCCCTGAATCGCTCCACCACTGCGCCCGAAGCCTCCAGATATCCCCATGTTCCCGATTCTCCCAAACCTGTAATACCCGCGTCGGTCTCTACCTGCACAAACAGGTAGCGATCGATCGGCAGCACTTTGACATCTGATATTTTCATTTGGGCCCCCTGGCTTTTCCAGTCAATCCTGTCGGTCAATTGGGAACGCATGCTCCCTGGATGCCTACTCCAGTTCGCTCCTTATTGCTTCGAGAGTGAAATCAATCTCTGCTTCAGTTGAAAAGAATGCGAGTGAGAACCGCATGCCTCCGGCAGGGCTGACCACCACGATCTTGTGCTTGTCCCACAAGGCAGTCCTGAGCCCGTTGTGGTCTATATTTCCAAAGCGAACGTTTATCGCTCCTGCAGAAAATCCCTCTGGAGACTGCACGGTGGCCTCCTTGAAATCGGCCAGCTTCTCCTTGAAATATGCGACCAGATCATTGACCCGGCCTTCAATTGTTTCGAGACCAATTTCCTGAAGATTGCGCAGCGCCCTTCCATATCCCACACGCAGAGGTTTACTCCTTGCGCCATACTCGAAACGCCGAGCGGAATCCGGAAAACTGAACTCACCCGTTTCGGTATCCACATTTTTTACACCCCATGCGCCAGACCTGCGCACGGCCAGTTCGTCAAGCGCATCCCGTTTAACGTATAGTGCGGCCACTCCGTATGGACCCAAACACCACTTGTAGCTTGTGGCGGTGTAGAAATCGCATCCCATTTCTTTCAGGTCGATAGGAAATTGCCCACCGGACTGTGCCCCATCGAAACCCACCAGTGCACCCGCTTCGTGTGCAGCCGTCACAATTTCTTCGGCAGGTACACGAATACCATGGCTGCTGGTGACATGACTCATAGCTACGACTCGAGTCCTGTCTGTCAGCTTGGAGCGCAACCTGTCGACCATACCTGCCGGTTCAGGTAGCAGCGAAAACTGCTTCAGGACAACCCCATACTGTTGAAGTCTGAGTGCCCAGGGCATATATCCTGAGGGATGTTCATGGTCTGAAATCACAACTTCGTCCCCAGCCTTCCAGTCGATGCCCTCCGAGACAATGTTCAAACCTTCAGAGATGCTATGTGTGAATGCGATTTCGTCGGGACTCACCCGATAAAACGAAGCCACCTCCCGGCGGGCTGTTTCCGACTTTTCGGTCAGCATCTCCTGGATGTCGGGACGGTAGCGTCCCTGGGCTTCCTGAAGGCGTATCAACCCCACCACCTCATCAGCCACCACGCTGGGTATCGGAGAGATCCCGGCAGTGTTGAAGAATGTGGTTTCGGTAAGTGCGGGTATGCCTCGCCTGATTTCCTCGATATCCATAGGTTCCTCGTTTGGTGTTCACCTTGAATCAGCAAGATGTGGGCTTTATTCCCAGCTGGTGGCCATTCCGAATCACTGGTATGGTGAAGGCCTGGCTGTCAGAATATGGCCCGCTTCTTAGAGGATTGTCAACGAGTAATTCCATCTGCGTGCCGGTGCCTCTCGCTATTCCACAGGATACCCGAAAACACGGTTCTACACAGGGTTAGCGTGATCTTGACAGGGTTCCTGCTTCTGCATATCTTGATCCGAACTTCCAACGTTGGCTGGCATCTGCTATACCATCCTGTAACCCGGTTGTGCACGTATCCGCAGGACAATCAAAAGTCGTCATACAGATCTGTCCGGCTTCCGCTCATTTCCTCAATATCCGGTCCACAAAGAATCCCTATGCCGAACTTGAAGGACGCCCTGGAAACGGATCAGTCTCACATCCGTCACGAACTCCGAAGTCCGCATGACACCATTCTTCGGATATGCTGAATTCAGGTAAAGACGCCGCAGGGATCATCCTGCCAAAATCCTCTCTTACCAGCCACAGAAAATCTGCTCGGGATCATAAAGATACCCAACCCAAAAAACACCTTCACGCGCTTCGCCATATGGACAAAGAGCTTCACCACCTGGCGGATCATATTTCTGACCTTGCACAGGAGTTCGACATGGACGCAATCCTAAACGTGTTGGGAGACATCCGGCATGAGTAAATCATATCTCGATCTTACAGATGCCAAACTTCTCGTTGTAGACGATGTCCCGGACAACCTGGACATTTTATGTCGGGCGCTGGAAGCCGACAACTACAATGTCCTTGTGGCGACCAACGGAGAAACAGCCCTCAAGGTGACTTCCAGGACAATACCAGACCTCATCCTGCTCGATGTCATGATGCCGGGAATCAATGGTTATGAAACCTGCAAGCGGCTGAAAGAAAATCCGGAGACTCGGGATATTCCGGTCATTTTCCTCACGGCTCTTGACCAGATGGAAGACATTGTCGCAGGATTCGAGGTGGGTGGGGTCGACTATGTCACAAAGCCCTTCAGGAAGGAAGAAGTTCTGATACGTATTCGTACGCATCTGGAACGGACCCGACTCGCACTCGAACTGGGTGAGAAGAACCGTCAGTTGGCAGATCTCAACAGTCACCTTGAGCAGAAGGTGGAGGAGCGGACGCTGGAGCTACAACGTAAGGTCAACGAGCTGGAGGGAAGAGATCGCATTGCTCAGCATCTCCTCACGGTCCACTCACTGGAGGATACGTTGAAGCTCCTGCTCGAAGTGATAGAGGAAGTCACCGGACTGGGCAGACTGGTGATCTATCTGCAGGAGGAAGCCGGCATAAGAGCAGCTGCCGCTATTGGTCTCAGGGAACGTGGTAAAATGGCCGATGCCCGGGAACTACAGCAGCACACTTTCGAGGACAGAACGGAATCCCTGAATCAGGTCCTTTCCACCCGGCAGCCGACCAGTATCGACCTCTCCGGGGGGACCTCCCTCATTGTTCCCGTCCTGCGCGGGGAAGAAATCCTTGGGATGATTGAGGCGTCCAGCCCCGACTCCGAAGGAGTGAAGCCAGGCGATGCAACCAGTACTCTCGTAAGTTTTGCGCTACAGGCGGCAGTCGCGATCAGCGATTCACGGTTTCAGCAGAACTCAGGCAAATGGAAAGACGAGCTGGATGAAGTCCTGGAAAATGCAGAGCAACTGGATGTGCTGTCGGAAGACGGTGCGGACAAAAACTGATCTGGAGCTACAAGGGCAGGACCTTCTCACTAAAGTAGCCAAACTTGAATTCCGGTTTCCGTGCGACATCCCGTCTGGTGTCCCGTAAATTGTTCGACCTGAACTCCAGAGAACAACAGAGCCTCATGGCAAAAAAACAACCACAAACAGCCAGTCGCAAACACTTCGGAAAGAAGGAAGCGGCCTGGATCATCGTAGAGGCCTCGGAAGACGGCGAATCTGCCTTTCTGCGCGGGATGTGCTTTGGCGGTGACAATAACCTTGAACTCGAAGATCTGGTCAAAGTACTGAATAACCAGTACGGAATTACCACGGGGATTAATGGCGACGTTCTTGGCCGGATTTTGAAGCAGGCATTGGCGGACCCGGATCGCGAATACTTTGGCAAGGGCGACCTGGTCATAGCTAGCAGAGTTCCTCCGATACCCAGCCAGGATGGGGAAATTCTTAAAAAATATTTGGACCGGGTCACAGGCAGGGTGGAACTCCCGCACACCGCCCTCAGGGAATCTATGGAACAGCCCGTACTGGCTGGCGTGCTCTCGCAGGATCTGAGAGTGCGGGCTGTCCGTCCAGGCGATGAACTCGCAGTGATCATCCCCCCGGTGAATGGTTCTCCCGCGCAAGACATCTTCGGCAATTCCAGCAGTATGGCTCGAACGCCCAAGAGGGCATACCTGCGTGCCGGTCCCAACGTCGTTAGAGAAGAAAACGCCTACAAATCTAAAATCTTCGGATACGTCTGCGAAACAGACGGTCAGATCCTGGTCATCTCGCCAATCTGGATCTCCGCAGATGGCGCAGAAGCCCACTTTATTCATTTTCCTCAGGTCGGTTCACAAGTCGTCCCACAGCCAGAGTGGTTGGACCAATTGATCCAGCTGCAAGATATACGGGTAGAAATGCCCACGCGGGACTTCAACAGCCTGACCAGATTTCTGGTCGACAACAGAGCCAGAAAGGGCAGTTTTGCGCTTGCTCGCGGGAAATCTCCAGAGGCGGGGAAGAACGCACAGCTCGCCTGCAAGTTTTCCGCGATCACGGACGATATGGAGTCACGCGATCTCTCCAAACTTTCCTCTAGCGCGGTCGAAGAGAACCAGCTCATCGCCGAGATCCAACCTCCCACCATCGGGATACCTGGAGAAAATCTGAACGGTGAAGAGATACCGGCTGCAGACGGAACGATGCAGGAATTCCACGCGGGAGAGAACGTCCGGGTTGAACTGGAAGAGGGGCAACCGAAATATTTCTACGCGGAGATCAGTGGAAACGCGTATGTCATCACCAATACGATTTCGGTCAACTCCGTACTCCACATCGAGGGCGATATCGACGCCTCGAGTGGCGACATAAACGCCGTAAAGGACCTCACCGTCAGTGGATCCATCAAGGCTGGCGCCAAAGTCAGCGCAGCGGGTTCCATCACGGTGGGAGAATGCATTCAGGTTGGTGCGGTCGTCCGGGCAAAGGGGGATGTAATCGCATCTCAGGGAATTCTTGGGAATGACACACGGGTGATCTCCCTGGGCAGCGTGGAAACGAGATTCGTTCAGAGCAGTACCATCATGGCCAGAAACAATGTGACTGTGATCGACCACCTGTTCAATGCAACGGTGCGGGCAGGCGGAGATCTCGTGGTGCACTCTGGATCCGGCGAAAGAAGTGGAAGCATTGTGGGCGGAGAAGCCTATGCGTCATCCGGAATCCAGGCAGAAATTGTGGGGTCGCCCTCGTCGAACAAGACCATCGTCGGCATTGCAACAGACCTGGGCCTGGAGGCCAAACGCAGAAAGGTTACGGAAAACATCGAGTTCTGTGACACCAACTTGCTGCGTATCTTTCGCACACTGGGCGTGCAGAGTTTCGAAGCGTCCCAGATCAAGACTTTGCTTAAGAAGACCCCGCCATGGCGGCAAAAATCAACTGTTGAACTCCTGATGAAAACCAAGGATCTCGTTGCATATAAAGAGCAGCTTTGTACGACCGAAAAAGGTCTTCTAGGGACACTTCAGGAGTCGATTCGAGATGCCACGGTCATCGTAAACCAGAAGGCTTTCTCGGATGTCCAGATCAAAATTGGGGCATCCTCTAAGATCCTCACAGAAGACGTCGGCACCATGGAATTTATCCAGCAGGATGAAGAAATTTCATTACGTGATCCACAAGCAGCAGTTCAGGTGGACGAAATTGAGGACGACGCACCCGAGAACTGACCTTTCCGAGTCTGATCCATCTCGCTCAACCAATCAGGGCACCGAAATGAAACTACTGATAGGTACTCTGCTGAGTTTGCTACTATGCTCCTACTGCTACGGTCAGGATCGCCAGGTCACCGTCAGGGCTGAAGGCGAAATCGTTGGCGGCAACACATTGGGCGCAAGACAACAAGCGCTTATACAGGCATTTCGTCAAGCCGTCGAAGAAGGTCTTGGCACCTTGATCGAGTCCAGTACAATCGTGCAGAATGCTGCGGTTATATCCGACAACATTTATGCCAAATCCCAGGGATATGTTAAAACACACGAGGTCCTGAATGAAGGGGTTGAGGCGGAATCCAGTACCTATTTCGTTGAGGTGCGCGCTACCGTGAACCTGACGGAAATGGGAACCGACCTCCGGGCCCTGGGCATTCTGAAGGACATGATGGGGAATCCCAAAATACTCTCGCTCATCCAGGAGGTATCCACCAGATCGGGACAGACATCGATGATAGACGAATCGGCCGCATCAATCGCGGTTGAGGAGGCCCTTCGGGAGCATCACTTCGAGCTCGTCGATCGAGAGCAGGTAAACAAGATCCGCGCGGACGAAATGGCGAGAATGGGTGACCTGCTCCTGAATCGGTTGATGGATGATCCGGACGCCATTTCGAGAATGGCAAAGAGAGCTCAGGAATATGGTGCGCAATACTTGCTCTTGGGCTCTTCCCTTATCGAGTCGGAAACAACCTCAGGGACCGCGCACCGATCCAATGCCACATTCAAGTGCAGAGTCGTGGATGCCGCAACCGGCGAAAAAGTCGCGCTTACCCAGAAAGCGGAGTCGGGAAAGGGTAAGGATCGCAACAGCGCCGATATGTATGCCGGCCAGAGGGCGGGTCGCATTGCTGCTGAGGACATCATTCCCCAGATTGTACAAAACTGGTCCAGACGTGCCAATGAGGGCATCGCCTACGTCGTAAAACTTTACGGCGTCAAGAGTTACGGCAAGCAGGGGCGTAGATTCATCAATGCCTTGAAGGGTTTCCCGGGTGTTACCCAATGCACCAGAAGGATGTGGGATGCCAGAATGGGAAGACTTGAAGTTGACGTGGCATTCAAGGGTGGAACGGCCGATGATCTACTCGACGGTATATTCGAACTCGCTGAAGGCATTCCTGGCATGGAGAACCTGGATTTGGAAGAACAGACGGGAAATAATATGAATTTCAGAATCAAGTGAAGCTCATAGCCACAGTTCAACGTCTGGAGGAAACGATGAAACAAACACTCAGCATCCTGGTGTGTGTGTTGATTCTCATATGTATACCGGAAATCGGAGAGAGTTTTGGCAAACTCGGAAAGCTGAAGAGCCTCGTTAGTGGTGGGGACGTTGGTAAACTACTCGAGCGAATTGAAAAGACGAAGAACAACTTCATGGGTGCCACCAACTGCCTTCGATTGAGTCGAGATGTATTATTCGACATCGCAGCCACCAGCGAGAAGAAAGAACAGCTGAAATCGAAAGAATCGGAACTGGAGACGGCAGAGACAGATGAGGACAAGGAACGGATCACCGTTGAAATCCAGAACTTGAAGGAAAATGAAATTGAAAGGTCCAGAAAGAGTGGGGAACTGGAGAAAAAGAAACTTAACAAGCAACAGCTGAAAAACTCAGGCAAGCTGGGCTACAATCTCGCCCTGGCAATAGTGAAAGACAAGGCCGCGCTCAAAGACGGAAGGAAGATCAGAGGGGATGGCCAGAAGGCGCTGGAGAGTATCAAGAAAGACAAGATTGCGGCCGCCAGGGCGGGCACCAAGATCCCGCAGCTTTCCTCGGCGCTTAAAAACGATATTCCGAGGATTCTTACGGAGGCTCCAAGGCAAATCAAAACCCTCCAGGCATTCATGTCGGCAAACAAGGCGCTCAAGAAAAGCAACAAGATCGAGAAGATGGGGAAACCCAAAGTGGATGATGAATTCGAAGAACTGGATTTCTGATTAGTGTCACCCTGCCCTGAATATTCATTGGGCCAGGTATCGACCCGAATTTGAGTAGAATCAGGGGTTGTGCCTGGCCCAATTTGTCGAAACTCGAATCTATGTTCAAAGCCATATTCATCAGCGGATTGCTGTGCCTGACTTCACCTCCGGGTCTTCACGCGAATTCGGATGTAAACACTCGATTTACCGATTTCTTTATCTCTGCCTCCTCGAGCAGTCTGGAGGCAACGCTTCAAGAATATGCGAACACCGACGCATTCCGGGAACGTGCCTCGAAGTGGGCGAGTGCTGCCCTTGAATCCGTGCCTACTCTGAATCATCCGCCTCAAGACCGTGCCGGTATGGACGAAGGAATTCAGCGCGTTGTAGAGCCCAATACGCTTTTCATCAGAGGCATCTTGTCTCGAGCCGACCTGAAGAACGTCATCCACTTCGCGAGCGTCGAATACGTGCTCAGTACAAGTGTCACCCTCGAGTTCTTCGATCTGGTTTCGGGGAAAGTCTTTTACACGCGAAGTTTGACCGGCCAGTCATTTAAGGAAATGCCGAATGGGCAGCAACTTGATGAGCTGGAAATGCGGGATCTGTTCGAGACTTGCTTCAAGGCTACAGTTGAGGGGATTGTTCAACGAATCGGTGAAGATTACCAACCGGGAGTTCTCGAAGGTCATGTGGTTGATGTCCTCGACAGCACAACAGTCGTACTCGACATAGGCAGAAACATCGGCGTCTATCAGGGTTTGACCATGTATCTGTTCGAGGATGCTTCTCGACCGCCTTCAGGAATGATCAAAACGAATTCCCCCCAGGAGAAGCTGTCTCTTGCCAAAGTCGTCATCCTGCAATCCGGAACGATACGCTCTGGCTGGAAGGTAAGAAGCTATGGAATCAATCGGCTGAACAGTCAGAAGAGTCAGACCAGATACATCGTGGCCGGATTCAACTCTGCCTCCCCCGAAAATCTGCCGAAAGAATTCAAAGTGGACGCCCAGGACATGGGCCAGTGGCTGCACGATGGCCTCTCCAGGAATTCCGACCTGTTCATGCTGGCCCCTTTGCTTGCCAGGCTCGACAGTTCCGGCAGTGTGGAAATACAGGAGGCAATATGGAATGCCCAGATGTCCTACTCAATATTTGGTAGTGTTTCACAATCCGCGATGGTGGGCAGGCGTGCATTCCCGGATGTGATGGTTAATGGAGTGCTCACCTACGCCGAGATACAGACCTTTCTCACACCGGGCGCCGAGAACAAGATCCTCACCGTGGGCATCTCTGTCGAATTCTACGACAGAACAACCAGGGATTTCCTGTACGCACATCACCATTCAGGCACAAAAGTCGAGAAAATCGTCCGTGAAGGTGGAAAGACCTACAGGGATCTGAATCTTGAGGCCTCATTCAGGGAGCTATGCAAAACGGTCATCCGTGAAGCCTCACAGAAAATTGGAGAGCATTACCGACCAACGGTTTCGATGGGAACACTTTCCTTGGATACGAACGGAAATCTCAGGAGCCGATTCTCTGACGACTCTGCAAAACGTGGCGAGCTATTCAACATAATGCAAGAAATTCGCAGAGTAACGGGTGTAAATGGTGAAGACCTCGGGCCTCTGTGGAAATCCTATGGAATCGTTAGACTGATCAACGAAACGGATATACGGACCTTCCAAACGAAAGTCCTCGTCTCGGATGGCGAAACGGAGACGAGAGCCGGAGATCGCTTGATCGCCCACGGAAAGCGCACGGGCGCCATTTCAGGCCCCCTCAGTCAGGTGTCCGGGTGGCACGTGAAAGGAAAAAAAGTATCTCCAGAGTACATCTTCTCACCGGGGAGACTCACCGAATGGCTGCATACCGCCCTGCTCTCTACCGGAAAATTCAAACTGCTCCCACCCGACTTCAGGGAAGGTGACGCGGAAACCGCAGAAATCGCGCTTACATCCGGTGAATTCGAGGCGCGTGATCAGGGCGAAGTCATTTATCAGGGCGAACAAAGTCCTGAAATTCTGATTCACGGCCGTCTGGGCCTCGCGGACGTGCAAAGAAAAACGGGAGAGTTCAAAGACATCTTGAGATTGAGAACGGGCCTGGAAATCACGATCACCAATGCCGATGGTGACACGCTGCTCACCAAAAAGCTTGCAGGATCACGGAAACTCGAACAGATTAAGTCAAAAGGAGAAGTGGCAATCGGGGTGCGGGATTTATCACCTGAATTCGATGGTCTGACCCTTAATACGATCCGCGAATTGGTCGCCCGCCTGGCGGACGAATACAACCAGTAAACAAAGGAGAACCAACTCTATGGAATTGTCCCTTTTCTCAATCAGCTATGCGGGATTCTGGGGGCAGGATCGGCTGGACCTGCTGGACTTCATCGGTAAGGCCGCGGCGCTTGGCTACGATTCAGTCACCATTGCAGGCAAGCGACCTCACCTCTCCCCACTCGATGCAACTCCCGAACGGCTGGGAGAGGTCAAGGCACGACTCGACAGTGAAGGCATAACTTGCGGTTGCATCGCAGGTTATACCGACTTCTCAGGGGCGGCAGCCGCAGAGGTTCCAATCCTGGAAATGCAGATTTCCTATGTCGAGTCCCTTTCCCGAATCGCCGCAGCATTAGGAGCAGGAGTCGTCAGGGTGTTCTCTGCCTACGAATCCCCTATGGCCCCCGTGGCAACCGTCTGGGGTCGTGCCGTGGAGAGCCTTCGGGAATGCTCTGACCGCGCCGCCGATCTCGGGGTAACCATCGCCATACAGAACCATCACGACATTGGTGTGCACAGCGATTCCCTGCTCGAACTCTTGAACGACATAGACCGTCCGAACTGCAAACTCGGATTCGACGCGTGGTCTCCCGCGCTTCGGGGGGAGGAAATCCACGAGGCGGCAAAAAAGATGGCACCCTATGCAGCCATCACAACGAATGCCGACTACGTTCGACTACCCAGATTCCAGTACCAGCCCGACCTCGTCAACTATGTGCAGGCTGCTCCCGATATGGTACGTGCGGTACCTTTCGGAGATGGCTTCATAGATTATTCGGGATTCTTCGCCGGGCTCCGTGAAGGCGGCTTCGACGGAATCGCCACCTACGAAATGTGTTCCCCTGTCCGGGGCGGTGGAGCGATGACAAATCTCGACAAATACGCGAGCCGATATCTCTCCTGGATGAAAGAACAAGCGTCCTGACGCATTGCACCTGAAAGCATCCCTCCGTAGCGGTGAGGCAAATCGTATTGATGTCGGTAGTCAACTACATGTTCGTCCACTTTGGCAAACGAAAAGGTTGAAGGAGTACTGGTAGAGCTGAAGAGTAATTTGCTATTGTTATTTACTAATATTTGAAGGCAGAGGAGGAACCTATGAAGCTGTTAATCATAACACTCGTGGCCACTTTGCTCCTTCAGATTGCATTTCCACCCGGCATTAGTGCTGGAGAGATCAACCCTGGAGCGAGGGTAAGGGTAAAAGCACCATCCTTTACACACGACGATGTGATCGGTACCCTTGAGAGTGTAGATTCCGACACATTAAGAATTGTCAGACGCGGCAGGCGGATGTCCATTCCTATCGCCGCTTTGACTAAAATCGAAGTAAGCACGAGGCGGAAACGACGGGTCGGCCGGAGTGCGGTGATAGGAATGCTTTGTGGGTTCACAGCTGGCCTGGTCGGTGGCTATTACGCGGGAGATGACGACCCAAACCAATTCCTTTCGGCGACGAAAGAGGAAAAGGCTACGGCTTTTGGACTGGGGGGCGGAGTGCTCGGTCTTGCTGTCGGCGTTTTAGTTGGCGTCACGAAAAAGGCGGACATCTGGGAGAACATCCCTTTAGCCAGGTTGCGCGTCAGCATCCAGAATTCCGGCAGGCGTATCTCAGCGCTGACGGCCTCCTTCAGTTTTTGATGTAGCAGACGCACAACCAAATACTGCGGTATGCGATTTAGAAAGGCCGAAACCCTTGATATTCCGTTACGAATCAGGAAGGAACACGATACCAAAGATGACCGTGCTCATTTAGTCGGAGTCCCAAATGCGAAGCCTTAGGTATAGGATCCTGCTTTACGTATTGGCGTTCTGGGGAGGTGTTGCCATTGTTGGTACCCTCGGATATTCTCGGCTGGTTGCGGTCGACAAGGTATCCCACTTTCTCCTCGACAAGGCCATCCCTGCCGCAAGATCCGCCTTGCAGGTTGAAAACGCCATTCACGAGGTATTGGAGAATACTTATCTCTACTGTACCTACAGGCAACCTGACCACAGGGCAGGGGCATTGGAGGCCCTCTCAGAGGCCGAGCAGGCATTTGTCCTATCCCGACTGCGCGGAACGGGCGCCTCTGATGAGACTTTCAACAGGATCGGGGAACTGATTGAAATTTTCCGACGGCAAGCCGTTGACTGTTTGCAGATGACTGACAATCGGATGACTGCTGAAGCGATAAGACCACATCTCGACGATTTGGGCAGTACCCAGGTGGAGATCGCCTTGCAACTGCGAAAGGTGGCTACCGTAGAGCAGGCAGAGATGGTTAGGGGTGCTGAGGAGATCGGGGCGGCTATCGATAAGGGCATCGAATTCTTGATTGGTGGAACCCTGGTACTGCTGGTTGTTACTCTGGCTATTGGGTTCTGGCTTTCCCGAATGGTGCTGCAACCTGTAAGGGCGCTGACCATGACCACCTTGCGGTTCTCGACAGAGGACCTGACGGTACGCGCGTCAGAGGAATTCGCCGGCGAGTTCGCCGTATTGGGTCGGGCCTTTAACACCATGGCTTCCCGGATACAGGAGACTCACGAGGAGAATGTGCATCTTGCGGCTTTCCCGCGGGAGAACCCGGGTCTGATTCTCGAGTCCAACTCCACGGGCGAGGTCACCTACGTCAATCCGGCTGCCAGACATGTCCTTAGGCAGTTGGGAATAAAGGTGGCGGCAGACTTCTTGCCTGTAGAACATGAGCGAATCGTTCGGTCTTCTTTGGAGAGTGGCGAAAGCCGGATTCACGTGGATGTCATGGTTGGAGAGCGGATGTTCTCTTGGTCCTATCATCCAATCTCAGCCGCTGGATCGGTGCACGTTTACGGCATGGACATCACCGAACTTAAAAAGACCGAGGAAGAACGCAGAGGGTTTGAACGCCAGCTGATCCAGGCTGAGCGGATGGCAGCGGTTGGAACCGTGACAGCCGGGATTGTTCACAATCTCAAGAACCCCCTGACGGGCGTCATGGGATTTGCCGAAATTCTGAAAATCAAGAATCCTGACCTGTGGGAAGTCGATCAGATCGTTTCCTCGGCACAACAAATGTCCGAGATGATCGAAAATATCCTTGCCAAAAGCAGGCAGAAGAAGACTACCGAATCAGTGGACCTGAATGTCTTGCTGGAGCACGAGCTGGAATTCTTACAGGCAGACACGACGTTCAAGACCAAGGTCAAACAGGACATTCGGCTGGCTGCGGAACTGCAACCGGTACAGGGAGCCTACACTGAGTTTTCGCAAGTGTTCGGCAACCTTCTGCGCAATTCGGTGGACGCCATGCTGGAACAGGAAACAAAGCTATTAACCGTGGTTACATCGTCCGATGCAGACCAGGTAACCGTAGAGGTTACTGACACAGGATACGGGATTCCAGAGGATGTGCTTCCCCACTTGTTTGAGCCTTTCTTCACAACCAAGTCACCCGAGGCGGAAGGGGATGGACCGGTTGGGACGGGGTTGGGATTATACATGGTGCAGCAGATTCTCCAGTCGTACGGTGGAAAAGTAGAGGTGGAGAGCGTCGTTGACGAAGGCACCACCTTCAAAATAGTAATTCCTGTCAATTCAACCGATGATGCCCGATAAAAGATTTTGAAATTTGGACACTACAACAACAGCAGCCCCGAATTAGAGGCTGCTGTTGTTGTTTATTTACAAAAATATATTTGGAGCCGCCCAGGGGACTTGAACCCCCGACCTACGGATTACAAATCCTCTCAGCGGTTCCCGTAAAATACTGTTGGACAGCCGATTGCAACGTAACACTTTCTGGCACAGTTGTTAACGTTTATCCCGAACTTTATGACTGTGTACTGATATTAACCCATTTGTACATCTGGGTGGAGAGATTATGGAGACTTTGAAGGTCCTCCTAACTGGATCTCTGGTGGTCTGTCTCCTCTTCGCCTCTGGCCGGTCTGTAGTCCAGCTTCTCCATCGCCTCCTTCAGGTGTTCTGGCGCCAGATGTGCATAGCGCTGTGTCATCTTAGGGTCTTTGTGTCCCAAAATCGCCCCCAGAGTTCTGAGGTCCACTCCGGCCATCACCAGATTCGAAGCGGCGGTATGCCTTAGATCATGAAACCTGATGTGCCGAGTCACTCCGGCTGCCTTCAACCCCCTACTAAGTGCCTTCCGCAGATCGTTGTAGGTCTTCCCCGTTTTGGCGTTTATAAACACCTGCTTCGTAATACCAATGGCCTTTCCGTCCTTCTTAGGTTGATGAGGTGATAGAGAGTCCTTTACGGGCTGGATCATCGGA